>ERZ650310.549-NODE-549-length-11073-cov-4.780087_pt1 | contig 11073 bp, 8 predicted proteins | sample MGYA00376246_ERZ650310 | MGnify/ENA primary metagenome ERZ650310 (study PRJEB26733, sample SAMN07839286) | wastewater metagenome | biome: small river; feature: stream; material: water | place: USA: North Carolina | collected 2016-03-01 ...
GCGGCGCCGGCTGTGCACCCATGCGGGCAGCCAGGCTGGCTGGCTGGCGTCGCTGCGCCGCCACGCAACCAGTGTCCCCACCCCATGCCGCGCTGCCCACCCTGCCCGGCACATCGGTTTCATCGCCCGCGGTCGGCTCGGTGCCGTCGACCGCCAGGGCGTCACCGTCGGCGAGCGCATCGAGAACAGGGCGAAGCCGCGCGGATGATTGGCGTAGATCAACTCATGCGATGAGGGCGGCGCTTCGGCCAGCAGACCAAGCCACGCAAACGGATATTCGCGCTGGCGATTACGTTTTGATTCAAACGCCAATTACCGCAATTCTTGTCGAAGTTAAAACGCTTAACGCAAGCGGCGGTCTTGTAAGTTCGCCGCTTGTTGCCGATATTCCTGCGAATTCTTTAATTATGCCGGGTTCGCCCGCACTTATTGACAACCAAACTTCAATCGACCGTTACGCCGTAAATCAGGCCGCAGAAACGACGCTTATTTGCAAGATGATTCGGCAACGTTCGGCGCTTACCCGTACAGGTTCCGCCATAACGCTTCCGACTTTCCTTGGTTCGCCTGTCGTAGATAAAAGGCCGCTTGCCGACGAATTGGTTAAAGACGAAGTTTCGACGGGTCAAATTTCAATTGACAATCAAACCGGATTGCCCGATATTATTTCGCGTTGGGATTATAGCCGCATCGGCGGGCCGCGAACTTTTAAAGTAAATCGCATCAAAGCGCCCGACGAAATGGACTATTGGAAAACCGTATTTGCATATTGCCGGGGCCAAGCGCGCAAATTCTGGATGCCCACATATCGCGACGATATGAAATTGGCCGTCGCGCCTTCGGATGCAACGACAACATACACAATCGAAGGCACGCAATACGCCGAAAAGATTTGGCCGATTATTACGCATCGCTATATCGAAATAGAAACGGCTTCGGGCATTCATCGAACACAAATAACCGGCGCAAGCGTAACGGGTTCAAATACGATTATTCTTTTAACGACGCCGCTTCCAACTGGCGCAGGCTGGCGCAGCGTTTCGCGCATTTCGTATTTGTTACCTGTTCGATTGAACGATGATAAGGTAGAATGGAAGCATTACGGGCTTGAAAGTCTGTTGAATCTTTCCATTAGAACAGCGGAACCTTAATATGTCAGATTACGACGACAAAGAAATAAGTTTAAGCGACAGCGCGCCTTTTGAACTGTTCGAATTCGTCGGAACGTATCGTAATTATTTTATGACTTCCGACAATTTGGCGCATACGTTTAACGGTTCGGTTTATAACCCGGTTCCGGGTTTGAAGCGCGGCGGTTTGAAAGTCGGAACGCATGAAGATGATAGCGTAGATATTACGATAGACGTTCCGATTACCGAACAAATCGTTAAAGATTATGCCTTTCAAACTACGCCGCCTTCGCTTGCTTTGACGATTTACCGTTTGCAACGCGACGCGGCTTCTTTTGTTCCATACTGGAAAGGGCCGATTGCGTCGATTGCGGTTAATGACGAATTCGCGACGTTTCGCATTCCTTCCAAATTCGGTTCTATCCTGCAAGGCAATATCCCGAACGTATATGTTCAACCGCCTTGCAATAACGTTTTGTTCGACGAACTTTGCAAAGTTTCCCGCGTTGCTAATTCGCTGGATACGCAAGTTACGGCAATCGAAGGTCGTAATATTTCGATTCCTTCGATTGGCGCATTTCCGAACGGTTGGTTTATTGGCGGCGAAGTTGCCATTCCGGCGCGCAATGAACGTCGAATGATTGTTAATCAATCTGGAACAGTTTTAACCGTTAATTACGAATTTAGCCGAATCGCGGTTGGTACTTCGATTCAAGTTACGGCAGGTTGCGACCATTCTTATTCAGGCGCTAACGGTTGCCCAAAATTCGCCAATCAACGCAATTTCGGCGGCTGCCCGTTTGTTCCGGGCGAATCGAATAACGTATTCGTTACAGGGGTTAAATAAATGTGGTACTTAGTCGTTTTTACCGTCGCCCTTCTTTTGGTTGCGGCGCTTACCCCGAAGCCGAACATTGAAAACGCCCGCGCGGCGAAGCTTGGCGACTTCCAGTTTCCACGGTCGAAGCATGGCGACCCTATGCCCCTAGTGTGGGGAACGGTGCGCCAGAAATCGCCGATAACGGCTTGGTATGGCGATTTTCGCCCGGTTGCGATTACCGAAAAGGTTAAGACGGGCCTTTTCAGTTCGAAGCGGATTACGGTCGGTTACAAAAATTATATGGGCATTGATTGCATTTTGTGCCTTGGCCCCGGCGTTAAACTTCGTCGCATTTGGGCGGATACTTATGAAATTTGGTCGGGCAATATTTCTTCCGGCGATGTTTCGATTAATCTTCCGAATTTGTTTGGCGGCGAAAAAGAAGGCGGCGGGCTTCAAGGAACAATGACGTTTTACGATGGCCGTTTTGACCCGCCGCAAGATTCTTATTTGGTTTCGAAGATTGGCGCGAATGTTCCGGCCTATAACGGCTTTGCGCGTGCGGTATTCAAAGCCTTTTATATCGGCACTAGCACAACACCAAAAGCGTTTAGCTTCGAACTGTCGCGCCTTACGTCTGGCCTTCACGCGACTTATTCGCTTATGCCGAACGGTTACGACGTTAATCCGATGGAAATTATTTACGACGCCTTTACGCAAAAATGGGGCAGATTCGGAAACCTTCCTTCGGAACTTGACTTAACTTCGTTCGTTGCTTGCGCCCAAACTCTTTATAACGAAGGTTTGGGAATGTCGCTTATTGTTCAATCGGCGATTACCGGCAAAGACGTTTTAGAAGAAGTTATGCGCGTTGCCGACGGCGTATTGTATCAAGACCCGGCAACTTCGAAAATTGTTGCGAAATTGATTCGACAAGATTACACGGTTTCAGCCCTGCCCGTCTTTGATGAATCCAGCATTTCGACTTTGAAGAACTTTCAAAAAACGACTTGGGAAAATACCTTTAACCAATGTCGCGTTACATTCAAAGACCGTTCAAATAATTACGATGACAGCGTAGCCATTACGCAAGACTTCGCGAATATCAATTTTCAAAACCGCGTTAAATCGACCGAAATTAACGTTCCGGGCTGCGCCGTTGCGTCGGTTGCTTCCGTATTGGCTTCGCGGCAATTGTCGTTGCTTAACGTTCCGCTTTATAAGTGCGATATTGTCGTAAATCGCAAGGCACAAAATCTGCGCCCCGGAAGCGTCTTCGTTTTGAACTGGAAGCCGTTTAATATTTCGAATATGGTTATGCGCGTTACGAAAATTGATTTCGGCGAATTGACTTCTAACGAAATCAAGATTTCTTGCGTTCAAGACCGCTTTTCTTCTTCGACTGTTACGTTTGCCCCGCCCGAAGGTTCAGGATGGACGCCCACAAATACCGCAGCGCAAAACGTCGTTACGCGGCTTCTTTTCACGCCGCCCGCTTTCCTGTCTTCAAACGACAGCAACGAAACGACGGCAACGTTTGACAGCGCCGGGCGGTTGTACTGCGCAGCCGTTGCGCCGGGGAATGCGTCTATTTCTTACGACGGCATGTTTAGCCTTGACAACTTCGCAACCGACCCGACCTTGGCGCTAAACGATGCGTCTTACAACGGCGGCGGCTTGCTGTTGAACGCTTACGCTTCGACCGTTGCCGCAACTGACCGTTACGACACAAGTTCGACGTTCGTTGTTACAGGCGTCGCGCAATCGGCTATCGAAAAGCTTATGCAATATACGACCCTTGACCAAGCGCGCGACGGGTCGGCTTTCTTGATGGTCAATAACGAACTATTCGTTTATGTGGGCTTTGTCGATAACGGAAACGGGCAAGTTACGTTCCCGAAACTGTATCGCGGCGTTTTGGATACGGTGCCGGGCAATCATGCGGCGAACGACCGCGTTTGGTTCATTAGTTCCGCCGACGGTTTGATTCCTAACCTTCTTTCGGTTGGAACGACGGGTTACGTTAAATTGCTTGACCAAACGACAAGCGCAACGCTTCCGATTGGTTCGGCTACGGCCTTTTCGGCATCGGTAACGAACCGGGCGGGCCTGCCCTTGCCGCCGCAGTATCTAACCCTTGCAGGAAGCCGCACGCCAGCCCCGCAGACGGGCGCAACGTCGATTGCCGTAGCATGGCGCAACCGCAGCCGCGCGGATACCGCCTTGCGCGTCTATGGCGACACAACAAACACGCGCGAAGCTGATACGCAAACCCGGGTTCGCTGGCGCGTCGGGGCGGGCGGTTATACGACAGTTACGACGACCGGCAACAATACGACGCTTAACGTTACCGGCCTTGTTGGTACGCTGGAAGTTATCGTAGATTCGCAAATTATTTCGAATAGCAAATATTCGACTTATTCCGAATCGCTTACGATGACGCTTAACTAAAAGAAAAGCGAAGCCGTTTCGGCCTTACGAAGCCCGCCGCAATCGTAAAGCATATCGACGGCTTCGTTTATGTACCATTCGTAATTAACATCGTCGGGAAATTCGGGCGGCAAATCCATTAAAGGCCGTGCGCCGTCTGTCTTCCCGACTTTGTTTCCGCTTCCAACGTATGAAATATGGCCGGTTTCGCCTTTCGGGTAATACCAGCGAACGACCTTGCCAAGATAAACGCCGTTCTTTTCGCCGCCGCCTTTGACGTTCTTAACTGATACGAAGCGGCGAATATCCTTGCATTCCCGAATCGTCTTTTCGACAGGCGTTCCGTTCTTCAAGAATGAAATAACAGCGTCGGAACATACCAAAGCTTCGGGGTTCTTCGACAAAATAGAATTAAGGGCCGAACCGCGTTCGCAATAAGCGCCCTTCGTCTTGACGCCCAAGCGTTCATCAAGAAAACGCGCTTCTTCGTCGCCGCCGTCTGTCTTAATTGCGACGTAGGAATTAACGTCGCGACTATAAACGGCAGAATATCGCGTTTCTTCGGTTTTGAAATTGGTTCGCTTTTCCCATTCGGCAATAATGGCCCGAACGTCGTTATGTCTGTCTTTGTGATATTTCGAAACAATGCCGTCGGTATTGCCAGAAATAACCGAAATACCGGCTTCTTCTAGCATTTCGATAAGCATAAGCAAAACAAGTTGCCCGGTAATCGTAACTTGCAACATAAGTTGCGGCGCGTAAAGCGTTGAATACTTGTTGCCAAGCTTGCCGAAGCTTCCGTTAATTGTAATCTTCAAACTGTCGGCAATTGTCTTCCAACGCTTCGCCCCGGCCTTGTCGCCCGCTTTCTTGGCCTTCGCGGCTTCGTTCTTAGCATGAATGCGGGTTTCGACAATTGAGTTATAAACCTGCAAGAAAGCTTCGCCAAGGTGCGACGGGAACAACCTTTGATTAAGGATAATTCGCGGATAAAACGATTCTACGTCGTTATCTGCCAAAATAATTTCGTCGGTTGCTTTGTGCGCTGTTTTCTTTTCTGTTGAATGCAAACCGCCCATGCCAAGTTTATAAACGCTGGAACCGATTTTAACTTTCAGCTTGTCGATTTCTTCCGGCATTATCGGCGACCCTAGGCCATCAAGATAAAACCGGGCGTTCTTGATTACTTCGAACATATCGCGCAATTGTTGCGAACGATACGAAATAAAATCAGGGGTGTTGTATTGCAAAACCAAATCGGCGGATAATGTGGGCTTGCGCGGGTAATAGCCTAGAACCTTTTGCAATTCGCTGTTAATAACAGCTTCGGCAATTTGCGCATCCGAACGGCTGCGAAGGTCTAGGCCGTATTCTTCCGACATTTCCATGCGCAATTTAAGTTCGGGCGCAAGTTCGTTAAAAAGAAGTTCGGTATTCGCTAAGTCGTTGCAGCAATAGGGGCGAACAATTGCGGCATCTTCCGCCGTTAAAATGTGCGTTTCTGGAAACGGCAAGTCTTGCATTCGTTCGGCGTGCAAGCGGCCCGAATACAATTTAAGCGACGCCGGGTTGGCAGATACGCCGCCATTTACCGGGCATACGTTGAACAAGTCGATATGATTATATTTGCCGATTTGAATATGGTATTTCTTTTCAATATCAAACGGCGTAACTTTCTTCGTTCCGTAATTGATGCCGCTTTTAATGATGAAATCCGACGCTTCTTTAAGGTCATTGCAGCTTAGACCCTTCGCGGCAAGTTCGACCATTGGAATATCGTAACTTGCGGAATTGAAGCCCACAAGGCAAAAGCGCCAAAGCATCCAACGCAACTTCAATTCGGGAAAGTCGAAGTCGGGCGACCGTTCGAAAGCGACGAACTTTCCATTCGACAGGCACTTAAACGCGACGTAAAAGAAATTACGGTAACATTCAACGTCGAAAACGAAGACGCTTCCGGCTGGCACGGCCAATAATTCTTCGTCTGTCATAAATTCAACAGGCCGAAGCAACATACGAACAGCCGAAGCGATTTTATCAATCTTGCGGCTTGCTTTGGCTACGATAAAGCCGTTAGCGTCTAACATATTCGAACCTTCTTAAAATGGAATGTCGTCTTCAAATTCGGTTGTTTCGGCATTATACGGCGTTGCGCTGTTACGGTCAATACCCATAATAACGCCGCGCACGTTTTCGCCGAAGAAGAACGCTTTATTCGACGATTCTTCGAAATAAACATTCTTAAACGAAGTTTCAACCATAAGAAGGTATTTCGCATTAAAGCCCATGCCTTCCGGCAAACCTTCGATTTTGTAAGTCGAAGCTTCCGTTTCCTGTTCGTTCGAAGCTAACATGCCGTTTTCGAAATAAACAACGCCGCTTCGACTAAACGATTCAATCGAACGAACGGCCTTGTAAAATTCATCGGGAACGGGCCAAGGGTTCAAGCCTTCGCATTCGAAAAGCGGTTGATAATTCGGGAACTGTTCGGCGAAAAGTTGCGTCTTAATAAACGAATCGTCTTCAAACCAAAACGTCGCCGACGGCCCGGAATAGCCGAACCCGGTAAGCGCCTTGCCAGCCTTCAAAATGGCGACCGCCGAAGCCTTGGGAATCAGCATCGGCGGAAGGTCTATGCCGTGCCAGTATTCGGCCAAGACGTGCCCGTTCGTCGCGACGGCGCTTCCAGACTGCAACAGCACGGCGGCAAGGTGCGCATGTTGCGCCCCGTCTGTCGCCAGCGGCAAGACCGCTTCGAAGGCGGCTTTAATTCTGTCGTCGATTACGGCGCAACGTTCGTCGGGGCCAGTAATGCCAACGTCGCCAAATCCGACGCAAGGAATCAAGGCCCGGAATGCCCCGGAAACGACCGCAAGCGAAGTCGGGGAAAGTTGCGTAATCGACAGGTCTTCGCCGACCTTGGAAAGCGCGTCGATAAGTTGGTAAGTATGTGGGCAAGCGGTCAAATCTTCTTCAACTTTGGTTGCGACGGTAAGAACGCCGTTCGATGCTGCGGCCCAATTGCCAGAAATTACGCCGAATTGCTGTTGAACTGTTCCGGCTTTCTTTTGTGCGACGGCAACGAACTTCAACGCCGCAAGCAACGACGCCGCAGGATTAACGGCGGTCGTTTTGGCACGCCGGGCGCGATGTTTCTTCTTCGGCGCTTCCGGCTTGGCTTCCGGTTTGCTTTCGACGGCTGGCGCTTCGTCGGTCGGAATCGGAACGTTATTGTCGATTTGCGTTGTCATGGTTTGCCCCTTCTTCGTCAAGTTTGGAAATCGCCGCTTGAAGATAGTTCGCCATATCCAAGGCTTCTTCTAGCGCATGTTGCAGCCAAGCCCGCAACATAAGCGGGTTATTATCGGTTGTTACGCCGTACTTCGCAAGCCCGACGATAGAACGTTGCAACAACATTTCGCGGTTCTTTTCTACGTTCGAATCTGGCGACTTGGTAATTTCATTCGTCATAATTTCACCATTCAGCGGAAAGGATTTCGGGATATTTCTTGTTCGTATGAACACGGATACGCGACGGAACGCGCAATTCGGAAACACGGCGTAAAGCTTCGTATGTCGTAATTGGCGGTTCTTCGGAATGACGTTGCCGCCACCAATCGCGCGCCCGCTTGCCTGCAAGCCCCGGATGTTCAAGGCAAAGCCATTCATTGAACATTTGAAAGCCGCAGAAATACGAAACTTTAATAGAAGGCGGCGAAGTTAAAACGCCGTGTTCGTTTTTCTTTTCGTGCAATGCGTAAATGACTTTTTGAACGTTGAAGTATTCAACAATTGGCGCATCCGACCGCAGGATTTCGCCGCCGAATGAATTTGCAAACAACTTCGTTTCAAAAGTAAATTCATTGCCGCACGCCATGCAATGCCGGGCCGAAGCATGGTTATAAACGCCGCAGACTTCGCAGATTCTAACCGGCGCGTCGCTGGGCGCACCTTTGCCGGGCTTGCGCGGTTTAACAGGGTCGTTAATCGGCCCAAGGCGTCGAACGTTTCCGGCGAAGTCTAAGAATAAGCAATTTTCTTTGCCGGTATCCGGCGAAGGCCGCGTACCGCGCCCGCCTTTTTGAACGTGTTTACCGGGCGACATAGTAGGCTGAAAGTCGGCGATAAGGTCGATTGCCGGGAAGTCGTAGCCGGTTGTATATTTGTTCATGCCCACAAGTGCCCGGAATTCGCCAGCTTCGAAAGCCGCCATGCGCGAATCGTTTTCCTTTTCGCTTAACTTCGAATGGCTGGCAACGGCTGTAATTCCGAAAGAATTAAGCATCGATGCGATATGTTCGGCATTCTTTACGCCAGCCGCGAAAATAAGCCAATGGCGGCGGTCGTAACCAAGTTCGCAAGTTTCCTTCAACCCTTCGTAAATAACTTTTTCGGCTTCGTCTTCGGCTTGCTTGCCGTTGAAATCGCCGTTTGAAAGATTAAGGTTCGACGTATCAATTTTCGTTGCAGTCGGGCGCGAAATTAGCGGGGCCAAGTAGCCTTCGGCAATAAGCCGGTTAAATGCTTCGATTCCTGTTATGTCGTAACAAATATCGGTAAAAATGCCGTCGTCTTCGGTAATCATGCCTTGTTTAAGACGATACGGCGTTGCAGTGAAGCCGATAACCTTTAAGTTCGGGTTAATCTTCTTTAATTCTGCGATGATATATTGATATTGCGTATCTTCCGAAGGGCTTAACAAGTGCGCTTCGTCAATAATCAATAAATCGCGCCAGCCAAAATGCCGCAAATGCGGCGGTTTGCCGTCGTTCATTTCGACGGATTTTTTAATTGCAGGCGCGACAGATTGCACGCCGCCGAATACGATAGGCATAATCATTTCGCGGCTATTCAGGCCAGCGGAATAAATGCCCATTGGTGCGACAGGCCAAACCGACAAAAGCTTTTCGGCGTTTTGCGAAATAAGCTTTTTAACGTGCGTTAGCATCATAACGCGCTGATTCGGCCAATACCCGAAAATTCGACGAATAAAGTTCGCAATTACGACCGACTTTCCGGTTCCTGTCGGCATGGCGACGACGGGGTTTCCGACCCCGCCGCGCTGGAAATAGTCGAATATCGAAAATTCCGCTTCGTCTTGATACCAACGATTCGCGTAAATACTAGACATTTTGGGTTATCGCCTTATACGATGGGCAAGCCTTCGCGATAAAGTCTTTCGGAATATTGCCGTTATGAACTTCGCAAAACCATTCAGCATTTTCAACAGGCCGGGCAAATGCGCAGCTTCGGCAATTGACTTCAACAACCGCGCCTTTATGGCAAACTTCTTTCATGTGACAATAACCGCATTTGTGAAATGTGGGATTGTCCGAAAGTCGCGCGGGCGCAGTCTGCGACATAATGATTTGTTCGGCTTTCATAATCATTTGTTCGCCAAGATTATGATTCAGCTTTACGACTTCAATATGCAACGAATCGTCGTTTTTATTGATGTTCAAATAAACGCAATAACGGAAATTGTATTTCTTGCCATACGTCGAAGTTTGCGCGAAGTGTTCCGGCTTTGCGATTGGCATTCCGTCGTCGGCAAGTTTGTTAAATCCCGCGCCTGTTCCGTTCGTCTTAAATTCCAACAAGACAGGTTCGGCGATTCCGTAACGTTCGGGCAAAATGGCAATGCCGTCAAGCGACCCGCCGAAGTGCCCCATAACGTCGGAAATCCGATATTGTGGGTATTCGCCCTTTTCGTTTGGCGCTTCGTCGCGATTTTCGAACCAAACTTTAAAGCCGATTCCTTCCAGCCATTCAATAAAGCGGGCTTCTTCGCGATGCCCACGATTAAACAAGCGTTGTTGCCGCCCGGTCGTCTTTTCGTGCAAACACCATCGGAAGACGTACCACAAATAACGCTTGCATTCGCGACCGATAAGACTTGCGCCAAGGTGCGAACGGTGCCCGCCGTCGTAAGTGCGAACGCAATATTCGTCGATTTCTTCAAGAATGCGTTTTGCAAGCACCTTTGCTATGCCCGGCGCGTCAAGGCTTACGCTTTGCTTTCCGGCGTCGGATTTCGTCGGCGTTTCGTCTTTGTTCGGCTTGTTCGCGTTCGAACTGTTTTCTTTGCTTGGCATTTTGTTTTTCCTTACGGCGTAAAAGCGCGTTGTAATTTCGATTAATGTAATCAGCGGAAAGCGTCGCAACGTCTTTCAATTGGTCTTTACTAAGCCATGAAATATGACATTGCGACGGGTCGATTTCAAGCGCGGCGGCTAACCAATTGTAAGCCTTGGAACGCGACATTAAACCGCTTTGCCAAAGCTTATCGAATTCTTCATGCGCCTTTGTTCTAAGCTGGCGCGTCGCCCGGTCTGCCATTCGGCCCAACGGAATTTCGGTGCCATTGTGACAACCGACAGCCGCGCGGCAATCATTGCAATAATAAATCTTGGGCCAATTGCCGTAAATTCGACCGTATATTACGTCGTTTGTTGTAAGTTCAATATTTACCGAACAACAATTATCGCAATGCGCCGGTATTGGCAATGCGTCTTCGATTTTTGACATTCTGAACAATTCCCCTTACAAATACGGCGGGGCCGGTTAAGACCCCGCCGCAAGTTACGACATTACCGCTTAACGCTGGCCCCAAGGCGGGTTTCCGCCAGCGGGGGCCGCGCCCTGTTGCCAGCCGTCCGGCTGTTGGGCCGGTTGCTGCGCTGCTGGCTGTTG
>ERZ650310.550-NODE-550-length-11045-cov-4.945041_pt1 | contig 11045 bp, 8 predicted proteins | sample MGYA00376246_ERZ650310 | MGnify/ENA primary metagenome ERZ650310 (study PRJEB26733, sample SAMN07839286) | wastewater metagenome | biome: small river; feature: stream; material: water | place: USA: North Carolina | collected 2016-03-01 ...
CATTCAGCACCACCACATCGGACTACTACACATCGGTGGGGAAGTCGTTTAGCACAACATCTGCGTCGTATTTCCTTTCCCAGAACACGGGTAACGCCTTCAGTACGACATCAGCGAACTATTGGAGCTCGGCGGGTCTCGGGTTCTCTACCACCAGTGCAAACTTCTGGGGCTCCGCTGGTTTGGGCTTCTCCACCACCTCCCAGAACTACTACATGCAATCGTCTACGACGGTGCCAACAACATACAAAACCAACACCTTCACCGGCACTAACGGATTCCAGAACATCACATTCCTCGGCGCGACCGGCACGAGCATGTTCAATACGACCGCATCGTCAACAGGACTATTCTCGACCAACGCAACCACAACAAATCTCGACGTTCGTGGTCTACTCACTTTCAACGGCGTAACTGGCAGCACATGGGCGGCTTTCTGCACTACGATCACCGGCGGCGCGGGTCTCTGCGATGGTACTGACAACACAGGCGGTGGCGGCATCACGGGCACACAGGGACAGGTCGCGTACTTCCAGGGAACTGACAGCGCGATTGGTACGAGCTCGCTCTTCATCTCTCCAGTCGGCAACGTCGGCATCGGTACGACTTCGCCATACGCGAAGCTCTCGATCCATGGGCTCTATAACGAGGTAGACCCCGCAGCTCCGCTGTTTGTCGTTGCGAGCTCGACACGGACATCCACGAGCACATTCTTTGCAATCGGTGCAGACGGGATCATCACGCTGGGAGCGGGAGCAGCGCGTGGCATCACTATGCAGGGGCAGACCACCACAGATACCGCAGGCAACACCTTCACGTTTTCAGGAGCAGCGGGCAACGGCACCGGCGCGGGAGGGTCTAACCTGTTCCTGGCCGGTAATGGCGGTGCGACCGGCGGTAACGGCGGCACTATTCAATTCCAGTCTGGCGCGGCATTGGCGAATAACGCGAACGGTGGAATCGTCCAATTCATATCGGGAGCCGGAAATGGAAGTGGTTCAGGAGGTGCATTTACTTTTACTGGGGGCTCAGGTGGGTCTTCCGGGATAGGCGGCTCGTTCACACTCACTGGCGGAAACGGAGGCACAGGCGGCTCCGCGACACGTGGCGGTACAGTCTCGATAAACGGCGGACGTGGTCGAAATGGTGGCCTGGGTGGACCCGTATTCATTACCGGAGGCCTCTCTGGTCCCACAGACGGAACCGCAGGCAACGGGGCGAGCACGACGATCTCTGGAGGTGCCGCTCCTACTGATGCGAACGGCACCGGCGGCGATGTCATTCTGATGGGCGGTCTCGGAAACGGCACTGGAAACAACGGCAAGATAGGCATCGGTACATCGAGCCCGTTTGGACTCCTCTCAATTCACGCCCGCGCGACCGATCTCAACACCAGCCTCTTCGTCATCGCATCCTCCACATCAAACTCCACGTCAACGCTCTTCTCTATCAGTAACGTCGGCTCCACGACGGCAGCAAATGGGTTCAACATCTCCAACGGCTGCTTCGCCGTAAATGGCACCTGTATCGGGGCGGTCGGCGGCTCAGCATCATCGACACTCCTTTCCGACTCCAACCGATGGAGCGCAATCAACGTATTTAATGCGGGCGTACGAGGACCAAATAATCAAATCCTTAGCTCAAACGTCACCTACACCGTATCCACCACGACTGCGACGGGAGACTTCACTGACGTGCAGTCTGCTATCAATGCAATGACCGGTCCGGGCAAGATTCACGTCCGCTGCGGTACATACACGCTCCCGACGGCAGCAGTGGGTATCAACATCAAACAGAGCGGCACTATCCTCGAAGGCGAAGGTATCTGTACGCAATTCAACTTCGACCGAGCAAACACACCAACCGCAGTCGGATTCAACGCATCGACCGGCCTCACGAACATCGTCTTGCAGGACTTCTACCTCAACCAGACCAACGCAACATTCGGTGCGAGCATCGGCATCAACGCATCAAACACGCCGCTCCTCATCGTGCAGCGTGTAAAAATTCAGGGCACCGGTACATCCACCTCGATCATCGACAGCAACAACCAGAGCTTCTACCAGGCGTGGCGAGACCTCGATCTCCGCAATAACACGACCTGTATCGAAATCAGCGGCCAGCCGGTAAACGACAACACATTCGAGAACATCCGCTGCGCACCAACGTCTGGCAACGGCGGCTTCGGTCTGTATATGACGAGCTCGAATGTGAATGGCGCACAAAATAACACCTTCACGAACTTTGACTCTGAGCCAACGGGAGCGCCCGCTGGACTCACCGGTATCTATATCGCACGCGGAACCGATACACAGCTCATCAATCCGTACGTCGAAGGCAACGCACAGGGTATGACGATCACCTCAACCGCGCTGCGCACCAACATCATCGGCGGAGAGTTTATCGCCAACACCACGAACGTAACCGATAACGGCACTGACACCGTGTTTCTCAACTCTGACGTAGGCGGCATCGCAACACTCCTACTCACGCGACATACGGTGAAAGACCAGGGCTTCGACCGTACTGCATGGTTCCTCACCAACAATACGAGCTTCGCGCACAACTCGCTCGATTTCGCCAAAATTGAACTGCTCAACAGCACTGACTCATCGAACCTTCTCAACCTCTCAAATGCAGGCACCGGAGCGACCATCTACGCCTCTTCTACGAGTGGCGTGGACTTCTCACTCTTCTCGTCGACCACGGCACCAATCCCCGGCGCACGTCTCGCAATCGGCACAAGCTCTGCGGCAGGTAAGGGTATCGGCGAGCATTGGACGCTCGCAGTGGCCGGTCCAATCTATTCGACGTACATGCTCGTGCGATGCGAAATGGTAAATGCGCTGGCAGGACTCACCGCCGATAGTACATTCAACCAGGTCTGTGGAGACTTCCTCTTTGACATAGACTCGCAGGGAGCTACGAGCGTGGCAAGCAGTACTCCTGAAGGTATCTCGTACGCCACGATTTGGGCAGGTGCGACCGCATCACGAACCGCGCTTGCTGCAAATGGCTCTGGCTCAGCAATCATCCCAATCGGCACCGGCAATACCGGCATTGCCACAGCATCATCGTCACCCATCTTCGAGGCACTTGTTGCGGCATCTAGCTCCAACGCTACCAGCACCACATTCATCGCAGGTCTGATTCAGGGCGCATTCAACAGCGATTACGGACCAACTGCGGCTACACTCAACACCACGAATGGCATGTATTTCGCCGCCACGAGTACCGTGAACGGAAACTGGCAGGCAGTCGTAAAGAATGGCACCGGCGCAACGCAGTACCTCGATACTGGCGTCGCATCGACCACGCAGGGCGACAACTTCCAGAAACTCCGCATCGTCACCGTCCCGCTCACCAACAGCACGACACAGGTGTACTTCTATATCGACGACGTATTGCGCGGATGGATTACTTCGACAGCAACAGGAACGACCCGCCCGTTGGTAAACCCTCGCGTATCGGTCGGCACATCAGCAGCCGGGCTCGCAAAAAACATACGTGTCGGGTATGTGATGATGTATTGGAAGAGATTTAGATAGCCGCACATTTATTATCGTAATTTAGCTATAACATATGGCACTCAAAGCACTTTGTACGAACGTGGCAGATATTCAGATCAACGGAAACCGCATGGGACTAGTCTTCGCACAGATATTCGAGGACTCGACCAATGAGATTATAAAACTCATCCAGGTAGACATTCCGCTCTCAATTGCGAAAAACACACAGTCATTCGCGAATAGTCTCAAAACGCTCACGGTCGCTCAGGCTGCGGCTGATGGGTACACGGTCTCAGAGAACGACCCGCTCTCGAAAGCATTCTCACACCAGCGCTTCTTTGGTGCCGTTCTCCGTCCACAGCTCCACTTAACGTCACAGGAATTATTGACGTATCCGGCGTGATGAACGTCCGTAACTGATATGGAACAACGCGATGATAAATTAAACGACGACAAGCTCGAACAGATCCGTTCGGGGGTTGAAGCATTACAGCACGATCAGGCTCGCCGGAATGTTGAGGAAGAACTTATTGTTCGCGAAACTGACCCGGATCAAGTCTTTACGAAACGCGAACAGGAGGCCATCAAGAGTTTAGTCCACGATGCGCTGGTAGACTTTTTTAGCGCATACGGCCTCAAGGGGAAAAATGCCATTATTACCCTTGGTATCATTTTCTCATCGATAGCGGGAATTGTTACTGGCGTGAAGGTGGTCGTGTCGTTATTCGGGAATTTCAAGTCTTAATCAGTAGTACACTATTCATATGCTCGCAATTACCCTCGCACAACTCAAGTCAGACATTGCCCCGATAATGAAGGGGACATCGGTTCGATCGATTACCGATTTCTACGGTGTGGCATTCAAGGCAGGGAACCGAATGAGCGCGCGCGTTGACACGCAGGAAACGCGCCGGATCGCAACACTCGCAATGCCGTTTTTCGATAACGTTCAAGATTACCCAATGGCCGAGGACTACAAACGTATGATCGACATCCGACCGCAAGCTGGTCGTATCGACATGCCCGGTCAGTCAAATTTCCAGCAGACATCGACGGTACAATTCAACACGCGCCTCGATGCAAACTCCTTCAAAGTTCAGTGGAACAATGCCGTGCGCACACTGCGCGCGCAACGACTTCCGGCCGGCAATGTTGTTACGCTTGATACGTTCGACTCATCGACGGCTGCCGGCGCATGGGCAGCCGAAGGTGATACTTCAGGCCTCTACACCGAGTCGCTGAATTTCGTACAAGGCAGTAACGCGCTTGGTATGAACCTCTCCGGAGCAACAGGACTCGCCGACATCGTAAATACGACCGCGCCCGTTACCGACCTTTCCGCGTACCGCAACAACGACTACTCGATGCTGTTTGTTTACATCCCTGTGGGCTACTCGTCACGGTTCACAAATTTCAAACTCCGACGTGGCGAGAGCTCGACGGCATACCGTGAGCAAACCGTCACAGCGAAGGCTGACGGTACTGCGTTTTCGGATGGATGGAATTTCCTTTTGTTCAATTGGGGGACGGGAACCAACACCGGCGTACCGACGGGCACAACGAATGTGTATCGCCGTCTTGGTGTTACCTATACGGCCGGTACAGCGATCCCCGGATTCCTCGTCGACAGTTGGACGAATTCAATGGGCCAGCTTTACGAAATGGAATACTACTCCGAGTACATGTTCCGCACGGCAGCCGGTGTATGGATCTCTCGACCGACTGACGATACTGATCTTGTAAACGTTGGCCCGGCATCGTACGAAATTCTCAAAACGGAAATGATGGTGGATATCACACAGATCATTCGTACCGGGAACGTACGGCAGACAGAGCTCGCGGACTGGCGCATGATGCTCAATGGTCAGTCGGAATCTCGATGGGTCAAGAATCCTTTGTACAAAGGCCTCTACAACGACTACACGATCAAATACCCGAGCGATGCCATTGCCGAAGTTACTCGAATTTACGACTTTGATGTATGAGTGGACAGCCGCAGGCTTTCGGAACTGAACAGGAGGAGAATTTTAATCTCGTCCAGCTTTTTCAGTCGTATGTAAATAAACCGGAAATCACGGCACTCTCTCCATCGTTTCTCGTATCGGGGTCGCAGAACGTTTTGATCGACTATGCGCAGCGCGTGATCTCCCGCAACGGATACCGCCTTTATCACCAAGAGAATACCGGTGGTGGCGGCATTAAAGGATCGTACGAATGGGAAACCTCAACCGGTTCCCAATTCTCCTTGCGCGCATTCGACCACGCGCTTCAATTTGATTGGAACGATACCTATAACACTCTGCTCTCAAATCTCCGGACTCCGGTGATCGAGTTTGCAAAGGTGCTCGATTACAACGAACAGCAGGACGTTCTATTAATGGTGCTTGGTGAAGCAAGTATGCGCCGCTGGTCAGGTGGGGTATCAAAAGTACGCACCTCGACAGGAACCACGCTTACAAAAGCGGGGGTACTTACGTCGGTCAGCACGATTGCCTTCGTTGCTGGGGTTGCCGGTTCCGTTGCACCAACGATTACCGACTCTGCTGCCAATTTCCTCAATGCCGGGTTCGCTGCTGGTGACTCACTTCACGTCGCAGGGTCAACAGCCAACAGTAGCAACTTTACGATTGGCTCTGTAACCGCTGACACAATCACCCTTGTCATGAGTGACACGCTTACGTCCGAAGTCGCCGGTCCATCAATCACGATGTACAACCAAACGGGCCCGACGTGGAAGTCAGCTCGATTTTTTTCTACGATCTCGGGACGCGCGATCGTCTACAATGGCGTTTCGTACACATACACCGGGGGCGAAGCAACGGACACCCTCACTGGCCTTACGGCATTCCCGGCGGTCACTGCCGGCGACGTGGTATGGCAAGCCGCAGATACGATCGCATTACCTTCGGCTGTTACCACTCCATTCCCGTTGTTCTATCCGGATCTCATTGGAGTGCAGCTCAACATGGTTTTCCTTGCGAGTACCCAAAGCCAAATGGTGATCGCCTCAAAAAATAACGATTACACAAATTTCTCTCTCGCTTCGCCTCGAGCTCCGGGTGATCCGGTACAGCAGCCGCTTACATCCGGCAAGGCAACGTGTATTGTTCCGATCAATACCGTGAGCGATACGCTACAAACCCGCAATACACTTATTTTCGGGTCCGGAGTAGACGCGTTCGATCAAATCGATTTCCAAATGTCGCAGGACAACTCCGAGGAATTGCTGCGTATAGTGCGCTACAAAACCGCCGTTGGTCAGGGGCTCATTTCAAAGAGCGCCATTTGCCCCATCAAAGACAATACGATTTACATTTCTCGTGAACCGGCACTCGATGGCCTCTCTCGCGGAAATCTCGAGGCACCTGACGGCCGCCGCAACGTTCCGATTTCCGACCCAATCAAAAACGATTTCGACATTTACGATTTCACAGATTCGCACGTTATCTATTTCAAACGGGCGAGCTACATTTCTTAGCCACGACAAGGCCTCGTTCTGATTTACGACATGATGCGGAACCTATGGCAGCCACCACAGACGATTCCGGTATCGCGATTCGCTATCATCGACGACGCTCTCTACGGGCACTCTGCTGTGACAAATGAAACGTACGAGCTCTTTGTGGGCACTGACGATAACGGGGTGTTCATCCCGCAAGTCGCGCGATTCGCATACAACAACGGCGGTACTCGCCATCGATTGAAAAACATGACGGAGTATTGGACCGATGGCTACATTACGGCGAATGCGATTTTGTCCTACGGCCTTTATTTCGGATACGGCGGCTCGCTTGGTACGAAGGCAATGGAAATTGCTGGTTCGGATACGGCGGTCGTCACGCAGCAGGATGCAACCCCGATCGGTAACGAGGGTCCGGGTGAAACGCCAATGGGCGGCGCACCATTTAATCCAATTTTAGGCCTGCCGGGCGCTGATATTCCGCTCCTTCGTTTCCATCAGATCGATACGATGGAAATGGTGGATTACCCGGAGCATTACGTGGAGTATCAAATGAATACGTTGGGTGGCCAGTTCGCGGTGGTCGCTCATGGTAGTAACCAGTTTGACGCGGGAACAGTGGATATTCTCCACAAAAAGTAGGCTATTATTATGGTATCAATTAACACTTTGTCTATGGCAAAAGATCTCAAATACAAGATAGCGGCGGCACTCATCGTTCTCTCGGGACTCCTTATTGGAATCGGTATCACATACGCACCGATCGTACGTGCGACAACTCTGCGCACGGTGCAGACTCCAACAATCCGGCTCTATACCGGTCAGACAACCAGCGCAACAACCATGCGCATTACTCCGTATCCTCGCGACCTCAACGGAGTGAAGCTCACCATGACGGATTTCGGCGACTCGCCAACATTGACTGTGGACCCAAAGATCTCGGGTGTCGAGGAAATTGAATCGTTCACTGGCATCACTGATAACGGCGACAACACTGCAACGCTCACCGGCATCACGCGTAATCTCAATTCAAAATATCCGTACACAACAGGCGGGACCGGCCGCACACACGGCGCAGGATCAACGGTCGTATTCGGAAACAATCCGCAGCTCTACGCGCGCCTCGCAGCATGGGAAAACCAAGGAACGACCACCGCTATTTGGACCTTTGCTTCGACAACCGCTCCACGGTATGACGCAGATCCGGGCTCCGCATATTTCTCTACGGCTCCGGGCACCGTATTCGTAAACCTCGACCAGCTCACTCGCACGGCACTCGCCGGTACCACCAACGCCACCCGCGCAGCACAAGGTGTGCTCCAAGTGGGTAATCGCACACAGATGGCATCCGGTACGCCCCTCGGGTCTACCGGTGCCTTCGCTGCGATCACGACCGACATGGCAACCTCAACATTCACCACGGCAACCTCCTCTGTGGCTATCACTCGAGCGGACGGAAAATTGTCACCGAATGCGATCGCTACGAGCTCAACGGATACGTATTCGTTCGGTGGTCCGATGGGATTCACAGGAACGACGACGTTCTCTCGCGCGGTCTATAACGGAGTCGTAACGCTGACGGCGAATGCCGGCGCAACGACGACAGTGGATCTCTCGCTTGGAAATACATTCGTGATCTATCTAACCGGTACGCAGTCACTCGTCTTTACGAACGTGACTGTCGGACAGGCATTCAAGATTCTCGCCTATCAGGACGGCACCGGATCTCGATTGCTGACGAACATTGGTAACACTTCGACCACGACGGTGAAATTCAATACTGGATTCGCACCAACACTCACGACGACGGCCGGCAAAATGGATACGCTCTCATTCTTTGTTGGCACATCCTCGGCAATCGTCTATGGCGCAATGACCCCTAACTTCTAACACCATGAAAAAATTACTCGCACTCATTCTCGCCCTCGGACTCGTGATACCGATGTCCGTCGGCGCAGCAACGTTCCCACTCGGGCGCGCCAAGAGTGGTGATCTCACCGTTTCTACGTCGCGCACCGAGGATTCTGTAAAGAGTAATATAACGGTGCTCTCGAGCTCGGGGATCGGATCAACAACGGTGTCGTCTGTTTCCGGCTTCGCTGCCGGCGATTACGTGCTGCTCGCACAAATGACAGGAACCGGTGCGGGTAATTACGAATATCAAAAGATTCGCGCGATCACCGGCAACTCTCTATTCTTCTACGGCACACTCGCAAACACTTATCAGGCAACGGCCGCACAGGTCGTCAAAATAAATGAGTATCACGATGTCACAGTCACGGCCTCGGGTTCGTGGACCGCGAGCTCATGGAACGGTACAACCGGCGGCATTCTTGCGGCATTCATCACCGGGACGTTTACACAGTCAGCCGCAAGCGCATCGACAACTGTTGCTGGACGTGGTGGCGACGGCGGCGCAGGAGCATCAAACCCACCGGGAGGAACGCCTGCAAGTGGAACGGGAACTGGCGGCGGCGAAGGATCAGGTAATGGCGCATCCGGGTCAGGTTCGTGCGGTGGTGGCGGTGCTTCACATGGAGGAACCGGAAGTAACGGCGGCCAATTCGCTCTTTGTACGGGTCCAGTAGGCGCGGGGAATGGCAGTACCTACGGATCAGCCGCTCTCTCAACGGCAATGCATATGGGGTCCGGCGGCGGTGGTGGTTATGCGATCAACGGAACAGGAAACAATGGTGGACCCGGCGGCGGCATCCTATTTTTTACGGCACAAAACTTTGCGATCTCGGGCGGCTTGTTTACCGCACAAGGAAGCGCGGGTGATGGCGACAATAACGGTGGTACTACAAACGGTGGAGGCGGTGGCGGATCAGGCGGATCGATCCGGCTCCTTCCTGTGAAAACGGCGGCTCTCGGAACATCCGTTGTAACCGCAGCAGCCGGTAGTGGTGGTCCGGGCGAAGCGGCCGGTGGTTCCGGTGGTACAGGACGTGTTGCGACAATTTCAGCAGCAACCGTCACAGGGACGGCCTCTCCGACGATTGATACGAGCTCAACCGATCGCGTGTATCCGCTCGACATTGATGCTACTAACGTAATGCTGGGAACAGCCTTCTAATTATGTTTCCTACTCAAACCGCAAACCAACCATCGTTCGGCAGTACGAATTCAATCGTGCCCGGTGGCAAAACCGTTGATCCATTCAATCCGGGCGGAGCTCCGAAGCAGGCAGTGATTGTGACGAGTGCGCCGGCGCGCGCGGTAACGGCTGACAATACCGCGAAGCTCACACAGATCATGCAGCCAGCACCGATAACCAGTACGACGGGGACGACCTCAACAACTGGCCAAACAACGGCGACACCAACAAAGACAGCAACTCCGACGGCTGATCCTGCAACCACGCCAACGACACCAAAACCGACGGCAACTGATTACGATTCAGCCGTTTCGAGTATCAAAGATCCGGGCATGGCGGCACAATTCAAATCAACATTGCAAAATTTTGATAATGAGGCAACGAACGCACAGTCAAACATCGATGCCATCAAAGCCCGTTCGTTGAATGATCCGGCCGCTCTCGCAATGGTAAATGCCATTAAGGTCAAATACGAAGCGCAGCGAAAGATTTTGGGCGCGCGTAATACACAGCTCCTCGGCCGGTATTCAACCGGCAACGCGGCATTCGGCGGCCTTGGACAAATGAATCTCTCTTTCTTGAACAACGAACAGGCGAAGGCTGACGAGCGTATGAATGCGTTACAGACGCAGGAGGACGAGGCGATCATGAAAGCACAGGTGGCGTATCAGACGCAGAATTTCAAGGATCTCAATACTGCAATGGAGCAGTACGATAAGGCCAACAAAGGTAAGCTCGATGCGTTGAGCAAACTGCTGACGGAAACGAATAAAGCGGTTACTGCTGGACAGGCGCAGGAGAAATTGGAAATGGCACAGGAAAAGCAGGCCGTCACGCTCGATGTTACGAAGTCTGCAAACCTCGGTAACGCACTTGCAAAAGCGATTCTCGATTCCGGTATCACCGACAAGGCACAGATAGATGCGTACGTTGAGGAGATCGGAAGAGCACACGTCTGAACTCCAGTCACGATCAGCGA
>ERZ650310.551-NODE-551-length-11034-cov-6.267055_pt1 | contig 11034 bp, 19 predicted proteins | sample MGYA00376246_ERZ650310 | MGnify/ENA primary metagenome ERZ650310 (study PRJEB26733, sample SAMN07839286) | wastewater metagenome | biome: small river; feature: stream; material: water | place: USA: North Carolina | collected 2016-03-01 ...
AGAATTGCTAATGGCAAGTGTATCTCGTATTAACGGCTTTCGTCCCGTTAAAACTATTACTGGCGCACCTTATAACGGTCAAGGTAATATTTATTTTGTTCCCGCTTCTGACTCTACAGTCATTATGGTGGGTGATGCTGTAAAACTCGCTGGTGACGCTCGCGCCGCCACCGGTGTTCCTACAGTGACACGCTCAGGCGCTACTGACGTCCCAGTCGGTATCGTTGTGGGTATTTTGTTTACTGGTGAAGGTGACCTCACCAACGTTCCTCCTGTTAACGACCTCAACACTCCAGTGTATCGTCGTGCATCTACAGATCGCTATCTGATGGTTGCTGATGATCCTAACTTGGTTTATGAAGTTCAATACGCAGGTACGAGTGTTGCTGCTGCAACCATCACTGCTAACGTTGGTTTGAACGGTCAGTTCACAACTACTGCTGGTAGCACCACCACTGGTTCTTCTGGTATGCAGTTGGACAGCTCTGGTCTTGCAACCACTGCTACCCTTCCTTTGAAGATTGTTGGTTTCCCCAACCGTCCTGATAACATCCCTGGTGATACATACTTCAGCTACTACGTCAAGCTCAACAGCTCGTCTATGGCTACAGGTACTGGCTCAGCTGGCGTTTAATTTTTAAAAGAAGGATAAATAGAATATGTCTATTATTAACAGTGGCTCGTTTGCCAAAGCACTATGGCCTGGCGTTAACGCTTGGTACGGTAAAGCATACAATGAGTATGATACCGAATTCGATCAGTTGTTCGACAAGAACACTTCAACTAAAGCTTTCGAAGAAGACGTCGGTGTCTCATCGTTTGGTTTGGCTGTTCAAAAGGGTGAAGGCGCGCCTATCTCCTATGACAGCGAACGCCAATCGTTCACCACACGTTACCAACACGCTGTGTTTGCGTTGGGTTTCATCATCACTCGTGAGATGATGGAAGACGACCAATATGACGTCGTGGGTCAACGTAAAGCTCAAGGTTTGGCATTCTCAATGCGTCAAACTAAAGAAGTGATCGGCGCTAACGTGTACAACCGTGCTTTCAACAGCTCGTACACAGGTGGTGATGGTAGTGCTTTGATTAGCTCTAGCCACGCCAACTTGAAGGGCGGCACTTGGTCTAACCAAATCGCTACCGCTTCTGACCTCTCTGAAGCAGCTTTGGAACAAGCTTGTATCGACATCGCTGGTTTCACCAACGACGCCGGTTTGCTGGTTGCAGTGAAGCCAGAGACGTTGATTATCCCACGTCAAGCAATCTTCGAAGCCAAGCGTATCTTGGGTTCTGATGGTCGCGTTGGTACAGATAACAACGACATCAACGCAATCAAAGGTATGGGTCTGATTCCTAAAGTGGTGGTTAACCATTACTTGACAGACACTGATGCTTGGTTCATTCGTACTAACGTGCCACACGGCATGAAGTATTTTGAGCGTCGCGCTGACCAGTTCGACATGGACAACGATTGGGATACTGAGAACGCTAAGTTCAAAGCCACTGCTCGTTACAGCTTCGGCTGGACCGATCCACGCGGCTTGTATGGCTCAGCTGGCGCCTAATTAACCTAGGAGGGGCTTCGGCCCTTCTTCTTTTAAGGAATTAATATGGGTTTACTCGCCACTGATATCACACCAATTTCGTCTTTGGGTCCTACAGCTACCACACCAGTTGGTAAGGATATTCAAACTAAAGTGTTTGTAGTTGCACGTACTGAATCAGCTTCTACGCTGAAAGTTGTGCTTCCTGCTGATGCTTCTGTTGTTGAAGTTTTGAAATATGGTTCTGCCAACAGCGATGCTGGTACGTCGTCTACTTTGAACGTTGTTATTGCAAACAACGGCGGTACAATTTCATCCGGCACTGCCGACATGAAAACTACTGGTGTTACAACTACTCACGTTCAAATGTCTAGTTTACCAAACCTCCAACCTATTCCATTGAACGGTGATTTGAAAATCAGCGCTTATGTGACAGAAGTTGGCACCACTTCTACAGTGGGTGGTCCTTGGTATGTTAAGGTAATGTACGTTCGCTAATAAAAGGGGGGTCTTCGGACCCCTTTTTTTAACAAGGAAATAAAATGGGATTAGCAATTTCGAGCGGTATTCTTACCGCAGGTACTACAGTTATTGCCACAGGCAAAGCAATTTTGAGTGGTATTATGGTTGTCTCGGACAACACCAACGTGGCTACAGTCACGGTTTATGACAATGCAACTACAGGCTCAGGCACTGTATTGGCAAAATGTACAGCAACAACAACTACAGGTGCAAACTCTATTGCGTTTGTGACCCCTGTTCGTGCTGACAACGGAATTACTGTCGTTGTAACAGGTACTGGCGCTTCAGCCATCGTTTACACCGGCGCTTAATATGAGTGAATTAGCAGGCAAGTTTATTGGTGTGCTGTTCTTAAGTAGAACAGTTGCCCACCAGATGCACTTAGCTACAGAGTCGTTTTCACAGCATTCAGCTTTGAATACTTTTTATGACGAAGTTGTAGAACTAGCAGACGGCATCGCTGAACAGTGGCAAGGAGAGTATGAAGAGCTCCTCAAGATTCCAACCCTTGCTGCTAAAGACACAACAGAGCCTTTGAAATACTTCAAAGAAACTCTTAAATGGATTGAGTCCAACCGCTACAAAGCGTTTGACAAAGACGATACCTCCATTCAAAACGATGTGGACACAGTTGTAAAGCTGTTCCGCTCAACAATTTACAAACTACGTTTCTTGAAATAAGCTATGCAAAACCATCTCATCTCAGGCAACTGGAATGCTTTGTGCGACAGTTGCGGACGTAAATTCAAAGCACTAGACTTACTGAAGCGTTGGGATGGCTTGATGGTTTGCCGAGAGGATTGGGAAACACGTCATCCGCAAACGTTACTAAAAGTACAGAAAGAAAAGATTACTGTTCCTTTTGTACGCCCTTATCCAGCACAAGATTCGTTTGTCCCTGACCCAATGAATCCTGTAAATGACGAAACTGACTTGACCTGGAACGGGTCTACTATTAATTTTGTAGGAATTGATTGATGGCTATTCTTCTCGCAAACAACGCTAAAAGCGCACTGGCTGCGTCTTTAGGGGGTTTAGACACCACCCTTACCGTTACCTCTGGTACAGAAACCCTGTTTCCTTCTCCCACAGGCGGTGACTATTTCTATGTAACTATTGAAGATAGCACACATACTACCCGTGAAATTGTAAAGTGTACCTCACGTACTGGTAACGTATTGACCATTGTACGTGCACAAGACGGTAGCTTTGCTAACATCTTTGCTGTGGGTGCTACGGTTGAGATGCGTGTCAACAAAGCAACCTTGTCAGATTCTGTTGCAGACGTTGCAGGATATGCGGCTGCTGCCGCGGCTAGTGCTTCTGCTGCTAGTACCAGTGCAGGTACAGCAACAACACAAGCGGGTATTGCTACTACTCAAGCGGGCATTGCAACCACACAGGCAAGTAATGCTGCTGCGAGTGCTGCGGCTGCTGCTGCTAGTGCCGCCGCTGCTGCTTCTGCAGCCATTGATGTGGCAGTTGCTATGGCAATTGCATTAGGTTAATTTAAGGACTCTCATGGCAAATACATTTATTTCCTACGTCAACAAAGACGTGGGCACTTCTGCTGCTACCATTGTAACAGTAGGAGCTTCAACACAAACAACCGTAATCGGTATGTCTTGTGCTAACACAACAACATCTCCTGTTACAGTGGATGCCTACATTACTCGCTCTGCAGTAAACTACTACCTTATTAAAGGTGCAACAGTACCCGTTGGTGGTACTTTGGTTATTGTGGGTGGAGATCAAAAGGTTGTTCTTACAACTAGTGATGCATTGAAGGTTGTTTCCTCTGCAGCCACTTCTATTGATGCTGTAACAAGCGTATTGAATATTACTTAAGGATAGATAATGTATCTTGGCAATACACCAACACAACAGGCGTTTACGCCAGCCGTCGATGTGTTCAGCGGCAATGGTAGTACAACTGCCTTTACATTGTCTCGCCCTGTCGCATCAGTGGCGCAGGTGCAAGCGTTTATTGAAAACGTTCCACAAAGTCCTGTAGATGCTTTCACAGTGTCTGGCAACACTCTTACATTTACTAGTGCTCCTCCTTCAGGTTCTAGTAACATGTATGTTCGTTATACCAGCCCTATTACACAAGTGATTGCACCCAGCGATGGCAGCGTTGGCACATCGAAGTTGGTGGATGGGGCTGTCACTCAAGCCAAACTAGGTGCAAACGTAGCCGGTACGGGTCCTGCATTTAGTGCCTACGCTGGATCTACCACATCTGTATCAAATGGTGTTGAAACAAAAGTTCTATTTGACACAGAAGAGTTTGACACTAATAGCAACTTTGCATCAAGTCGTTTCACTCCAACAGTTGCAGGCTATTATCAACTTAATGGCTGCGTTCGTATTGATAGTGTTACCTCAACTAGCTATGTATATGCGATTTTGTATAAAAATGGAGCCGCTTATAAATACGGAACAATTTTAGTTTCTGCGGCAAGCACCTTTAACTATCAATGCGTTGTTTCAAGTGTGGGTTATGCTAATGGCTCAACAGATTACTACGAGTTGTATGTGTATCAAACAACTGGGGCATCAAAAACAACAGGTACAGGTATTGGAAATACATACTTTAATGGTAATCTTGTGAGGGCAGCATAATGGCTATTAGTATAATCAAACCAAACAGCCTTGGCGGTGTGCCGTGCTTTAGCGCATACAACAATGCAACAACTTCAGTTACAAATGCAATATCTACAAAAGTTGCACTTCAAGTGGAAGAATTTGATACAGCCAATGCTTTTGACAGCACGACAAATTATCGTTTTCAGCCTCTTGTTGCGGGCTATTATCAAGTCAGTGGCAGTATTTATACAGCAGCAACTTCGGGCATTGCAGAGGCTTTTATTTACAAAACCGGAGCTGCATACAAAGGTGGCGGTATTGTTCCTGCGTTTAGTGGAGGAGCTGTAACAGGTGTCTCATGTCTCGTTTATTTAAATGGTACAACAGATTACATTGAGCTTTATGCTTATCAGAACAGCGGTACAACGTCCACGGTTCTTGCAAATCAAGTATACACATATTTCCAAGCCACTTTTGTGAGAGGCGCTTAATGTCTTATCTAGGCAATCCAATTAATTCGGTGGCCTTTCTTACTGACCAGTTCAGTGGAAACGGGTCCACCACAGTCTTTACAATGTCGGTTGCTCCTGCAACAACTTCTTCCATTTTGGTAGCGGTTTCAGGCGTTGTACAAGACCCTTCTACATATTCTGTAGTGGGTACTACCCTGACGTTCTCTGCTGCCCCTCCTAGTGGCACTGGTAACGTCTCTGTGCGCTATTTGGGCATTCCTGCTAACGGAGTGACCACCACAGCCTATCGTACCGTTACAGACTCTACAGCAACTGCTGGACAAACAACATTCTCCATTCCTTCATACACTGTTGGTTATTTGAATGTTTATCAGAACGGTGTTCGTTTAGGTGCTGCTGACTTTACAGCAACGTCTGGTACAACGGTTGTTCTGGCTGTAGCTGCTGCGGCAGGTGACTTAGTTACCACTGAAAGCTTCTATGTGTCTAGTGTGTTAAATGCTATTCCAGCTACTGCTGGGGCTGTGCAACAGACCTATCTAGCTCCTAATGTGGCTGGTACTGGACCAGCATTCAGTGCTTATGGCAATACAACACAAAGCGTTACAGCAGGTACGTTTACAAAAGTTACATTACAAACTGAATTATTTGATACTAACAGTTCTTTTGATAGTATTACTAACTACCGTTTTCAACCTTCTGTTGCTGGTTATTATCAAATTAATGGTGTAATACGTGCAGCTGCTACTTCCGCAATCCTTAATTTTGTAGCATCGCTTTATAAAAATGGAACGGAATTTTATCGAGGTATCGAAACAGGAGTAACGTCATCGTCAACGGCTCATGCTGTAATTAGTAATTTAGTTTACTTAAACGGATCAACTGATTATATTGAAATGTACGGATATCTTAATAGCGCTGGATCTACAACGTTTAATTTTAACTCAATTGCAGTTACATCTCAAATGTCTGGCGCACTTGTGAGGGCAACATAATGACAAAAGCAGCACAACTAGCAATACAGGCAGCGGGGCCAGCATTCGCAGCATATCCCTCAACATCGCAAACGGTGGGAGGTAGTGTAACTACCAAATTACAGGTTGATACAGAGTTTTTTGATACCGCCTCGTGCTTTAATAACACAGGTAGCACGGTAAACGGCATTCCTGCATATGCTTTTAAACCCAATGTAGCTGGTTATTACCAGATTCAAGGTAGTGCAACATTTCCAATTAATGCCTCTACCGCAGGGGTTGGGGCTGTTCTTTATAAGAATGCTTCCCAATATTTATGGGCAGGCTGTGCAGGTAATGTGTTTTTGTATCCAACAGCCACAGTTGCAACTCTTATATATTTAAATGGCTCAACAGACTATGTTGAGCTGTATATTTATAACGGTACTGGAGGTTCTGCAACAACTTCTGCAGGAGCTCCCTCTTATAGCCAATTTTCTGGCGCACTTGTTCGCGCAGCCTAATAGGATAACAAAATGACTCTCTACGAAAAAATTAAAACTCTCTACCCAGAACTTCAAGACGCAGACTTTATGACTGTCATTCGTTTGCAGAACGACAGCAATGGTGAGGGCGATTACATTGCAGCATGGGATCACCCAACGCTGGCTCGTCCAACTGACGAACAGCTGGCTGATTAATTGCTATGGCATTAACACAAGTCCCTTCGGGGATGCTCTCACCCAACACCGCAGGTAACGGTCCTGCGTTCAGTGCTTACCCAAGCAGCAGCCAAACAGGATTAACTGCAAATGTCTGGACAAAAGTTTTGTTTGGCACCGAGGAGTTTGATTTAAATAGTAATTTTGCAAGTAGCAGATTTACACCAACAGTGGCTGGGTATTACCAAGTTGCTGCGGCAATTCAAACTCTAGGGGTTGCGCCCTGTCAAGTAATGGTTGCCACTTATAAAAATGGAATCCTTTACAAAGTAGGACAAAACCCAGCAACTTATTCTTACGGCACCAACATTACAAACCTTGTTTTTCTTAATGGGTCGTCCGATTATCTTGAAATATATGCGTTTATTGGTATCTCTGGCAATTTAAATGGCGGGGGAGATAACACCTACTTTCAAGCATCCCTTGTGAGGGCAGCATGACCTCAATAGACGCAACAGAAGCACGTATTTCCTCTCACGAAGAGATTTGTGCCTTACGCTATGAAATTATAAACGCCCGTCTTAAACGTCTTGAAGGCATCCTCATCACAGCTTGTGGTGTGTTGCTTACAGGTATGGGTGGGATGGTGTTTACCTTTATGACACACGGACGTTAATATGCCTTTAACAATTCTCGCCGCTGCCAATGCTGCTGTTGCCGCAATACAGCAAGGGTGTGAATTGTATAAAGAGTATAAAGGCACTGTACTCAAAGCTAAGAAAACCTTTGACGAAGTTAAGGGTATAGCTTCAGAAGTGTCTCAAGTATCTACGGGTATTTGGTCATTTCTAAAATCTAAATTGTTTTCTGAAAAACCCCCTACGCCTAGAATGTTGGAGGTTCCTGATGATGCTGGCTCGAAAGGGCGACGCGCACCCCAGGGGGTTGTTTCTACAGAAGACAAAGATGAACAGAGTATTAAGCAAGACTTAATTAAGAATTTAAAGATTTTCTTTAAGGGCATGATTGCCCTAGACAAGAAAATTAAAAAACAGCAAGAACGCATAGACACTCAAGAGATTCATCCTGATGAGCTTCTTGACATGTCTTTAGACCACGTCGTAGCTTTGAAAGAAATGGAGAAGCTACAAAAACAAATTAGAGAGACGATGATTTATCAAAGTCCTCCAGAGCTTGGTGCTCTGTACACAGACGTAGTTGAAATGTTCGGACTGGTTCAAGAAAAACAAGAGGCTACTCACTTAGCAAACATTAGGAAACGGAGGGAAGCATGGCAACGGCAAGACCGTCTCCTAAACAAAGTAAGACAACGAGTAGCATGGGTAGTGGTAATGGCATTAATAGTAATGGAAACATGGGGACTAATCCTAGCACTTCTTCTAGCGAGACGGCATTTATAAGTTTCCTTATCTTGCTCACTCTGCTCTTTTTTATTATACTTCCATTTGAGCTGTACCTCTACATCATTGTAAAGGATGCTGTTGAAATGTGTTACAAGGCTAAATAACATGGATGAAAACCACAAACAACGCTGGACCTATTTGATGGGTCTTACCTACATGATTGTTAACTTGGCTGACTTTGTAGTCTTTCCAATCATGTATACCATTGTACAGTTCTGGGAAACACAAGCATCTAACGATGCCTTCCGTCAGTGGGTTCCACTTACCCTGACTAACGGTGGTTTTATCCACATTGCTTTTGCTGCCATCTTGGGTATCTCTGCCTTTAACAAGGAAGAGAAGAAGCCAGATGCTGCGTAACATCTTTTCCTTTGTACTTGTACTGGTCATAGCTTTCTATGTAGGCAAGTACGAAGCACGACAAGAAATACAAGCAGAAGTCACCCGCATTGAAACAGTGATGCAAGAAAAGGTTGACACTGCTAACGACAAACTTAAACAAGAGAAACAAGATGCTCAAGTTAAAATTACTGCTCTCAAGTCTTCTGTTGCTGACGGCTCTCTCAGGCTGTATGTCCGTACCAGTGACAATGCCTCCTCTGCCAGCGGAGCTTCAGAAAATGGAGCCGAACTTGACAGACAGGTTGCTCAAGACCTTATCAGCATCACCGCAGACGGCGACAAAGCCATAATTCAGCTTAACGCCTGCATTGACATCTACAACGACATACGGAATACTAAATGAACCTCAGCACTCACTTTACCTTAGAAGAAGCCACACATAGCGACACAGCTATTCGTCAGGGCATTGACAACCAACCTTCTACTCTTCAACTGGAGAACATGAAGATTGCTGCTGCAGGTTTGGAACAGCTTCGTGCTATTACTGGTCCTTTGAACATCAACTCTTGGTTGCGCTTACCTGCTGTAAACGTTGCTGTTGGTGGTAGCAAAGTGTCTAGCCACATGGATGGCTGGGCCATTGATGTTAGCTCTTCTAAGTACACTCCTTACCAACTCTGTCAGGAAGTTAAGAAAGCTGGTATTAAGTTTGACCAGATTATCCATGAGTTTGGTCGCTGGATGCACATTAGCTTTGCTCCTGAAATGCGCCAGCAAGAACTTACTATCTTCAAGCCAGAAGGTAAATACAAACAAGGCATCTTGACAGAAGCCGAATATCACAACGCGTAAGGATTTACATGAGTACATCAGGAACAACTACTTGGAAGCTTCAACGTGATGCCATCATCACAGCAGCACTCCGCAAGCTCTCTGTGTTGTCAGGCGGCACTGCTGCCAGTGCTCAACAAATTACAGATGCTTCTGAGGCTCTTAATGCAATGCTTAAGGGCTTTCAGGTAGACGGTATGCCAGTCTGGGCAATGAAGAGCTACACGTTCACAACCATTGCTAACCAAGCTGCTTATCAGATTGGCAACAGTCAAGCACTAAATACTCCCATGCCTTTGAAGGTTGTTCAAGCATGGCGTAGTGACACCACTACATCAAACATCCCACTAAACGTCTACACAGATACCAACTATAACCAGTTGCCCTTGGCGTTTACTTCAGGTACTCCTGTTAACCTGTACTACCAGCCACAAATGCAGCTGGGTACAATTAACCTCTGGCCTAAGCCAGCAGACAGCACTACCTCCATTACATTACGCTACCAACGTCCTTTTGAGGATATGACTAGCTCCACAGATGACATTGACTTTCCTCCTTATTGGACAGAAGCTGTCATTTACGGTTTGGCTGATCGCCTTGCTCCTGAATATGGTGTTCCTCTGCAAGATCGACAACTCCTTACACAACAAGCTGAACGCTTCCATAGCTCTGCTCTGAGTTTCGGTACGGAAGAAGGTAGCATGTTCTTCCAACCTGATTATATTGGACGATAATGCCGTACAGTAAAAATCCAGTCGTACAGACTTATGATACTAAACGGGTTAACTTTATTGCTAATCCACAACAACGTAGTACCTCTAAGAATAAAGACTTTCGACTAACAAACATGATGGTTGAAGTTATTCAAAGTCCTGTTGGAGAACAAAAGAAGTATTATGTCAAAAGCCGTCCAGGACTTACTAAAATCTACGATACTCAAGCCGCTGTGGGTCGCGGACTCTACTATTGGATGGTATCAGGAACTAGCTATGCAATGGCTGCTGTCGGGAATAAAATCTATTCAAACGGCACAGCAGTCCTCACACTTAGCACCTCAACAGGACAAGTAGGCTTTACAGAATTTGTAAACTCCTCTGGTGTTGTTTCTTTGATTGTGGTGGACGGTACAAACGGGTATGTGTTTTCTACCCCGTCTACATACACACAGATTACTGACGCAAGCTTTCCAACTCCACATATACCTACTCCAATCTTCTTGGACGGTTATTTGTTTGTTGCTAAGAAAGATACTCAAGACGTTTACAACTGCAACTTAAACCTTCCCCTTGTTTGGTCAGGTGCTGGTTCTGGATATCTTTCTGCTGAAATGTATCCTGACAAGATTGTAGCGTTGTCTAAGAACAACAACTATATATATGCCATTGGCTCTAACACCGTAGAATATTTCTACGATGCTGCTAATGCCACAGGCACTCCTCTTGCACGACACCAATCAGCTGTGCAACAGTTTGGTACAGTGGCACAAGCCTCAGTTGTGCAAACAGAAAAAGAAGTTATCTTTATTGGTGAAACGGGTAGTGGTGGACACACGGTTTGGTCAATTGACGGCTTTAAAGAAAAAGAAATTGGTATCCCTGCTATTAAATCTGCTTTGTTAGCAGAAGGTAGTAGCCTTAAGGATGCCACAGCCTTCAGTATTCGTACTGCTGGACAGATCGGAAGAGCACACG
>ERZ650310.552-NODE-552-length-11032-cov-5.386262_pt1 | contig 11032 bp, 8 predicted proteins | sample MGYA00376246_ERZ650310 | MGnify/ENA primary metagenome ERZ650310 (study PRJEB26733, sample SAMN07839286) | wastewater metagenome | biome: small river; feature: stream; material: water | place: USA: North Carolina | collected 2016-03-01 ...
TAACTCCCCACGCCAGCATTACCTGGATCGGGTTAAAGGGTCTTTCTCAGCGCCTACAGACTAAAAACCTCTGAAGGGCACCCCTGTTTCATCCTTAAGGAAGATTTAACCACGAATTAGGGGATCGTTGCATGACTATCGTCAAGTAGCTATTACAACAGGCAAATAAGGGCGAATCCCTTATTTATTGCGACGCAATATGAAGTCTGCCGTTACAAAAGCCGCGTCAGAGGTGAATTCATCCGCCAAAATCCTTGCGGCAGCCTCTGCTAGGGAAATTTCTATAAAACCGCTGACTTCGCCGTCGTGATTCATCGGCACAAAGTTATCAGCCAATTCTAAGTCGTAAATATAGAGCTGCTCATCATGAAAGCCTCGATTGAGAGATGGACGACGCATATGAATGCGTCCAACGGGCTCAATCTGTTCTGCAATTTGCTCAGGTACGCCAGCCTCTTCCCAAAGTTCACGACGTGCGCTTACCCAAGGTGTTTCATCAGCGGTAATGCCGCCAGCTGCTAAGTTATCTAATTTGCCTGGGTCGGTAGGCTTGGTTTCACTACGTCTACCTAACCAAATCGTATTGCCTTGCGTGTAGCCGTTGATATGCGTTGCCATGCTACGAAATCCAAAGGTGCGAAATGCAGCACGCTCCATACGAAAGTACTTGTGACCATTTTGATCTACCCATGCAAAGTCTTCATTTCGCCAGCCGGGAATAAATCCACCCACGCGCATGCGATTGGCCAGTTGGTAAAGACTGTTTGATAAGTCTCTTGGTTTGCCCAATTGAATTGTCAGCTTGTCATGACTAATTGCAATTAGCGGAATGGATTCTTTTTGTAATGACTCTTGTAAATAGGTAGTGAAATCTGGATTGAGATGTCCAATGAGCTGCTCGCCTATTGCGCCGCGGGATAAATAGATTGGCAAAAAATCTGCCGGGGCAGAACGCGCCGTATTTTGGAGCATTTCCTCAAGGGCAGCTAGCGTACTGGTTGAAAGGCTGGTCATGGGCCTTAGTGTAAGGGAACTTGCTGCTGTTAACACATAACTGCGGCTGAACTAGCTTAAATATTTGTAAGTAATTATGAAAGAAGGGGGAATACTTTCTGCACACAATTTAAGCAGTCTAGGTCAGCCTATACAAATCTGTGACTTACGAAAACTTTTGAGGATTTATCCACAATGCCTGTGGATAAGTATGAAGAATTTTTGGTCCCGCCGACAGGAATCGAACCTGTATCCCACGCTTAGGAGGCATGTGCACTATCCATTGTGCTACGGCGAGGCGGTATGAAAATTAAAAATGTGTTAAGCAGATTCTAATGAATTACCAACCACACAGAGCCCATACTTGATTGGTAACAGCCACCATCATATCTGGTGAAAAGTACATTAAAAAAACAAATAACAATGCAAATAAAACAAAACCATAGGAGATGATTTTCCAAACGCCAGGTTTTTTCTTAAGCATTGGCAACCCGTTCAACAGCGCGTTCTTTTACAGGAAGATTTACTAAGAACGCAAAGATACCCAATCCAATGGCGATTTCCCAAACAATTAAATAGGATCCTGTTTGATCAAATAAATAGCCGCCAAGGAATGCGCCACAGAAACTGCCCAGTTGATGAGAGAAAAATACCAACCCAGATAGCATTGTTAAATACTTAACGCCAAATATCTGCGCAACGATACCGTTGGTAAGAGGAATCGTTGATAGCCATAAGAAACCCATGATTGCAGAAAAGATATATGTGCTCATTGGTGATGGCGGTAACAATAAGAAAGCAGTAATGGCAATTGACCGACCTAAGTAAATGGCGGATAGCAAATAGCGCTTTGGAAAGCGTTGAGCCAAGATTCCAGAGCTATAGGTGCCAAAAATATTGAAAAGACCAATGAGGGCTAAGGCTGTGGTGGCAACCACCGGTGCGCCAACTGCTGGATAGCCAGAGGATATGTCTTTTAGGTAAGGCGCCAAGTGAACCGCAATAAATACCACCTGAAAGCCGCAAACAAAGTAGCCCAAGGTTAAATAACGAAAGCTAGGATTGCTAACTGCTTCTTTTAAAGCCTGTCTAATCGTTTGATCGCCCAAAGTATGCGAGTGACTGAAATTTTTCTCACGCAACATAAAGGCGGTTGGAATCATGAGGCTGGCCATCAGCGCCAACATGAGAAGCGCATCTTGGGTGCCAAATGCACTGAGCAATCCTTGCTCTGCTGGAATCATCAGGAACTGACCAAAGGAACCGGCTGCTGCAGTAATGCCCATTGCCCAAACCCGTTTTTCTGCAGGAACGTTACGACCTAAAATGCCGTACACCACGCTGTAGGTTGTTGCGGTTTGTGCCAAGCCAATTAGTAAGCCACCTGCTAAGGTGAAGTTCATGACGTCGCTTGATACGGCCATGCCTGCTAAACCTAATGCATACAAAACGCCACCAGCAACCATGATTTTGAATGCGCCATAGCGATCGGCTAGAGCGCCGGTAATGGGTTGCACTGCACCCCAGATAAGATTTTGTAGCGCAATCGTTAAAGCAAAAGTTTCGCGTCCCCAGCCATTGGCTGAGGTAATCGGTAAATTAAATAGCCCGAAACCATGACGAATGCCCATAGACAGTGTGACCATCAGACCGCCATAAATGAGGACTTCCTTTATCGAAAGTCCAGCGTTGCTGATAGGCTTGGTCATAGTATTTAGATGATTCCTTTGCTGCGCAACTCTTCAATAGTCTTATCGTCCAGCTTAAGACGCTCATGCAAGATTTCTTCTGTATGTTGGCCTAATGTTGGTGGTGCCATACGTACTTCAGTAGGTGTCTTTGATAATCGCATTGGGCTAGCAACTAATTTCATGCTGCCGACAGTGGGATGTGGGGCTTCAATCTGAACGCCACGATGAATGACCTGTTCATTTTCAAAAACTTCTTTAAAGTCATTGATGGGTCCGCAAGGAACTTTGGCTTTTTCTAGCAGCGCAATCCATTCGCCCTTAGTCTTTTTGCGTGTCATTTGCTCTAAGAGTGGAATAAGTTGTTTGCGATGTTCTACGCGAAGGGGATTGGATGCATAAAGTGGGTTATCCGCAAAATGTGCTTCACCGCCTGCCGTCACAAAATGCCTAAATTGACTATCATTGCCCGCTCCAACAATCATCCAGCCATCCGAAGTGGGGAAGGTTTGGTAGGGAACAATGATCGGAGAGGCGTTACCCCAACGTTTAGGCACTTCACCCGAAGTGAGATAGGCACTCGATACATTGGCCATCACGGCAATTTGTGTATCTAGGAGTGACATATCGATGTATTGACCCTCACCGGTGTGGTCCCGATGGACGATGGCTGCGAGGATTGCCGTACTGGCATACATACCTGTGAAGATATCGGCGATAGCAACACCAGATTTTTGTGGGCTAGCGCCCTCAAAGTCATGCGCCTCACCAGTAACACTCATGAAGCCACCCATACCCTGAATAATGAAGTCGTATCCAGGGCGGTGAGCATAGGGCCCAGTTTGACCAAAGCCCGTGATAGAGCAATAGACTAGGTCAGGCTTAACCTTTTTAAGGCTTTCATAATCAAGTCCGTATTTGGCAAGGTCCCCAACTTTGTAGTTCTCTATCACCACATCCGATTCTGCAGCGAGCTGACGGATGAGTTCTTGACCCTCTGGCTTGGCAATATCAACCGTAATGGAGCGCTTATTGCGATTGATGCAAATAAAATAGGCAGATTCTTCAGTTTCCTTGCCATTGGCGTCTTTGGCAAAAGGAGGGCCCCAATGGCGGGTATCGTCCCCAGTGCCAGGCCTTTCGACTTTAATGACGTCCGCACCCAAATCTGCGAGATTTTGAGCGCACCAAGGACCAGCCAAGACTCGGCTAAGGTCTAAAACGCGAATATGACTTAAGGCTCCCATTCCCTAATTTTGGCATGGATGACAGGGTAATACCTGAAAATTTCGGTCTGGATCTCAGACATGACTACAATTTGCGCGCATGGCTACCCGTAAAACTTCCGAATACAGCGAATCGTCGATTCAGGTCCTAAAAGGACTAGAACCAGTCCGTCAGCGGCCTGGAATGTACACCCGCACAGACAATCCACTCCACATCATTCAAGAGGTGCTCGATAACGCATCTGATGAAGCTTTAGGAGGGTTTGGTAAGCAAATCATCGTCACTATGCATACCGACGGTAGTGTGAGCGTAGAAGATGATGGCCGCGGCATTCCAGTGGGAATGCATCCAACAGAGAAATTACCTGTAGTAGAAATCGTATTTACCCAGTTACATGCTGGTGGTAAGTTTGAAAAAGGCACTGGTGGTGCTTATGCATTCTCAGGCGGTCTGCATGGTGTTGGTGTTTCGGTAACCAACGCCTTATCCAAGAGATTAGAAGTCACTGTTTGGCGTGATGGCCAAATGTCGACCTTGACCTTTGCTGATGGCAAAGTCATTGAGAAGCTCAAATCTATTGCTTCTTCAAAAGAAGATAAGTCACACGGTACTCGCGTTCGCGCTTGGCCAGATGGCAAGTACTTTGATAGTTCGGCTATTCCGATGCCTGAGCTCATCCGCTTATTGCGCTCTAAAGCAGTCTTACTACCAGGCGTGAAGGTCACGCTGATTCAAGAAAAAACCGGCGATACCCAGACTTGGCAGTATGCACAAGGCTTGCGTGGCTATTTAAATGAAGCTATTGCGCAGGCAGGTCACGGCGCAGAGGTTATTCCGCCGTTTGAGGGCGAGCAATACGCAACTGGCACGGGTGATGATGATTCCTTTGCTGAAGGTGAGGGCGCTGCTTGGGTAGTTTGCTGGACTGAAGATGGTGCACCAGTGCGCGAGAGTTATGTGAACTTGATTCCAACTCCTGCAGGCGGTACGCATGAGAGTGGTTTGCGTGAAGGTTTATTCAATGCTGTTAAAGGCTTTATTGAAATGCACGCATTGCAGCCTAAAGGTGTGAAGCTCATGCCTGAAGACGTATTTGCGCGCGCATCCTTCATCTTGTCTGCCAAAGTATTAGATCCACAATTTCAAGGTCAGATTAAAGAGCGCCTTAACTCTCGTGATGCGGTGCGCTTAGTTTCTGGTTATGTGAAATCTGCTCTTGAGCTGTGGCTGAACCAGCACGTTGACTACGGTCGTAAGTTGGCTGATTTAGTCATCAAACAAGCCCAGGCTAGAACTCGTGCAGGACAAAAAGTAGAGAAGAAAAAATCTTCTGGCGTTGCTGTATTACCTGGAAAGCTCACGGATTGTGAGAGCCAAGATATTGGCATGAACGAAATCTTCCTGGTTGAGGGTGACTCCGCTGGCGGTTCAGCCAAAATGGGTCGTAATAAGGAATACCAAGCAATCCTCCCATTGCGCGGTAAGGTATTAAATACCTGGGAAGCAGAGCGCGACCGCTTATTTGCTAATAATGAGGTGCACGATATTGCTGTGGCAATTGGTGTCGACCCCCATGGTCCGAATGACAATCCAGACTTATCCAATCTACGTTATGGCAAGGTTTGCATCCTCTCGGATGCGGACGTCGATGGCGCGCATATTCAGGTACTACTCTTAACACTGTTCTATAAGCATTTCCCTAAGCTAATTGAGTTGGGTCATGTTCATATTTCTAGGCCACCACTATTTAGGGTGGATGCTCCAGCACGCGGCAAAAAGCCAGCGCAAAAAATCTACGCATTAGATGCCAACGAGTTACAAGCTATCGAAGATAAGCTACGCAAGGATGGCGTAAAAGAAACTGCATGGCAGATCTCTCGCTTTAAAGGCTTGGGAGAGATGAGCGCAGAGCAGCTTTGGGATACAACCCTAAACCCGGATACTCGCCGTTTGTTACCTGTAACACTGGGTACTTGGACCGAAGACGAAACATTTAAAACAATGGATATGCTGATGGGTAAATCAGAGTCTGGCGCGCGTCGTGATTGGCTTGAAGAGCGTGGCAATGAAGTGGAGGCGGATATCTAATGGCAACTAAGAAGACTCCTGGTAAAAATAATCCCGTTGATCAGGCAGATTTATTTTCCAACCCGATTGAAATGGATGTTGTTGAAGTCGATGAGGCGCCGGCAGTTACTGCTTCTGGTGGTGGTTCGGGTAATCATGATCCCAAAACCATTGATCTGAATGAGGATGGCAAAGATAGCTTAACTCTAGCGGTGTACGCAGAGCGCGCCTATTTGGATTACGCCATTAGTGTTGTTAAAGGTCGCGCGCTTCCGGATGTATCTGACGGACAGAAGCCTGTACAGCGACGCATCTTATTCTCGATGAGTGAAATGGGCTTGCGTGCAGATGCGAAGCCAGTGAAAAGTGCTCGTGTGGTTGGTGATGTATTGGGTAAATTCCATCCTCACGGCGATCAGTCTGCTTATGATGCATTGGTTCGTTTGGCACAAAGCTTCTCATTACGTTATCCATTAATTGACGGTCAAGGCAACTTCGGTTCTCGCGATGGTGATGGTGCGGCAGCAATGCGTTACACCGAAGCCCGTCTTACTAAGATTGCTAGCCTACTGTTAAGCGAGATTGATGAAGGTACGGTTGATTTCGCACCAAATTACGATGGTTCATTCCAAGAGCCAAAATTATTACCAGCACGTCTACCATTTGTATTGCTTAACGGCGCTTCGGGTATTGCCGTTGGTATGGCTACAGAGATTCCATCGCATAACTTGCGTGAAGTAGCTTCCGCAGCAGTTGCTTTAATGAAGTCTCCAAAGATGAGCACTGCAGAGTTATTGGAGATCATGCCTGGCCCAGACTATCCGGGCGGCGGTCAAATCATTTCGTCTGCTGCAGAAATTGCCCAGATTTATGAGGCAGGGCGTGGCAGTATTAAAGTGCGTGCACGCTGGTCAATCGAAGAGTTGGCTCGCGGCCAGTGGCAGATTGTTGTAAATGAATTACCACCAGCCACTTCCTCTCAGCGCGTATTGCAAGAGATTGAAGAGATCACGAATCCAAAAGTGAAGGTTGGTAAAAAGACCTTAACTCCTGAACAGAATAATCTCAAATCAACCATTCTGAATGTGCTTGATGGTGTGCGTGACGAGTCTAGCAAGGACGCGGCAGTACGTTTGGTATTTGAGCCAAAGAGCAAGAATATTGATGTCAATGAGTTCGTAAACCTATTACTTGCACATACCTCATTGGAGTCCAATGCGCCAATGAACTTGGTGATGATTGGCAATGATGGTCGTCCACGTCAAAAAGGCTTAAAAGAAATCATCTCTGAGTGGATTGCATTCAGGGTCTCCACGGTTACTCGTAGAACCCAGCACCGCTTAGGTAAAGTCAAAGACCGCATGCATATTTTGGAAGGGCGCTTAACCGTTCTTCTGAATATTGATAAGGTCATCAAGATCATTCGCAATAGCGATGAGCCTAAGGCTGACCTGATTAAAGAATTCAAACTCAGTGATCGCCAAGCGGAAGATATCTTAGATATCCGCTTGCGTCAGTTGGCTAGACTTGAGGGTATCAAGATTGAGCAAGAGTTGAAAGAACTCAAGTCTGAGCGCGATGATCTTGAAGGCTTATTGCAGAGCGACACAGTTTTACGCAAGCGCATCATCAAAGAAATTGAATCTGACATGAAGGATTTTGGTGATGATCGCCGTACCTTGATTCAAGAAGACAAACGTGCTGTTGCAGAAACCAAAGTATTGGATGAGCCTGTAACAGTCATCGTGTCTCAAAAAGGCTGGGTGCGCGTACGCCAGGGTCATGAGCATGATGCAACGCAGTTTGGTTTTAAAGCTGGTGATGCCTTGTATGGAACATTTGAGTGCCGTACAGTTGATGTGATGCAAGGTTTTGGTAGCGATGGTCGCGTCTATACGGTTCCTGTCAGCGAATTACCAGGTGCTCGCGGCGATGGCTCACCGTTGACGAGTTTTGTGAACTTAGCTGCAGGTTCGCAAATGGTTGCCTACTATGCTGGCCAGCCTGATGATTTAGTGCTGATTTCCACTAGATCAGGCAACGGCTTCCTTGCAAACGTGGCGGATATGACTACCCGTAATAAGGCTGGTAAATCATTTGTTGGTATCGATAGCAAATTCCCGGGCGGTGATGCACCTCTTGGCGCAGCTAAAGTGACCGCAGGCATGAAGCAAGTAGCCTGCCTATCCGAAAGCTCTAAATTATTGGTGTTCCCACTTGACGAACTGAAGCGCTTACCAACAGGTGGTAAGGGTGTGATTCTGATGGGCTTGGATGACAAAGAGAAGTTAGCTTCTGCAATTGCTGTTGGACCCGATGGTGCTACGTATTCTGGTGCGGGACGTGCAGGCAAGCCAACAGAATTAAGTTTAGATGCAAAAACCTTGAAGTCGTTTGCTGGCAATCGTGCTCGTAAAGGTCACTTTGTGGAACCAAGACTCAAAGATGGAAAGCTGAAAGCAAATTAAGAGCCTATTTTAGTTTTGCGGAATAAAAAACCCGACCATCATTTGATCGGGTTTTTTATTTGCCAATTAGACCTTCTTGGGGATCGGTACACCGTATTTCACGGCAATCACTTCGGCCAAAATCGATACCGCGATTTCTGGTGGGGTTAAAGCGCCGATAAATAGGCCAACAGGTCCATGAAGGCGCTCAACTTGTTCCTGTGTCACATCAAACTCCAGTAAGCGGGCTTTTCGCTTTTGAGTATTGATTCTGCTGCCCAGTGCGCCAACATAAAAAGCGGGGGATTTTAGTGCCTCCATTAAGGCCATATCATCAAGCTTGGGATCATGCGTTAGGGCAACCACAGCAGTATGGGAGTCCACACCAATTTCTAAAAGCACGTCATCTGGCATTCCCTTAATAAATTGAATGTGCTCCCGATTAATGCCCTCCGCGTATTCTTCGCGTGGGTCAATCACAATCACTTCAAAGTCTGATGCAAGGGCAAAGTCAGCGGTATACAGAGACAGTTGTCCCGCGCCAATAATGACCATTCGCCATCGAGGGCCATAAGTGGTTTTCATTACACGTTCATCACAAATAAACGCCTCATGACGATTGCCAGCCTCCAGAGTAGATTTGCCGGTGATTAGATCAACTGTGCGGGAGGTAATTTGGTGATTGCTAATGGACGCTAGAATATTCTCCAGAATCGCCAATTCTGGTTTTGGTTCTACCAGTAGACGTAGCGTTCCGCCACAAGGTAAGCCAAAGCGGGCCGCCTCTTGCTGGCTAACGCCATAGACCACCATTTCTGGCAGGTCTCTCGTCAAGATTTCAGTTTGAACACGCCGAATCAAGTCATCTTCGACGCATCCACCAGAGACTGATCCAGTGACTTGTCCGTCACCCCGAATGGCTAACCAAGAGCCGATCGGTCTCGGAGCAGAGCCCCATGTCTGAACAACCGTGGCGATTGCAACGGGATGACCAGATTTGAGCCAATCCACTGCGGCCTTTAATACGCTTAAATCAGTGCTGTTCATTTCTTGTCTTTAGTTTCTTATATTTAATTTTTTTGTATTTATTATTTTTTGTAGGCAATGTAATTATTATCTCTCTAATGACAAGTTCCAGCTCATCCGTTCCAGCCAAGCAAATACGGCTTGCTGTGCTTTTACTCGCAGCAGGTGAGGGCAGTAGGATGGGCACGCATCCCAAAGCCTTGCTTCATCGAGATGGCCAAACTCTTTTACAGCGATTTTCAACTTCTATCAAAGGGTTTAATCCTGTTGAATACATCGTAGTTACTGGCTTCCATGCTCAGGTAATTAAGGCGGAGATTGCTAAGCTGAACACCTCACTCGCTTGCCAAATGAGGGTTGTTCAAAATCCGCTCCCTGAGAGAGGCCAGGCTTCATCTGTTCGCCTAGGACTTGAATCCCTCCAGGAAAAATTTGATGTCTTATTAGTTGCACTGTCGGATCAACCTCTAATTGGAGCGGCAGAGGTCCAAGATTTACTTGGTGAGTTCGCCAAGCGAGAGGCTGGCGAGGAAATTATTCTGCCAATGGTGGAGGGTAAGCGCGGTAATCCAGTGCTGTTTTCTTACGCAGCGATCTTGGATGTGCTGAATACCCCCGATATGGTTTGCCGAGTCTATATGGATGACCATCCCAGCTATGTCAGAAAAATGCACACGAGCAATCAGGCATATGTCATGGATGTCGACACGCCAGAAGACATCCAAAAGCACAAATTAAACCTGTTTAGTTCTTAAATCTCAGCAATCAACTCGATTTCAACGCAGGCACCCAAAGGAATTTGAGCAACGCCAAATGCGCTATGGGCATGCTTGCCTGCATCGCCAAATACCTCAAAAAGTAATTCCGAGCAGCCATTCACTACCAAGTGTTGTTCAGTGAATTCAGAGGTGGAATTCACTAAACCCATGACTTTCACAATGCGCTTCACTTTATCAAGAGAGCCCAAGTGATTTTGTAGAGTAGAAATCAAATCAATTGCAATCGACCTAGCTGCTGCTTTGCCAGTCTCGGTGTCCATATCAAGACCCAGCTTACCTACCCAAGGCTTCCCATCTTTCTTGGCAATGTGGCCTGATAGAAAAACAGTATTACCAGTAGTTGCAGCCATCACATAAGCGGCAGCAGGTGGTCCAGGAGGCGGTAAATCGATACCAAGGGTCTTCAGTCGATCGCTAATGTGATTTGTCATAGTTTGTTCAGTAAAAATTTAAAAGAGAAAATGGAAAGGTGGCTTCAGCAAATCTTACTTGATTACTTTGATAGTTGACGCATGGCATTCTCAAGACCATTCAAAGTCACGGGATACATTCTCTCTTTCATCAAGCCCTTTATGATGTCGATAGATTGCCGATACTGCCAAACTGACTCTGGTTCTGGATTGAGCCAAGCAAAGTGAGGGAAGTGGTCAATCAGGCGATTAATCCAAGATGCGCCTGTTTCTCTGTTGTTGTATTCAACTGAACCATTCGGACTCAGAATCTCATAAGGAGACATCGTTGCATCTCCAACAAATATCAGCTTATAGTCTGGCCCATATTTATTGATGATGTCTTGGGTTGGCGT
>ERZ650310.553-NODE-553-length-11032-cov-4.653822_pt1 | contig 11032 bp, 12 predicted proteins | sample MGYA00376246_ERZ650310 | MGnify/ENA primary metagenome ERZ650310 (study PRJEB26733, sample SAMN07839286) | wastewater metagenome | biome: small river; feature: stream; material: water | place: USA: North Carolina | collected 2016-03-01 ...
ACGAGATCGCTGATCGTGACTGGAGTTCAGACGTGTGCTCTTCCGATCTCGGGGGCGGCAAGTCGTCGATCGGGGGCGGCAAGCCGTCGATCGGTGGGGGCAAGCCATCTGTCACCGGCAAGCCCGCCAAAGCCGCAGAGGCCGACCCTCCCCCTGCCGCAGCGGGCAGCTGGAAGTCGAAGCTGAGCAAGTTCAAGTAACCCGCCAGCTCTCGGTTCCTAACGCAAGGTGCATGCGGCGTTGGGGGAGTGGTGCATTCACCATTCCCCCTTCCCTCTCTATACGGAGCGCGCAGTGCATGCACGGTGTACCTATAGAAGGAGTGCTGGGAAATGGCAAAGCCAACAATCAAGCGGGATGTTCCGCTCGACAACTTGTTCTTTTCGACGCCGAAGGAACACCTCAAGCTCATCAACTCGGGCTGCGAGACACTCAACTGTGTTTGCGGGGGAGGGTGGCCATTTGGCCGTATCGTCAACATAGTGGGGGACAAGAGCACAGGGAAAACACTGCTCGCCATCGAGGCGCTGGCAAACTTCCACGCTGAGCATCCCGAAGGGGTCTCTACCTACTGTGAGACCGAAGCCGCATTTGATGACGAGTACGCGGGAGCGCTTGGGCTCGACATGCGCAAGGTGGGACGGGCGGAGTGCTCAACCGTGGAAGAGCTGTTCGATGACATGGTCGCCTTCATCGCGAAGGTGGGCACAAACGGGCACGGTCTCTACATTGTGGACAGCCTGGATGCGCTGAGCGACAAAGCGGAGCAGTCTCGGGGGATTGCTGACAATACCTACGGAGCGACCAAGCCCAAGCAACTGGGGCAACTGTTCCGGCGCCTGGTCAAGCCGCTCGAGAAGAGCAATGTTTGCGTGATCATCATCAGCCAAGTGCGTGATGCCATCGGTGTCACCTTCGGTGACAAGCACACACGGAGCGGAGGCAGGGCGCTGGACTTCTACGCAAGCATTGTGATCTGGCTCGCAAACCAGGGGCAGATCAAGAAGACAGTCAGCAAGATCACTCGCACCATCGGAGTGACCATCCGCGCCAAGACCAAGAAGAACAAGATCGGCCTCCCCTTCCGGGAATGCACCTTCGACATCCTGTTCGGTTACGGGATCGATGACATTGGTTCCAGCCTCGAGTTCCTCAAAGCTGCGGGGGAACTCGACAAGTGGGACATTGGCAGCACAGACCAAGCTATCGCGGCGTACAAGAAGAACTTCAGCGCAATGAGCCACGAGCAGCAAGCGGAAGAGCGTCGGAACCTGAGTGAGATCGTTCGCACCGTTTGGTTCAAGATCGAGCGCTCCTTCCTCCCCAAGAAAGGAAAGTACCAAGTATGAGCACGACCACAGCACAGGAGGAAGCCATCATCTTTCTCCGCAACCTCAACCCCGAAGCCTACGCCGCTGCCAAAGCGGTAGCTGAAGGACGAGAGGCGAGGACCATCCACAAGCTTCGGCAGCTTGTGGAGGAGCACCGCGTTGACCTCCTCAGCACCTACATTGGGCACAGCGGAGGAAAGGACAGTGTGTGCATTGCGCACCTGATGCACCGGGCATTTCCGACGCACGAGTTCCTTCTTGTGCATACCCCGAAGGTGGGGGTAACGCACCCCGCTACGGTAGAGTTCCTGTACCAGCTACCACAACCCTTGCTCCTGTGCCCTGCGGGGCAGCACGACCGTTTGGGCTTCAAAGCACAAGTGGACGGTACGAGAGCGGCGGAGTACGATCGCACCGATGGGCGCAGTACCGACGTGGTCGTCGATGGGAGGAACGTATCCCGCAGGGACATGCCGATGTTCGTGGCCAAAGGGCTCTTTGACCTGCAATTCATCTACCCCATCGTGGATTGGTCTGACGAAGAGGTCTGGTCATACATCTTCTTCCGCAACATCCCCTTTAGCGCGGAGTACCTGGAATGACGAAGATCGCAATCGTAGCGCCCCACATTGATGACGAGCTCATCGGGTGCTTCAGTATCTTCGAGCAGGCACTAGGAGACATCACCGTCCTCTACCTCAATGAGCTGAGCGAGGAACGGCTAAGGGAAGCGGAAATGGTGGGGCGCTACTTTCAGTCCCACTGGACGATCATGCCAGAGAGTTTTCGCTCTGAGGAGTTCGATCAGGTCTACGTTCCCTGTCGGCAGGACATGCACCCAGCGCACCGGAGCGCCAACGCAATCTACCGCAGTGCTGCCACCCACTTCTACAGCACCGATATGGGGGAGGGGAGGCAATACTTAGGGGATGCCCGCTCCGCGACTAAGCGCAAGTGGCTTGATGCACTGTACCCCTCACAGCGCGGGCTCTGGGCGCTTAACAGCGGCTACTACCTGTTCGAGAACATACGGGAAACGGACGTCATCACCTACACCATCAAGAACGTCTACAAGCACAAGGTGCGGGTGTTGGCCAAGTACGCGCCCTTGGTGGACGAGATCAGGGGCAGAGACTGGGACAATGGAAACGCTCCTCTGGTGCTGCTGGAGTTGTTGGCAAAGCGGTGCCTCGAAGGTACCATCTCCATAACCACCCCTGACGGAACGGAGTACACGCTATGAAGGTAGGCATCGAAGTGGAGGGGCGCCTCAAAGGCATCCCCACCCTGTTCATGAGTGCGAAGGAGTTCCGCGCTCTCGACCTCAACATGGTCTTCAAAAAAGCCGTGGCCCAGCTCAACACCAGGGACTGGGCGTTGCTGCAAAGCGTCTCCCACTTCTACATCAGCGATGATGAGAACGAGCTGTTCCCCGAGGACCTGCTCTCCCAGAAGTCGGCACAAGCACAGCAAATGGTGATCACGCTGGAGCGCACCAGCGTCACCGACAGGTGGCGGTACCCGGCGAACGTCGGTGTCATGCTGCGCGTGGGGGAGGGCACAAGCGCAGCCTCCTTCTTTGCACTCGCGGCCTCTGACCAGATCAAGTTCAGCCGGGGGCCCCAAGACGAGGTCTACTGCGTAACCAAGGAGTGCATGATGAGGACCAACCCCTCTGCCTTCCTTGGGGACGTGGTAATCAACATGGACCAAGGAGAGAAGCAATGAGCAAGAATCCCCTGATCATTGTTCCCATCGAGCCCTTGGAGGAGAGGTACAGTGCGAGCTGGTACCGCAACTTCCCGGAGCTCTTCAGAGCCTATGAGTGCTCCGTCCGCGTGGTGGACGGGAAAGCACTGGAAGACACGGTCAAGGTAGGCACCTTCCTGGATATCAACTCGACTGTCCACTACAAAATGACCCAGCTGCAAGAGATCGCCCGCATGTTCCACGCCGGTGAGGTGGAACAGGACACTGTGTTCTTCTTCGGAGATGTCGAGTTCTGGGGCCTGGAGTCTGTGCGCTTGCTGGCACAGATGAACGGGGTGCGGATCAAGATGTGCGGGTTCCTGCACGCTGGAAGCTACACCAAGGAGGACGCGTTCGCCATCGCAGCCCCCTACCAGAAGTACACCGAGGTGGGATGGGCGGCGGCGCTGGACAAGGTGTTTGTCGGGAGCGAGTACCACCAGGAGACTTTTTTCAAGCGACGACTAGCCCCTTTGGGGGAACAGGCAAAGCAATTGGTGACCAAGCTCATCGTCACCAAGAACCCGCTGTTCATGAACGATTACCCGGTACGCCGGCCGTTCGCTCAAAAGCAAAAGAAGGTCCTGCTTACCAACCGCTTCGACAGCGAAAAGAGGCCGGGGGAAACCTTGTCCCTGTTCCAAGCGCTCAAGGCGGAGTTCCCTGACTGGGAATTTGTGATCACGACTGGCAGGTCGGCGCTGGAACGATCCAACGCACCTGACCTTGTGCGCAGAGCAAGGGCGCTTGAGCAGGCAGGAGTGGTGACCATCAAAGATGGCCTTACCAAGGACCAGTACCACAACGAGCTCTCGGAAGCGGCGGTGATGGTCAGCCACAGCATCGAGGAGAACTATGGGTACTGCATCGCCGAGGCGCTGCTATACGGCGTGGTCCCCTTGCTTCGCCGAGGGCTGTCGCACGATGAGTTCGTGGAGGATGACCTCCGCCTGCTCTTCGACACGGAGCAAAGCCCTGACAATGATCTGATGAAAGCGCGCAACTTGCTCAGGTCATTTGGCACGGAGAGCTGGCCCCATCCCCCCAAGCTCGACACCAGCGGGGCAAGAAGCATCGTCCTCAACGTCCTCCAACTATTCCCTGCCTAGCAAGCACGCTGGGCAATCAGAATGGCCCTCAGGCCGGGGGGCCTTATCCCGGCCACAACAGCAACGAAGGAAAAGTGAAATGGCAAAGGAACTGAAAGACATGGAGCCCGCAGCGCACGTCGCCGAGATCGTGCACCACGGAGAGCGCCTCATCATCCCCGAGGGCATGGCGGTGAAGGAGGCGATCGTGCTTCTCAAGATGCGGGAGGCGTATCTCAAGGAGGAGGTGCAACTGATGGAGAGCTTTGACGCCTTCCCTTGGGATGGGGCCAACGCTCTCAATTGCGTCCTGGAACGCCGGTTCGGTTGGGCACATGGGGTGCCCTCTCCGGGCTTCTTCGGCGATCGCCCCCCGTCCATGGTCTCGATCGACGTCAGCGCGAAGAAGACCAAGCAAGTGCCCTGGGGGAACTTCACCATCCCGGGCGTCGAGGGCGTCCTGGGTACCAGTGTTCAGAGAAAGGAAGGCCGTGTGTGCTTCATGCTCACAGCGTCAGTGCTGCGGAAGGACGAAGCGACGGTGGTCAGCATCTTTGCGGACGTGCGGAAGGAGTTGCAGACCAACTCCATCTACAAGGGCAAGGCGATCAAAATGCGCTTCCTCGATGAGGACGGTGACACGCTCCCCATGCCGGAGCCCAAGTTCATCGACACCGACAGCATCGACCCTTCCCAGCTGATCTGCAACCCGGAGACGATGTCTGCAATCGAGACCAACCTCTTCACCCCCGTGTCCCGTGCCCGGGATTGCCTCGCAAACGGCATCTCGCTCAAGCGCGGCATCCTGCTCGGCGGCACCTACGGCGTGGGCAAGACGCTGGCCGCCACCGTGGCCAGCAAGCTGGCGGTGGAAGCGGGGATCACCTACCTCTACGTGCCGCGCGCGAACGAGTTGCCCATGGCGATCGAGTTCGCGAAGCAGTACCAGTCGCCGGCTTGCGTGATCTTCTGCGAGGACGTGGACCGCACGGTCTCCGGAGAGCGGGACGTGGAGATGGACGACCTGCTCAACATCATTGACGGGATCGACACGAAGCAGTCCAACCTCATCGTCGTGCTCACGACCAACGCGCTGGAGAACATCAACCCCGCAATGCTCCGTCCGGGGCGGCTGGACGCGGTGATCAACTTCACCCTGCCCAACGCGGGCACTGTGGAGAGGTTGCTGCGGCACTACGGTGGCAACCAGATCGCGTTCGACACCGAGTTGGTGGAGGCGGCGGAACTCCTGGAAGGCACCATCCCGGCCGTGGTCGCAGAGGTGATCAAGCGGGCGCAGCTTGCACAATTGCGGCTTCAAGCGCCCGGAGAACCCCTGCGTGAACTGTCCAGCGCTGCGGTGACGGAAGCGGCCCGCAGCACCCGCATGCAGGTGGAGTTGCTGCGGAAGGCAACGTCGGGCAAGGTGGACAAGACGATGGGCGGCAAGCTGGGCGAGCTCTTCGACGATCTGCGCAGCATGACGCCGATGGGGCAGGCCCAGTAACCGCATCCTCGCGCTACGCTAGGAGGCAGGGGGTGACCGAATACCCAGTTGCCCCCTGCCTCAAACGGACAAGGAGAGAACCATCATGAGAGCAGGCGGTGGGAAGGGAAAGGGAAGCGGCTTTGAGAGGCTGGTGTGCAAGCACCTGTCTCTCTGGATCACGCAAGGGCAGCGGGAAGACGTGTTTTGGCGCTCCGCAATGAGCGGGGGCCGGGGCACAGTGCTTGCCAAGAAGGCCAAGCAAGGGGGCAATGTGGCGGGGGACATTACCGCCACAGCCAAGGAAGGTCACTTGCTGACCGACCCCTTTTTCGTGGAATGCAAGTTCTACGCCAAGCTCGACCTGCTCCCCTTCTTCCTTGGGCAATCCAAGGGGGCGCTGAACAAGTTCTGGACCACCGCCCACTCCCAAGCTGCGCAGCACGGCAAGCACCCCTTGATCATCTGCAAACAGAACCTACTCCCACCCTTTGTACTGGCGCGGGAGGATGCGCTGCTCAAACAGGACTATGAGCACTGGCCTCCGGAACCCGTGCTCCGTGTCTATCACCCGACCACCCACTGCCTGTTAGGACTTTGGTGGCTGGAGGACCTCTTCCCCCAACCACCAGCGCCACAACGTGGGAAGCCCTCCCTCAAGGGCAACAGGAGACCAAAAGCATGACCCTTTTCAACTCCCTCTTCATCAGTGACCTTCACCTCACTGACCGCGTCCATGACGCCTACCGATGGCGGGTGTTTGAGCAGTGCGCAGAGCTGTCCCGACAGCACAGCGTGACAGAGCTGTTTGTACTCGGTGACCTAACCGAGGCCAAGGACTACCACAGCAGTCGCTTGGTGAACAAGATAGTGGACTCCTTCTACTTCCTGCGCAAGACCTCCCGCATCAACGAGATCTACTTCCTGAAGGGAAACCATGATGGGCTGGACCCCGAACACCCATACTTTCACTTTCTGCGCAGGATGCCCTGGGCTTCGGTGTTTGTGGAGCCAACCTGGGTCGATAAGGGCAAGGAAACCCTGCTCTTCCTGCCCCACACGCGGGACCCCGAGAAGGACTGGGCGGGGCTGGAGATGGGCGATGCGAGCTTCATCTTCCTGCACGGTACGGTCGGCGGGGCGGTAAGCGAGACGGGGCAGAAGATGGAAGGCATCTCCCTCGACTGGTTCAAGGGCTTGCGCTGCACCATCCTGGCAGGCGACATCCATGTGCCCCAAAAGATCGGGCCGGTGGAGTACGTGGGTGCCCCCTACCCCATCCGTTTTGGAGACGTGTACCAGGGACGTGCACTGGGGTACATCGACGGAAAGCGCGTCGAGTTCCCCCTCGAGAATTTGCGCAAGCACACCCTCCGCCTCGAGGGCCCGTTGGTACAGTCGGGGAAGGCCAGATGGCCGGGACTGCGCAAAGGAGACCAGGTGACCTTTGTCATCGTCCTCAGTGACAGCGAGCTGGGGGAGTGGCACGAGAGGAAGAAGTGGTGCATGGACTTCTGTGCTGCTGAGGGTGCGGTGCTGCTCAACGTCAAGCTCGAACGGAAGGCGACCGCAGCAAGCACCAAGCCTTCCCTTGCTGCGGTGAAGGCGGCGAAGGTAAGGACGCCCGAGGAAACCCTCTCCCTCTACTGCGCTACCCGGAAGGTGGAGGCCCCGCTTGCCAAACTCGGCAAGCAACTACTGGCTGAGGAATGAGGTACGCATGAAACTCAAAGCACTAAGGATAGCGGGATTCCGCTCCTTCAAGGCGCCCCAAGAACTGGACCTCACCAACGTACCTCCCGGGCTCTACTTGGTGTCGGGAGAGAACCAGGTTGAGCCCGAGCTTGGGGGCAACGGTGCAGGGAAGTCCTCCCTCTTTGAAGCGCTGTACTGGGCGGACTTTGGCAAGACATCCCGAGGGCTCAAAGCGGGCAACGTGCGGAGTTGGACGGGGAAGAGCTGCGCAGTGGAAGCGGAGTATGAAGAGGGGACGGTGCTGCGCACCTGGAATCCCAATGAGTTGCTGTGGAACGGCACTGTGGTCGATCAAGCTACGCTGGAACAAGAGCTGCGGCTCTCCCCTGAGACCTCACTCAGCACGTTCTTCTTCTCCCAAACGGAGCCCTTCTTCCTTGACCTGTCAGCGCCCGCACGTATGGACATCTACGCTCAGGTGCTGGCGCTGGATTTTTGGGACCACAAGTCCGACCAGGCCAAAGCGCTAGCGAGGGAAGCGGAACAAGCGGCGCAAGCGCTGGCGGTGGAGCATGCGCGGCTGGACAGTAAGGTGCAGACGCTCCAACAGGTGGACTACTCCTCTGACCTCGAGACCTGGGATAAGGAACACACCTCCCGCCTCCTTGCTGCGCAGCGGGACGTGGGGAATGTGGAGCAGGAGATCAACAACCTTGCGATCGAGCTCGACGCTATGGTCACCGCGCTGGTCAAAGCAAATAAGGAGTTGGCCCGACACCGTACGGCGATGGAAAGTACCCGCTCCGCTTTGACCTCCGCGCAGCGGGCCAAGGCAGCGGCGGATGCGGAGGTACAGGTCGCGGGGAAAGCCCTGCAAGCTGCAACTCAAGAGCTCCAACGCTTCAAGGAGTTGGGGGTTGGGGAGTGCCCAGAGTGTGGGCAGCAATTGAGCAGCCTGCACAAGGGAGAGCATACCAAGCATTTGAAGCAAAAGGAAGCTGCCACTGCTGCGTTGCTACAGGAGAAGAAAGCCCTTGCCCAATCCGCCGCTAAGGGGCAAGAGACTGCGGAGCTTGCGTTCAACAAGCTCAGCGCCTCTGCCCCCTCTCTGCAGAACATGGAGCAGAGGAAGGAGTCAATTGAGACCTCTCTCCGCTCTGCCAATAGTCGCAAGTTCAACGCTACCAAGAACCTAGGGGCGGTCAAGAAGGAGGTCAACCCCTTCCGACAACTTCAAGAGACCAACCGACAGGAGATCAAAGCGGCTGCGGCAACGGCAGCGGCAACGCTGAAGGAGTTGAACGAGACCCGAGAGCTGCAAGCCCGCTTTGAGTTCTGGATCAAGGGCTTTAAGGACGTGCGCTTCCAGATCATCCAAGAGAGCCTCACTCAGTTGAACGCAGAAGCAAACGAGTGCCTGCACCAACTGGGGTTGCAGAGCTGGGGGCTTGAGTTTGCGGTGGAGCGGGAAACCAAGTCCGGGGGTGTCAAGCGGGGGTTCATCTGCAACGTCCTCAGCCCCTACACCGAGGAGGCGGTGCCCTGGGAAGCCTGGAGCGGTGGGGAGTCGCAGCGCCTCCGACTAGCGGGGCAACTCGGCATCTCGAACCTCCTCTGCGCGAGGCTAGGGCATGAGTTCGACTTCGAGTTTTGGGACGAGCCCAGTAACTGGTTGAACGCGGGTGGGATCAACAGCCTTCTGCAAGCACTGAGGGAGCGGGCACAGCGCTACGGAAAGCGCATCTTCATCGCAGACCACAGGGCGTTTGATTTCGACTTTGACGGAGAGTTGAAAGTGGTCAAAACCGACACCGGCAGCTCTTTCCTGCCCCTAGTGCTGAAAAACTAGGGGTCGGGGGCAAGATCCTCGGTGCAGAATCGCACCTACACGGTGTTTTCCCAACAGCGCTGGGGGGATAGTGCCCCCGACATGCGATAGCCCCGCGTAGGGGCTAGGAGAGCAGGGATGAAAAGCTGCAATGGATGCAAGTTTGCAAACTGGTACCGAACGGCAGCGGGAAAGCTGCACCCGAACGGGGATGGAACCTGCGGGTACGATTACCGCGTTCCCCAACTCCCCACCAGCATGTACTGGCTAGGGAATGCACCAACGCCCTCAGGTGGAGCGATCAACCGACGTAAAGAGCTGTCAGACCACTGCCCCTATTGGAGCAGAGGGGAACCTAGGAGTTGAACAATGGCTAAAAAGCACCACTACGAGACCTTAGGCGTCCCTGAGGATGCGACTGAGGATCAGATCAAGAAAGCATACCGCAAGAAGGCGAGCGCGCTGCACCCCGACAAGCAAGGGGGGAACCCGGAGAAGATGGCGGAGGTGAACAGGGCTTGGGAATGCCTCGGGGACCCTGCGCGCAGGCTGACCTACGATCGGTCGGGACACGATGACTCCCAAGGGCCCACCGTCGAGGAGGCGGGAAAGGGCACGCTGCTCGCAACGCTCGACAGTTTGCTGAATGAAGGGAACGCGGATTCCCTTCTCTTGAAAGCGCGCAACGCGCTGATGACTGAGGCGACCAAGCTCAACCAGCAACAGGCGCAGATGGGGGCAGCAGTGCGCGGGCTTACCAAATCCCGCAACAAGGTGCGAAGGAAGAAGGCGGGGCAAAACCTCTACCACCTGCTCATTGACAAGAGACTGTATGATCTCGAGACCGCTAAAACCGTTGCCCTGCGACGGGGGGAAGAGCTGAAGGCTGCGCTTGCGTTGCTCGACGACTATGAGCAGGACCCAGAACCGGAAACGATCTTTACGCAGTCCCGCTCGTATCTATTCGACGAGGCTCTGAAAATCTTGGACCAAGGGCGCCCCAAACGCTAGGGTAACTGTCACACAGGAGGTTGTCTTATGCCACTTCCTTCCCCTGTCCCCTTTTCTTCGCTGTACGAGAGGCTGGTAGCCAATACCCATACTCCTGAGAGCCCAACGGGGTGTTGGACATGGAAAGGGAGGATCGTAAACGGCTACCCCCGCTTCAACGTGAGGTGTGAAGGGAAGCATCTCCAATTGCGCGCCCATCGCGCCATGCTGTGCTTGCTTGAGTGTGAGGGGGAGACAGAGCTCTTCTACTCCCTCTACCAAACTTACTCGGTGGCAGAGTTTGAGGCCGAGCACCTTTGTGACGACAACCCTGCCTGCATCAACCCTGACCACCTCGAGTGGTTGACTAAGGAGGAACATCTACAGCGTACCAAAGAGCAGAAGCGTGCCTGTTGGCGCCACTACCGTTGTCAAGGAGAATGAGTATGAGCTTTCACGTACCAGACCAGTACAGGATCAGAATGCCTAGGTACCCCGCAGGAGAAGCCCACAATGGGTGTTTTGTGCTGTACACCGGCAACAAGGAACTCCTCCGCATCATCGCCAGCAATGGTGGCGGATGGGAGCACGTCAGCGTGAGCCTCGAAAACAGGTGCCCCACGTGGTCCGAGATGTGTTTGGTAAAGGGGTTGTTTTGGGACCCCGAGGATTGCGTGGTGCAGTTCCATCCCCCCGCTTTCCAGTACGTCAACTGCCACCCGCACTGCCTGCACCCCTGGCGCAAGGAGGGCTCAGAGTTCGAGACCCCTCCCGCCCTATTTGTCGGTCCGAGGAGCGCGCTGTGACCGAGCCCAGGCCGCGAGATCGGAAGAGCACACGTCTGAACTCCAGTCACGATCAGCGA
>ERZ650310.555-NODE-555-length-11021-cov-3.923217_pt1 | contig 11021 bp, 22 predicted proteins | sample MGYA00376246_ERZ650310 | MGnify/ENA primary metagenome ERZ650310 (study PRJEB26733, sample SAMN07839286) | wastewater metagenome | biome: small river; feature: stream; material: water | place: USA: North Carolina | collected 2016-03-01 ...
ATCCGGCCGATTCGTGAATAAAGTCACATCTCAGCCCGTCGCCCGCCGCAACCCCCGCAGAAACACCTCAATCCCCCCCCGGTAGCCTTCGACATCCCCAGCCTCGATCGGCAGCAACGTCGCCCGCGCCAGCATCCCGTCAATCAGCGCAATGAACCCGATCGACGCCGACCGCGCGCTGACCGCCGTGTCCAGCACGCCCCGCGCCTGACCCGCTGCGATCAGCCGCTCGGCCCGCCCCCGGAAGTCCTCGATCGCCGCCATGTGCCGCTCCAGTGCCGGGCGCATCTCGTCGCTGTATTCCGTGCAGTGGATCGCGATGGTGAAGACCCGCCGCGTCCGCTCGTCGTCCAGCATCCGCGCGATCGGCACCCACGCAAAGGCGCGCAGCGCCTCCACCGGGTCCGTGTCTTGCGTGAGGCTCTGGACCTGCGCGTCGTGCGCCTCCTCGCAGGGCAGGCGCACCCGCTCCATCATCGCGTTGAAGACCTCCGCCTTGTCCTTGAAGTGCCAGTAAAGCGATGCGCTTTTGATGCCCAGCTCGGTGGCTAGACGGCGCGTCGAAAGGCCATCGATCCCGACCTCGTCCAGAAGGCGCAGCGCGCCGGGTTCGAGGTGTCGCGTGCCGAGCGCGACGCCGCCTGGCACCTGGCCCGGGCGACCGCCCTGTCCGCGCTGCGGGACGACCGGCAGGCGGTGCGCGACGCCAAGGCGGCGGTGGCCAAGGCGGGCCCGGATGCGGCCCTGCACCAGCGCGCCCTGCTGCAACTCGGCCAGGGCCTGACGCGGCTGCAGGAACACACCGAGGCGTTCTTTGCCCGCGCCGGCTTGCCGCTGATCAAGCCGCGCGGCGCCCGCGACTATCGTGGCGCGATCGCCGACATATCCGGCGTCGAGGTCGCTTATCTCTCGGCCGGCGAAATCGCGAGCGCGCTGGCGCAAGGCATGAACGCGGAGACGGCAGCGACGGCGGTCTCTCTCCAGGCGGCCCAGCAGGCCTGGCAAATGATGACCACCGAGCAGCAGATGCAGCTCAACGGCAAGCCCTACGGCGCCGACATCATCGTGCCCGGCGTCGCCATCGTGGACGTGAAGACCACCGCCGACGCGTCCCCCGAAGGGTTCGGGCGCCTCGCCTACAACCTCGGCTACCACATGCAAGCCGACTGGTACATCACCGGATGGGAGACCGTCACCGGTGAGCGGCTCCCGTTCGTGTGGCTCACCGTCGAAGCCGACCCGCCGCACCTCGTCGCCGTCTACTACGCCACCGACGACCAGATCGCCGCCGGCCACGCCTTGAACGCCGACGCGCGCGCCCTGTTCGCGGCGTGCGAGTCGTCCGGGGAATGGCCCGGCTACCCACCCGAGATCGCACCTCTCACCATGCCCGCCTGGGCACGACTGTAGGAAGGCCACCCGTCATGCCGAAAGACCTAGCCCAACTCCCCAAGCCCGCCGTGCCGGTCGACATCTCGCAGGCCACCGCAGTCGAGCAGGCACGCGCCATCGCCGAAGTCCGCGCCGCCGTCATGGTCGCGCAGGAATGCCCCCGCGACCTCGCCCGCGCCTTCGCTGACATGCGCGACACGTGCCGCACACAGCACCTCGCGGACCGGGCGTTCTACCGCGTCCCGAACCGAGGGCAGGGGCCGTCCGTCCACCTCGCCCGGGAACTGGCGCGGGTGTGGGGGAACATCGACTACGGCGTTCGTGAGCTCCGCCGTGACGACGCCGCGGGCGTGTCTGAGGTGTTGGCGTTCGCGTGGGACGTGCAAACCAACTCGCGGTCGTCGCGCACGTTCGTTGTCCCGCACCAGCGGATGGTGAAGGGCGCCCGGGTCAACCTGACCGACCTCGGAGACGTGTACCTCAACAACCAGAACGTTGGGGCGCGCGCCGTCCGGGAATGTATCTGGTCTGTCCTCCCGGTGTCCTTCGTTGAGGAGGCAGAGGCGACGTGCCGGGAGACGTTGCGGGGCGGTGGGGGGAAGCCTCTGGCTCAGCGGGTCGACGACATGGTGGCAGCGTTCGCGCGGCTCCACGTGACGGTGGAGGCCATTGAGGCGAAGCTGGGTCGGAAGCGGGACGTGTGGGATGCCGATGACGTGGCGACGATGACGGTCGTGTGGCAGTCGGTGCAGCGTGGTGACATCACGGTGGGGGATGAGTTCGGTGGGGCGGCGCCGGTCTCGGCGGCCTCGTTCGCTCCGACACTCGACGGGGCAGAGTCGTGAGCGCCCTGTGGGTCCTCGCCCCGGTCGGTCTCGTCGCGGCGTGCGGTCTGGCGGCGTGGTGGTCCTCGACGGGCCGGACGATGGACGACCTGTTCGCGGCGCCGGCTGATCCGTTGCCGGACCCGTGGCAGTTCACCGACGAGCAGGTCGACGACCTGTTCAGGGACCTCACGGGCCGCATGATGCGGGAGTACCTGACCCGTGAGGGTGACGCGTCGTGACCGGCTACGCGTCGCTCGGTGAGGTCGCCGAAGCCCTCCGCCGCCTCACCTCATCCGTCAAGACCGGTGACGCGATCCTCCTCGACGTGCCCCAGACCCTCGCGCTCGCGGCCCTCCTCGACGTGTGCCGGACAACGACCGACGAGGGTGTCCTCGCCCGGGCACTCAACCTCAAGGACGCACTGACCCTCGGTGACCCGTCATGACGACGCCACGCGCCGGTGCCCCGTACCCGACCTCGCACGTCGAAGCCGCCCTCAGGGTCGCCCCGGTAGACGTCCATGAGGCCCTCGGCCTCATCCCGTACCTCGGCTACGGCCCAGGCCGCGACAAACACCCGCCCGTGGCACGCACCCCCGCCGACTGGTTCGGCGAAACCGTAGACGTCCTCGGCCAACCCAACGGACCCATGGTCACCCCAGCACACCAACCCCTCCACGGGCCATGGGCGACATAGCCCTCGCCGCCGCGTGGGGCATCGTCGACCTGGTCACGTCGACGTGGACCATCGCCGCCGGAATCGCAGCCATACCACTCACCCTCGCCACCGCGTGGCTCATCGACCACCGACCCGTCCGCAACAGAAAGGCCGCACCATGACCACACCCACCCGCGTCGCACCCGGATGGCTCCGGGCCACCCTCGTCGCACTCGCCCTCACCGCCGCAACCATCCTCGCCCTCGCACCCGCCGGCGCCGACACCCACACCGTCAAAGGCTGGACCTACGACACCGCCACCGGTGCAGTCACCGCCTCACCCGACGCGTGGCACAAAGGCGGAGACGGGACCATCACCGTCACCCTGTGGCGCCGCGACGTCCGCGACGGCTCACAGACCCGCCTCTACCGCGTCACCATCCCCAACGTGGTCCCGGTGACCGTTCAGCTCGGCGTGATCCCTGCCGAGGCGTGTGGCGGGCAGTGGGATGTCCGTGACGACGCGACGGGCGTCTGGCTGGCCGGGAAGCAGTGGCAGTTGCCGTCGTGTGGCGGGCCGACGTCTACAACGACGACGAGCACGTCGTCCACGACCGAACCCACCACGACCACCACGAGTTCTACGACCAGCACGACCACGCCCCCCACCACCACGACCACCACAGGACCGACATGGACCACAACCCAGCCCCCGTCCTCGACCACCACGACATCACCGCCGACCAGCTCGACAACCTCCACCGCAGCCTCCTCCTCGCCACCGACTGGCACGACTTCATCGAGCACCGCGCCCGGTACATCCGTGCCATCCTCGACGCCCCCGACGACGTCAAGCGGACCCACGCAGCTACCTTCCACCGGTAACGGCTGGGTCGGGTTCGTCGCACCCCTTGGGCTCCTCGTCATGGCCGCCGGCATGGCGACCGTCGCGTGGTCGAACCGGCGAGACGGCAGATACCGGCGATGATCACCAAACTCACCCGAGATCAGGAGGCCCTGCTCCCACAGATACGAGATGAGTGGCTGGCGGTCGGGCTCTCCACCGAACCAGCCAACCGGGCCGCCGCCGAAGCGGGCGTCAGAGCCGCATACGCCCGAGTGGGGCTCCCTGCTCCTAAGGCGTACGTGTGGCTGGGGTCGCCGATGGCTGGATGCGTTGGCGCGGCCATGTTAACCCAGGTCGAGGCTCAGGTCCGGGCCCAGGTCTTGGACCAGGTCTGGTCCCAGGTCGGGGACCAGGTCCGGGCCCAGGTCTGGACCCAGGTCCGGGCCCAGGTCTTGGCCCAGGTCGAGGCCCAGGTCGAGGCCCAGGTCGGGGCCCAGGTCGGGGCCCAGGTCTGGACCCAGGTCTGGACCCAGGTCCGGGCCCAGGTCTTGGCTCAGGTCCGGGCCCAGGTCGGGGCCCAGGTCGGGGCCCAGGTCGGGGACCAGGTCGGGGACCAGGTCAGGGCCCAGGTCTGGGCCCAGGTCTGGGCCCAGGTCAGGGCCCAGGTCAGGGACCAGGTCTATCGGTCGCTGTGGGGCCAACACGACGCCGGATGGCTCGCGTGGGCCGACACGATGACCCGCATCGGAGCAACCACCGACACCGACGGCCTCGCCCAAGTCGCCCGCAACGCCGGCTGGTGGTGGGCATTCCAGGGCGCCGCAATCCTCACCGAACGCCCCACCACCCTCCACCGCGACGGGCAGGGCCGACTCCACCACGACCGGCAGGCAGCCCTCACCTACCCAGACGGGTGGGCGATCTGGGCATGGCACGGCGTCCGCGTACCCCGCGACCTCATCGAGGACGGCTGGGACACCGCCCGCATCCTCGCCGAACCGAACACCGAGATACGCCGGTGCGGGATCGAGCGAACCGGGTGGGACAAGTTCATTGCCGACTCGCAGCTGACGCCCGTGGCGACTGCACCCGACCCGGGAAACGCACCCCACAACCTGGCCCTGTACGACCTACCCCCCGCACTCGACGGCCTCTACGCCCAGCGGGCGCGGCTCCTGGTCTGCACCAACGGGACCGTTGAACGGGACGGGACACGCCGACGGTTCGGCCTCGTCGTCCCCGCCCACCACGCCGATCCTGTCGCGGCAGCGGCAGACCTGTACGGCCTCACCGCCGCGCAGTACCAGCAGATGCAAGTCCGCAAATGAGCACCACCACCTCAACCAAGGAGCACACCGTGACCATCACGACCCTCGCCCACGCCATCACCCACACCGGAGTCGACGTCCTCGACTACCTCGACCGTGACGCCAACATCCCAACCGTCACCAGCGTCGCATGCCAAGGGGACGTGTCCATCGTCCGCGACGACGACACGGCCCCCGCAACCGCGTGGATGCCCCCTTCTGTGGCGGTCGTCCGCGGCGAGTCCGGAGGCAACACCCACTCGCTGCACCCCGTAGGCCCCTGCGCGTGGGCGCCGTCGAAGTCGTCGTCACCGACCGACCTGACGTTGGGGACGTTGACCGTCCTGGACGGGTCGCAGGCCCTCATGCTCCACCCCGAGCACGGTGCGCTGCTGATCGACCCGGGCACGTACCGGATCGGGCGGCAGCGGGAGTACGCCGGCGAGTGGGCCTACGTCGCCGACTGACGACCGTGACCACGATTCAGGCCGAGGCGCTGCGCTTTGCGGCGTGGTGCCTCGGCCCCGGCACCGACACCCTCGTCGGGTCCGGACTCTGGACCCGACACGACGCCCAAGCCACACAGCGCGACGTCGCCCTACAACTCCTCGAAGAGGCCACGCCATGCAAGCACTGACCGAGACCCGCGCACCCTGCGACGGCGTCGACATGGAACCCTACAGTCCCGACGCGCTACAACGGGAGCGCGAGGCGGTAGACCTCATCGCCACCTACTGCGCGCAATGTCCCGTCACCCTCGTCGCGGCGTGCCGTAGCATGCGTGACGGCGCGCCCGGCGTATGGGGTGGCCGCTACTACCCCAAGCCCCGATGAGCGGATACGCGGCCGGCGTCCGCACCGAACACGCCGTCATCCACGAGCTCACCCGCGACGGATACGAATGCACCCGCGCCGCGTCGAGCAAGGGGTCAGGTGACGTCATCGCCATCAAGGACGGCCAAGTCGTCCTCATCTCATGCAAGCGGACACGCTGGCCTGGCCCCGACGAGCGGGCCGCACTCGTCCGCATTGCCGCCATGCTCCCCGGCGTTGGCGTCCCCGTCGTCGCCGTCGGCCCCCCGTCCGCCGTCGTCTACTGGCGCCTCACGGGTACGGGCCGCCGCGACTGCGAGCCGTGGCACCCCGACGACCTCGACGCCCTCCTGTCCGAGATAACGCCCGACCAGGCCGTGTGATGCCACGCATCCGCACCCTCAAGCCGTCGTTCTGGTCGTCGCCCGAAGCAGCGGCCATGACCAGAGACGCACGGCTACTCATGCTCGGCCTGGTCAGCTTCTCAGACGACGACGGGCGATTCATCGCGACCATTCCCGCGATCGTCGGATACGTCTACCCACACGACGAACACCTGCCTCCCGGTAAGGTCCGGGCGTGGCTCGACGAGACCGTGACCAGTGGCATGGTCCATCTGTACCGCGTCTCAGGACTCGCCTACGGGTGCATCCCGTCATGGCACAAACATCAAGTCATAGACCGCTACACGCCGTCGACGTTGCCCGCACCTGATATCGAGTGCTCGCCGAGAGAGACGCGAGTAGGTAGGGGCAGACTCGTCGAGCCATCGACGAGGACTCTACGAGTGATCGACGAGGACTCGCATCAGGAAGGGAATAGGAAGGGAATAGGAAGGGAAGGGAAGACGAGTGGCTAGGTTTTCATCATCTCGTCACCTACTTACGCGCGAGTCCGCGACGCCATGATGACCCAATCCCCAGGAGCCCCCAAGTGACCGTGCGACTGCTCCCGGCGTACCGCCGCGGCGGCTTCAACCCCTACGCCATGTCAGGCGAACCCCTCACCGAGTACGCCGCCCTCATCCGCTCCCCAAGGTCTGGCCGAGGCCGATACGAAGCCCGCTGGCACCGCACCCGATGCGCCACCAGACGCGCAGCGAACGGACCCATCCCCGAGGAGATCGTGGTCACTGCATGGTGCGGCACCACCGTCTTCGCATCCGAGGCGTTCAAGACCGACGACGCACTAGACGGATTCCCCGTATGCGGATCATGCGAAGGTCGCGCACTCGGAGCCGGCCTGCCGGGCGTCGTCGCGCTCCTCGACGTGACCAAGACCGGCGTCGTATTCGAGCCCAACGAGGTCACCAAGTTCCGACCCCCGAAGGTGTGCCCAGGACGGACGCTCGAACCGCTACCGCTCGACCGGGCAAGCGTCGACGTGGGAGTCTGCGCCGCCTGCGGGATCGTCGCGCCAATCAAACGGCCCTCACGGTATCCCATCGTCAACGACTGGTGCGTCAAGGATCACCAGCCATCCGCTGACCTCGTCGCGCCGTGCCCCACCCACGCATGGGACGACCTCACGCACCGCGGCGGGGTAACGATGTGCTCGTGCAAAGCTGAGGCCTCGCCCGTCGCCGAACCGGGATGTTCGGGGGGCCGGTACTGCGTGGCTGCCGTGCACGCCGAGGGATGCGACGCCACCGAGGCGGAAACATGCTGACCGAGACCCAACGCCGGACCCTCGTCGCCCTCGTCCACGCCTTCCGCCCCGACTGGCAAACCCCCGGAATCGCCGCCGCCATCGCCAACACCGAACGCACCATCGGCGGCGCACCAACCGACATCGCAGCAGCAGCCATCCGCATGGCCGGCAACCCCGAAGCCAAGACCCCCGCGCTCCTGCCCCTGCCTGGCCCCCACTGGGGCGGCACAGCCACCGGGACACGCCCCGCACCCACGATGTGCGACGAACACCCCGACCAGCGCGCCGCAACGTGCCAGCCATGCCGCGACGCCGCCGAGGCGGGAGACCACGAGCGGGGCGCCCGACTCGTCCGACAAGCCCTACGCGCAGCAAAGGAGACCAAGCCATGACCACGACCTCGACACCACTCCCCGAGCCCTACTCCACCATCCTCCTCGTCGTCACCGTCGCACTGGCCGTCACCGTCGCGCTGATCTTCATTGCCGGGCTCGCCATCCTCGTCCTCGAAGAGATCGGGTGGAAGAAGAAGCGCGGGTACTTCTGCCCGTGCGACCAGTGCAACCCCAAGACCAAGCCATGACGCTCACTGAAGACCAGTGGGCACACATGCCCTGGCACGCCCGCCAACGCCACCTCGCCGACCTTACCCACGCCTGGCGCACCCTCACCCGCAACACCCTCGACGCACTCGCAGACCAACGAACCACCCTCACCTGGATGGGCCGCGACGACACCCCCGAACACCACCGAGCCCGATACGCCGCCCTCTACCCCGACCCACCCACCGTCAAAGCCGAACGCCGCCACGAGCTCGCCAACGCAGACCGGCGAGGACGACCCAACCGATGACACGCGCCGACCGAAACAGGGCAGCCCTGCAGAAACACGCTGACTGGCTCCTCAAGGTCGCCAAGGACGCCACCCGCTACCACCCCCAACCTCAACCACCCACCCAACCGCAAGGAGAACACCCCATGACCGACACCGACCAGCCCACCACCGACCGTCACGCCGTCGACTACGGACGACCCTCCACCCACCTCGCCGCCCTCGCCGCCGCCATCGCCGACATGACCACCGCCGTCGAGGAGACGCGCGACGTGGCGCGTCGCGCGGTCGCTGAGAAGCACGCGATGCAGTCACAGATCCACGAGCTGATCGCCGCGCACTCCGTGAAGCACATTCCCGGGATTCCCGGATATGAGAACCTCACCGGGTTCTCTCGGTGTGAATGCGGTAGTTACGAACTGCCGTGTCCGACACGTGCAGGGTTGGAGAAGATTCTCGACCCGGACGGCAAAGCCGTCGAGCAGATCATGGCGGAACTTTACCGGCCGGCGGCTTCGACGTTTGAGGAGGCTTTCGCTCGGTGGCGGGCGGATGGGTCGCCAGATGTGCCGCTGGAGGTCGATGTGGCGTTGGCGATGGCCGAGACCAGGGACAAGTGATGAACACAATCGACTTGACCGAGGCTGTCGAAGCCGCCGCGCGCGCCCTGTGGGAACGACAGCAGCAGCCCAGCCCCAGATGGGGCGGAGCGACCGACACGCCGTGGGACAACCTGCCACACGTCGTCCAGTACCAGATGCGCGCGTACGTCCGGCCCATCGTCTCCGCCGCGCTAGCAACCACGCAACTCGAGGACGGTGAGTGACGTGGCCCGGCTCATGTCAGTCGCGTTCACCGAGCAAGCCGTCATCGAGCGCCGCAAGACCGTCACCCGCCGCAAGGGGTGGTGGGTCGACAAGAACGGGCGCCGCCTCCTCAAGCCCGGGGACCGCCTCACCCTGTGCCGCAAGGTCATGGGCCGCAAACCGGGAGAGCCGCTCGTCCGGCTCGCCGAGGTCGAGGTCGTGTCGGTCGAGCGGCAGCCCCTGCACTGGCTTACAAGCCCGTACCGCGCCGGGTGGGCCAGACAAGAACTGGCCCTTGAAGGGTTCCCCGGGATGGACCCGCACGCGTTCGTGTGGCACTACTTCATCGACGCCCAACGGATCGAGCCCGAGGCGCACGTGACCCGCATCGAGTGGCGCTACCTCGAGGACGGTGAGTGACGTGGACCTGTTGGCGTTGATCCTGGCGTTGACGGCAGGCATCCTCGCAGGCTGTGCCTGGGCTGACTGGTTTGAAGACCAGGGCGGTGAGTGACGTGGCTGACCTCCCGAGCGTCCAGACTGCTCCGTTCTCCGCGTACTTTCCCCCCGCAATCTCCCTGCCTCAGCTGGCCACCCTTCACCAACTCCCCACCGGAGAATGGGTCGCCACCTGTCTCGCCTGCCCAGGCTCCACACAACCCCGGCCCAGCGACGAAGCCGCTACCCGCGACGCCCACAAACACTGGCAGGTCTGGCACACCACCAGAGAGGACCGCACGTGACCGTGGCAGGCTTCAAGTCCACCGAGTGGCCCGCACTCTGCACATCCCCCCACTGCCGACCCTCCGGACACGGCGGCCCCCGACGCACCGAGGCAGCATGGTTCTGCCCCGTATGCGTCGACCGGCTACGTCAACAACTCGGCCACGGATGGACCGACACCCAAGCCAGGCACCCCGGCATCGCCGAAATGTGGGCCGACCTCCAAGACAACCTCGCCCGCACCGAACACGCCACAGACCCCGACCAAGGCCACCAAAAAAACGGCGGCAAATCCCACGGCACAGGACTGAACGAAGCCGTCTCAGACGCCATGCGCGCCGCCACCAGCCACGTCTGGTTCCTCACCCGCACCATCCTCGACATCGCCGACAACCTCAACCGGAACGTCAAGGTCCCCGCCGACCAAGACACCCCCACCCTCGCCGCATGGATCGCCGACTGGCACACCGACTGGCTCACCACGAAGACCGGCCGCCTCACCGCCCTCACCATCATCGAAGACACCCACACCATCCACCGACAAGTCCGACGCGCCGCCTACCCCACTGGCGCCCGGAAAGTCGAGACCGGCCTACCCTGCGACCAACACGGGACTGGCACCCTCGGAGAACGCACACCCTGCCCCGGCCACATGGTCGCCTGGGTCACCCCCGACATGACCCATACACCAGACCTCGTCTGCACCGAGGACCAGATGCACCGGGTCGACCCCCCCACCTGGCAACGCCACGGGTGGAAGACACGCCACGCCACCATGAACCCCACCGCCGCCCGCGCACTCGCCGCACAGATCACCCGATGACCACACCTTCGACGGTGCTTGACCTCGACCGCCTAGCATGCTTGACTCACGTTGAGCATGGTGAAGGAGTCTGCCCCACAGGGGAAGGCTCCTTCCCTCACGTCGGAGGCCTCACCCAAGGCACGCCACAGCCGGGCCGTCATCCACCCCACGCACCCGCGGCCACGACGTCAACACCTCAGCCGGCACATTCACCGACACCACCGGCCCCGCCAACGGACCCACACCCTTCACCCGCCACACTGGATGAAGGGTGGGCTGGCCGGGCTGATCCAGCATGGCGTGGACAAGGCTGGGCTTCTGGGGATCGGGCAGATGGGCTATGACGCGATGGTCAATGATCCG
>ERZ650310.556-NODE-556-length-11006-cov-11.491736_pt1 | contig 11006 bp, 21 predicted proteins | sample MGYA00376246_ERZ650310 | MGnify/ENA primary metagenome ERZ650310 (study PRJEB26733, sample SAMN07839286) | wastewater metagenome | biome: small river; feature: stream; material: water | place: USA: North Carolina | collected 2016-03-01 ...
TGGGGCCCGCCGTGGCGCCCGGCCTCGCAACCACGGCCGCAGCGCCAGGAAGGCGCCCAAGGCCGCCAAGACGCCCAAGCCCGTGGCCACCGCCTCCGCATCCTCCCCCACCCCCGCCGTGGGCCCGGTGCCGCCTCACAAGCGGCAGGCGCGGACAAAATAAAAGCGGCCACAGCGCCCCCGTAGGAGCGGCTGTGGCCGGATAGCGCAGTGGCGCAGCTGTAGAGAATCGGACTCTATTGCGCAGGTTTTGGAGGCCCGCCGGGCACCATGCCGCAGCTACATGAATTCGTGGAATGTGGCAGTCAGCGTGGTCGCCGCGAAGTCAATGAAGTCCGACCAGCTGTAGGCGTCGTCGTCCCACGATGAGTGGCACCACTCGCAGTCCGTATCTGAGCACGGCAACTCGCGCGGGTGAATAGGGTCGGCCATGTGCTCCGCGATGACAGCGGCGTCGTTCGTCTGCGCCACTGGCCGATGCCGCCCAGCGCCTCCCCGCGTGCGCGCGAGCAGGGCGATGGGGTTGCGGCGGCGAGGGTTGCGGTGGTTGCTCATTGTGTTGCTCTGTGGGCGGCGTAGCAGTCGACGGTTTGCGCCGCTCCGCCCTGACGGCCTACGGCAACCAGCCCGCCCGCTTCGCCGCGATGACCACGAGGCAGCCGAGGGCAACCCCGGCGGCGCCGGAGAAGAACATCGCGACGTGGTGGCGGGCGAGCTCGGCGCGCACCGTTCGCTCAACCAGTACCACCATCGCGGCGGGCACGACGTCCACCGCGAGCCCGGTGGGCATCGGCGGCGGGCGCAGCGTGGAGTCTGTGAGGCGACGCTGGCTCACAGCACCGGCTCCACCACAGGCAGCGGGGGCCAGCTGTCGGGGTCATCGAGGCAGATCGTCTGGACTGCCATCCACCAAGGCATCGGGTAGACGAGAGTGGGCTCGTCGTCGGCCAACGTGTCGCTGTAGAGCGGCGGCAGTGGATCGGGTGCGGTGCTCATGGCGTCACGTGCTTCCAAGACCGACCGACAACGATGGCTGAAATGGTCGACTGTTTCTCGATGAGCGCGGCGGCGATCTGGTTGGAGCTGAACCCGGCGAGATGCATGACCTTGATGCGCCGAATCTGCTCTTCTGTGAATTTTGCCCCGCGATGAGCTTCGCCGCGTCGCGGATTGCAAGGCGGCTTGACCATGCGTCCCTTCGCCTTGCAGTCGGCCATGTTATCGGTCTGCGTTCCTTCAAACAGATGATCGGCTGCCACACACGGCGGATTGTCGCACTTGTGAAGCGCGCCTAGTCCGTCGCCGATCTGGCGTCCGAGTGCGAACTCGAGAGCGACACGGTGGGCCTTGTGCTGGCCGTGAAAGGTCACCATGCCATATCCCCGCGCGTCCGTTGTGGATGACCACTCCCGACAACCTCTCTCGTTTGGCTCTTGGACGTGATGCCAGAAAGAGCACGCCAATGAGCAGAATCGCAGGGGCCTCATGCGATGATCGCCCTGGCGACAGATCACGACGCCGCAATGCTTGCAGGGTTTACCCTTCGTCTTGTAGTTCTCGCGGTAGAGCCTCCGCCTGCACTCCGTGCACTCGGCGCGCAGTCCGCACTTGGTGCCCTTGTTCTCCTGAAACGCGGCGGCTGGTTTCGTCACCGCGCAGACAGAGCACCGTTTCTCGGCTACCGTAATCATGTTCGACCTCCACAGCAGGTTGGACCACGCAGCCCGGACGTTGACGCGTCGCGGGCTGCGCTACTGTAACCACTCATCATGCAGCAGGTAGTGGTGCCGGCCCGTACAGCCGTTCCCACTCCCACGGGCTCGCGTCGCCGCGCTTGTCCGCCGCGACGCTGATGTGGCAATGGTGGCGGTGCGCATTCGCCCCCGAGTACGGTCGCCAGCCTTCCGCTGCCCTCGCCTTGCTGTAGATGCGCGCGTTCCAGATCACATACGTCGACCGCGGGTCTTTGATCGCGAGTTCGGCAATGATGTTGCCGTCGCATCCAGCGTCGGGGTCGTGCGTGATGTCCACCGCGTTACCGACGTTGTGATCCGAGGTGCCAGCCATGTGGCGAGCGTCGCCCATGATGCCGTCGCTGATGCGTTTGCGGCCGGGCCACGCGGCGTTCGCGGAGCGGAGAGCAGCGAGGCAGGCGGGCGCGGATGGGTTCACCCAGCCCCGGCTGATGATGGGATCCACGTGGGCGAACGTCTCGCCCGCAGCCTCCCAGCACTTCTGGCCAACGATGCCGTCAGCCACCAGCCCGCGCGCCGCTTGCCACGCCTTCGTTGCTGCTTCGGTGCCAGGCCCGAAAGCCCCGTCTGCCGTGACGCCGATGATCGTTTGCCAGCGGGTGACGTCGGGGCCTTTGCTGCCGAATCGAATGGTGCTGCGGGGTGCGGTGGGCATGGTGCTGTCCTTGGTGGGTGGGAGGGGATGCCCGCCCTGATTCGACGGTGAGGGAGGCGGCAGGGGGTGGCCACCGCGCGGCGCAGTGAGAGCCGCTGCGAACTCGCGGATGCCATCGACCACCGCCGCGCCGAACGAGTACACACGACGCCCAAAGCCACCGCCCAAGTCCTCGTCCGCCTCGAGCATGCCGAGCGACGAGTAGTCGACGTGATGGCGGTTGTGGGCGTTCTGGAGAGGCTGAAGCCACTCACCGAAGGCATCGGGGCGCATGCTGCTCGCGGTGGCACTCTTGCTCCACCCCATCAGCCTGCTCTTCCCAGGCTGCGCCCCACTCACCCATGGCTTGCCCGCGTTTGAGTAGGGCAGATCCTCCGGGTTCGGCGTCTCCGCGATCTGCTTCAGTACCGCGTCATCGTGATCGTCGCAGACGGCCTTCGACGACATTGACGGGCCCGCTTGGCGCGTCTCTGGGCGGAGCCGGATGCCGTGCCGGTTCGTCTCTACCACCCGCTCGGGAGCCACGATGCGCGAGCCCGGGTGGGCCTCCGCAATGGCCAGCATGGTGGTGTAGTCGACATGCGCGAAGCGGTCGCCGTTGTTCCGATCGCGCGGCGGCTGCGCGGTGACCCAAACGCCGGATGGAAGTCGCCGCCAGCCAGTCGCGATGTACGCGTCGCTGGCTGCCGTAAGGTGAACGCTGGTGCTCATCGCTTCTCTCCGCTCTCGCCGGCCGGGTGCATGTCGTGCCAATAGCTGAACATCATGTCGACAATCGCGTGAGCCTTGGGATGCAGACCGCTCTCGACGTCCGCGGTCTCACCCAGCTGCGCGAGCATCTGATGCCGACCCGACGCGCCGAAGTACCGCTGGCTACCGTTGGCTACGTGCTTCCAATTGCCATCCCCGCACTGCCCGTTGCGCGTGTACTTCGCAGCACCCCATGCGAGCACCTTGCACACCTCGATCATGACGTCGGCGGGCAGCAACTCGGGCCGCGGCTTCAGTGAGCCAGCGTTGCCAGGGCCGAGACCGTCGTCTTTGAAGCCGACGATGGGCGCCACCGCGGCCACCCGCTCATCCCCGCACTCCACCTCAGTCGGCACGCCATCGCGCTCGACGATGATGGTAGACGGACGCGAGATCGGCGCGGGGCCGTCCGCTCCCATCACGCGCTCAGCGAGGCGCTCCACTGCCGCCCGGCGTCGGCCATGCGCACCGCCAAGGCAGTTGCTGCACGTTAGGCCCCGCGCAGCGGTTGGGCCTTTGCATTGTGGGCACTTAGCTCTCATGTTCAACATGCCTGCCCTTCGATCGTTGGTTTACCGCTGGCCAGCCGCACAACCTCGCGACGAACACGCCCGTCAGGCTGCGTCCACCCAACGCCACAGCCATGCGCCCACTGCTGCATTGCAATCCCTCTGTGCGTGTACGTGATCTCGTCGAAGGACCCCAGCCATCCGAACGAGTCCGCACTGATGATCCCGCCCGCGCGCGAGACGCCGTGCACCGTCTGGGCTAGGTGCGTGTGGCCTTGCACCAAGTCTGAGTCCATCGTCACCATTGCGCGGCCGAGCGAATACTTCCCCGCTTGCCCGTAGTCGTGGCAACATCGAAGCCTGCCGATGTGGTGCTCCACCATGTACTTGGAGTGAGTCCAACCGCGCGACTGGAGATCAAGAATCTCCTCTATGGTAGTGCCCTTGAGCCCGTGGAGCGCAGGGGCCTGGCCCTCAATCATTCTAGCCAGCCTCGCCTCGTGGTTGCCTTCAATGAAGTGCTTCGACTCTGCGCCGAGCGCATCAACCTCATCAAGCGCCCAGCTGGAGTCGTGGATCTCGTCAACGAGCCGACGATAGCGAGCGGGGCTCTTGCTGTGGAAACTCACAGCGAACCCGTCAAGCCAATCACCGAGCACGACAATGCGGCGCGGCTGAAAGAACCGGAACACGCGAAGCGCAAGCGCAAACTTCTCGCGGTCGACATACGGTAGATGGCAATCAGGAAAAAAGCCGATGCGCTCTTCACGAAACGGAACCACCGGTTCCGCTACGGCACAGATGGGCGAGCGGTCGACGTAGGTGCGATCGGGGTCCGGTGGGGCCGCGCCGGTGTAGACGCCGTTGGGCGCAATGTCCGCATCCTCATCGTTCGCCGCAGCAGCCGGCGGCGGCGCAGGGTCCGTATCGCTCACCGGACGGGGCGGCCTGCTGCTGTACACCGGCGGCTCCTCAATGCGAGCGCCCCTCGCCTTCGTCGCACCCCGCAGATACGCGCTGGGCGCGTCGAAGCCCGCCCTCGCAAACACCGCGCGCAGCGAAGACCCTGCGCCCTCGCCGCACTCGGCGAGCAGTCGCGGCCGTGCCCCCTCGAACGTGGTGCACTCCCTCAGTACAGCAACGGCACGCTCCGCGCGGGCCACAGAGACGGGTGACGGGTTGACCATTGCTATCTACTACTACGTCCAGCGGAATCGTCCGCGCTGTGCTCTACTCGGACCATTCGCGGGCGGCCTTCCACGCGCGAGACGAGCGCTGGAGAGCGCGCCACCCGCGCGGCAACCGTGGCAATGGGCACACTCCCAGTATCTTGTTGATGCTCCACACCACCGGCGATGTCTTAGAGAAGAACTTGTGGTCGTTGTTGTGGCACTCAAGCGATGCCCGGCGCCCTCTGGCCACATGAAACAACTCGTGCTGCAGCGTCTCGCCAATCTCATCAGGCGTGTAACCGGCATCGATGGTGATGGTGTACTCATCAAAGAAACATCGACCCATCGCGTCGTGCAGTAGCTCTGTGATGCGCGGAGTAGAGAGCACAACGCGCCACTCAACGCCGCCGTGTGGGTCAGGGAACCGCAGCCACTCAATCTCCTCGAGCTTGCGACCCACGCATACCTCCTAACAGAAATCACCAACCTGACTGCGCAGTCCGGCAAGCAGTGGCGCCGCCTCTTCCTGAAGTCGGATAAACGCGTCGACGTCCCTCGCCCGGGCCTCTTCATCCGCCACGCCAGCGGCCCAGCTATCGATACCCACCGCGAGGGTGTCCGCGCGCTCGGCCAACGCGGAGCACCGCGCAGATGCCCTGTAGTTGTGCCCAAGGTCCGGACGCTTCTGGTAGGCGAGCGCGCCCACGAGCAGAGCCCGCCTCAGATCGAGGGCGCCGCGTAGCCACATCGCCGATAGCCCAGACATGCGCGGCGTGTTGTCGTCATCGGTGCGGTGGGGCATGGCTGCGCGCTGCGCTCAAAAAGAAAAAAGAGCGCCCCGACCATTGGGGCCAGGGCGCTCAGCGGCGAAGTCTGTGTGGCGAGCTAGGCTGTGACGTTGATCACCTGAGGCGGGGCGACGCCGGTCGCTGCGCCGCTGCCCACCCATGCGATCGTCCACGTGCCAACCACGTTCAGCAACACGCTGACATAGTAAACGCCCGTGCGGACATTGACCGCGGCGGGGTATGTCACCACTGCTGCCGGATTGGTCACCGTGACGACGATGCTCGTCGGGTTGGTGAGGTCACGCCGAACCGTCGGCAGGTCCGTGACGTCAAGAAGACGGAACTCACACCACGACGTAACGGTGTTTCCAAGCTTGTAAGCCATTAAGTCCTGCTGGTTGTCGTGAGTGTGAGAATCTCGCGGAACACGTCGGCGTCGACACGAACCGCGTGGCCGTCGTCAGTCAGAGCGAGCACATCCTCACCCTCTTGGAGCAGACAGAGAACGTCTCGGCCCGTTACGGTCTCTGTGAGGAGAGCGAGCCCAGTAACAAGCGAGGCAGGAACAGCAGCGGCAGTAACAACAAGGCTGGCGTTGTTGCCAACCAGGACGAACGCGCCGGGCAGTGCGACAATGCGCCGGGCTGCGAGCAAAGAGGCAGATCCACCAGCCACCACGAACGAGCCGGTGTCCAGCGCCAAGCGCCTGCCACGGTAAAGGCCAGTTGGCTGTCCTGTCAGCGCGAATGCGCCAGCGTCAGCGACAATGCGGCGCGCGGCCCGAAGCCCAGCGGCAGAGCCTGCGACGTCGAACGCCCCGACGACAGCGGCGAGGCTGCGCCCAAGCAGGAACGTTGCTGGTTGACCGGCAAGCGAGAACACTCCGGTGTCGACGGCGAGGATAAGAGGCCCACTGCCCTCCGTCAGTGTGGCGTCGTTGCCAGCGAGCACGAATGGCCCCGTCACGGCAGCGAGTCGAGAGCCGCGGAGCAACGCCGCTGCCTGCCCCGACAGCGCGTAGGCGCCGGCAACTGTCGCCAGCCTGTAGCCAATGCGGAACCCGGCTACCTGTCCTGACAGCGAGAACGCCCCTGTGTCGCCTGTCAGTCGGCGACCGTGCGCGAGGCCCGCCGCTCCGCCTGCGAGGGCATAGGAGCCAGCCTCGGCGGCAAGGGTGAGCCCACGGTAGAGGCCAGCTGACTGGCCCACCACGTCGAACGCACCAGCCACAGCGGCCATGCGACGGGCTGCCCGCAGACCAGCTGCCTGGCCGACCAAATCGAAAGCCCCAGCCACTGCCACGACGCTGCAGCCGCGGCGGAGCCCGGCTGCCTGCCCAGTGAGGACGAATGCCCCCGTTGCGGCCTGTAGGTAATGGCCCCATCTGAGGCTGGCACCCTGTCCCGCGATGGCAAAGGCACCGACCACAGCAGCAGTGCGCCGACCGGCGAAGAGCCCAGCATTCGGCCCCGCAAGCACGTAGGCGCCAGCGACGGCTGGCATTGCGTAGCCGTGAGAGAGCCCAGTTGTCTGTCCGGAGAGCGTGTAGGCGCCGGTGACAGTCTGCGTAACGCGCCCAGCGCGCAACGCTGCCGCTTGGCCCACAGCGGAGAATGTGCCGAGAGCGCATACGAGTGAGTAGGCGCCGCCGAAAACAACCGCGGCGGGGATGACATCTCCGCACGGGTACGCAACGAGGTCAGGCGCATCGTCAAATGGCTGACGCGCCCACAGATCAACATCGCTACTGTCGCTGACCAGGACGATGTCCGGCGACCCCGCGAGCGGCTGCCGCGCGACAATGTCAACGATCGCAGCCACGGATTAACCCGGGACGATCGTGTCTACGGATGCCCCCGCAACGCTAGGCGTGCCAGTCTTGTGAACGGTCATGTAATGCGCCTCGAGGTATGGGCTCGTCGCCTGATAGAACCCGTTTGCGTCGCTCTGAACCTTGCTCACGAGTTCATCGGTCGAGGTTCGGAATAGCCTCACCGTGCAATCGCCGAGCGCGCTACCATAGGCGTCACGCGTGTAGCCGACGAACGCGAGCCGGCCGTTGCTGCCGAAGCTGCGCCACATGTCCGTGTGTTTTGCTGCGATGTCCAAGAACATCGCATCAGTGTCGCCGTCGCCCCACCCGCCGAGCAGCGGGCCACGATTTGGCCACCATGGCGAGACGAATCCGATCGCCTCGATTGTGCTGTTCCAATCGTAGCTATAGAGGACCGGCGTCGGAACTATGTCCTCATTGTCGGAATAGGCCTCATCCTGGTTACGCTTGTCGTCCCACGTGAGGACCGGCATCACCTGAATGGCCGCACCGACAAATTGAGTCACGGGTCACCTCTCTCATGCGGAGCCATCTCGCCAATGTCTCGAGTGGGAAGCGAGGGCATGGCCCCAATGTCGCGGCCGGGCACCACGATGGGAGAATCGGAAACGCGGCCGACGATAGCGTCACGCGCGACATCGATCAGACGCAGTGCCATCGCCTTGTCGCCGATCGTCCCTTGCGTCGATACTGCGCCCGTCTGGTGCAGGCGCACGGTGACGAACGCCACAACGTCGAGCGGCTGCTCGGGCACCACAACGGGCGACCCCGCTGCTACAAGATCACGCGCTGCCCTGTCGAATCGCTCGGCGTTCATTCGTCGATTGCCCAGTTTTGGTCTAGCGCAACCGACGCTGTGATGTTGAAGCACACCAGCGAGGCCGACACGGGAACGATGACGCCGCGCGGGAACGTCCACACGATGCCCACGCCAACTGTCGCAGCGGTGTTCGTCCTGCGATGGTAGTTCGTTGGCGCGGTTGGCGAGGTAGCCCACGTCAAGTTGGTCGTGGTGACACAGGCGGGGTCCGCCGAGTCGTCTCTCTGAAACGTCGAGATGGTGCCGGGGGTCACGCCCTGGGCGGCCGGCCGGCCGAAGCCGTAGCTCGACGCCGTGCCAGTGAGTTGAATCAGCGAGAATTCGAGCACGCGGCACTTGACGCCCGCAGTGGTGCGAAGCTCCGTGTTTGCGTTGGAGATCGTGACGTTGCTGGTTCGGTTGGCGATAGATGCGAGGCTCATTTTAAGTATCTCTCAGGCAGTACATGGGTGGTTGACAGTCAGGCAGTGGCGCCGGCTGGTGCCTCGCTCGCGGGTACAGCGCGCCAACTGCGCTCGTGGTGCTCAGCGGCGAGCGATGCCGCGCGCTCAGCCGTTGCCACGTAGACGCGGAATGTGCCGCAGCGCTCGCCTAGGTGGTTGAACGCGGGCGACTCGACCACGTACCGATTCACTTCGCACACTCTTCGTTCCACGACTTCACCGCGAGCTCGCGAGACATCGGAGCCATGACACGGCGCCCCTCGCAGGACAGGCAGCCGATCTCGAACATGTCAACGATCTTGTTTTTGACCGCAGCCGGGTGGCACATCCCAACGGGCTTCACGCCGCAGCCGGGGCACTCCACCGCGCCATCGGCGAACCCGGACGCAAGGGCGGCCCTTGCCGATTGTACAGCCTCCGACGCCTCGTAACTCGGCGCTGCGTGGTAGGCCGACAGCGCATCCTCAACGGCGCTTTGCAATTCTCTGATGCTCATGTTGCCTCTCACGTGATGGTCAGGAATCCGCCGGTGCCATCGAAGTCGAGCGTGAACGTCTCGCCATCGAGCAGCGTGATCGAAGACCCGTAATCGAAGAATCCGATCAACGGGTCAGCTGGGCTGGTCGGAGTGTCGTTGTACACTCCAGGGTACCGGAATGGGCCAACGCTGCCGCCAGATGCGGTTAGCACGACATCGACAAGAACGAGCTTGTATACGCCAGACGTCTGCGCGCTAGACGTAATGGTAATGGCTCGAGATGAAAGGTTCGTGTAGCTGATCTGTGTCAGATCGCTAAGAATGCTGTTCGATGCCGTGGGCGCGGTGTTGCACAGGAACACCACGAGAGAGTCGGCGCCGAGGTTGTGCACCTTCTCGGCAACGTGCTCTGTAAATGCGTTGAATTTCTGGTACGCCGCCAATGTAAAGGTATCCAGTCACGCGGCAACCCGCGCTCTAGTTGTTAAGAGATGGGGCTGCCCACGTGGCAGCAAGTGGTTAGTGACGAGGCGCGGTGGTAGTGGGCAGCACGTCGTCTTCGTCAGCGAACAGGCGCGGACGCTGCGCGGAGCACTCGGCAGCCCAGCGCGCGCCAAGAGCGAACGCCAGCCGCTGATAGCTGCGCTCGTCCGCCAGCACGTCGATGAATGTCTCCGCTGCGTCGCCCGTGAGGCGCGGCGCAAGGGCAGCGCGGAGCCACTCGGCCGGGGGCATGTGGCTCACTGCCTGGGCGCCCGCTTGCGCCGCGCAGACTTCGCAGCTTCGTACGCGGGGCCCAGTAGCTTCGGGTCCGGACGCGCGAGCAGCGCAGCCAACGCCACGGCTTCTGCGCGTGCGCGCTCAGCCTGCGCCACCATTCCGCTTTGAATGAGGTCGCCGATGATGCGAGCCGCAACGCCAGCAGCAGCGGCGCCGATGTCACCCGCTGCGCTCATTGCGCCATTCCCATCTTCACAACCTTGGACATCTCAACGCTGAACTTGGCGACGATGGCCGTCACCTCGGCAAGCTTCGAGAGCAAGTCGGCGTCCGACGCCTCAGCGCGCAGCGCGTCTTTCAGTGCGGCGATGGCCAGCGCGAGCGAGTCATTCAGCGGCACCGCGACATCACACACGGCCCCGCGTGCCTCGACGCTGTCCTGTTCGAGATCCTGCATCTCGATGACGCACTTCTCTTCGATGATGGGCGCTGCTTCGTCGGCAACGTCCGAGGCGTAGGTAGCGCCTTGCACTGCCATGGCGCGCGGAGTGCCACACCCGCCCAGCGATAGCCCCACCGACCCAAGGCCCAGCGCGCTTGCGGCGAGGAGGACGAGTCCCACGCGAGCGCTGCTATGGGCCTTGGGGGCGGGAGTCTTTGCGGTGCGCCTCACTGGCCACCGCTCGAATCTTTGGCGCCGACCGGCGGACCGGCATGCAGCGCATCGGGGGCCAGGCCTGCCATCAGGGCCGTTCCAGCGATGGCGAGGATGCGCGCCATGGGGGCGTGGCTCACCAGCGCCGCGCCGATGGCAGGAGCAACGGAGAGGCCCAACGCGAGCGCCTGACGCTTCGCAGGCGTGTCGAGGTACTTCTGCAGCAGCGCGATGCGCGGCAGCACCATGACAGCAAGAAACACGAAGCCAGCAGCAACGAGGTACGCGTCGCCTGACGTAAGGAAAGAGATGATCTGTTCGATGTCCACGGGTCAGCCTCCGAAAAAGTAGTTCGCGGCAGCCGTTGCCACCGCTGCGAGCACGCCAACGCCAACGCCAATCCACTTGAGCGTCTCGTTGCGTCGCTT
>ERZ650310.558-NODE-558-length-11001-cov-7.075187_pt1 | contig 11001 bp, 11 predicted proteins | sample MGYA00376246_ERZ650310 | MGnify/ENA primary metagenome ERZ650310 (study PRJEB26733, sample SAMN07839286) | wastewater metagenome | biome: small river; feature: stream; material: water | place: USA: North Carolina | collected 2016-03-01 ...
AGGTCCAAGATTTGGATGAACTTATTTGGCAACCCTAATTTGCCAGAAATCGACGATTACTACGAGCCATTTACATTTGACTATGAGCATTTACAAAGCGCTCCCGAATCTAAGGCCACTCCGACTGCTCGCCCAAGAAGCTTAATCACTGGCAAGCGCATGGAGAAGATAGAGTGGGGCCCAAACTGGGAAGAAATTCTTGGTGGTGAGTTCGCAAAACGTAGTAAAGACTCCAACTTTGATCAAATGCAAAAAGACGTATGGGGACAGTTCGAAAATACATTCATGATGTATATGCCACGTCTGTGTGAACATTGTCTGAATCCTGCTTGTGTTGCATCTTGCCCATCAGGTTCTATTTACAAACGTGAAGAGGATGGGATTGTTTTAATTGACCAGGATAAATGCCGTGGATGGCGTATGTGCGTCTCTGCATGTCCGTATAAAAAGATTTATTACAACTGGAAAAGCGGTAAAGCAGAGAAATGCATTTTCTGCTATCCACGTATTGAGGCGGGTCAACCAACAGTCTGTTCGGAAACCTGTGTTGGCCGTATCCGTTATTTAGGTGTCATGCTTTACGATGCCGACCAAATTGAAAGCGCTGCCAGCGTTGAGAACGAAAAAGATCTATACAAAGCACAGTTGAAGGTATTTTTGGATCCAAATGATCCAGAAGTACAGAAACAAGCTTTAGCTGACGGCGTGCCTCCATCTTGGGTGGAGTCTGCCAAAAAGAGTCCTGTATACAAAATGGCGATGGATTGGAAAATTGCATTACCACTTCACCCAGAATATAGAACGCTTCCAATGGTTTGGTATGTTCCACCACTTTCCCCGGTTACTGGGGCAGTAGAGGCTGGTTATGTCGGAGTAAATGGCCATATTCCAGATGTGAAGCAGTTACGTATTCCGGTGCAATATTTAGCCAATATGTTAACTGCTGGAGATGAGGCTCCGGTGATATCCGCCTTAGAAAAAATGTTGGCAATGAGGGCATGGCAGCGAGATAAGCATGTGGATGGCACACGCAATCTAGAGGCATTGAAACAGGCTGGCATCTCCGAAGATCAGGTAGAAGATATGTATCAGACCATGGCGATTGCTAACTATGAAGATCGCTTTGTCATTCCAACATCGCATCGTGAGTATGCAGAAAATACATTCGATATGAAGGGAAGTTGCGGCTTTACTTTTGGAAACGGATGCTCTGATGGCGACTCTGAAGCAAGTCTCTTCGGCGGTACTAAGCGTCGCACCATTCCAATTAAGCCGGCTGTTTAGGAGACATGATGAAACATTCACTACCATTACGAGCGCTTTCTAGATTTCTTCAGTATCCAGATGCAGAGCTTATTCAGCATTCAGCCGAAGTGACTAGTGCGCTATTGGCAATGCCAAAGCTCACTAAAAAGGTTCATGCCGGTCTAGTTGATTTTGTTAACCACCTGGAATCTGCAGATTTGTATGACCTGCAGGAAGAATATGTAGAGTGCTTTGATCGAGGTAGGGCGACATCCCTGCACTTGTTTGAGCATGTTCATGGAGACTCTCGTGAGCGCGGTCAAGCTATGGTCGACTTACTTCAAACTTATAAAGATGGTGGTTTAGAGTTAAGTGCTAATGAGCTTCCCGATCACTTGTCGGTAATTCTCGAGTTTGCCTCAACACTACCCTTAGATCAGTCCAGGCAATTTATTGGGGAAATGGCCCATATCTTGAATGCCGTCTACTCCACTTTAGTTGCTCGTAATAACCGTTACGCATGGTTGATAGCTGCAGCTATAGAGTTCTCCGGTGAAAAATTCAAAATTGTTGAATTGAAGATTGAGGAAGAGTCTATGGATGAAGAGTGGGCAGAGCCTCCAGCATTTGGCGGATGCTCAACCCGTGGCCAATCCAAACCTGGTGAAGAGCAACCGCTTCAATTTGTCAAACGTGCGAAAGAGTTCAAAGGAGTTCAGCCATGAGCTATCTAGATACATTTATTTTTGGAATTTATCCTTATATTTGCCTTGCGGTATTTTTTGTAGGAAGTCTTATTCGGTTTGATAGGGATCAGTACACCTGGAAAAGCGACTCAAGCCAATTATTACGTAAGAAACAATTGCGCATAGGCAGCATCTTCTTTCATATTGGCGTACTCTTTTTATTCTTTGGCCACTTCTTTGGCATGCTGACACCACATTTCTTGTATGAGCCATTTATTACGGCCGGTCAAAAGCAAGTAATGGCTATGGCTAGCGGGGGAATTGCTGGGGTGTTTGGATTTATCGGCCTAACAATCTTATTGCACAGACGTTTAACTGATGACCGCATTCGCGCGACATCTAGGCCTAGCGATATTTTGATTGCAGTTTTGCTTTGGCTTCAGTTATTTCTTGGCCTTGCAACCATTCCTCTATCTGGCCAACATTTAGATGGTTCGGTCATGATGAAGCTGGCAGGCTGGGCTCAACATATAGTCACCTTACGCGGTGGAGCTGTTGAGTTATTAAGTGGGGTAGATTGGGTATTTAAATTGCACATGTTCTTAGGAATGACAATTTTCTTAATCTTTCCATTTACCCGACTTGTTCATATTTGGAGTGGGTTTGCATCCATCACCTATCTGGTAAGACCATATCAAATTGTACGTAGTAGAAAATTCGGTATGGGTCGTAAGTAAACGATGAGAGCAATTGACGATGCCAGATGAGTTATTAGATCGACTGCGCAAATTTCGGACAGAATATTTCCCGGCGCATCGCCAAGAATTTACAAGCCTTATTCAAAATGGGCAGACACCTAAAACCTTATTTTTAGGTTGTTCTGATTCCAGAATTGTTCCATATTTACTTACCGGAACGGGGCCTGGAGACTTGTTTATTTTGCGCAATGTAGGCGCCATTGTTCCACCTTACGATGGTTCCTATGGTATTCATGGGACGGCTGCAGGAATTGAATTTGCAGTAATGCAACTTAATGTTAGTCGAATTGTTGTATGTGGACATAGTCATTGTGGGGCAGTCAGGTCAGCTTATGAAGGGGTGCCAGAAGAGGCGATTAATTTAAGTGCTTGGCTTGAATTAATTGATGAGGCACTTTTGCCGGTCTGCCAAACCCCTGAGGCACTCCGAAGGGTGGAGCAACGCTCAGTCATCTTGCAGCTAGAACGTTTAATGGAATACCCAATGGTTCGCTCACAAGTTGAAAACAAGGAGTTAACCCTTCACGGTTGGTATTACGTAATTGAAGAGGGTGAAGTGCAGGTATTTGATGTAACTGAAGGAAAGTTTATCCCGGCGCACCATGCAGATAACTGCGGAACTGGGCCTTACGCTGATGATCATTTTGATGGAGATCCAAAACATGTCGAATAACCAGACTGCAGAAATGGCGGCAGCATTAATTAGCTCAAGACAATCATTTTTGCCTAAAAGGCTATTTCAGCCTGGGCCTACCCCAGAGCAATTGGAAACTATTTTTTCGATGGCTGCGACGGCGCCTGATCATAATTTGACTCGTCCGTGGCGTTTTGTTATCTGCCCTCTTGAGTGCAGGGGATTATTAGCGGACGCCTTTGCAAAATCATTGCTTGAGCGGGACCCGGGTGCAACTGAGCAACAAGTTCAGGACGCCATGGTGAAAGCCCATAGAGCACCTTTGGTAATGCTAGCAATTGTGAATGCTAGAGGTACGGATTCAGAAGTTCCACCTAGCGAACGAATTATTTCTGCTGGATGTGCCATACAGAACGTCTTTTTAATTTCCCATGCTATGGGATTTGGTGCAAGTCCAACAAGTGGTAAATCAATGTATATGAAGCCGGTAAGGGAGCTATTTGGCCTTCAAGATTACGAGGATCCATTGTGTTTTATTAATATAGGCACCCCAGATAGATCCACCCCTCCAAAGTCACGTATGGTCCCCTCCGAATTTGTGACTACCTTGGAGTTCTAAGCGCCTAATTAACTAATAACCTAAACAAATATAGCTTGAATATTGATTTCTGCTAAATTCTCTAATATATGAGTAATCGTTGGGAAAGCTATCTATCTAGACTTAAAAAGTACATCCCACCAGATCCTTATGGATTTTCTTGGTTAGAAATCCTTAGGATTTGCTTTGGGGTAGATGTGCTGATCATTGCTGTTGTGATGTTTAATGAGCTAGTTGGCGTACCTGAGCAAGCGGTGCCTATCAATGCTGCTTTTTTGGTGATGGCGCTGATGATTTTTCTAATGCCATCTAGCCCGATGTTTCATCCTAAGGCAATTATCGAAGGCAACGTGGTTTCTGCATTATTGGCTGCAGCCAGCGTCTCTATCTTCCCTTCGCCATTTGTGGGAATGCCAGCAGCGGTTGTCGCTTCAGCTTTAGCTATGTATAGTTTAAAGTGCTTTAGCCCAACAGCTTTATTACTGGCAATGTTTATCGCCGCTGGAAATATTAGTAGCTATTACTTTGCGATCTATCCTATTTTTGCGGACTCGTTAGTCCTGGTTGCCGCTGCATATCTGTACGGAAAATTAACCAAGAAACCCTACCCGATTAAGGAACTTAGCAAACAGGGTTAAAAGCAACGCAACATATGTAATTTAGATTAAGTCCTAGTCTTGGGATGCGCTTTAAATTACCTCAATGCAGTATTTTTGACTAAGTGGGGGTGTGTATGGGAAAGAAAGATTCTTGCCCGTTGGACGGAAGCTGGACTCGCGATCATTGCACGGCATATAACGATCGTAAAAAGCATCAAACTCTGTCTGAGTGTGTGCATAGAGATAATTGCACTAATTTTAGGAAAATTATAGAGTCTGATCTGGATGAGTCAGTATCAAGTTCAAAAAAAATTTTATTAAATGGAATTCCTAATATTTTTGAGGATTAATTTCTTTTTTGGAGGCATTAATCGATACACTTGAAAACGCAAAATCTCCAATCTGAAATTAAACTACGAGAACCTTTAAATTTAGTTGGGTTATTTATCTAGGCGTTGCTTTGACTAAGGTTTAAGCTTCAAAAGACTTCGCAAATACCCAAATCTACAATAGAAGGACAGCTATTGCTAGATTAAGCGATCACATATTGGCCATTGAATTCTTATTATCAATGTTGTGTTTTTTGGATTTATCTTCTGCTACCAATAATGCATTTTTAGTTTATTTAATTTTTTTACTGCCTGAAGATCATTATTCATTATATATTAATATATAATGAATAATGATCCAAGGAAAAGCAAAGTAGACAAAAAGCGAGAGTTAACTTTGATTGAGTTGATCTCCTATGAAATGGGTAATTAAATCGCTATTTGACAACCAAAAGGAGCATCATTAAGGGACACATCTCGTTTACTTAAGTTTATTGATGGTTCGCAAAATATAAACCTAGATTCAAATATGAATACCACAATTAAATTAAAAGAACTTTTTAGTTCACTGCTGCTCCGAATGCGTGAATTGGACATTACCCGTCGTCAATTACTGATGGGTCTCACGCTTACATTTTTATTGGTCGTATTTGGATTTGTTGTTCTAAATTCTGGTCCCTTAGCCTCTACTAAAGTGACGACCATTAAAGTCAGCGACCAATCGCTTGCACCTACGCTATTCGGGGTAGGAACAGTTGAAGCCAGGCGGGCGTATTTGATGGGGCCGGTAGTTGCTGGACGCGTTTTAAACGTATATGTAGATGTGGGCAATTTGGTTAAAGAAGGGCAATTACTTGCCGAGATGGATTCTATTGATCTGAATCAGAGAATGATTGCTGCTGAGGCACAAGTGACTGATGCAAAAGCACGTTTACTACTAGCTTCAGAAACGCATAAGCGTTATGTTGAATTGGGTAACAAGAATTTTATTAGTCCAATTGTTGTTGAGGGAAAGTCACAAGAGCTCAATTCAGCAAAAGCGATTGTTCAAAAAACGACCGCTGATTTGGCTGGGCTTAAACAACAAGAGCTTAATATTAAATTAAGGGCTCCAGTAGATGGGATCATTACATCTAGGGATGCCGAGCCAGGCTCAACCGTTATTGCTGGTCAGGCAGTTTTAAAGTTAATCGACCCAACGAGCCTATGGATTAAGACGCGTTTTGACCAAGGTAAGTCAATGGGATTAGCCGTTGGCTTAGATGCAAATGTGATATTGCGCTCTAATCCACATCACCCAATCTCGGGCAAGGTAGTTCGCGTTGAGATGCTCAGTGATAGCGTTGCAGAAGAACGCATCGCCCAAATTGAAATGATAGATATGCCTAAGACTGTTTCAATTGGAGAGATGGCAGAAGTGACATTGCAATTAGCCCCCAGTGAATATGGCCTTAGCTTGCCCAACGCAAGCATTAAAAAGAGGGGTGATGAAACTGGGGTATGGGTGCTCAAGGATGGCAAGCCCCATTTTGCTCGGGTACAAATTGGACAAAACGGCTTAAATGGTCAAGTGGTTATTCTGGGCGGACTTAAGAGTGGTGATGAAGTTGTTCTCTATAGCGATGCTGAAATTAAAGAAGGTCAGCGCATTAAGGTGGTAGATGCTTTGTTAAAGAAATCGCCGTGATTAGTCTAGCGGGTCGTGACATTGCTCATTCTTGGGGTAAGTTTGCTCTAACGGGATTGGGTCTCGGACTGCTAATCGGTGTCACTCTAACAATGGCAGGGGTATATCGAGGCATGGTGGATGATGCCATGGCCCTACTAAACAATAGTGGTGCAGATCTTTGGGTGGTACAAAAAGATACCCAAGGCCCTTATGCTGAAGCATCCAGCATTCGAGATGACTATGTAAGAGGTGTGCTGGGAATGCCAGGCGTTGCACGCGCAGCTAACATCACCTATCTCACAATGCAGGTTCGTAAAGGGCAGAGTGATACTAGAGTCATGGTGGTTGGGGTAGAAAGTGGGCAGCTTGGTGAGCCGGCTTATTTGATTTCCGGTCGACATATTGTTCAGTCACACTATGAAGCATTGGCGGATGTTAAAACGGGGTTTGAGCTAAACGACCTCATTCAAATTAAGCGCCATCAGTATCGGGTAGTGGGTTTAACTCGCCGTATGGTCTCATCGGGTGGCGATCCAATGGTATTCATTCCAATTAAAGACGCACAAGAGGCGCAATTTCTAAAGGACAACGATGCGATTCTGAATGATCGCGCCAGAAATATAGCTAATCCGAGTTTGAATCGCCCCATTCCCGGTCTTTTGGATGCCATTACAGCATCGCAATCTACCAATCACAGCGTGAATGCCATCCTTGTTCAAATCCAAGGGGGAAGAACTCCTGAGGAGGTAGCTAAACCAATCCGTCGCTGGAAACATCTTGAGGTGTATACAAGGGCGCAGATGGAAGAAATCCTTGTTGCCAAGTTGATCGCAAATTCTGCGAAACAAATTGGTATGTTTCTAGTGATCTTGGCGGTAGTAAGCGCTGCCATTGTGGCTTTCATTATCTACACCATGACCCTAGGAAAGATTAGGGAGATTGCCGTGTTGAAATTGATTGGCACTCAAAATAGTACTATTGGCAGCATGATTCTGCAGCAAGCCCTTGGCTTGGGGTTAATTGGTTTTGTTGTGGGAAAAACTTCTGCTACTTTTTGGGCGCCGCTGTTTCCAAAGTATGTTTTATTAGAGCCTGTAGACGCAATCATCGGATTCATTTTAGTGATGGTCATATGCGCTTTAGCTAGTACCTTGGCGATTAGAGCTGCTTTGCTGGTAGATCCCGCCCAAGCAATTGGAGGCTGATATGAGTACTTACAGCATTCAATTAGAAGGGCTTAGAAAAACTTACGGACATGGTGACGCTGCTGTAGATGCCCTCAAAAATGTCAATATGCAAATTGCTCCAGGTGAAGTGGTGGGGCTTATTGGCCCATCTGGATCCGGAAAAAGTACGCTACTGAAATGTCTAGGGGCAGTCATTGAGCCCACAGCAGGTCGCATGACTTTGGGTGGTGAAGTGATCTACGAGAATGGTTGGAAGATTAAGGACTTAAGAGCTCTGAGAAGAGACAAAATTGGCTTTATTTTCCAGGCCCCTTATTTAATTCCGTTTCTAAACGTTACCGATAACGTCGCACTATTGCCTATGCTTGCAGGCGTGCCTAATGCTCAGGCTAGAGCGCGCGCTAGAGAGTTGCTAGAGGCTCTAGATGTTGCACATAGGGCTAATGCAAGCCCATCTGAATTATCTGGGGGTGAGCAACAACGAGTTTCCATTGCAAGAGCTTTGGCAAATAGACCCCCAGTGATTTTGGCTGACGAACCTACTGCGCCTCTAGATAGCGAGAGGGCTCTAGGGGTAATGGGGATCTTAAATCAAATGGCCAGTCAATATCAGACTGCGATTATTGTGGTTACCCATGATGAAAAAATTATCCCACTATTTAAGCGCATTTATGCAATTCGAGACGGGCAAACCATTGAGGAATCTAGGCAGGGTCAATGAGTAACCTGAGAATTGCTTAAGTGGCGGCTAAGGGTCTTGATTTCAACCCGTCGATGCAACAGTTAGGGCAAAACGTTCTGCCGGTGTTTGATAGTTTAGTGTTTTTCTAGGACGTTCATTGAGTTGCCTTGCTACGGCATTGAGTTTTGCTTGAGAGTAATTGGCCAGGCTCATTCCTTTTGGGAAGTACTGTCTTAATAAACCATTGGTATTTTCATTAGACCCTCGTTGCCAAGGATGCTGCGGATCGCAAAAATATACTTGCACATCGGTAGCTAGAGTAAAGCGTTTGTGCTGAGCCATCTCTATACCTCGATCCCAAGTTAAGGATTTATACAGCTCTTGCGGTAACTTGCGGGCATGCTTGATAAGTGCATTAACCACTGTCTCGCTATCTTTGCGAGCTACCTTCACCAACATCACATAACGGGTTTGTCGTTCCACCAAAGTGGCAATCTGGCTATTGGCATCTCCATACAAAAGATCGCCTTCCCAATGGCCGGGAACAGCTCTATCTTCTGCCTCGGCTGGCCGCTCTCTGATCGAGACTGCATCCTTAATTTTTCCAAGGCCGATATCTTTAAGGGTGTGATGGCGTGAACGGCGCATGATGCGGGTACGTCGTAAATGCTGGGTGAGCTCTTTCTTTAAGGCTCCACGGGCTTGGATGAAGAGGCTAAGGTAGATCGTTTCGTGTGACACCTGATAGTCCTCCTGATCTGGATAAGTCTCTTTTAGCCATCCGGCAATCTGTTGTGGTGACCAGTAGTGCTGCAGTTTATCTGCCACCAGATGCGCTAAGGCTTTATTCAAGACTAGTTTACAAGTCTGAGGACGCTGCGCTCGATCCCAGGCAGCCTGATTAGATTGGTGGGCTCGATAACTCTTTGGACCGCCATTGCGACCAATCTCACGACTAATTGTGGAAGGTGATCGACCTAACTGAGTTGCAATCGATCTCATGGATTGACCGCTTGCTAGGCCACGTGAGACTGCTTCACGCTCGGCCAAAGTTAATGCCAAGGTTGATCGAGTTCGCTCTGGGGGTCTGATACCGCCACTCTCAGCCAAAATTCGCTGAACTGCCGAGTGGTGGCGATCAAATAACTGGGCAATCTGCTGGAGAGAATCTCCCTTTTTCCAGCGCTCCCACATTAAAGCCTTCTGGGTAGCTGTGTAATAGATTCGAGGTCGTTGTTTCATGAGCAACACTCCTTGCGCTTACGCAGTTAGTAGTGTGTTGCATCGACGGGTTGAAATCAAGACCCAATGCAGACGTCCAAAGAAAAACCGCCCGAAGGCGGCTCTTTGAAAATCCATCGTTTATTCTTTTAATGGTCAACTATTTCAAAAAGAGAGATGTTCCATCAAGCATAGGATTGGCATCTAGAGATTTAAATGAAACACTCTTCACTTCTTTCAAGCCGCTCAGCTTGCTCATATCAAATTTTGTATAGTTCAACGCACCAGATGTTCTGATGTAGTAATGATTTTGCGAGAGATCTCTGAGAATCATAAAAATAGTGATTTCGGATACGCCTTTGGGGCCAACGCCAAGTTTCATATTTCTCTCTCCACCAGGCATGTCATTCGCAAGGTCAACGGAAATATTCTTGGGTCTGTCGAAATTATTCATTACATGCCCCAAAGTGATAATCGCTTGTGCTGGGTTTGAGGCCTTATCTGCGAAGGTTGAATAGAAAGCGGCTTTCACAAATCGGCCAGCTGAAGTCTCCAAACCCGGTAAACCAGCCATATTGGCGCCACCATCAAATGAGGCTACATTTAATTTTCCAAATTTAGCGCTATTTTTATCAATGTTAGTTAGATATGAAAAGTTATTCATGTTCTGAATATGCCATGGGAATGGTGGGTTATTAGTCATCACACCAACAAGATTGTCGTAAACCTCAGTCTTACCACTTGCCCACTCAATCACAATGCCCGCCCCAGAACGATCAAATAGTGCGTAATGCACAGGGAATGGTGTCGGCCCCAAAATTGGCGTTGTCGGCAACCAAAATTCAACATACTTATTTTCAATTGCCTAAAGCCCAAGAGCCAAAATCGGCTGCTGAGATAACTTTCCCCTGAGGGGTGTGACTTACATCCGGAGATATATTGCCGCCCAGAGACTGCATTGACAAAGTCAAGCCTTGATCATTCATCGCATCAAGCAAGGTCTCATTCTTGTCATTCGGAATGATTCCTTTTTTGGCACTAGTTGAAAGGATTGGAAATTTCGTATCAAAAGCCAAGCCTGGTTTTGCATCTGGTGTAAGAGACGCAAAATGCGTTCCTACTGGGTAGTAAGTCACATGATCTGGCTCGGCTGCAGAAAATTCCATGGACTTACCAACGTATGCCCTTCCATTTGCATCTGTATATAACAAAGTGGTGCAGGCTATCGAATTGGTAATCGAGGTAGCAATTAATGCTGAAGCTACGATAAAGCTGCAAAGTTTTTTTAACTTCATGAAGCGCTTTCTAGTTTAATTTTAATGAATACAAATAATACAATTATTCCTATTTTTGACACAAAAAAACCTGCAGCTCAAATAACTAATATGAAGAT
>ERZ650310.559-NODE-559-length-10993-cov-4.136679_pt1 | contig 10993 bp, 8 predicted proteins | sample MGYA00376246_ERZ650310 | MGnify/ENA primary metagenome ERZ650310 (study PRJEB26733, sample SAMN07839286) | wastewater metagenome | biome: small river; feature: stream; material: water | place: USA: North Carolina | collected 2016-03-01 ...
TGCCGCTTTTTAAAACCTGTAGCAATTGATTGTGATACTGCGATATCTCTTTGGCTGCGTCTTGTAACACCTCAGCATGAATATATTCAAATGCAGCCCTAGGGTCTTGTGTTTTCATCAGCTCAGAAACGCGCTTTTGAATCAGCTCAGCAAGCTCTTGGGTGGCTTGCTGATTGATTTGCGCAATTGCTTGCGCACTCTCCATGGCCACCTTCCCCGCAGCTTTAGTGGCCTCTATTGCACGTTGTTGGCCTTGCACAGTCTTTGCATCAAATAATTTTTTGCTCATATAGACCTTTCTGATGGGGATTGATAGATTCCAATCTACTCCGCCTAGGGGGGCTTTCTATAGAGAAATACCAGTAGATATAACAAATAGGTAGAAAAAACCCCGGCTATTGCTAGCTGGGGTTTAGCTTGACCGCTTCAAAAAGTCTGCCAGAGCAGTCTTTGCAGAAAAATTACTTTTTCTTGGGCAAGCTATTTAAGGTTTCCGCGTCGTTTAGTTGCTGGTCAACCAAATACAAAGTTCCGCCATAGTTCGCCTGAAGGTCATAACCGGAGAGTCCAACGGTATAAAAGGTAATTTCAGGATTGAATGAGCGGATGGTGCCTCCTGATCCAGCAGAGAAATTGGCATCCACATCCATGCCACCACGCTGACCATCAATTGACGTTAGTAAAAACTGATCGATTGCGCCAGGGCTTTTAAAGATAGCAATCTGATATTGATCTTGATAGCCGGCGCCTAATCCCTCACCCGTCTTCAAAGCTTGCATAAAAATGGGTTCTTTACGTCGCTTGTCAAAAAGAACGCCTTCACCGCGAGCCACCACAATCAACACCACATTGACATTGGTGGTGGTGAACACAGCATAGCCTGCCGCTTGATCAATTTGTTTTTTGACTTCAGGATTTTGTTTAATTAAAGCATCCAGACCAGTCTTGGACATTTTCAGAGTGGCGTCACGCTTTTCAAGAATCTGTGCTTGCGTTAGGGGTTTGCCATCTATGCCAGTAGATTGGCAGCCCGTTAAGAATGCTGCAGCAAGCAAAGCCGCCACAGCAATTCGAGTCATACCGAAAAATTTTGCTTGCATAAACAATTAATTTACTGAAATCGTGGATACAGGTTTATCTAGTTTGATGTACTTCACTTCTTTAGCGTTGACATCCATCTTCTTCAAATCATAAGTGTAGATATTCGTGTTCTCGTACATTTTGGTGCTGTAGGTCATATTTTTATTATTCGCCACCACACTCCACTCCGTCACTTCATAACCCCCAGTACCGCCTCCATAAGGGTTACTTGCCGGCAAAGTAACCGCGCCCGGAGGAATATCAAAACTTCCAATAATGTGCCATGCAGCACTATTCATTTGGGCCGCAGTAAAAGTCTTAGGAACTGAGTCTGAAAGAAAGATTGCCCGAATAAAACGGCTTGGGCTTAAATAATCTCCTGGAAGCCCATGCAATCCACTGCCTGAGCTTGGTGGAATAAATGAAGTTCCATTAATGACTAATGCTGGCTTTTCTACTTTAGAAAGATTTGCATAGTTACCAATGTTTTTAAGCTGATCTCTAAATGGCGGATCATTTGTTAATGCACCAACTGGGTTATCAGTGATGACTAATTCACCTTTGAGGTATTCAACCACGACGCTCTTACCGCTTGCATCATGAAATGAATAATGTACAGCGACGGTTTGATTGTTATAGGCGGCTATCGTAGAGCGATTTACTTTAATTTTCTGTAAACCTGCCTTGACCTCGTCAACCGTAGCAAAGTTAGTCAATGCATAAGTGACCACTTGGGCTGAGCTAATACTGTTTCCAGATTCCGCTGGTGAAACCGCTTGATATGAAGCGCTATTGGGCGCATTAAACATTCCCCCAATTAATCCTTTTTCATTCATACCATCGGCATACATGGGCAAGCCAAGCGCATTCATTCCCGCAACAGCATATTTAGTAGTCCAGTTCAAACCGGTTCCCGCTTTGCCATCGACCCCCACACCCTTCATTGCGTAATCTCTTGGCATCAGAGCTAACTGTGAATTGAGCGGCATACCAAACTCCAGTGTGCGGCCATATACCAGACCACCATCACTGCCTTTTAATGTGAAGCTAGTGCAAGCACTACTAACCATAGGAGCAAATGCCAGCGTTACTGCAACTGAAGCAGCAAGCATCTTGTTAAGTATTTTTTGACTCATGACTATTCCTTAAATTTGAATCTACACATTGCAAAATAAAACTGATGCACTTTTACTAAAAATAGATTTTGGGGAATCCATTAATTTTGAGACGTCAGCTTCAGCTGGACGAGTACTAATATACGCCCCAATACATGCCCCAAGAATTACCAATACGCCTAATGCCAAAGTCCAGCTTCTTAAACTCTTACGCAATTTCATTTCCCCGTGACTGTCTTTACTCTTGGCATTTTCCTCTAGAACCCCTCCATCAACAAGCTTGTTAGATCGCCAAAAGCCATATTTTTGAGTGCATACTAGAGCCACTATGAGATCTCACAACTGGACCCAACACTGGCATCACTTAAGCGCCACCCTAAGACTCACTATTGGCGCCATTGCAGGCTTAACTACTTATGCCCTGCTTACCCCCGAAATTACACAAGCAGCTCGCCTTGCCCTCTCTTGGTCTGCTGCTGGAGGACTTTACCTCGCGCTGAGCTACTTCATGATGTATTTTTCATCTGCAGATAACATGCTGACGCTTTCCAAAAAGGAAGATGACGGAGCAGCCATGATTCTGCTCATTATTATTTGCGGCGCAGCGGCCAGTCTTTTCGCAATTGTCATTATCTTGTCTGGCCTTAAGTCCTTACCAACAGCGCTTGCATCCAAGTACATTGCTCTAGTCTTGTCTACCTACGTGATTTCTTGGTTGTTTATACATACCGCATTCGCACTGCATTACGCTCATGTTTACTATCAAGAAATGCAAAAGACGCAGGAGGCGCCGCTGATCTTTGCGGCCAAGTTAAACCCAAGCTATGTCGACTTTTTGTACTTCTCCATCGTCATTGGCCTTACTTGCCAAACTGCAGACGTCAATATTGCAAGCTCCCGTATGCGTTTTTTGGTCATGATCCAAGGCATGACAGCCTTTGCTTTTAACGCCTCTTTACTGGCACTAGCCATAAACCTCATTTCTGGGGTGGTGACGCTGAACTGATACCTTCCTGGGGGCCTCATTCTAGGCTCCCTTTGTTATCGATTTATTCGATAATTACTATTAATTTAATTCATTAGACAAATAATCTCTACAAGCTCAGAATAGGGTCTGTTGTTATATACCTATTAACCCAAACAAGGAGCTCAATATGTCAATCATTAATACAGCAGTACAACCATTTAAAACCCAAGCTTTCCACAACGGCAAATTTGTAACCGTTTCTGATGAGAGCCTCAAAGGCAAATGGTCTGTATTGATTTTTATGCCAGCAGCATTCACATTTAACTGCCCTACAGAAATTGAAGATGCAGCTGAGAACTATGCTGAATTCCAAAAAATGGGTGCTGAGGTGTACATCGTTACAACCGATACTCATTTCTCACACAAAGTTTGGCACGAAACATCACCTGCAGTAGGAAAAGCAAAGTTCCCACTCGTTGGCGACCCAACTCACACTTTGACAAATGCATTTGGTGTACACATCCCTGAAGAAGGTTTGGCTTTGCGCGGTACTTTCATCATCAACCCAGAGGGCGTGATCAAGACTGCAGAAATTCACTCCAACGAAATCGCTCGTGATGTTTCTGAAACATTGCGTAAGCTCAAAGCAGCTCAGTACACAGCGGCACATCCAGGCGAAGTTTGCCCTGCTAAATGGAAAGAAGGCGCAGCAACATTGACTCCTTCTTTGGATCTCGTAGGCAAGATCTAAGTCCGTAGTTAATAGACTCTCTTCGGAGAGTCTATTGGGGAGAGTTCGGCTCTGCCCAATAGATTCACCTAATTTCAGACCAAGGAACCAATCATGCTCGATACCAATATCAAATCACAGCTAAAGGTCTACTTTGAAAAGATCGTTAGCCCTATCGTTTTAACTGCTAGTGTTGATGGCGGTGAAAAATCTCTCGAAATGCTCGAGTTACTCAATGAAGTTGCCGAGCAGTCAGACAAAATTACCGTCAAAACGGATGGTAAGGCAGAGCACATCCCCAGCTTTACTGTTAGCAAGGTAGATGATGCCCCGCGCATTACTTTTTCTGGCCTGCCAATGGGCCATGAAATGACTTCATTCATTTTGGCAATCTTGCAAGCTAGTGGTTATCCACCAAAAGTTGAGCAAGAAATCCTTGATCGCATTCGTAAGCTCGATAGCAAATTGCATTTTCAGACTTTTATTTCCTTGTCATGCCATAACTGCCCTGACGTAGTGCAAGCTTTGAATCTGATGGCGGCAATCAATCCAAACATCGAACATGAAATGATTGATGGCGCCCTCTTTCAGGGTTTAGTAGACCAATACCAAATTATGGCTGTGCCTACTGTCATCGTTAACGGTGAAGCCTTTGGTCAGGGTCGCATGAGTGTTGAGGAAATCATCGCCAAGCTTGATACCGGTAGCTCACAAGAAGAGGCGGCCAAGCTTTCTGCCAAAAACCCATACGATGTTTTGGTCGTGGGCGGTGGCCCTGCTGGGTCTGCAGCCGCTATTTACGCTGCGCGTAAGGGCATCCGTACTGGTGTGATTGCAGAACGCTTTGGCGGCCAAGTGATGGACACTTTGGGCATTGAAAACTTTATCTCGGTAGAACACACTGAGGGACCAAAACTGGTTCAAGCTTTAGAGCAACACGTCAAGAGCTATGAAGTGGACATTATGAATCTGCAACGTGCTACAGCGCTTCGTAAATCAGACAATGGCGTTGAATTAGAACTGGCTAATGGCGCCATTTTGAAGAGTAAGTCTGTGATTATTAGTACGGGTGCACGCTGGAGAGAAATGAATGTGCCAGGCGAGCAAGAATATCGCGGCAAAGGTGTTGCTTACTGCCCTCACTGCGATGGTCCTTTATTTAAAGGCAAGCGTGTTGCCGTTATTGGCGGCGGTAATTCTGGGGTTGAGGCCGCAATTGATCTTGCCGGTATCGTGAGCCATGTCACCTTAATTGAATTTGACAGTAAATTGCGTGCTGATGCTGTTTTGCAAACTAAGCTCAACAGTCTGCCTAATGTGACGATTATTAAGAGCGCGCTCACCAAGGAAGTCCTTGGGGATGGCAGTAAAGTGAGCGGCTTACGCTATCAAGACCGCACCAATGACAGCATGCAGACCTTAGAGCTAGAAGGCATCTTTGTCCAAATTGGTCTCCTGCCAAATACCGATTGGCTCAAGGGCACTATTGAACTCTCTAAACACGGTGAAGTCATCGTGGATGCTAAAGGTGAGACCTCGCTTGCAGGCGTCTTTGCTGCAGGCGATTGCACCACCGTACCTTATAAGCAGATTATTATCGCTATGGGTGAAGGCGCAAAAGCATCTTTGGGTGCGTTTGATTACTTAATCCGCTCTTCTGTAGTGGAAAAAGAGCCTGCATTAGCAGCTTAACCAATTAAATTAAATAAAGAATAGTCATGAGCTTGATCGATAAATTGCAATGGCGCTATGCCACCAAGAAAATGGATTCCACCAAGGCGGTACCGCAGGCAAAGGTGGACCAGATTCTAGAAGCCATTCGACTTACAGCGAGCTCAAGTGGCTTGCAACCTTATGAAGTGATCGTGATCACCAATAAGGCAATTCGCGAGAAGATTAAGGCCATCGCTTGGGATCAAACCCAAATCGTTGATTGTTCTCACTTGCTCGTGTTTGCAGCGTGGGATAACTACACAGCCCAGCGCATCAATGATGCCTTTGATATGACCGAAAAGATTCGCAATTTCAAGAGTGAGGCCGGAGATATCTATCGTCAAAAGCTATTGAGCACTTATCCCGCTCGAGATGCGGAGCTCAATTTCACACATGCGGCCAAGCAAGCCTATATTGGATTAGGAACTGCCCTCATTGCAGCTGCATATGAACAAGTAGACTGCACACCAATGGAGGGATTTGACCCAGCTGCTCTCGATGAGATCCTTAACCTCAAGGAAAAAGGGTTGCGCAGCGTAGTAATGCTCCCATTGGGCTATAGAAAAGCGGATGAAGACTGGTTGGTCAATCTTAAGAAGGTCAGAAAACCTCAAGAGAGCTTTATCAGCCGTATCGATTAATTCGAATCATCCTGAGAATAATGAAAAGCCACCTTCGGATGGCTTTTCTATTTTCTACGGCATCGTTAAAAATTAATCGACTGTAATTTTTGCCTTTTCAACAACCTTAGCCCAACGCCCTTGCTCTAATTTAATAAAGCTTGCAAATTGGCTAGGGGTGTCACCTACCAATACGGCACCATCCTCCAGCATTTTCCTGGAATCTTCTTTTGACTTTAAAGATTTAGCAATGTCTTGCTGCAAGCGGTCAATGATTGGTTGAGGCGTACCAGCTGGCACCAAAATTCCATACCACTGGGATGTCTCAAAGCCTTTGTAACCGAGCTCAGATAAAGTTGCCACATTGGGTAGGACCTTAGATCTCTCGGATGAACCAACCGCTAAAGGGCGTAGGGCGCCACCTTTAATTTGCCCCATCAGCGATGGCAGGCCATTAAAGGTTGCCTGAATCTGTCCGCCAATCAAATCCGTCAGCATAGGACCGGAGCCTTTATATGGCACGTGCACTAAATCGATTCCAGCCTCAGAAGAAAAATACTCCATAGCCAAATGACCTGCACTGCCATTACCTGCAGAACCATAATTAATCTTGCCAGGATTTTTCTTTGCATCGTTTACCAAATCGCTCAAGGTCTTGTAAGGACTCTTTGCACTAACTGCAATCACATTGGGTACTTTAGCGACCAATGTGACAGGAGCAAAATCTTTATTAGGATCGTAAGGCAGCTTTTTGCCAAACAAGGCAGGATTAACAGCAAGCGTACCTACATGCCCCAGGATCAACGTGTAACCATCTGGACTTGCGCGCTTCACCTCTTCCATTGCAATATTCCCGGCACCACCCGGCTTGTTATCAACGTAGACAGATTGGCCAAGACTTGTGCTCAGGCTATTAGCTACCGACCTAGCGATGATTTCGGAAGTGCCGCCAGTTGCAAATGGAACGACCAGGCGAATTGATTTTTCTGGGTATGCTGCAGATGCAAGCCCACATGAAATAAACGCTAGCAAAAAAATAAGTGCTTTTCGGTAGAAATTCATAAGACAATTTCAAAATACATCAGTAATCTCCATCAATAAAGGCGCAATATGATGCATACCCGCATTACTGCAGACCATTGTAGGCGATGGAATCTGCTGATTGCTTTTGATGTATATCAAGAGCTTCATAAAAAATACTGATTAAATAGCCAAATTAACGGTCATATGAGAATCCATGAGATGAAAAAACACATACTTTCACCGGCTTTAAAAGCGATTGCACTCATTGGATTCCTTATCTCTGTGACACCCCCTGTTTATGCAGACCCCATCGCCGATATTGTTTATATCAATGGCCAAATAGAAACACTAGGCAAGAAAAATCCCCACGCACAGGCAGTAGCAATCAAAAATGAAAAATTTATTGCGGTTGGGTCAAATGAAAAAATCAAACCTCTTATAGGTATCAATACTTCCATTATTGACCTTCAACAAAAATCGGTTGTTCCAGGTTTCGTAGACGCCCATACCCATCCAATGGAAACCATTTGGTTAAAAGAAACTTGGGTTGATGCACGCTACCCAAATACACCCTCAGTAAAGCAAGCATTACTGAATATCGCTGCACGCGTTAAATCGACCCCAAGCGGTGAGTGGATATATGTTGCAGGTGTATCAGCTAGCGAAAATAAGTTTGCTGAAAAAAGATTGCCTACTAAGGCTGAGTTAGATCAAGTTGCCCCAAATAATCCATTAATTATGGCCAATGGCGCGCATATGGCAATTGCAAATTCAGCCGCTCTTATCAAAATGGGTATTAAAAAAGGAGTAACAAAACTTCCTCATGGTGCCGGAGTACTTGCAGATCAAAATGGCGAACCTAACGGGGTCATTACCGACGGCATGGGTGATATTCCTGGCAATCCAAGCCCAGAAGAAATCGCCCGCTACTATGCTCGGGATATTGCTCAGTTTTGGAACAGCTATGGCTTTACTTCTGTCATGGCTATTACTCCGGCTGCGGCAATCCCAGTATTGCAAAGTGTTTCTTTGAGTACACCAACACCGAATATTCGTTACACCGCCTCCGTATGGGCTGCACCAAATGGTGCAGGCATGCCTAAAGACTTAAGTGTTTTTGAAATGCCAGCAAAAGCCAATCCTGCCTACTATCGATTCAGCGCCATCAAGGCATGGGTAGATGGTGAAAATGATTGCCGTACGGGCTTTATGTATGAGCCGTATGTTGGAGTGATGGATACAGATCCACCTGGAGGCAAGGGCACTTTAGTAACAAAGCAAAGCCAGGCAACTCAGTTTGCAAGACTTGCTCAACAAAACAAGAAAATCAGCATGTTGCATTGCTCGGGTGATGAAGCAGCCGATATTGGATTAAATGCCTACAATACCGTCTCTAAAAATTGGTCAGAAAACACGATAAAACGTATAGAGCACTTCGGAATGTTTCAATTGACACCTAATCAGCTGTCTCGTGCCAAGCAATTAAAAAAGGCAAACCTCCATATATCTTCACAACCCATTTGGTTACTTGAGCTTGTTAATGCAGACTATGAAAATATGGGGGTAGTTAGAGCAAAAACTGGTTATCAATTTAAAACGATGATTGATGCAGGTCTTGAGCCGGCAGCAAGTACTGATATGACAGGCATCTATCTTGGAAATATAGACCCATTTAAAGCCATGTATGCCACCGTTACTAGACAATCGGATATGGGTATCTTTGAACCTCAGGAGGCAATTTCAGTGCGCGATGCCTTACGCATGTGGACTATCTGGCCAGCAAAAGCGGTAGGCGAGGAAAAGTTAAAAGGCAGCATTGAAGTTGGCAAGTATGCTGACATGACAGTGTTATCTGAAAATATCTTCACCATCCCAAAAGAGCAGATTCAGAATGTGAGAGCTATTAAAACTATCGTTGGTGGGAGGGTTGTTTATGACGCCAATTAATGCTCATGGCTCAGCATTATTGACTAAGTTTGAATCCTTTTGATCGTGCCGCATGTAGTTTTCTATAGCTATCGATTAATCGATGATGCCTATCAAGACCCTCCAACTTCATACTCGTTGGCGTCAATCCATAAAAGCGTACGCTGCCATCAATTGAACCTAAAACTGCATCCATTCTTTCGTTGCCAAACATCCTGCGCAGATTGTGTTCGTAATCCTTGATATCCAACTCATCGCTAAGCTCGATCTCTAGCGCAGCATTGAGCGCCCGATAGAACAATCCTCTATCTACGGTATTGTCGTTGTACTGCAAGAAGGCTTCGACCAACTCCTGGGCTTCATCCAAGTTTTTCAATGCCAGCTGGATCAAGAGCTTTAACTCCAATACCGTGAGCTGACCCCAAATGGTGTTTTCGTCAAATTCAATACCAATCAGAGTGGCAATATCACCGTACTCATCTAGTTCATTGTTTTCTAGACGCTCGAGGAATGCCTCAAGAGCGGTGTTATCTAAACGGTGTAGATTTAATACATCCTCACGGAACAATAGCGCTTTATTAGTGTTATCCCAGACCAAATCTTCAACGGGATAGATCTCTGAATAGCCTGGCACCAAAATTCGGCAGGCAGTTGCGCCTAACTCGTCGTATACAGCCACATAAGCCTCTTTGCCTATGTCTTTAAGAATGCCAAATAGGGTAGCGGCCTCTTCTATATTAGAGTTTTCACCATGAGCTGAAAAATCCCACTCTACAAATGAATAGTCTGATTTAGCACTGAAGAAGCGCCAAGAAACAATGCCACTGGAATCAATGAAGTGCTCTACAAAGTTATTAGGCTCTGTTACTGCTTCACTAGCAAAGGTAGGTGGCGGTAAATCATTCAAGCCCTCTAGGCTGCGACCCTGAAGTAATTCAGTCAAACTTCGCTCTAGGGCCACTTCGAGACTGGGGTGTGCTCCAAATGAAGCAAATACACCGCCGGTGCGTGGATTCATTAAAGTAACGCACATCACCGGGTAGACTCCACCCAAGGAAGCATCCTTTACTAATACAGGAAAGCCCTGCTCTTCCAAGCCCTGAATGCCGGCCAAAATTCTTGGGTATTTAGCAAGGACTTCTGGCGGCACATCTGGCAAGGCTATTTCTCCCTCCAGAATTTCACGTTTAACGGCGCGCTCAAAAATCTCTGATAAACATTGCACCTGAGCTTCTGCCAAAGTGTTGCCAGCACTCATCCCATTGCTAACGAATAGGTTTTCAATCAGGTTAGATGGAAAGTAGACCTCTTTGCCGTCAGACTGACGCACATAAGGCAGGCAGCATATGCCACGCTCTACACTTCCAGAATTAGTGTCGATCAAATGCGAAGCTCGCAACTCGCCTTCTGGGTTATAAATCTCAAGGCAGTATTCATCCAGTATTTCTTTGGGAAGAGAATCCTTAGGCCCCGGTTTAAACCACTTCTCGCTAGGGTAATGAACAAATGGGGCATTGGCGATATCCTCACCCCAATATGCTCCAACGTAGAAATGGTTATTACTTAATCTTTCTATGTACTCACCCAAGGCGGAGGCTAAGGCACTCTCTTTAGTAGATCCTTTGCCATTGGTAAAACACATTGGTGAATGAGCATCACGGATATGCAAGGACCATACATTGGGAATGAGATTGCGCCATGAGGCAATTTCGATCTTGATGCCCAGGTTCGCGAGCAATGCAGACATATTGGCAATGGTTTGTTCTAGCGGAAGATCCTTACCTACTATGTAGGTGCTAGCATTGGCGTCAGGTTTGAG
>ERZ650310.560-NODE-560-length-10989-cov-8.942473_pt1 | contig 10989 bp, 14 predicted proteins | sample MGYA00376246_ERZ650310 | MGnify/ENA primary metagenome ERZ650310 (study PRJEB26733, sample SAMN07839286) | wastewater metagenome | biome: small river; feature: stream; material: water | place: USA: North Carolina | collected 2016-03-01 ...
ACAAGGATTTCAAATGATTTATCCTTTTAAAGAACGCTTCATTCTAGGGATACCCAAGACTAATGGCCTCTCTAATCCTGTCAAGCCCCAAAAGAAAATAGCCCAACAAGTGGGCTATTGTGTTTCTTGGTGGCCCGGGGCGGAATCGACCAGAGCGCAGGATGTTTAATCCTGCCTCTAGACTGTCGCTTTAAAAGACAATTTACTCTTGATCAATGTTAACAAATTTGTTAACATATTCAGATGAGCTATTCCATCCTTTATTACAGTGAGCAGGTTCAAGAAGACATTATGAATCTTCCCGACACGCTTCAAGCTCGTTATATTGGATTGACCACTCGAATGATTGAGCATGGGCCGAATTTAGGCTTGCCTCATACGGATTCATTTGGCGGCGGCTTATTTGAATTAAGACTTAAAGGGGCTGAAGGTATCGCCCGAGTTTTCTTTTGCACGATGGTGGAGCAGGAAATAGTCATGCTACATAGCTTTATTAAGAAGACACAAAAGACGCCCGAGAAAGAATTGAAGATTGCCAAAGCACGCATGAAGGAATGGAAAAAATGACAACGCAGAAGAAAACAAAAATGCTTACTCATAAACAAATGGTAAGTAAGATGCTCAAAAAACCCGCTGTAAAAGCCGCGGTGAAAGAGCTTGATCGTACTGAATTTGCGATTCTTGATGAGATTCTTACGGCAAGGAAAGAGGCTGGATTAACGCAAGCGCAAGTGGCAAAAAAAATGGGAACGCAAACCCCAGCTATTGCTAGATTAGAAAGCTCTCTGGCCACCGGCAAACATTCCCCAAGCCTAACTACCCTAAGAAAGTATGCTGCGGCACTGGGCAAGAGAGTTGAGCTTCATTTAGTCTAAAAGACTCATCCGCCAGACTAAAAGAAAATGCCCCGCATGAAGCAGGGCATTATTTGTTTCTTGGTGGCCCGGGGCGGAATCGAACCACCGACACAAGGATTTTCAAATATCCTCCGATAGACCGCTTTCGCTTTGATTTCAACTGGTTACACCACCCCAGACATTTCGTGCGCAAAATTTACTTAATGTGCCGGTCAAAATTTCGAGCGTAATCAGAAAGTTGCCTTAGCGTGTAAAAACTGTGCGCAAGCTCAAAACATATATGTGTCAGTCAAAAATTAGTTTGACTCCTGTGCCTGCCACCAACCATTTCTACTTGGCATGTCGTTTTGAACGACATTATTTTGTCTTGAAAGATAAAGACAGATTTGTATCTTTTGGAAAATCTTTCTTCAGAATGGATTCAACCCATTTATTTTTGGCATCCCAAAGCTCGTCAACTTCGTAGTCTGACAACTCATCACTCTCAATCAATTTTTCTACATCGATAATTTGCTCTTCTGTAGCGTCGTCGTTTTCATCCAGCAAATAACCATCTAAATTAACTTTAATTCTTGTGTCATCAGCATCAAGAATTATGTAGTCTGGACAACTATCTCCCAACTCATAAGTCATAAATGTATAACTACAGCAATAATCCATATTATCGATATCGAGATATTCCTCTGAATCTTCGTCTTCTTCATCGTCAGTTAGATATTCAAATCTAATTTCATTCCCCTCTACGACAACCTTATAGTTAGTTCCAGAGTTGAAATCTATATTTTCCTCGTCAAGATAATCCAACCATTCTGGCTGAACCTCATCATGGCCATTGGTTAAACAGCAGTAAAGTTCTGGCCCATTATTTTTGGGGCAATAAAGCGAAAGACCCCAAGAGCCGCCTTGCTCTTGATGTACCACCTTCACATCCCTAAATGACTTGCACTTTACGTCGGACTTAAACTCCATCTGATTAACGCCCACATGGTCGCTGTAATAAACCTCAAATGGCAACTTAAAGTAATCAGGTGTTGTTGATTTTTTGACAGCCTTCTTGGCAGGCGCTTTAGCAACAGGCTTTTTTAGAGCTAACGGCTTAGGCTTTTTAATAACTACCTTCTTAGTCGGTTTTTTAACAGCAGTCTTTTTTGCTGGTGCCTTTGCCATGCCCGCTCCAATTTATGTGTAATGAATGAAAATCATTCTACTAAATGTAATTAATCCTTATTCATTTTCACTATGCCTGTCTGCGCTTTATTCTGTCAATCAATAAAGCATATGAATCTCCATGTAAACCGCGCTTTTGAATCACTAGAGCGGTTTTGGCAAAGCTCCACGAGGGAGGCTGAGCATTTCGTCTTTCTCTAAACTGGATAGTGAAGCGTTCGGCTGATTAGAAGGACTAGTCGCCGTTTGTTTTGGGGCGCCAATACTGGGTTGAGGCTGTTTATAGACTGCTCTACCGATAGTACTTTTCATTGCTGGCTGTGGCATGGCTGGATAAGGAGCCTTGGGCTTTGCTAGAGGCTGTGGTTTTGGGACATGCGGGGCTTTCTTGGGTGGCTTGGGAGCTTTAGCTTTTGGTTTCGCAAGTGGTTGCGATGCTTTCTGCCTAGCATGGGCATCTGCCTGCTGTTGGATGGCACTCCAAGTGTTATCAATAATTACCCTTAGCAACCCTAACTGCTCTTCAGGGTTTGTGACTTCTTTAACTTTCATGAGTCTCTCCTTTTAATATATTTAGCGAGAGACCCATTTACAAATAAATTCTTAAACCTCAGACGGCAAGTGAACTATATTGCCAGCGCCATACTGTCCTTGTAATAAAAAATAAGCATCTTGACTGTTATCTGCAACTACCTGAGTTTTCACAACCCAACCCTGAGGCTGTATTCGTACATAAGCTTCAAATGTTTTCATTCAATCCTCCAAAAAGAGCAGAGCTAATACCATTAGCAATAGCATTAGCTCTGTATTCATCATTTGTCGTTTTAAACGACACTCCAAGTTAACGGCCAAACCCAGCTCGAACAGCCCCACTAGCCTGTTCAATTTGGGTATCGAGTTCGCCAGCTTCTACAGCGCCTTTAATAATCTCAAGTGCCTTAATAAGCTCTTCGCCTGAGCCCACCTCTACGGCAGTTTTACCTTTGGCAAATTCAATAATTTTTGCCCCATAGCGAATGTTTAAGCAAACCTTGCCGTCAGCCGCCACGTACCACCACTGGCGTATACGCTTTTCAATTTCAATATTCTTACGCGAGCCGTCGTAGTCTTTCACTGTTTTGAATTTCTTAACAGTAAAAGTACCGCCTTCCTTTTGCGCTTTGGCTAGCTGAATTTGCTCCCATACCTTAGAACCTAGCTTATTACGGCGATGAAGGATGGGTGGAATTGCGGTTGGTTTTTTAGAATTTACTAATTTCAAACTATTAAGTGTGCTCATCGTTTTCTCCTTTGTGTGAATGGGCACAGTTAATTTATTGTCGGCCATTTCGAAAGAGCAACCTCTTTATGCCAAAAGCCACATATACCTAATAATCACATTCATTTCTACTCTTCTTTTATTAGGTTTTGCTAAATAACTTTATAAATTACTACTGAAACAAGGGCAGTGACACCCAGTCGTTATGTCACCCTAAAGCTGGACTTAGAGTCGCAGTGATGGAAATTCTGGGCAGTAGCAGAGACTTAGTATCACTATCCTTTACAGGACGCCATTAGAGTTGCTTACTAATTGATACAAGAATGTTTCAGCACAAAGATTAAATGAATCACGAGCAAGCCCTGCTTACACAGCAACTTGCGAACAAGACATTGGTAGCCACTTAATGCTGATGTCATTGTTGCGTTTTACGGCCGCACATAAAAGGAGACAGCAAAACCGCCCTTACCCAATTGGGTTGTGCCCTAAGTGGTGTAGTAAAGAACTCAGAGAAAGTCCTTTTCCTTATTTCTTCTCTATAACTGAGCCTGTTGCTTAAGGCTCAGTGTAGGTTGAATCTAGAGAAAGCCAATACAAACAATTTAAGAAGAAAGAAATGTGATGAGCGACAAGCGAAATCACAAGCGAGTGTTAGCTCGCTTACTACTAAGGGGGTATAGGTAGAAAATCACCACCCGAAAAGCTTCAGCTACCTATTAATTTTTCGTAGCCCAGAAATTTAATAGCTGTAGACCCATTCAGGGTAAATCCTTCGTTTAAGCGATGATTAGAAGCTTTCGCTTACTTGGGTAGCAGAACCCGAAATCAAACAGCTTGTAGGGCTTATAAATACTTCATGAAAGTTCGTGGCGAAAATGCCACGAAAACATAATCTAATATGTAAAAGATTATGAAATCAGCTAAGTCTTTGAATTTTGGAAGGTTCTTACTTAGCCATTTTCGGTTGCTCTAACCAAACATAAGAAAACATACTGTAGCTCTGTATTTATTACATTTCAGGGAGAACGTATGTCACAAGCTAGAGTTTTAAACCCACAAGAGCTACGTAGAGTTTTAGACCATGTTGCTACACGTAGGCACAGCGCACGTAATCGCGCTATGTTGCTACTTACGCATTACGCGGGTATGCGGGTAGGTGAAGTTGCCGCCCTACGCATAAACGACGTTTTAAACAGCGATAACACGATTAAGGATGAAGTACGTTTATTGCCCGAACAAACCAAGGGTAAACATGCCCGTACTGTTTACCTTAATGAACGTATGCGCAAAGAGATTGGCCAGTATTTGCGTCTACTTCGCATTAGGGATGCCGGCAAGCCTTTGTTCTACACGCAGAAACAAGCAGGTTTCTCAGCTAACTCCCTAGCCCAGTACTTCTTTTACCTATATCGCAACGTAGGCTTAGATGGTGCGAGTAGTCATAGCGGAAGACGTAGCTTTCTAACTGGCCTTGCCAATAAAGGTACAGCAATCCATATATTAAAAAGCTTGGCAGGGCATAGAAACATCAGCACTACTGCTAGCTATCTATATTCAAGTCCAACTCAACTTAAAGCGGCGGTTGAATTGGTTTAGTCGTTTGAAACGACTTTTGTTGATACAGGGAATTTTCCCTGTGCCGCACCATTGATATATCTTTCAGCATTTTTTAGATAACGCTTAACAGTTGCGCCCATGACGTTTCTTCTTAAAAAGTTTTCATCTGCCATTAACTTTGAAGAGGTCATGGCAGTAGGCACTAATCGGAGGTTCTCCCCAACCTTCCATAGCGGTACTTTCTTAACATCAGCCCTAGTGCGAACATATTCGTCGTAAACCTGAAGTGTCTTTCTCAAATTCTCTATTGTGTAATTTCTTTCGAGGGGATAGTTGGCATTGCTAGCTTCCAGCTTCTTGGCTGTTCTTCCTCGTTTAGCGGTATGTCGCTCTTTCAATAATCGAGCAAATCTGCTTTGAAGATATCTTTTGCTAGATGTAAGAGGCGCCGCAATTATCAGTACATTGTCTTTAGTCCAAGCTTCATCCCATTGGCTTTTATCTTCAAGTTCGATTAGCGTCATTAACCCCGCTTGTTCAGAAAATAGATTGGCGCCTCGCTGTTCCTCCGTCCACCATTTCTTAAAGTTATCTTCTCTTACATCTCCAAAGTCTTTATAGAGTTTTGCGAACTTTCCTTTGCCGCTTTTTTCACAGCACTTTAAGTAGTCCTCATTACGACGCAAATAAGCCCACCACCAGTAATAAGGGCTTTGTTGTTGGTATGACAAAGAGCGTGGATTGTTCTTTGTTCCAAATGTTGGGTGCTGGGCAAGGAATCTTCTTAACATTTTCTTAACATCCAAATTACTTTAATTAGTTTGTATGCGGTTAAGTTTATCAAAAAAAGGCCTAATAGAGTCATGGCCAAGCGGTTAAATTTCTTAACAAGCAACCATACCTTTATATACACACAGGAGAAGTAAAAATGAATACATTAACTAACGCAGTAGAAACAACAGCAACAAATAAAGTCGTTTTAAACGACAAACAAAAGAAGGCTCGTAAGGCTACGATTGCCTCAACTTCTACCAAGCTCTTATACGCTATGGAAGAAAGTCGTATTACATGGGAAGAAGGCGCATATAGAACAAGTAATCAAGCTCTATATCAAGTGCTAGCCCAATGCTTACAGTTTTGCGGAGAGCTATCAATTGGAGACGCTAAAGCTCGTTTGGCTTCGCTTGAGAAGTTTTATAAATCACGCAACTATAAGTACAACAAAACCAAGCCATTAATTACCCGCGTAATTCGTGCTGTATTTGGAGATGTTGATAGACGACGCCTAAGCACCTATTCCATCGTTTTACGTAAAGCACAAAAATTAAATGTGCCTTACTTAGAGCTAGCGGATTGGATTGAAAAAGAGGGTGGCGTTCAAGAAATCAAGCTGGGACAAAGCGAAACCTTTGTAAGCATGGCTGATAAGGCAGAAATGGCAAAGGAGCACTTTGACAACATGAAAGCCCTTGGTACTGCCAGCTCCGAAATGCTTTCGCTGACAGCTGATGCTGATTTCATGGGTGATACCTGTGTATTGCTAGCAGAGCAAAACAGTCAGGGTGGATTTGATATCAAAGTCGTGATTCGTAATGCCAGCGTCGTAAAGGCGGCATTTGCGGCAATGTACTCAAAGCAACAAGAGGTTACAGCCGAAGCAAAACGAGTTGTAGATGCGGCTAACGATGCTGAAGCAAAACTTGCCAAAGCGGCCTAACCAAACAGGTGGTGGCTTAACTGCCACCACCATTAAACACTGAAAGGAATTACAAATGAACAAGGAGAACCAAAATGCGCCTCAAAATGTTTTTGACATCTACTACAGCAATCCTGAAAGTCGATTACGAATCGAAGATATTGTCACAAATATCGAAGAGATCCCTTCAAGCGGCAAATCAGGATTACTTCTTTACGGAGTCTATGGGACAGGAAAAACCACTCTCGCGAACTTGCTACCTGACGCAATCGAAAAAGGTAAAGCTGGAGTTGGCTTAAATAGCCCGGAAACCTTTATCGGCTGTCAGCAGGGATTCAATGGGCCGCAGGTAATGACACTTATAGGCAATATCTTAAACGTCATGTCCTTTAACTCTAGCGGGCTTCACTACATCATCCTTGATGAAGTCGATAACCTAACCAAGTTAGCTCAGCAGAGTTTGAAATCAGCCATGAATACTCATAGGGCAGTTTTTATTCTGACAACCAACAACATATCTGAGCTTGATAAAGGCCTTAAAGATAGATGTGTTTTGATTGAAATGAATGCGGGCGCTCCTGAGGAGTATTTGCCATTAGCAAAAGAAATCGCCCAAAATAAAAATGTCTTTTTAAACGACGAAGTTTTATTAGAGGCTATTTCATTGGCAAATGGGTCATTTAGAAATCTTAATCATGGCCTCAAGCGGTTAGCTAGGCGGAAAGGAGTAGCGATATGAAAAGTCGAGATATTCACCATGGCGTCTACATGGCACCATTTGGTTTATCAACAATTGTTATGGCAAGTCAATCTAATCTTGAATGGCATATGAATAAATACCGCACCCAAAAAGATGAATCATTTTTGAAGGGCTTGCTTAAAAGACTTGAATATTCACTGCCTTTGGAAGACAAGTTTTTTGACTCTAATCCTCACCTAGCCGTATCTAGCAATCAAAGGTGGAAGAATTTTTGTGATGATTGCGTGATTCTTGCGACCTTATCAGCATATTTAAATAATAGCAGGGTCGCACTAATTCACCCTGATTCATTTAATCCCTCCGAAGGATTGAATTCTAAATATGAAATGCCAAAGAAACGCCCAACTTTTATTGAGGGCATAGAAATTCAGCAACTCAATTAACTCTCTTTAAGCCCACTTTTTAGTGGGCTTTTTTACGCCAATTGCTCAGCCGCCATAGTGGGAGTCAGTTTTGAATAGTGCCTCTCAATCATGGCGGCACTATTTCCCATTTGCTTAGCCAGCGTGTGAATATCCGTCTTATTCTCTAGTAGCTCTAATGTTGCGTAAGTATGTCGCAATGAGTACAAGGTACGCATTTGCCCATCCTGACTTCTGGCTAATCCACTATCTCGCATAAGCTTCTTAAATGTGCCATCAATACGCAAAGGTTGATGCCCATCTGCCATCACAAATATCCTTTGCGGCGCACGAGATTCAAACAATCTATCAAACGGAATGTCATACACAGCTTTTTGGCGGCTATGTAATCTCTTGAGAACATCAACAGCCCTATGTTTAGCTATTAGCCAGCGACCGCCAGTTTTGCCATCCACCCATATACGCAGATATTTCTTGCCATCATTGGTATGCCATTCAATATTGTTCCAGCAAATATTGAGTGCTTCAGTACCATGTCGCATGCCAGTTAGCAAAAGCATCTCTACATAGTCACGTACTAAAGGCCTTATCTCCCGCTCTACCTCTAGGCGGCCTTCCTTGGCCCACCTCTCCATATATTCAAATAACTTGGTAATCTCTTCGCGGCTAAAGGCAGGACGAGTTTTACCTTTATGCCCACGAGTAGTTAATTTAGGTATTGCCACTCGCTCACTTATCCAGCCTTTATTAACTGCTGTCTGCTGTAGCTTCGCCCAAGCACTGGCAAAGTTCATTAAGGTGCTGGATTTAGGCACTAGTCGCATTTGTCTATTACGCCAAATCTCAAACTCATGAACGTCTGTATAGGTTATTTCCTCTAGTCGCTTATCCATGAAATAAGGCAAAAAGTATTTCTCAATACAAGTGATATAGCTTAGGTAAACCACCTTACCAATGCCTTCATCCAAATCACGTCGCATTTCATAAAGTGTGGCGTGCGCTATTTCTGCGAATGTAGGTGCTTTTTGCGCAAGCCCCAACCGCTGGCGAAATCTGGCTTCATCATATAAATCACAGGCAACTCTGACGGCATGTTCAATTGATGCTTGCTTGGTTGAGACTCTGTCCCATGTGTTGTCATGTCGTTTAAAACGACATTGCCAGAGAGGGCTATTTGGTCTGCGAAAGAGTACTACGTCACCGTCACGTAAATAAAGCTCTGTAGGCTCTGCGTATTTAAGTTGGCCTAAGACTGTGGATTGAGATTTATGCTGAGGTGAGGGGAGAACTTCTAGATTTGTAAGTTTAGTGACTACGTCTTTAGACATCGACTTGCTGTAAAAGTTTTGAGCTCATACAGCAAGTTTATTTTCAATAAAATGTATGGGCAACCTAGTATCGGCTAGTAATTAATTTATTCCAAAACGTGTTTGAAGCTCGCCACTGAGAATATGGTCTAGCATTTCCCTCGTACATCCCGCTATCGAAAAATACATCTCCATCTTCAACTAATTTAATCCATATTTCGTATTTTATCGGCTCACCAAAAACAATTTCCGTATAAAAACCTTGTGAGTCCTGAAGACACTTGAACCATCCCTTTTGATTAAACTTTCTCTCAAGCTTGCCCTGAATAGAAATTCTTTCCCACTTAGCTATTGTTAAGTTCTCCACTTGCGCGGCAACAGGAATTAATAAGCCTTTATTTTGTCTTTTATCAGCACTAAAGAAATATTTGGCATGAATGTTTTTTTCATCATCCACAACTAATGTTTGCCCATAGTCATTAATTTTCTTGATTTTTGGAGCAGGGTCTCCAGACCAAGGACATGTGAGATTCAGCATTGAAATTGCTCCAAATGGAACTGTTACTAAAGTAGAAACGCTTTGGAAAACTTCCGATAAAGCGGAGCAATTAGCTAGAAAGGCAATGAAGTCTATGCCAGCTCTGCCACCTACACCAACAGGCAAATCACTCATCTTTGAAAGAACGATTTCATTTACGCCATTTGCTACAAATGATGCGCCAGTCTATAGAGATGATTGCCTGCCCGATACACCAGCGTTTGGCAATCCATTTGCTTGGGATGGCAAATCGCCGCAAGAAATTAAGAAGACCAAGCCTGCTGAAAAACCCAGCCCCGAAGCGTTAGCTGAATGCCTTAAGCAATTACCCCAAGACTCTATTGATGGCATCACTGCTGAAGCTCAACGGCAATTTGACATATGGAGCTCGGGAAAACTTAATCAAAGAAAGTAAGATTTCTATATATACGCATATGCGTATATATGTGTAATGTCGTTTAAAACGACATCGACTGACGCAGGGATGCGTAATTGACATGTCCTTTTAAAGGACACTTCTTAATCAGGCGCCCCATACGCAATTCTCCAAACAAAAACCACCCGAAGGTGGTTTAGGTGTTTCTTGGAGGCCCGGGGCGGAATCGACCAAGGCCCATGATGCCTAATCCTGCTTGCTACTATTACATCTTCACAATTTTCCAAGCGCCATTTAAGAAGCCATCACCAGTTTTATCTCCTGGTTTGGTATCTTTAGCCCAGAAATACAGAGGCATTCCTTTGTATGCTAATTGCTTCTTGCCATCATCACGAGTAATTACAGAATAATCGCCGGACACTGCTGGACCACCATCAACCAAGAGTGGGGGCCAGTTGGTGGCACATGGGCCATTACACATCGACTTTCCTGAACCAGCCGCATCTTTGGCAAAGGTATACAGGGTCATATTATTACTGCCTACTAACATGCCATCATTTACTTTGGTATATGGCGCCATGGCTCCGCCCGTCATCGACGCACATGCGGCCAATGTAGCAGCAGCAATCAAACCAATTAATACGCTCTTAATACGATTCATTTAGATCTCCTTTTAAAGTTACCCTAGTACTCTACTGGCAATTGATGTTTGGCGTATGGCGCGAGTAAAACTAAGGGGCTACGCATTAAAAAAACACCCGAAGGTGGTTAGTGTCTCTTCCAGCCGATAGCAATCTTGAATGGACTTTTGCTGTGACAATTCAATTTAGCTCAAACTAGGATGGAAAATACTCAGGACTAACCCTTGAGCATCAACAGAAATGTCGTTTTAAACGACATTGCAAGTATCTACCCTAGATGGTTGGCACGGTTAGGCAGAGTTAGAGCAAATAGACAGCGGTAAGCAAAGTCCGAAAGCGTCAATTACTGTAGGCAACAGTAAACACTAAGACTAGAAAAGAAAAATGGCTACCTAAGCAGTCATTTTGAAGTTCTTGGTGGTGGATAGTTGACTACTTGCGAACTTGCTATTTCGACTACTTAGTAATTA
>ERZ650310.562-NODE-562-length-10969-cov-4.668866_pt1 | contig 10969 bp, 14 predicted proteins | sample MGYA00376246_ERZ650310 | MGnify/ENA primary metagenome ERZ650310 (study PRJEB26733, sample SAMN07839286) | wastewater metagenome | biome: small river; feature: stream; material: water | place: USA: North Carolina | collected 2016-03-01 ...
CTCTTTCCCTACACGACGCTCTTCCGATCTGTAACAACATCATAATTATCTAATAAATTTGGCAGAAATGCTTGATTTAAGTTAATATTACCGACATCATCATTTGTGCTTGAGGTAACATAATTATTCCCTTCGTGTGAATAATTATTATCTGAATTAACAAATTCTGGATTTACTGAGCCACGGCCTGCGCCGACGCTATTTGCTCTTAATTCATCGGCTGTGGGACCACCCTGGCCGCCGCGGCCAGCACCTGCATTGCCGCCGGCAACATATGCATTATTTCTTAATTCAGTAATTGTGCCGCCTCGACGGCCTGTAGTAAATTTTTCAGTCATATTATTGCTTTAATATATTATCAGGGATATAAATTTCTAAACCTGCAACAAAATCATTAATTGGATCAATAATTAGATCTGGATTTCTCACTGCAAAGACCCACCATAATCTTGGTGTACCATATTGGTCCTGACTCATAAGATCAGGACGTTGATCAAATTCTGGCGGAATAACTACGATTTTATCAAAATCACTCTTTGGGACTTGCCTAGGAACCCACAGATCTAGATACCAATTCTTAATTGGTGTTAATAAATATGGACTTGTGTCTTTTGAATTGGATGCCATTAAATATATCCATTATTAACTAATTTACCCGATCTAAATGCATCAAGATCAAATTGATTTCTCAACTTAATTGGTATATATTGAGTTTCAAGTTCGAGATTAACTGTCATGTGTGTTGGAACCCATGTATACCCACCGGAATTTGCAGCAGGTAGGCTTACACCTATATTACCTGAATAAATTTGATTCTGAACAGTATCAACTGGCACATAGTCAATGTTTGCCTCATAGTTATAATCAAAATATTTTACAACTACCGGAACATTATTGAATTGATATTCACCTAGATAATTAAACAACAATGTAGGCGGTGGCGTACCAGCCTTATTGTAGTTTTGTACTCCAAAATAAGATTTCGTAACTGCACGGAAGAAGTGGATTACTGCCAATAAATACAGTGCTTCATCATTAGACTGTGCTGTAAATTCGGCGGTAATGCTTATTGGTTTAGGATAAGATCTAACATAAGCATTGTAGTTATAGTTTGTATGAATGAAAGGTGTTAGATCATATTCAGTAACTGATCCGGTTGATACTGACGGGGTATAGGGAAATAATACTCCACCAGTTTGATAAAGAGGAAATAATATATTAGATTTATCTTTTGGTCCGAGTATAGACAAAGATTCTTCTCTACCAGACTTTGGTTGTAACCGTGCTCTTTGATCTTGTTGTTGCATTAAAAGTTCTCCTACCTTCTTATTTATCAAGGTCATAAAGTAGGTACTTTAATATGATATCCTTGACGAAATGCTTTGTGTATGCTACACTATACGAAATTCACTATAGGAGGTGACATTAATGTCCCCAGATCCAAAATTAGATCCAGATGCAGAAATAGAATTAGAATTAGAACTTGAAGAAATGCTAATAGAGGACGAAGAGGGCAATAAAGCCCCCGAAGTCATTGAAATTATCCCTGTTAAGAAGGTTAATTATCTTAATAACAAAGATATGCTTAAAGAAATTCATCGCAGTAAGAATTCTTTTTGCGAATACATCAATCCAAAGTATAGTGATTACGATGTGATTGTAGAAAATCTTGATGAGATATTTTTACCAGAAACGCAAGAAAAGGGAAAAATTGCGCGGGCCGCAAGAATTGCAGCAGTAGGGCATGAAGCTGCTCTATTAGCTAATCCGAATGCATCAAAGGCAGATAGACCAAAACTGTCTGAGTTTAAAATCAAGCCCGAAACAATTTCTGTCGATGACTTAGTTTTTCGTGTGCTGACATTTGATCATATTCCTTTGGCACCAGGTAGAAAAAAGAATCCAAAAAGTACAGCCGATAGTTATCTTAAATTAAATTTCTACCCATTCAAGCATTTTATTATTGAAAATGGTATTGCTAAAGAAGTCGGTAGATCACATTCAAAGAATGGAAAGTTTAATCTTGAGCGTGGTTCTATCACAAACAAGCTTGCCAAGATGTTTATTCTTATGGTCAACAAGTATGGTCAACGAGGCAATTGGCGTGGTTACACCTACCTTGATGAAATGAAAGGGCAGGCACTATTGCAACTTGCGCAGATGGGACTTCAATTTGATGAATACAAATCTGATAACCCATTCTCATATTACACTGCTAGTGTTTCAAATAGCTTTACCCGTGTGCTTAACTTAGAAAAGAAGAATCAAGATCTTCGTGATGATCTATTAATTGATAGCGGAGCAAGCCCGAGCTTCTCAAGACAATTAGCAGTCGAAGAAGAGATTCGTAGACTAAGAGAAGATGCACAGGATTCTGCAAAAGATGAGCACTAAATTATTCGATAAAACTGTAGTCTTCACTGATATTCATTTTGGCCTTCGGCATAATTCTGCAGAACATAATAAAGATTGTTTAGATTTTCTTGATTGGCTAATCTCTGAGGCACACGCAAGGGGTGCCGAAACTTGTATCTTTATGGGGGATTGGCATCATCATAGATCAAATATTAACATCCTAACTCTCGATTATACCATGCAAGCACTAAGGAAACTTAATGCCGCATTTAAGAAATGTTATGTTATGGTTGGCAATCACGATCTTTTCTACAGAGAAAAACGTGATATCCATTCTATGGTTGTGGGTAGTGAATTTCCAAATATTGTTTTAGTTGATGCACCAATAGTTGAGGGCGATGTTGCATTAATTCCTTGGTTAGTAGAAGATGAATGGAAAGATGTTACTGATATTAAGTCAAAGTACATCTTCGGGCATCTAGAATTACCCGGCTTCAAAATGAATGCTATGGTGGAGATGCCCGATCACGGAACACTTAATGCTGATCATTTCACACATCAGGATATGGTGTTTTCTGGTCACTTCCATAAGCGTCAGACAAAGGGTAAGATCAATTATATTGGCAACCCATTTGGTCACAACTATTCTGATGTTTGGGATTTTGAACGTGGTGGCATGTTCTTAGAATGGGATAAGGAACCTGTATTTTTAGATTATACAGAAGGTCCACGTTTCATCACCATTAATCTAACTGCACTTCTTGAAAATCCGGACATCTATCTAAAACCAAAAACTTATCTTCAGGTAACATTAGACGCAGATATTACATATGAAGAGGCAAGCTTTTTAAGAGAAACTTTCTTATCACAATACAATGTCAGGGAATTCAAACTTGTTAAGAATCAAGATGAGGATCTAACAAAAGATTATTCTGGAGATATTACATTCAAGACAGTTGATCAAATTGTCATTGAACAGTTAACAAATATTGAAAGTGATTCTTTTGAAACAAAACTTCTTGTTGAAATTTATAATGGACTCTAATGCATGTTAAATATTAAGGGATTAACGATCAAAAATTTTATGAGTATCGGAAATGTTACTCAATCTGTAAATTTTCTTAATAATGATTTAGTGCTTGTTCTCGGTGAGAACCTTGATCTTGGCGGTAATGACAACAGAAATGGTGTTGGTAAGTCTACAATTGTTAACGCTCTTAGCTATGCATTGTATGGGTCAGCATTAACTAAAATTAAGAAAGATAATCTTATTAATAAAACCAACATGAAGAACATGCTGGTTACATTAACTTTTGAAGTCAACGGAATTGATTATAGAATTGAACGTGGTCGATCACCCGGAATCTTCAAGTTTATTAAAGACGGTGTTGAAAAAGACACTGATGAAGACGAATCACAGGGTGAAGGGCGGTTTACTCAGCTTGAAATTGAGAGAATAGTTGGGCTTTCCCATTCTATGTTCAAACATATACTTGCCCTTAATACATACGTTGAACCTTTCCTTGCAATGAGGACAAATGATCAACGAGAAATTATAGAACAACTACTTGGCATCACTAAATTATCAGAGAAAGCTGATAAATTAAAAGAGGAGTCAAAAACTACACGTGATGAAATTAAAGAGGAAGAGTTTCGTATTTCGGCGGCGAGTGAAGCGAATAAACGAATTGAACAGAATATATTGGTTCTCGAGACAAAGTCATCTACCTGGGACCGTACGAAGGAGCAAAAAATAAAGAAGTTACAAACTTCTATTATGGAACTGCTTAATGTAGATATTGATAAAGAGATTGCACTTCACAAGTCCAAGAAAGAGATTGAGGATTTGACTGCTGAATATAGATCTCTTACTAAAGAACTTAGTGGATTAGAAAAAGAAGTTACTGAAGTTAACAGAATAAAAACACGATTAGAAAAAAATCTAACCAGTTATTCTGCAGAGATCTGCCCAAAGTGTAATCAGCCTATGGATGCTGAAACACATAAGAAGTTACATGATGAGGATCTTGTTGATCATACCGATGCTGTAAAACGATTAACCGAAAAGGTTTCAAAGCGAGACGAAGTTAAAACCCTAGCAGAGTCAGTAGCATCTATTATTCCATCACTCCCCTCAACATACTACGAAACTATTGATGAAGCCTATAATCATAAATCAACACTTGAAACATTAGGAAATAATCTAAGTCTTGAATTAGATTCGCTGAACCCTTTTATAGATCAAATTGACGCATTGCGTAAAGATGGATTACAAGAGATTGATTTCACTAAGTTAAATAGTCTTGTGAAATTACGAGATCACCAGGATTTCTTAAATAAATTACTGACTAACAAGGATAGCTTTATCCGTAAGAAGATTATTGATCAAAACTTAGCATTTCTTAATCACAGACTTGCACATTATCTTGCAGATATTGGACTTCCACACGAAGTCAAATTCAAGAGCGATCTTGAGGTTGAAATTCAGATGTATGGAAAAGAATTCGACTTTGATAATCTTTCTCGCGGTGAAAGAACCCGACTTATTCTTTCTCTAAGTTGGAGCTTTAGAGATGTATATGAATCGATGAATGATAAGATAAATCTATTGTTCATCGACGAGTTAATAGATAGTGGGCTTGATAGCAGTGGGGTTGAATCGTCTTTAGCAATTCTAAAGAAGATGGGACGAGAGAATAAAAGAAATATTTTCTTGATATCACATCGCGATGAATTGATGGGAAGAGTATCAAATGTATTGAAAGTTGTAAAGGAAGGTGGGTTTACCTCATTAGAAACATCGGACACCGAGATCTAATCTCTTGCAATTCACAAGAATATCATGCTAGATTAGGTCACCGTAACAACACAAAGGATTTTAATGCCAATTAGACCCAAAGATAAAGATCCAATTTTAGATCAGAAATTTTTTGATTTATTATTTCCGATAATTTTTCCAATAGAGTCTCAAAATTTAGAAATTTTTAAATTTGCTAAGATGCGACTTGCTATTGAAATGGCATTGCTTTCAACCGGTTCATTATTAGAGGCAGCAATTTCAATTTCTAAAGGAATAACAAGGCATTCTACAATAGGTATGGATTTCGTCGATGGCTCAGATGCAAAAACATCTTCAGTTAGGTGGTCATCAAATTTTACACAGTATGGCGCTCCTATCACCAATATATATAACAAAAAAGGATTATTAAGATGTGTAGTATATGAGAGATTACAGGATAAATTTTATTACTTTCTTATACCGCATCGCGCCTATGCCAATATACCTAAATCTAGTAATATAGAAATACCATTTGAGCATAATGGGGATCCGCGGCGTGCCGCCGAACGTATTAAGAATGTCGATTGGTGGACCTTTGAGGTTGCAGATTTTAATGGAATTCTTGCAGATGTTGCAGCACCTTTTGAGTTTGTTTGGGAGAAAAAGGCTAGGTTATACAAAGAGGCAATGCAACGGCTGAAAGAACAGAGGAAACTGATAACTTCTTTACCAAATCCCGATTCTGCTCCCGAGACCAAAAATGGTCCCATTCTACAAACATCCATCCTTTATACGGAAGATAACGATCAGCAACAAATCCTAAATTCTGAGGAAATACAACCCATTTCTCTTTTCGAGATATCTTAATAAGAATTAAGTTTAAGTCTCCCTCATCCTCGACGTCTTTCTGTTGTTGAATCCAGGCGTCGAGGATTTTCACATCTGCATACCAGAGTTGGTGAAATGGAAAGTCTGCATAACTTTTGCATTCTAAGTTAAAGTGATTCCATCCCATTGGTGGATGAATATCACCCTTCTTACTGGATAGTTGTGCCTGATCTATTGTTGCCTTACGATGTGTGTTTTTACCACCAACAAAAGCCCCGCTACTTGGTACGCGAAGGAATGATTCACTGTAAGTATCTGTAAGGAATTTTGAAACTTCTAATTCCCATGCATTACCTTTTGCCTTGGATTTACTGGGCATCTTGATGTTCCTTTATTGTATTTTCTAGATATTTGATTGCATTTCTTAATATCTGTAAATTATCTCGAAATTGGCCTAATCCTGCATTGCATTGTCGGCATAGTGCCCCTCTTGCAATTCCGGTTGCATGATCGTGATCTAAACATTTATCGATTGTACTTTTAAATTCGTCACCACAAATTTCACAAGTTTCTTGTAGCTTGTATGCTTCTAATACATTCGGTGGAATATGTTCCATCCACTGAAATACTGCTGTGGGGTTATCTTTATTTAACGATTCAAAGGCATGCCGAGATGTTCTTTTTCTAAATTCCGGATCTTCTAATCGTCGCCTTTGTCTGTATTCGCGTTGGTATTTTCTATATGCTGCGGGATTCTCCGCAGCATATTTGTTTTTCCAATCTTTTCGTTCCATAATAAAATTCCATATTTATATGTGTATTTATATGGGCACTTTTCTATATTGGATGAATTTAGATAAATATGCAAAACATTAGGAGGTACAACCATGTACACAGTAGCATTTGAAAAGGCAGTAGATCATGTCATGCTTTATGAAGTTGGTGGGTTCTGGAAACTTATTCCTGCCGTTGAAGCTGGTTTATGTAGTACACCAGCTCAGAAAAAAGCTGTAGGATATACAAATGACCCACACGATAATGGTGGTGAAACTAAGTTTGGTATTGCAGCAAATGCTAATCCCGATCTTAATATCAAGACGCTAACCTGGGAAGGCGCGAAGTCAGTATATTATCGTCGTTACTGGATAAATGGGTCATGCGATAAATTGCCCGGACGAGTTGCAGTTCTGCATTTCGATGGTTGTGTAAATCACGGTGTTGGACGAGCAAACAAATATCTTCAACGTGCCGCTGGAACTGGAGAAGATGGTGTCATCGGTAGTGTAACATTAGGTAAAATATCTGCTGCAGACCCAATTAAAGTATGTAATGATATTTGCGATTTTAGAACACAATTCTATAAGAATATTGTTTTAAATAATCCAAGTCAAGGTAGATATCTTGGCGGTTGGCTGCGTCGTATTGACGAAATGCGTGCATTTACAACTAACCCTGCAGTCACTTTTTAAGCAGTTAGCACTATGTCAAGATTGTGAGCAGACTACTTACAATCTTGCTAAAATAGTATAATAGCAAATGCTATTTAAGCAGATAAAACAGATAACGGGAGTGACGCGCCCCGTGAACGTATAAGGTCATCAGCGTATAGATTTTTATAACACAATAACATAGAAACAGTAATACACAATAGCATAAAAATCCAAATCTAAAATAAACTAAAGCAAAATTTTTCTCTAAACACATTATAAGGTTAGCGAGCCTAGTTAATAATTTCGCCGGCGTGTCGTTCGGAATGGAGCGCAACAGCCAATGTCCTCTGTGTGTGCAGCGGCAAGACTATAAGAAAGCAATCTTTGTTGCAAGTAAGATGGTCGAAAGAGTTTGCGGCAAGTATGTGAAAACAGGGTATGGCTTGCCGGTCGCGTAATTGCTATCTGAAATGTAATTACAAATGCGATGAGGACATAAAGGTGTTACAACACCCGGTCCCCCTTCCGAGACGCCTAGCAGCGTGTAGTTGACATAATCAATCCAACACTACAAGAAATATTTCGGTTCAGAGTCTGGTGATGCTGTCGAGTGCATTTCCATATCCAAGGTTTTGGATACCCTTGGTCTGACTCCTCCGTCGATACTTCTTCTAAAACTATATGAGAGCGAAGCGATTTGACCTGAATGAAAGACGAAGCGAAGTTTACGAAGCGAGTATTTCATGAGAGGTCCGGTCTGCAAGACCGATAACAATATGTTCGCTTTTCTTATAAATGCGCTTTGCTAGTTTGATTACTTCTTGATTTGTTTCTTTAGAAATATCTACATATGGGCGTAATCTGATTCTGAATATCTCATTTGAAATTGTTTCCGCACACATGATACCTGTGAATTTCTGGAAATATAATGTAATAAATGCATTAAGACGAAGCTCAACTTCTCCATTTAATGATGGGAGCTCTTTTTGCGTATTAGGGTCGATATGACGCATAAGTCTAATTTCTCCTTTAGTGATATATAACTCAGTAAACATATGTTGACCCATTGGTTTCTTTGTATAGATAAATCCAGGTTGGCGTATATAAACTTTATTTGATTCGAGTTGAATACTAAGTTCGCGATCGGGTAGTTCTGGAACTTCATATGGACTCCATTTTATACTCTGGGCATCTAATAGTCTAGAGAGCTCATAGACCCATCGATGTTTAGGATATCGATTCCAACATTCAATGTCGTCTTCGGGAATATCAAATTCCAGCGTGTCTGTTTTTCTGTGCATAATATTACCTCTTACAATTTTCAAAATGATATTTCTTCATATTTGAAATACCACCCTCCAAACCACAATTTGTACATATAACTTTCATCTGTGGTCCACGTGGAATTCCTTTTGACGGTGCCGTTAGTCCTTTATTCCATGCCGGCTTTCCTTTAGGAATACCTTTCTTACCATTCGGTCTACCTTTTGCATTATTGGGTCCGAATGATCGACCTTTCCTTTTAGATGGTTTACCTTTTGAAGGTGATGGAGCCATTGAACATGCTTTTCTTATCCAGCCATATTGTTTGTTATTAACTCTATTTCCATACCTATCTGTACCCATAAGCATTGCTGCCTTAATCAGAGAATGGTTATTAGGATATATTTTTACAAGGCATAGATGTAATAGCAGATGTTCCTCTGGAGTAAGTAGTACAAAATTTTCCTTTGAATTATCGCCTCCAAGACATTTAGGCACAATGTGATGCCTTTCGTAGCACATATATCTGATATCAGTTTTCTTATACTTCCTTCTATTTTCTGATAACGCACGATATATAAATTCATTATATATTCTTTGATAATTCATAGATATTCTTTGGCGTTTGGATTTTCTGCTTTTAATTTCCTATTGATAATCTTAATCATAATTTCTCGATCTTCAAAACTTACGCCCCATAATGTGTTCCATTCTATACCGCCACCCATATGTATTGCAATTTCGGCAATTTGCTCCCTGAGCGCAATTCCGTCCCTGACATATGATTGTATTAGGTCACCTAATTGCTCAGGTGGTAGGAAAATTAGGGACCTTATGAAAAATTTACTGGATTAAAATCAATCTCGCTTTGCCATTCGTGTTCGCATTTTTGACATTTAGCAGTAAATGTCCTTTTGATTCCGACTTGGTTAATTTCATTTACGAGATCATCAATTTTATCAACACTTTTCTTATCGATATTCTGTAAATAATCCTTGATATATTTTCCATCAGACACATTAATATTGTTTGCTTCATCGACAATTTTAACTACTGCCGCAGTCAATAAATCGAATTTTGTTATTGCTAATTCTCTAAATGCTTTACTAAAAATTTCAGTTCGTTTTTCATCTGACAATATTTCACTTTCTATTGCTCTAGTTAGTTTGGTTTGTTCAAAACGAGAGTGTAGTGCTTTTAGCAATTCAGGAAAGGCATATGGCTTAACAAATACCGATAAACCAGATTCAAGATTGACAACATATTCAGGCTCTAATTCAACCATATTATCTAGTGCATATTGAAGATCTAATTTAAATGTATTTTCGAAAGTGCATTTTGGACAACTAATTGTAGTTTCGAGCGAATCATTATATGTTGCATACCTAATTGCAGTAATCAACGCATCGATGTCATTAGTAAGTAATGCTCTAGGCTTTTTAACAGCCGGAACACAACTTGTTAATACCTCAACTAATGCTTCACCATTGAGTAATGCATCAGGATTTTTTAATGCCAATTCATCCTTACCAGTCATAGGTAAAATTCCAACTTCTCCTTTGTCCGTAAATTCAATAACATCTGGTTTGTAATAATTTGTGCCGCTTGGAATTCTTAGGTACATCTTAAACTGCCTAAAATATTGCTTTAGCGGATTGTTTTGCTGTACGGATGGTTCCATATTAATACCTCTGAAAATAATTTGATAAATAGTATTTGATTACTGTTTCACTTATTTATCACGGGACTTAACCTAGACTTTTTATGGCTGATAATTCTACATTTATTACGGGCGCAGCCGAAGGTGCGTTTGTTGATGCATTAAGCGGTATCCCTCCTTGGGCCACGCAGAAGACTGCACAAGATATTGAGAAACTTCTTAAGCAATTATTGGGAGTTCAATCTAAGGCCCTGACACAAGCAATAAACTGTTGTAAGGCTGCCGGTGGTGATGGATCTACTAGTTCGAAAGATGTACAAAATGAATTAGATAAACTTCATAAAACTGTTAATAAGTTAAATGAAGAAGATGAGAAAGCTCTAAAGCGTAAGAAAAAAGAAGATAAAGAAGAAAAAGAAAGAGATAAAAAACGAGGATCTGCAGGCCAATTATGGAATATGACATTATCGGCGCTAGTTGGTGCTGGTACTAAATTATTAGGTGTTCAGAAACAATACTTCATTACATCAGAAGAACTTTTTAAATCTGGTGTTAATCTATTAAATGGCAACGAAAGTGATCATTGGTGGCTAGACTTTCCCAATTCTGAAATATAGATCGGAAGAGCGTCGTGTAGGGAAAGAGTGTCTTCGC
>ERZ650310.563-NODE-563-length-10924-cov-4.870733_pt1 | contig 10924 bp, 10 predicted proteins | sample MGYA00376246_ERZ650310 | MGnify/ENA primary metagenome ERZ650310 (study PRJEB26733, sample SAMN07839286) | wastewater metagenome | biome: small river; feature: stream; material: water | place: USA: North Carolina | collected 2016-03-01 ...
GGCATACGAGATCGCTGATCGTGACTGGAGTTCAGACGTGTGCTCCTCCGATCTATGCAAGCTAATCCGGAAGCCGATCTTCGCACGATCGCATATCGGACGAACGTCGATGAAAAATGGCTGCAAGATGCGGTCGATTCCGATTTCCGCATGGCTCGTTCGAATGACAAAGGCTGGAAGCGAGACGCCGCTGGCTACATGGAGCGCGAGAATCTGATCCTGCATTACGACACGGCCGGCCTCGATCTTGCTAGCTTCAAGGCTGAGGGCACAGTCGCTTACTATCAGCGAGTGAAAGCAGCGCAGACGTACACGAAAGATGCCAGCACTGTTGTGCTCGGCAAAGACAAGGCCGACAAGCTGCTTGATATTGCAGACGACATTGTCAAGTCTGCAGATCAGCAATCTGTTGGACCCAGCATGCTCGGTGCCAGCAGTGCAGGCTACACGGATCGCTTGCGTCAGTGGGCGCAATATACGGGATCGCTTGTCGCCAAGTGGACGACCGAGCGAGTGAATGGGGCGCTCACCGAACTGCAAGCACCGGCGGCTCGCTTGCTTGCCAACAAATCTGCTGCTGCGGAAGTCTCGGCAGCGATGACGATGCTTCGTCGCACGACGAACAAGTATGCGCTCTATCAAGATGCGCGCGAAGGCCACATGCTGGTGGATTTGGCTTCGTACAAGAAGATGCAAGCAGGTGCGCCTCCGATCTTTGCGGAGCGCTTCAAGCTTTCAAAAGATGCTGGCGACTTCTTCGCAGCACATCAGAAGCTACACAATGGGCGCATCGAACAGCAAGGTGTGCTGGCGAATGCGCAGGGAATCGCTCGTCGCTGGGATCCGGATGCGTTCTACGTTCCTCCTATTGACACGCGTCGCACTCCGTTCTTCGCATTCGTGAAGAAGACTGACGGCGCGATCTTCGGTGAGAGCGAGACTGCAATGCTGACTGCTCGCACTGCAGCAGAGCTTCAGCAGAAAGCAGCTCAGATTCCGCCTGGTTTCCGAGTCATCTACAAAGCGAACACTGAAGAATACTTCAAAGCGAAAGGCGACTACGATTACGGACGCGTGATGAACGCACCTGAGATTGATTCATTCCTGAAGAAGGAAGGCAAGCTCGGCGACTTCATTCCGAACATGACCCCAGAAGCTGTCGTCGAAGACTTCGTGCAATACACGCAGCGGGCGGAAACGAAGCTGGTTCGCGATGCGATCAGCGTGCGCTACGGACAGCAATTCAACGAACTCGAAGATCTGTCGAAGCGCTATGCGGCGCCGCAGGATTCTGCTTTCCGCGGGGCAGATCGCTTCTTCAAAGCTGTCGATCCGTTCGGCGACTCCATCAAGCTTGCTTTGAATATCAGCAAGCAAGGCTCTTTCACGCTCTGGCATCAGGCAAACGAATTTGTTGATTCGGTCGGCAAGACAGCCTATCGTGGCATCGAAGCTGCTTCACTAGAAGCTCGCAGCGGGAAGATTACCTGGGAAGAAGCGCAGACGCAGATGGAGCGTTTCGGTGTCGGCCCGGTGCTTACCGATCAGACGATGAACGCATTCAACACAGCGCAGTTCGCTGGCGATCGCAATGCGTTGAAGATCTTCATCAACAAAGCGAACATGGTGCTGGTCAATGGCATGCTTCGGCTTGACATTGCGAACAGCATCCTGAACGTGCTCAGCACTCCGATCCTGCTGGGTGCTGAGGTGTCTTCGCTTCGTCGCGCATTCAAGAATGATCCGGAACTGCAAGCCATCTGGAAGCAGATGATGACCGTCGCAGCGCCAGGCACGGTGGTCGAAGTACCGACCGCATCGAAGCTGATCTTCCAAGCTGTTCGCAATTACTTCGGCAAGGAAGGCAAAGCACGGCTGGATCTGTACACGGCGCTGAACGTAGTGCCGGAAGCTGGTGCTGCTCGTGTCTTCCATGAAACGATGGATGATCTGGCGCTGACGCCGAATCTGATTCCCAGCAAGTGGGGAGAGCGTGTCGACAAAGCAATTGAGAAAGGCGCATCTCTCAGCTTGTCGAATCGCTCCGAAGAGATGACTCGCTTCGTGACTGCTGATGTGATGAAGCAGATCACCGATCCGATCGTTGCTAAGAAGTTGATGAGTCCGCAAGAACAGAATGCCTGGATCAACACGTTCGTGAATCGCGTGCAAGGCAACTACGTTGCAGCGCAGCGTCCGATCGTGTTTCAGGGAACGCTGGGTTCTGCTGTCGGTCTGTTCCAGACTTACCAGTTCAACATGCTGCAGCAGATCTTCCGGCACATCGAAAACAAAGAGTTGAAGACTCTGGCTGTAATGGCAGGCATGCAGACTTCGCTATACGGTTTGCATGGGCTTCCATTCTTCGAAGCGCTGAACACGAACATCATTGGCAGCGCGGCTATCAACGAAGGTCACAGCGATCTGTACGCTGCTTCAGTCAAAGCGTTCGGCAAAGACATGGGCGACTGGCTCATGTATGGCACAGCATCTGCAATGCCACTGTTCGGTGACAAGGGACCAGCACTGTACACGCGCGGTGACATGAATCCGCACAACATGACGATCCTGCCAGTCAATCCTGCAGATCTGCCAGCAGTGCAGGCCAGCATGAAGATCATCAATGCGGTCACTGGCTTCGCACGGCAGATCGGAAATGGTGGCGAGGTCTTGCCTTCGCTTCTCTTCGGTCTCGAACACAATGGCATCTCGCGTCCGCTGACAGGGCTGGCACAAGCTGTCAAGGAGACTTCGACGACAAGCCAAGGCAGCTTGATTTCTGCTGCGCAAGACATGGACGCGATCACCACAGCTTCTCGGCTGATCGGTGCGAAGCCGATGGATGAATCTATCGGGCTCAACACGCTCTATCGTAGCAAAGCGTATCAAGCGATGGACCGCGACAAGATCGAAGCGCTCGGTGTTGTCATCAAAGAGAAGCTCCGCAGCGGAGAAGAAATCAGCCCTGAAGACTGGCAAGACATGATGGGCAAGTATGTTGCTCGCGGCGGACGCATCGAAGGATTCGCGCAAGCAGTGCAGCGCTGGAACAAGCAAGCGAATGTCTCAGTCATCAATCAGGCTGCGCAGCATGCTCGCACACCAGCCGGGCAACGAATGATTCTGCTGATGGGCGGAGAGCCTATCGAGGATTTGCAGAATCAGGCTCCGCAAGAATGACGAAAGCCGCCCGAAGGCGGCCTCTTGTCATCGTCTCTTCTGCAGAACAGCAAGCAGCGGATTCGCTTTCGCTGCGGCGACTTGCTCGGCTGTGAAGCCCCAGCGTGTCGTTGCCCATCCGTTGTCATCCAGATAGACAAGCTAATCTGGTGCTTCTTTCACCACCCACTCTCGCGTCTTGCCTGCGTACTTGCCGGATTGCAATCGGTCGCCAGTCGAATTGTCCGGCTTCGGGGCAGCAGCAGAGCGACCTTCGAGCAGAGCAGCAAGCTGCGTAGACTGCAAGCGAACCTTTGCTTCCAGATCTTCTACTTGACGCCGCAGCACATTAAGTTGCGCGAGTGTGGCAAGTTCGCCAGTCTGCTCGTCTTCTTCCCAGGGTGGTCGAGAATTATTCATGGCTTGCCATGCCTCCCTTGTACTGAACCTGCGAAGAAGCAGCCGCCAGCAGACCGAACAGATCTGGCGGCTTCCAGCCTTCTGGTTTCATGATCTTGCCAGTCTCCGGATTCTTCTGCGGCTTGCCATCCGGTCCCAGCTTTGCCATGTTGCTGCGCTGCACTTCTGCCCAGCAAGCATCTACCGGCACACCCAGCTTGTTGAGCGTCCAGAGAATCACGTAGATGGAATCGATGGCTCCGTCTACGAATTCAGTGAGATGCTCCAGCGAACCTGACTGCATGAAGTTGTGCCACGCAGCTTGCATCTCGTAGACTTCGCCTTGCTTTGCGCCAGTACCGGTGCCGAACATGAGCTGATTTGCAAGCATCAGATCCGGTACAGGTGTGCGCGCAAACTCGCTAAGTGCATTCGGAAGCTGATCCATTGCGACCATGAATTCCAGCACATCTTCTGCCATTGATTTGCGTTCGCGACGAAGCTGATTGGTTGCGTTGTCGATAACAAGCTTGTTCATTTGATTTCCTTACCTTTGAGAAGTTCGAAGTTTGTGTACGGGGCTGACCGGCTAGTTGGCTTGATTTTCGGGAGGTAGCCGGGAGAACCTCCTGAACCTTGAATCACTTGAATCTTATCTGCTGTCTGCAGATTAACCAGCAGATTACTCAGGTCTTGAATCTTGTCCAGATCATTCTGCACAATCTTCCACAGGTCGCGGACTTCGAGCGGCTTGCGTGCATTGTAGAGAACCTGCATGATTTTGTTGGAAGCCTCTGCATTCTTGCTCTTGCCTAACTCGCCGATAGCTTTCGGCATGGTGCTCTCAGCGTAAGCAAGAATCGTGTTCGCATGAATCACATCCAGCATAGTGATCCGCGTAGAGAGCCTAGTCGCTGCGACTATCATGCAGAGCTTCAGCAGATGCGTGAATCGCCGCGTGCTGTAATGCCGGAAGCGAGTATCTTCCATCTCCGGCCAGCCTTTGTAGATCGTGTCGAGTGCAGACTCCGCATCTATGTCGAGCTTCACTTCTCCCTGGCAGACTGCGCGCATCTCGGTAAGAAAGCCGACCAACTTGGCGACCGTCTCGGGAGCAGGTGCTGGAGGGAAGGTGATCTTCTTTCCACTAGGTTCGCTGTGAACCAGAATCAAGCGAGACATGAAGCCTTGCCCGATCGAAGCTAGCGGGAAGCATTCTGCGAAGCCAGTCGGTGTGTTACCTCCGAGAATCGATACGGTCGGCTGATAGATTGCGATGCTTTTTCGAGATTGCAGCCGGTGCTTGTATGGCCGATCCGGATCATCCCAATCCCAAAGTTCTCCGAGCAGCGATTGGAAGTCGAGATTGCCGGAGCCCATGAAGTTGTTGAATTCATCATTGGCTACGAACATCTCCGAAGGTTCCATGTTGCCTTGCAGATCTGCACCTGGCAGATTCAGATTCGCCAGGATGTTGAGCCCCGATTCTTTCTTCCTCGGCACGAATCCTGTCTGCACTTCGTCATCGAGGCCAGCAAGATCCGAAAGGAATTTCTCCTTCGAAGATCGCTGACCAGAGAATGTCGAATAGCCGGTCGCACTGATCAGCTTGGTGGCTCGCTTGATAGCAGTGCTCTTGCGTGCGCCAGGATCGCCGACCAGCATGACAAAGTGATTCGGTAGCAGTTTGCTAGTTCCGAAAGGAAACCAGAGACGCCGACCGAGCATAGCTCCGATTGAAGCGATGATCGACCAGCGATGAAAGACAGCAGGCGGTTCTGTCTCGGCGACGTACTCGAAATAGCTAGTAAAGAAGTCATTGCTCAAAGCTCACTCCATCGCAGCTTGCCGCACTTCATGTCGGATGGGATCTTCATAGCACGGACGATGCCATCTGCACCACGAACATCCACGACAGTGTTCATCATTCCGAGCACTTCTTGCGCTGCTTGCTTGTCGCTGGCACGATACTGGAACGGAATTGAATCGTGAATTTGTGCTTTGACCCGCACTCGTCCACGAAGCTCGCCGTGTACAGAAGCTCGCCAGATCCGGTACCACTCTTTATTGATGATAGAGACCGAAAGGTTCTGAGGCCCGTGGGCGACAGCTGCATTAAGCGCTGGCTTATTCGCTTTAGAAGGTTTTGCAAAGAAGAATCGCGTCCAACCAAATGGAGAGACAAGTCGGCTGGTGGTAGTGATTTCGCTGATGATTTTGTCATAGAACAATCCCTTCACTCTCGGGTAAGTGGCTTCGTATTGTGCCAGCAGATAGCCGCACACGCTACGAAGATTCATGTAGGTCGGCAGCTTAAGCACGCGCTTTGCTTCGGCGACCATCTTAGGTCCCATGGTATCCAGCATCACGCCTTCGCCCATGTTGTAGTTAGCACCGTGGTTCGTTCGCTTCGACAGATCGCGCAGCTTCTTGTTTAGTGTCTTACCAGTCGCTTCGTCGAATATCGTTTCGTAGGGCACACCGAAGAAAGCTTGCGCATTCCAAGCATGGTAGTCGTGCGAAGATTCCACCAGATCGATCAGCTTCGTCTCGCCACTCATGTAGCCAACGCAGCGTGCTTCGCTCTGTGCCTTGTCTGGTTCTGCAAGCAGCCAGCCGTCGTCAGCAACAAGGCAATTCTTGATTACGTCGCCACGAGGAATGTTCTGAATGTTGTAACCACACCAGAAAGCAGACGCCCGAGCTGCGGCGCGGCCAGTATCAGTGCCAGCAGGATCGATGCTGTAGAACAAGCGATCATGCCATAGTACGTCATCGCCCAGATAATTCGAGATAAGCTTCGCAGCTTTCTTGTATTCATCGATCAACCCCAGAATCAAATCGTTGAGTGGAGATGCCGCACGAGCCTTCATCATGAATGCTGCTGCATTCGTATCGCGTGGTCCGCGCTTGCAGCCGAGCAGTTCGTACAGATTATTCATCTGCAGCGGGCTGCGCGGGTTGAATGTCGGACAAGAGAGCAGATAGCGGATACGCTCCAGCTTAGCTTCCGCTTCCGCTTCCTTCGCTTTCTTAGCGGCCGCGAAGGCGATCGGATCTACTTTCCAGCCTTCGAGCTGCGTGTTAACCGAAGGGAAGACCATCGGGAATTCTTGCAGATAATTCTGCGCAGCCCATTCGGGCATCTCTTCGATCAGAGATAGAAACGAATTGAGAGTAGCCCAGCAGTCCCGAGCATTGTAACGCATCTCATCTTCGAGGGAGCCAGATGATCCGTCATCCTTCCAGTAGCGAGACTTGCGGAGTGCGAAGGCTGCGAGGAAGTCGAGTCGCTTTGGCAGCTCGGAATACCAGCAGTGCATGAGCACCATGGTATCCCAGAGCCAGTTGGTAGGAAGGCAATTCCATCGAGCAAAGTACGCATTGTCGTAGATCCCTCCCTGAAGAATCTTTCCTGCTCTGCTCTTGTTTGCCCGCTGAACGAAGCGCCAGGCCCATTCTGAATTAAAATGGACGACAAAGCATTCAGTTCGTCGAGTAGCGTATGAATACGCGCAGTAACCAACGAGCTTGATGCGACGCTCAGAGTCTCCAGGGGTTTCAATGTCGATAGCCAAGAGGTCTGCGGACTCGATGACATTCATGCACTCCTGTTCGTTGACTTCAGTAACTTGCTTCCACAGGAAGTCTGTCTGCGCGAACCAGCTCTCAGGCTTTGTAAGTTTCGAGATGAATCGCTCTAGCAGGAACTTCTCATATGGAACAGTCTGCGTGCGTTCCAAGGCATTGACGCAGACCATCGGAATGTTGTAAGGCAGATCGATCCAGCTACCGGCGAAGTCGTCGATAGTAATCTGCTTTCGTGTCGGCGGAGGAATGTAATCGGGAAGGCGACGCAGCGCAGCTTCGAGCAGAGACTGCTGGCTGCAAAGAATCGCGTCGACATTGTTCTTCTTTGCAAGGAGAGCAGCTTCGGTGGCGTTCTCGAACTTGCGGAATGTCGTTTTGATTTCATGCCCAATCAGGGCAGTTGAGCGGGCGAGAACATCGAGATAGCGGGCATCATCTCGGGAATCATCGCCGATAAAGAGAATCTTCATGGTGGGCTTTGAAGGTAGAAGGGGCCGCCTCCCGAAAGATAGCGGCCCCTAGATTGCAAGCTGTCTGCGGATCAGGCCAGTTGCAGATCGCTCACATCGGCGTAGAACTTGCCTTTCTCTTTCTTGTCTTCGCGACGCTTGACCTTGCCGACGACGACCAGATCCTTGGCAACTTCCGTCACCAGCTTCAGCAGATTGCGTTCGCCGAATTGCTCAACAACCGGAGCCATCAGTTCCTTGAGACGGCTGATGCTCTTGTCTGCGTATTCGCCTTCCAGGCTGAACAGCATCGAGAAGCGAGTGCCGGGCTTGTTGGCAACGTCGTCAGCAGTGGACGGATCATTCAGTTCCACAGCTTCCAGCACTTCGAAGTTGGCTTCCACGAATTCGGCATCGTTGATGGTCTTCACTTGCGTGGAGAACTTGAAGCTGAACAGCCCGTTGTGCGGGACTGCAAAGCCAGGCAGGTCTTCGATGTCATCGATGGACTTGTCGAGAAGATTGAGTGCGCTCATGATTCACTTTCACAGTACGAGGATTGCCGCTTGACTGAGATGGTACAAAAAGCAGAAGCGGCCACTGCTAGTTGATTGGGGAATTCAGGGCTTGATGGAATGCACTTCGCTGATACGCTTCACACGGCAGTCTTCGCCGCAAGCTGCGTAACCAGCGATGTCCACCAGAGAATCGCGATGCGACGGATTGGTGTTGAGCCGTGCCATCTTCATCAGGATCATCAGGTGTGCAACGTCTTGCGAAGTCAGAGGGAGGATATTACCCTGCTTCGGCAGCGTTGTCAAGTAGGTGTTCCAGTAGTTGGCAATGTTCTGGAAGTTATCTTCCGGATTGCCGTACTGCGAGTTGCGGTCTTGTGCGGTGAGGCGCGTCGCTTCGTTGAGAAGCGCAGTGCGTGCAGGGATTTGCTCAGCTTGCTTCTGAGCCAACCATTCTTCCCGCGAAGGAGTAGCTGCAAAGCCAGTTTGAATATCAGCACGAGTATGCATTGGATTCCTCATTCAAAGAGTTTCAAAAGGGTGTCGCCTTCTTTCAGATCGTAACCTGCGCGCGAACCTGCCAGCACGCCGGGCTTTCCGACAGTAGATGACGTGAGACGATGCTTGCGATTCATGATTTCGCAATACACCACATCGTCGAAGTATTTTGCGAATGCCTTCGACGCATTGCTTGTGCCACCGATCGGCACGATCTTCTTGCTCTTGTCTTCCATCTCGACCATGAGTTCGTGCGAGATGACAACGATGTTGCACGGAGCAGTCTGAATGAAAGAACCGATGCGTTCCAGGATGCGGCCTTGCTTGCCGTATTCATCCCAGCCCATCTTCGCATCGAAGTTGTCTTTGGCAATCTCATTCCGCATAATGTAGTTGCCAGCCGACTCAACAAGCTGCGACCAGGAATCGATCACCAGAATATCTTGATCGACACGAAGCTCTGCAAGATTGATGCTAGACTTCTTAGCTGCCGGATCTTTCGAGCAGACCGGGCAGGCGACCTTGCCGTGCGAATAGCAGACAACATTCGTACCAGGCTTCAGCACTTTCAGCATCGTCTCGATTGCCATCGGATTCGTCTGCTGATCCGGGATACGAAAGAGATTGACATTCTTCCGCAGCGAAGGATCGAGCCGCTCTGGGTTCATGAGAGTCTTGACACTGTCTTCGTTGTCGAAGTAATGCAGCTTGAACTTCTTGGCAAGTTCGCCGACAGCAGCAGTCTTGCCAGACTTCGGCGGACCGTAGACAAGAATGTGGCGCACAGCACCTGATTTGTATTCGTCGAGATTCATGACAGGCTCTTGTCAAGATTGGAAAGTTCGTTCGCCAGTGCCTGCTCTGCTTCATTGAAGGCATCGAAGGCAGAGAACAGCGAAGGCAATTCTTTGCGTGCTTGCTTCTCGCGCGCCGGCCACGAAGACCAGCGTTGAATGCCCTTGCCGCTCATGAAATGCAAGATCGAACGCTTGTCATCTTCAGTCAGCGGCGGATCTGCTGGCAGCACACCAAGCTGTGCAAGAATCTGCGTCTGCCTGCCGTCCGGCACGTTAGCTGCTTCGAGAGCAGCCTTCACTTGAGCGAGAGTGATCATCGCGAATTGTCCTTGTTGAGTTTGCCAATGAGATAGCCAGCCTTCGAGAGATTCTCGCCAGCAGCACGAAGTAGATCGGTAACTGCCTTCGTTTGATCCATGTCAAGTCGAAGCTTCTGCGCGTGCAGTTCTTCTCTTTCCTGCTTCAGTTTGTTGTATGCCCAGTCAGCACCTTCCGTGCGAAACTTGATCTGAAGCTCGTTCAGTTCGTCTCGCGACAAACGGGCGACAATGACTTTGCGGGGCATCATCCATTCCTTTCCTGTTGTTTACGAATCACATCACTGATCTTGAACGAGTAATCGACTCGCTCGGCTTGTTCCTCAGGACCGAGGACTTTCTCTTCCATTGCATCGCTAGTGATGTTGCAAGATCCGAAGAACTCGCAACGCCGCATGAATGCGTAGCAATTCTCGCCCCGCTTCGGATAGAAGCCGATCTTCCGATAAGCACTGATCGAAGCGTGATCCAAACGAATGTCGTTGATCCATTCTGCTTTCATGAATGTCGTCTTGCTGAAAGGCACCAGATCCCATTTGCGTTCTGGTGCAGAGTAGCAGAGATAGAAAACTTCGTAGGAAGTGTCGTCGGCCAGCATGTCGATAGCAATGCCGTAGGACAGAGCTTGCGAAGAGTTCGCATAGATAGCGGGCTCCACATCTTTGAAGCCGTGCGTCTTGTTCTCTTGAATTGCCAACTGCCCAGTGACGCGATGCTGCAAGATCACATCGATGTGCATGTAATGCTTGTAGCCGTTCTCGCAGTCAATCTCGATGGAGAGTTCGATAGCAGGCTTGCCGTTCGGCAGAATCCAGACGGCCCATTCGGAGAGATGCTCTTCATGGAATGCAGCATAGGATTTGACAGCGATCCACGCATCCCAGATTGTCTTGTGCTTCTTCTCGATGGCAGCATCGAATGGAATGCGCCAAGCGAGGAACGCATTGAAGAGAGCTGCGGTCATATCTTGGCCTGACATGAGCCAGCTTTGCACACCTGCGCCGACAGCATGGCCGTAAGCGAAATCGACATTGTTCTGTCCGGAATCGCCACGCAAGGCACGAGCCTTAATAAGCTGGAAGCGACGCGGGCAGCGATGCAATTCGTTCATCATGCTGTAGGAAGAAGCATTGATGTACGATTGCAGGACTGTGTAGCCCTTGTCGCTAGTATCCTGATGCGAGATACCAATCGAGATC
>ERZ650310.564-NODE-564-length-10918-cov-7.366565_pt1 | contig 10918 bp, 3 predicted proteins | sample MGYA00376246_ERZ650310 | MGnify/ENA primary metagenome ERZ650310 (study PRJEB26733, sample SAMN07839286) | wastewater metagenome | biome: small river; feature: stream; material: water | place: USA: North Carolina | collected 2016-03-01 ...
AAGACACTCTTTCCCTACACGACGCTCTTCCGATCTTTTATTATTTCACTAATTAGCTTTATTCCAAATTGGATTTCGGCTCAAATCAGCATTGATGACACCCAAAATGCCGATCAGTTAGTTCAAGTACTTACCAATAATAATTCTTGTTTAACTGTTTATCCAGCATCAGCTTCTGGTTCAATAATAAATAAAAGCTTTGCCTCTTTTAACAAAAATGGCAGTAATTTTCCTTTTACCGCTGGCGTGGTTTTAAGCACTTGGGAAAGTAATAATTCAAAAGGACCTTATAATCCAAGTTTTAGCAATAGCGTGGAAAGTTGGTCAGGAGACAGTAACATGAATTCAATTTTAGGAATAACTTCTTATAATGCTACAACATTAGAATTTGAATTTGAATCGTCTACCAACTTTTTAAGTTTTAACTACATTTTTGCGTCTAATGAATATATTCGAGATTATCCGTGTTCGTACTCTGATGGCTTAGCTATTTTAATCAAAGACATCACTAGTAATAGTAGTTATGTCAATATTGCTACTTTACCAGACGGTACAGCTGTATCTTCTAAAAACATACATCCTACAATAAATCCTACAGATACCTCTTTATCAAAATGCGATGCAAAAAACGAAAATTACTTCGGTCAATTTAATACTGATTTAGCGATAGCTAGTCCAATAAATTATGCTGGTCAAACTAAAGTATTAAACGCCCAAAGTAAACTTGAAATTGGACATCGTTACAAAATTAAATTTGTAATCGCAGAAGACAGAAGTCGTTCACAGTTTTCGGCAATATTTGTTGAAGCAGGTAGTTTTACTTCTAAAATAGATTTAGGAAAAGACCGATTAATCGCTGATAATACGGCTATTTGTAATGGAGAAACTTTTGAAATTAAAACCAATATGTCAAGTATAGGATATACTTTTAAATGGTACAAAGACGGCTTGACTACTCCTTTAACTGGGGAAACAAATCCTTCACTCATAGCAACCCAAGCAGGCACTTATAAAGTTGAAGTTACCGATTCAAGTGGATGTAATTTTATTGGTGAAATCAAAATTGAATATACAACAGGAATGGGTTTAAAAGACGTAGCTCTTGCTAAATGCGATGATAATGGTACTGGGTCGGCATTCTTTGACTTGACTTCATTGAATACAATAATTACTAATAATAACCCTGATACTACTATTTCAAATTACTACGAAGACAGTAATCAAACCATTGAAATCACAACTCCAACCGCATTCGAAAAAACTAATTCAGGTGACCAAATAGTATATGCAAAAGGAGTTAATTCAAAATTTAGCTGTACAGAAACGGCTCAAATTACACTAAAAACACTCACTAGCAATCCTGTCCTAGGCAATCTACCCTCTCCTATTATTAAAGAATTTGCGGGAGGAAAAAATTCTGTTGAACTAATTACTCCTTCAACAAATACCACATTTGAATTTTCAATAGACGGAATCAATTACCAATCCAGCCCTCTTTTTTTGGATATAAGCAGAGGAAATTATATCGCTTACATAAGAAACCGAGCGAATTGTGACTATGCCACTTACCCATTTACAATTTTAGACTACCCCAACTTTTTCACACCAAACGGAGATGGCGCCAATGATGTATGGAAAGTAGATGGTTTAGATTCATACCCCCTTGCTACAATTTATATTTTTGATCGATTCGGTAAACTCCTCAAGCAAATGGATGCCAATTCTGTAGGTTGGAATGGAACTTTTAATGGCTACCCTCTTCCAGCTACTGATTATTGGTTTCGATTAATGTTAAATGACAATCAAATTGTTAATGGACATTTTAGCTTAAAAAGATAAAAGTATTTTTGCTATTTTTAGCAGATGAAAAAAATACCACTACTTTTCATAGTATTGTTATCGCTAAATTGTCTTGCTCAATTTAGTAAAACACATTATATACCACCATTAACAACAAATAGCAATGCTGGGGTAACTCCTCAGGATCATTATATTTACATTTCTACTCCAAGTATTTCAAACATTAATTTTAAAATAATTCAGATTGGAGGTACAACAATAACAGGTACTGTAAGTAAAAGTACTCCATACATTTATTCAATTGGATCTGGCGAAAACACACAATTATTTGTACCCAGTTCTAGTACTGGTTTAGTAAACAACAAAGGTTTTATTATTGAAAGTGAAGGATTAATCTACTCGAGTATTAGAACTAATGCTGGTAGTGGAAATCAAGCTGGAGGATTAGTTACTAAGGGTGTTAGTGCCTTTGGTAAAAGATTTAGAGCCGGTGCCATGTTAAACTCTTCAAATATAGTTGGGTTATTAAACTTTTTTTCGGTTTTAGCTACAGAAAATAATACTAGCATTACTATTTCTAATATACCTAATGGAACGTTATTAGCCAATGGAACCACTTTTAATGGTCCTTTCACAATAAATTTAAACAAAAACGAAAGTTATATTCTAGGTATAAATGGAAATATAGGAGGTAATATTATAGGCGCTTTAATAGAATCTAATAAGGATGTTGTTGTAAACAGCGGTTCTTTTGGTGGTACTAACGATCCCTCGACAGCTTCTGGAGCTGGAAGAGATGTCGGTTTTGATCAAATTGTCGGGTCGGATAAGATTGGTAAAGAATACATATTCATTAGAGGACAAGGGACTACTGTATTAGAACGTGTTTTAATAATTGCCGATGAAGATAATACCGAAATTTATGCCAACGGAAGCACTACTCCTATCACAATAATTCAAGCAGGTCAAAATTATATTTTTGATGGTAATGCATTTGTAAACAATAATTTATATGTAAACACTACTAAAAAAGTCTTTGCCTATCAAAGTATTGGAGGGACAGCTTCAAATGCAAATCAAAATTTATTTTTTGTTCCACCTTTGAATTGCTCTACACCAAAAATTGTTGACAATATACCGCAAATCAATAGGATTGGAAATGTAAATTATGATGGAGTTGTCAATGTAGTTACTGAAAATGGAGCATCTGTATTAATAAATAATTTACCAATTGGGGTAAATCCTATCACTATTACAGGAAATCCTGATTTTGTTTGTTACACCGTTAATGGTCTTTATGATGATATTGCTATTAAATCAACAAAACAAGTGTATGTTTCTTATTATGGAACAAGAAGCGCTGCAACTTATGGTGGCTATTATTCTGGTTTTGATATCAAACCAGAACTTACTATTCAAAATACTACAACAATTTCAGGAAGTTGTTTACCTAATATCACCTTAACAACTACTCCTGATCCAGATTATACTTTTCAATGGCTACAAAACGACACTAATATTTTAGGGCAAAACTCAAACTCGTATATTCCATCTACCCCTGGTTATTATCAAGTTAAAAGGAGTATTCCTAATTGTAATACCAACAATGTATCTGACAAAATCCCAATCAGCAATTGTCCAACTGACCTCGATAATGATTCAATAGCTGATAACGTTGATGTAGATAATGATAATGATGGAATTACCAATTGTACAGAATCATATGGAAACCTAGGTATAGATCACTCGTATGGAAATATAAGAATAGGAAATTATTCTAATTCATTTACAACCTCTTTAATCCCAGCATCGAATATTTCTAATCCTCTTATCGGAAAACCAAATGGAGATTTTATAAGTGAAGTTCCTGCAGGAAAAGGCAATACCCTAGAATATAAAATCAGTTTTGCTAATCCTATTTCTTTAGCTTTAGAATATGTAAATACAGCTAATAGTGCTGACTTAATTAACTCAGACGGGGAATTTATTATCAAATCAGACATCGATAAGACGGTAACAGTATTGAATCCAAACAATCAGTTATTGATCGATACTAATTATGATGGGATTTATGAGAGTGGCGTTACTCAATATTCATCGTTTGAAATAAGGTTTAGACTCAACAGTAGTACACCTCTTGCTGCTGGAACTGGAACGTTTAGTTTTCAATCGTACTTAAACTCTTCCCTTACTTTTATCCATTCCAACTTATCGGATACTAGCAACAATAAAGCAACTTTTGCAATTAAAGCTACTTGTATCCCTAGAGATTCTGATTTAGATGGAACTGCTGACCAATTGGATTTAGACAGTGACAATGATGGTATTACAGATATAATTGAATCACAAACGAACACAGCTGTTAACTCATCTAATTTAGACACTAACAAAGATGGACTTTATGATGTTTTTGGTTCAGGCACAGCCCCTTTAGATACAGATAATGATACTGTTTCTGATTATTTGGATTTGGATAGCGATAATGATGGTATTTATGATAAAGACGAATCAGGAACCAATTCTATTAATCAAGATATAGACAATGATGGGATTAAAAATTACAGAGAATTAGACAGTGACAATGATAGCTGTTTTGATGTAATCGAAGCAGGCTTTTTAGATCCTAATGGTGATGGAGTTTTAGGAAACACATCTCCTGCGACCATTAATACTAATGGAGTTGTAACGAGCGGTACGGGTTACTTAAATCCTAACACGAATTACATCACAGCTGCTCCAATTAGTATAAATACACAACCTCAAATTAATCCTACTTGTGAATTGCAAAATACTTCTATTTCGATTGTAGATAATGGAGGAAATACATATCAATGGGAACAATCTTCTGATGGTATCAATTGGAATAACCTTTCAGATAATACTACTTATTCTGGAGTACGGTCCAACACATTAAATATTAATCGAGTAAGCAACTCAATGAATGGTTATCACTATCGTGTTCAACTAAGTAAAGTTGGTAATAGTTGTGGATTACTATCGAATGTAGCCACTTTAACTGTATATCCTTTACCATCATTATTACCAACCATAGATTTGAAACAATGTGACGATAATGCAGATGGAAGATCAGACTTTAACCTTACAGAAAAAAATAATTTTATTTCTACTAATGCTGCAACTGAAACATTTACCTATTATACTTCTCCAATTGGAGCTCAAACTAAAGACAATGCCACATTAATTGCTAACCCAATTGCTTATACTAGTAATTCTAATAGAATTTGGGTAAGAGTTGAAAATGCAAATGGGTGCTTTAGTACTTCAGAAATGAATTTAACCGTTTCATCCACACAAATTTCATCTACTTTTAAAAGAGTTTTTAAAACCTGCGATGATGCAATCAGTTCGATAAGTACCGATACAGACGGAATTTCTAAATTTGATTTTAGTAGTGTTACAGCTGATGTTCAGCAATTTCTAATTCCTCCTTTAACTAATTATGCTATAAAATATTACCGCAATGAGGCCGATGCATTAGCGGAAACCAATGAAATCATCAATACCACAAATTACAGAAATATCGGACATCCAAATGAACAAGAGATATGGATAAGAGTAGAAAGTATTTTAGATAATTCGTGCTTTGGTTTAGGACCGCATATTAAATTAATTGTAAATCCAAAACCAAATATTGATACTAATGAAGATGGACACGACAATAAGTTAGTATGCTCTAACTTACCTTCTTTCTTTGTCGAGCTTAATGCCGGAATTACCGATGGTACTCCTACTACGAATTATTCTTATGAATGGAAAAAAGACGGAGTAATATTAAATTCAGAAACTAATTCAACATTAAATGTAAATTCAAATGGAACTTATTTAATTACCGTATCAACACCATCAGGATGTTCTAGAACAAGAACTATTCAGGTTACAGCTTCAGATATTGCTACTATAAATAGTGTTACTATTGTTGATTTAACAGATAATAATTCCGTCACGATAAATGCTTCTGGAAAAGGAATTTATGAATACAGTCTAGACGCTCCAGTTGGTCCGTTTCAAACATCCAACTTATTTGAAAATGTGGCTGCTGGTATTCATGATTTATATGTTATTGACACGAATGGTTGCGGAACGATTACAGAAACCGTAGCTGTAATTGGTGTACCAAAGTTTTTTACCCCTAATGGAGATGGATTTAATGATTTCTGGAATGTCAAAGGAGTAAATAACATCTTTAATTCTAAATCGATTATTTACATTTTTGATCGATATGGAAAATTATTAAAACAAATTCTTCCTTCAAGTCAAGGTTGGGACGGAACGATAAATGGAGAACCTATGCCAGCTGATGATTATTGGTTCACAGTAAAACTAGAAGATGACCGAGAAGCAAAGGGACATTTTAGTTTGAAACGATAATACTATTAATTAGTTATACTACAACTATTTGTCTAAATTTGAATTTGCTTAAATACATGAAACCAAAGTTTTTACTTTTAGTTGTAATTCTTATATCTAGTACTTCTTTTGCTCAGAAAGAAGCTGCTAATTGGTACTTTGGTGATATGGCTGGTTTAACATTCAATTCTGGATCTCCAGTTGCGCTATTAAATGGTCAATTAATTACACGAGAAGGTTGTGCTAGTATTTCTGATAAAGATGGTAATATTCTTTTTTATACTGATGGGTCAAAAGTATACAATAAATTACATCAAGTAATGCCTAATGGGTCTGGTTTACTTGGGCATGTATCAAGCACACAGTCTGCTATTATTGTGCCAAAACCTAAAAATCCTTACATCTATTATATCTTTACAGTAGACCAACCTCTGGCAGAAAATGTTGATGAAGACCTACTAAATGATGAAGATCCTCCAAATAATGGTTTAAATTATTCACAAGTCGATTTAAGATTGAATAATGGATTAGGAGATATTGTTACTACTGAAAAAAATATTCATTTAATTACTTATGATCCACAAAACACCGAAGAAGTAAAATTTAAATGTTCTGAAAAAATAACTGCAGTACAACATGGTGACGGAATCTCGTTTTGGGTTATTACCCATTTTTTAGATAATTTTTATGCATTTAAAGTAAGTACTACTGGGGTAAATAAAACACCTGTAAAAACAAACACTCCAATGAATGTTCCTCTTGGTGGATATCATTCCAATGCTATTGGCTACCTAAAAACTTCCCCAAACGGAACAAAATTAGCCATCGTAAATTCATCTTTGAAAACCAACAATGAGTTAGGCCCAAAAGGAGAAGTAAGGAGAAATACAGGTGCTGTTTGGCTATTTAATTTTAATACTTCAACGGGTACAATTAGTAATGGTATTCCTATTTTAAGTGGCGCAAACCCATATGGGGTAGAATTTTCTGCAAAATCAAAAAAATTATATGTAACCACAAATCTATTTAATTCAGAAGGAATTAGTCAAGGTAGTTCGGTATTTCAATACAATTTAAAAAGTGACAACATTATTAGTTCGAAAATTGAAATTACAAACTCATACCACGTAGCAGGTGCCTTACAACTCGCAATTGATGAAAAAATATACCGATCAGGCTATTCTGTTTCTCAAGATGGCTATGACAAGCTTTCTGTAATCAACAATCCAGAATCAGACGGAACAGATTGTAATTATATCCAAAATCAAGTTGATTTAAAAGGACGTAAAACCTATCTAGGATTACCTCCTTTTATAACTTCATTATTTCTTTATTCATTTAATTATGAATTCAATTGTGTAGGGCAAGCTACACATTTTTATATCAGTTCATCAGAAACAACTGATAGCGTACTGTGGAATTTTGGAGATGGAACTACATCAACCGATAGGAATGCATTTCATACTTACCTCACTCCCGGAGATTACAAAGTATCTCTTATTAAAACAGTAAATGGAGAAAATAGAGAACCTATTGAAAAAACAATTACCATATATGAAATTCCTAAAACAACGATTACTCCGTATAAACTAATTCAATGTGACACACAAGACTCTAATCCAACCGATGGATTGGCAACTTTTAACTTAGCCCTCTCGAGTAACGCTCTAAGTATTGGACAAAAAGAGGTTCAGATATATTACTACAAATCTATATTAGAAGCAAATGAAGATACAAATAATCTAAATTCATTAAACTTAATTTATCGCAATACGATTCCAAACGAAGTAGTGTATGCCAAAATAGTATTACCGTCTGGATCGTGTTATAGTATTCAAACTATAATTCTTCAAGCAAATAGAAACATATCTATTTTACCTGTTTCTATACACGAATGTGCTAATTCTGATGGTAAAGCTGAATTCGATTTGGAAAAAAAAACAATTCAAATCCGTAGTGAATTGAATCTCCCACAAAATGTAATATTTACATATTTTGCTAGTAAAAATGATGCTGAATTGGGGACTAATCCCTTAGCAATAAAATATATTTCAAATTCGAAGACACTTTATATTAGAGCCGAAAATGAAGACGGGTGCTTTGGGACAGGTCAATTTGATATTATTGTAGATCAAAGTCCATCTATTCAATTAAAAAGCTCTAAAATACTTTGCGAAGGAGTAAATAATTCTGTGATTTTAGATGCTGGAATTATTCCTCCAGCAATTGAAAATGATTATTCCTATTTATGGAATACTAATGAAACCTCTGCTACTATTAGAGTCAATCGAGAAGGAAACTATAATCTTGTGGTTAAAAATAATTTTAATTGTACTGCAACTCGAAATGTTACAGTTATTCTTTCAAAACTAGCTAGAATTAATTCGCTAAAAATAAAAGACCTACAAAAAGAAAATCAGGTTTTTATTATTCTTGACAACCCCACTTCCTATCGATTTAAAATTATTTTTGAAAACGGAACAGAGACTACCTTCCAAGATGAACCAATATTTGACAAGGTACCTGGAGGTCTACATCAATTAATTATTGACAACAAAGATGGGTGTGGAGAAATAAATTCTGAATTAGTAATTTTAGAAGCGCCCTTATTTTTCACCCCCAATGCAGATGGATATAATGATTTTTGGAATTTAAAGGGCACAAATGGAACCAATGCGATACAATCTACAATTCACATATACGATCGTTATGGCAAACTAATCAAAGAAATAAATACCTCTAATCAAGGTTGGGACGGAACGATAAATGGAGAACCTATGCCTGCAGATGATTATTGGTTCACAGTAAAACTAGAAGATAACCGAGAAGCCAAGGGACATTTTAGTTTGAAACGATAACTAAATCGTACATTGATTTCAAAAAGAAAACCACCAATTTTCATTGGTGGTTTTTCTATAAATGAGATTCTAATATCTTTAGATTTTAAATCTTTTTCTATCTGTTTCTGTCAAATAAATTTTTCTCAAACGAATACTTTTTGGAGTAACCTCAACGTATTCATCTTTTTGAATGTATTCCAAAGCTTCTTCTAATGAGAAAATAATTGGTGGAATAATTCTTGCTTTTTCATCATTTCCAGAAGAACGAACATTCGATTGTTTTTTTGCTTTCGTTACGTTGATACACATATCATCGCTACGAGAGTTTTCTCCAATTACTTGTCCTTCGTAAATTTCATCATTTGGATTAACGAAGAATTTACCACGATCTTGTAATTTATCAATAGAATAAGGAATCGCTTTTCCGTTTTCCATAGAGATTAACGAACCATTGTTTCTTCCAGGAATTTCACCTTTAAAAGGCTCATATCCAATATAACGGTGTGACATAATTGCCTCACCTGCAGTAGCAGTAAGCAATTGATTACGCAATCCGATGATTCCACGAGATGGAATATTGAATTTAATAATCATACGATCGCCTTTAGCTTCCATTGAAAGCATTTCTCCTTTACGAATAGTAACAAATTCTACTGCACGTCCAGAAAGATTCTCTGGTAAGTCAATTGTTAATTCTTCGATTGGCTCACATTTTTTACCGTCAATTTCTTTAATGATAACTTGTGGTTGACCAATTTGTAGTTCATACCCTTCTCTTCTCATAGTTTCAATAAGAACAGATAAGTGCAATACACCTCGACCAAAAACCATAAACTTATCAGCCGAATCCGTTTCACCTAACTTCATCGCTAAGTTCTTCTCTAATTCTTTTGTTAATCTTTCACGGATATGACGAGAAGTAACAAATTTACCTTCTTTACCAAAGAAAGGTGAATCGTTAATAGTAAACAACATACTCATTGTTGGCTCATCAATGGCAATTGTTTGTAATGCTTCTGGATTTTCAAAATCAGCGATAGTATCACCAATTTCAAAACCTTCAACACCAATAATAGCACAAATATCTCCCGCAATTACTTGTTGTACTTTTTTACGACCTAGTCCTTCAAAAGTATGTAATTCTTTAATTCTTGATTTTAAAATAGTTCCGTCTCTTTTTACTAAAGAGATTGGCATACCTTCATTCAATATACCTCTTTCTAAACGACCGATTGCGATACGTCCTGTGAAAGAAGAAAAATCTAATGAAGTAATAAGCATTTGTGGAGTTCCTTCAGAAACTTTAGGAGCAGGCACATTAGCAATTACCATATCTAATAATGGTTCGATGTTTTCTGTTTGATTTTTAAAATCATCAGACATCCAGTTATTTTTAGCTGAACCATACACAGTTGGGAAATCCAATTGCTCTTCAGAAGCTCCTAATTCAAACATTAAGTCGAATACTTTTTCGTGAACCTCTTCTGGAGTACAGTTTTCTTTATCAACTTTATTAATAACCACACATGGTTTTAATCCAAGATCAATTGCTTTTTGCAATACGAAACGTGTTTGTGGCATTGGTCCTTCAAAAGCATCTACCAATAGACAAACTCCATCAGCCATATTTAATACACGCTCTACCTCACCACCAAAATCGGCGTGACCAGGAGTATCAATAATGTTGATTTTTGTTCCTTTATATACAACAGAAACGTTTTTTGAAGTAATTGTGATTCCTCTTTCACGTTCTAAGTCGTTGTTATCAAGGATTAAGTCACCTGTATTTTCGTTGTCACGAAATAATTGACAGTGATACATAATTTTATCAACCAAAGTCGTTTTACCGTGGTCAACGTGGGCAATAATTGCAATGTTTCTAATAGATTCCATCTGTGATTTTTAATGGG
>ERZ650310.566-NODE-566-length-10912-cov-6.111449_pt1 | contig 10912 bp, 17 predicted proteins | sample MGYA00376246_ERZ650310 | MGnify/ENA primary metagenome ERZ650310 (study PRJEB26733, sample SAMN07839286) | wastewater metagenome | biome: small river; feature: stream; material: water | place: USA: North Carolina | collected 2016-03-01 ...
TCCGATCTGGTGGTGGCATCGGCGGTGCTGCCGTAATAGCCGCGCACCAGACCGCACAGCATGTGGTACTGGTCGGCCTCGTAGGGCGTGCCACGCGAGCCGATAAAGTCGAAGATGCTTTCGGCAAGCGTGTCCGCATCCCGCCTCGCGGCATCCGAACCCGGCCGGCCGCGCAACAGCTTCGCCTGTGTGAGGTCTGCGCGCAGCGACAGTACCTCCTGCTCGCGATCCCATAGCTCAGACGACAGCTCTTCGCGCAGTCTCACCTCGTTATCGCGCTGTTGCGTGACCAGCGCAAGCTCCGCGCGGAGCGTGTCCACCTGACGCACAAGCGAGGATGCACAGTCGTACAGGTTATCGTGCTCAGCCTTCCCAGTATTTGACTCCCCACCGCAATGCACACAGGCCACTAGAACGTCGCTCATTCGTGCACATCTCCCGCCGCGGCCAGTGCGGCGGATTCGTCGGCATCGGCGCGGGCGTCAAGAATGATCTCGCACGCCGTATTGATGGCCGCGTATCGTTCGCGCCGCTGCTCGTCCTTCATGATCCAGCCCCGCACGGCGTTGAGCTTCTCCTCGCTCAGATTCGCGAGCGGCTGCCCGCCGCGCCCGCCCCACGCGCTCGCATCGCCCGGCAGGAGCATCGCCTCGGCCGCCGCAAGCGTGAGCGGAGCATCCGCCTCCTCCACGATGGCGACCTCCTCCCGCACCGCGCTGCTGCGTGCGGCCATCTGGCGCGGCTGCACCGTCTCGAGCTTCACATAGTCCGGCCGCGACGATACCGGCTCCGGTGCCGGGTACTCGTCAGCCGTATAAAGCCCCGAAAGCTCCTGCGGGAATGCCTTCCGCAACGCGAGCGACTCGGCGCACTTCGCGAGCATCGTCGCGGGCATCTTCCCCCACATCGGCGACGATGGCTGTGCGTACTCGCGGAAGGTCGCGAGACCGACCAGCGGCTGCGCGAAGTCGTGCCGCATCACGCCCACGCGAGCCGCGGCGGGCGGCTTGTCGCTCAGCCACACGTCCACCCACACGCCGTCCTGCCCGCACCATTGCGGCGCGGTCTGGCCGGCGTACTTGCCAGTCCTTTCGGCGATCAGTCGGAAGCCGTCGATACTGACCTGTACCGACATCTTACCCTGCCGCTTGATCGCGTAAATCTGCCTCGCGAAAGGGTCCAACCCCGTGCGCTCGCACTGGGCGAGGAACAGCGCGGTTTCGTCGTTCGTCGCCCCGACGGCGATCGTACGCTTAATGAGCTCAATCTGGTCCGGCGACATCCCGCCGCGGTCGGTGATAGCAAGTGCGGTACTCATGCGGCGACCTGGCGCGTCTGCGCCGTCTTGGTGTGTCGGGCGTGCCGTCCAGCAATCGCCCGTGCGAGCCACGTCACATCCTCAATGTCCGAGTGCCAGCACATCCAGACCTCGCGCTCGGCCATCGTGAGCCCCTTGAGAATGTCCGAGTACCAGCACATCCAGACCTCGCGCTCGGCCATCGTGAGCCCCTCGAGGAGCGTCGAGAAGGCGCGGATCGCGACCTGTACCTCGTGGTTGTCCGGGTTCGTGCGCCACGTCGTGCGGATCGCCACGAGGGCGCGAAGCGGATCGCCTTCGTATCGGGCGACCTGTGCGGCCGCGAGCGCCCGCGCGTCCCGTGCGACGTCACGCCGCCGCTGTGCTGCGCCGGTCATGCGGCCATCCCATCGACGATCGCGTCGAAGCTGCTGAGCGTGAAGTCGGGGCCGAGCGCCTTGACGAGATCCGAGGCAATCGTCGCCCGCGGCGTCTCAATCAGCGCCGCAAACGGGAGCGTCTGTCCGGCCATCACGAGCGCGGTGAGCGCCGAAACGTCGAGCGATTGCGGTACGAGACAGAGCTCGGTGCGACGTGCCCACTCCAGCGCCGCCCCGGCGTCGGTGAGCTGCACCGAGCGGAACGTCTTGACCTCGACGCCGGCCGTCGGCTTCTTCGCGCCGTTGATGGAATACAGCGCCTCGGCCAATATCTTCACCTCCGACTCAGCGGCGGCCACGTCGGCCGCGGCACTCTTCGCCCGCGTCGTGAGCTCGGCGATGCTCGCCTCGAACTCGGCGCGGCGGCTCTTGAGGTCGGCAGCGAGGGCGGCCGAGAGCCCACGCTTAACGGTGAGCGCCACTACCGCAGCGCGGAGGGAGCCGAGGATCGCGCTCGGTGCGGCCATCTGTACGGTATCCGTCATCTCGTCGTCCTCCTCGGTGTCCGTCTGGCCCCAGACCATCGGGGTGCCGGTGTCGCGCATCTCGCGTTCGGCCATCCGCTCAAAGTCCTGCCGCTTCCGATCGTATGCCCGCTCGTCGGCGAAGTCGTCATCGGCCCACGGGTCGTCAAACGCGTCAAAGTCCGCATAAGGGTTCGTCATGCGGCCACCTGCTCGGTGGGGCGCGGAATCCGCGGCGGGATGCGGCCGGCGGCGAACAACGTGCGCCGCTTCGGTGTCGGTGTTACCTTCGTCATGCGTGCTGCACTCCCCTCTGTGTGTGGTATGCCGTGCCCTCGGACGGTGGCAGCCGTCGCGGGGGCGTTGTTTTTCCGGTCGCTCATCCGACGCGCCGGTGCTGCACTTCCTGCTCGACGATCTGCTCGGCCAGCGAGCCGAGGACCGTCGCGGCCTCGCTGGCCGTGAATCCGCCGTCGAGCATCGTGCCGGCGAGTGAGGCCAAGCCGTCCGCCGTCTTGAGCCCGCGCCGCCGAGAGACGACGAGGTCGAGGCTATTCGGGACCGCCCGCCGTGCGGCGCGGAATCGGTTGCGGATCTCCCGCGCCGTATCGGCGAGCGCGACCCGTGCTTCCTGTGCTTTTGCTGTCGTTCGCATTGTCCCCTCTGTCTGGCGTTTTGTGACTGCTGGCGAGTGGCAGCTCGCCGTATGCTCCGTCCATGCAATCGCACGCACGGAGCCCACCACTACGCCGCCTCTGCGGCGGCTTCCCTCGCGGCGATCTCGCCAGCGAGCGATTCCAAGACGACGAAGGTCACGCCCCCGTGGCGCTCGACCTCGTACCGTCCCGTCGCGATGCGGTGCATCACCGTGTTGCGGGCGACCCCGATCAAGGCGGCGGCGCGGGTCGGCGTGACAAGATCCTTTTGGTGGATGGTCATCGGCTGTATACGTTGTTGGTGATTGCGTAGGCGCGTTGGCGATGGTGCAACAATATGAAAGAAGCTGGAACTACGCAAGTCCTTTCTTTTAGGTTCTTCCACGATGACGGGAAAAGAGGCCTTCGCGGTCCTTTTACGCGAGGTGACGCGCCGGTCACAGACGGCCATCGCCGCGGATATCGGCGTCAGCGAACCGACGGTTAGCCGTTGGATTCGCTCGCCGCTGCCACCTCGCGGCGCGAACTTGTCGCGCCTTGTGCTGTGGGCAGAGTCGCTCCCATCCCAGCCCCAGCCGGACGTGCTCGCGGCCGCGATTGAAAAGACGGGCGCGAATCTGGTTCGCCTCGCCGAGATCCGCGGCCACGCGCGAGCCGTCCTCTCAATGCTCAAGTCGGTGACGGACGAACAGCAGCGCGTCGTCGATAGCCTCGAGCCGTGGTCACGCGCTGAAGGGACAGCTCTTGCCGCGCAGGTGCCGGAAGCGGATCACGAAGCGATCCGCGAGAGCGTCAGGCAGTCAGCCGCGAAAAAAGCGCGCACCCGGCGGAAAGAGGCGTAATCACGCCATCGAGCTCCCACGTCAGCACCATCCCGTACAACTGCCCCATTGAGACCGCGCAATGTCGGAGCACCGGATACCCTGGCGCGGTGCTGCATACGCTGAGCGTATGCGTCGCGCTCGCCGGCCAGACCGTGAGGATCTGCCCGCGGCGGCAGAGCAGCGGCGAGATGATTTCGACCTCAATGGAATACAACGCGAGAAAGTCCACTAGCTACCCGAAGAAAGGCCGAACGCAATGTAATCCGGCGGCCTGACATTCCCGCCGCGAGCTTGTCCGTATGCCGCGCCATTCTACTACCGAACGGCAATACAGCAAGTGACGAGGCGTTCACGCGCCGCCGCTGGCGAGCGGGATCGGCCGATCGCGTCAGCGGAGCGTCATTCCGGGCGCGTGTTGAGCGTCAGACCACCAGCACCACAGCGCCAGAGCCGATCACGCGGCCCGCGTAGCTCGCTACCAGCCACGCCCGCCCGCCTCGCGGGAAGGCCGACCGCACATCCGCAGCGGCCAGTGCCAGCGGCGGGAGTACGCCGTCGGTGGTCACGAGCTGCCGCACGAGTGCCGGCGCGGCGGGCGGGCCGCCGTGAATCGGCGAGAGCCACGCATCGACGTAGCCACGCGTTACCGGCGACGCGATCGGGAGCAGGATCGACAGCCGCCCCGAGCTTCCGACGATCGTCTCGAGCGCGTCGAATTCGATCACGCGGCGGCTCGCTGCTTGCGAACGGTGACCGCCTTCGATTCGTGGTAGTCGCTCCCGAAGGCGAAATGCCGGTATAGCGTCGCGCCCTCGGCCTGCGCGGCGAGCTGCGTCGTCTTGTCGCTGCCCTCGATCACAGCGGAATACGCCCCGGTCGTCAGCGTCTCGGTCAGCGTTTTGGACAGCGAGGCGTGCAGCGCCGTCGCGGTGCCGTCCGTTTTCGCGCTCGTCGAAAGGAACGCGAGCCCGTCGGTGCGGCCGGTCAGCGTGATCGTTTCGGTGACGCCGCTCGTGGTGTTCACGCGGGTGAGCGTCGGCCGGACGACGATCAAGTCGTCGTTTTCGAGGTACAGCTCGTCGTCAAGATCGTTTGCCATAGAAAGCGCCTCAGTCGTCGGTAAGGTGGGAGAGCGTCGCGTCGATGCGCGTCGTAGCCGTCAGATCGGCCCCGAGGCGCGGCGTGCCGGTGATCGTCGGCGTGATCGTCGGCGACGCGGTGAGCGCGGAGTTGGTGGTCGTCTGCGCGGTGAGATCCGCGGCCACGGTCGGCGCGGCCGTGATGCTCGAGGCGATCCGTGCCGCCCACCGGAGCGCGGCCGTAATGAGCCCGAGGCCGAGCACGAGCACCGGAATAAAGACGCGAGCCACGGAGCCCGTCGGCGGCAACGCGGCCGCGAGCATGCGCGTCGTCTGCTTGCTGGCATTCGCCGCGATCGTGAGTCCCGCCGCGAGCACCTTCCCGGCGCGGCGTACGATCGTCGCAGATGCCGTGAGGCTCGCGGTGAGCATCCGCTGTTCCTGGCGTGTCACGCTGCCCGACGGCGCGACCGACGCGGCAAGGCTGCGGAGCATCCGGCGGAGCGGCACGACGGCCCCCGCGGCCTGTACGCTCGCCACCACGGTGCGCGTGGACTGCCGCACGATGGCACCGGCCGCTGTGAGGCTGGCCGCGACACTCTTCGCGCTGCGGTTCGTGATCGCGGCCACCGTTGTGACGGAGGCCGTCAGCGCCCGCGAGATCGCCCGAAGTCCGGTAGCGGTCGCGGTGCTCGTCACGCTCGCGGCGAGTGACCGATTGCCCTGCCGAATGACCGCACCGGACGCGGTGAGCGATGCCGTGACCGGCCGTAGCAGCGCCCGCAGCGTCGTGACCGCGCCCGACGGTGTGAGGCTCGAGGCGACCGCCTTGCGCGCCGCACGGAGCACCGCACCGGTGGGCGCGAGCGAGGCCGCCAGCGACCGCGCCAGCAGCCGCAAGCCCGCGACAGTACCGGACGCCGTGACGCTGGCCGCGAGCGCCTTCACCGCTTGCCGGACCACCGCACCGGTGGCCGTGAGCGAGGCGGACAGCGTGCGCGTCGCGAGCCGGGTGACCGTGCCCGCCGCGGTGACGCTCGCCGTGAGCGCACGCGCCGAGGACTTCGCGACCGTCGCCGACGCGGTCAGCGAGGCGGCAAGCGCCCGCGAGATCGCCCGAAGGCCCACAACGGCACCGGTGGCCGCCATGCTCGCCGTGAGCGTGCGCGTCGGCTGCTTCGCGATCGTGCCCGATGCCGTGAGACTCGTCGCCAGTGCGCGGAACGTGCTACGCGAAACAGTGCCCGCGGCCGTCAGCGACGCCGCCAGCGAGCGCACCACCGAGCGGAGGGCAAGCACCGCGCCGGATGGCGTCAGCGAGGCGGCCAGCGTGCGCGAGAGCAGCCGCAGCCCCGTGACGGCAGCGGACAGCGTCAGCGAGGCAGACAGCGCCCGCGCCGTCTGTTTCGCGGTGACGCTTACTCCCGTCACCGATGCCGTAAGCGCCCGCCGCGCTGACGATATTTCAGCCGCGCTCGAGGTGACCGATGCGGCGAGTCGTTTCGCGGGAAGGCGCACGAACGCCCCGGCCGTCGTCAGCGAGGCCGCAAGCGATTGCGTGAACGCGCCGCCAGACGGTGCCGGTTTAAAGGCCAGCAACACGCCGGTGTTCACCGCCGCCGTCGCGAGCGTTACCGTGCGGCCGGAAATGCTGCCCGCCGTCGTCGCGTTGTCGTCGGCGAACGCGAGGGAGAGCGGGTTCGCGTTGGCGTTCGCTGGTGCGATCGCGACGTGCCAGCCGACGTTGGTCGCGGCGGCGGCGAAGGCGGCAACCGCTGTGCCCGATGCGCCACTGCTCGCAAGGCGTGTGTCGCGTGACGCGATGAGCGAGGTCGTGCGGGTCGCTGCGCTGCCGCCCGTCGAGGCGCTTTCGACGCCGCGCGTATATCCGGCAGTAATACTGCTCGATGTGGTGCCGACGGCGGTGCCGTAGTACGCGAGCGTGAGTGTATTCGCGACAGTCGGCGTAATCGTCGGCGCGGTCGCGTTGACGCTTGAGGCATTCGCCTGTCGTGCGGACTGTTGAAAAGGCGTCGTCGTGTTCGCATTCCGCAGCACGACCAGCACGCACGATGCTTTCTGCGTGGTCCCGAGCGCAAACGACAGCACCGTCCCGGCTTGGTCGCCACCGCTCGACGGCACGACGTACCAGAGCAACCGCGTAATGGCGTTGGTGCCGTCACTCAGCGAGTCGTGCAATGTCCACGCGGGCGAGGAGCGCGTAACCGTCGTCGTCGTGCCGCGTACCGTCACCCAGCACGCAAGCACGTCACCAGCCCTTGCAGTAGCTGGGACCGTCACCGTTTGCGTCAGTGCGCCGCCCGCGTTGTTATCAGCGGCTGTCGCGACGACATACGGCCGCGACTCAAACACGTCATCGGATTCTTCAAAGAACGTCGGATTCGTGCCGCTGTACGCCGACGCGCTGTTCGTGTAGCTCACCGACGTATTCGACGCGCCGCCTGTCGCGGCCGCAAGGAAGCCAATCAGCGCGTTGTTGGTCAACGATGTCAGCGCCGACGTGGCCACCGTCGTGCTGCTCGCGTTCGCGCTCGCCGTGATCGCCTCGATCGGGTCGCCCGTCGTCGTGCAGCCCGCGACGGCGTACATTCGCGCGAGTGCCGCGTTGCCTGACGTGCGCGTGACGGTGACCGTGCCGGTTTCCGTTCCGGCAGCGCGTGCCCACCACACTTCGGTGCGGTGTCCTGTCCCGTTGTTCGTGCCCTGCTTCAGCGTCCATCCTGCGGGCATCGTCGAGACGACGTTATCCGAGGCGGTGAGCGTGACGCATAAGATGTCATTTGCGGCGAGCGTCGGGTATGCAACAGCGACGTTACCGGAAACGGTTGTCGCTATTGCGCCAGTTGCGCTGACTGCCGTACCCGTTCTCACAAGCATTTGCGGGTCGCTGTCCGTACCCGTAAACGTGACATCGCGCAAGTAACACTGGTTTGACGCTGTTGGTGTGGTCCCGCTTACAAAAGCGGGCGATACCATCGCCAGTCCGCATACACTGGGTGACAACGACCCTACATTAAGGATAGGGAGCCTTATAGCTACGGCGTTCGTTGTAGTTGCGGAATCTGCCGTCGCCTGTGGGTAACTTGAAAGCGAGGAAAACGGGATGAAATCTGCTGCATCAAATACCGACCCCATCGTTGGATGATGCCGGAACTGTACGTTCGCTGGCGTACCAGACGTTCCACCACCAGTAACGGTTAAAGCCGCTGAACGGATTGTTCCCACTACGCTAGAAAGGTCAAACCCAAATCCGTTCTGTCCTACGGCATAATTTGTCCCGTTAAAAACGTTATTCGCCGATAACGTCGTGTTTGCAATAAACGATGCCGTCCCTGTCCCTTCCCTCGCGTTTGCGTAGGAGGCGTCTAACACTTGAAACATTCCCACAGACGCCGCATTGGCGTAGACGAGATACGTCGCCATTACGGCACCGCCTCAACGACGACGCTCGCAAACACCGACCGCGCCAGCGCAATCAGATCGTACTTGAGCTTCCGCGCCCCCTGCGTGATCGTGCCGCTCGGATCATCGAACAGCAGCGGAGGATTCTGCACACAGATCGGCCACAAGCGCGAGCCGTCCGCATTGCGTGTCAGCGTGATTCCGTTTTTCGTCACGGTGCCATCGAAGGAGACCATCCCATCGGTCACGGTGACGCTCGCAAGCGTGATCGTCCACGCCGCACCGTTCGCGGTGAAGCCCCACGTCTGTGGCAGCACGCCGACGGCAAGGATGGCCGACCGCCAGCCGGACGCCTTCGCGTTCGCGATCTGGCGCGACTTCTCCGACGCACTAAGCGCGGAATCGGCGGCAATGCTGGCGACGTATTCGAGCAGACCCATGCGAGCGCACGCGGGCTAGATGTGAGACGCGGCGACCGTTGAACGAACCGGCCGCCGCGCTAAAGGATCACGCGCCCCGATCAGCCGCCAGACGGGAACGTCGTCTCATGCGTGAACTGGATTGACTCACCGCTCACGACGTTGATGGCCGAGAATAGCGAGCGGTCGAACATCGTGCCGGACGTCGTCGCGGTGAATAGTCCGTGCTCGGTGATCGCAAACGAGCCCGAGAAGGAGATCGTCGCCACGCTGCGATAAATGTTCGTGCTACCGGGCGTGGACTGTGTGCCCGCAACGCGTGCGCCACCGAAGGCCGTCACGAGCGTGGTCTGCCCGATCGCTTCCGCCGTCGTGCCGGTGCCGCAATCGTGGTAGTTCAGTGTTTCGGGTTCAGCCGTATTCGTGAAGCACGTCGCGAGCCATGCGACGCCGGTCGTCGTCACCATGCGGCGCGACACGACGCCGAGGTCCGTGCGGACGCCGTTCGCGTCGATGTGGACGGCCGAGAGCTGCGCGAGCGTGCCGACACCGGCGAGGTGCATCGCTTCCTGCTTCAGACCGCGCACGCGGTTCGGCAGGTTCTTGAGCCAGTAGGGGAGCGGCATCGGTTAGACCCCCGCCGCGAGCGCGGCCGAGAAGGCGGCAACGCGGAGCTCGAGCGCCGCAACGGCGTCCGCCGTCGTTGCGCCCGCGGCGGCGATCACTTCACCGTTCGCGAGCTTCAGCCGCACGACGATCGTGCCGTCGTCCATCGGCTGCCGTTCAAATTCTCCACCGTTCGCGGACTGCAAGAGCGCCACGCGCTCCGACAGCGTCATCGTTTCCGTCATGCGGTATCCCTCGTGGTGTGGTGTCGTCGTCTAGGAAAAACACGCCCGAGCGGAGTCCCGCACCGAGTCGAAACATCGGGAGCCACACGCCGCGGTAATCGGCGAGCGGCATCGACAGCAGCCCTGCGGCGTACGTCGTGCCGTCGTCATAGCGATGCACGACGAGAATGCTGACGAGATCCGCCAGCGCATCGCGGACGCGGATCTCGATCCGTGCCGGTAAGCGCCGCGGCAAGTCGGCCGGCATCATGCGTCATCGGGCGACAATCGCAGCCAAGAGCAGCGCCAGGAGCACGCCCGAGAGGCGGAACACGACCACCGGAGCCGCGGCCTCGTGTCGCTCGCGCATTAGACGCCGATCGGGAGCGGGTGCGCGTAGCCGAGGATATCGGTCCGCTGTTCGGCGCGAAGCTGTACCGCGACGCCATTCCGCGAGGAGACCGCGCCGAGGCGTTCGTTGCCACCGATCACGAGGAGCACCGGCGACGTGCGGACTACCATCGCGACGTGCTGCGCGTCGTGCGGGTTCGGTCCGTAGAACGCGAGCGCCCCGAGCGCCGGATTGTCACTCCAACGGTTCGACCGCTTCGCGAACGTCATCAGCTCATCGCACGACGGGTCTTTCCCCTTGCCGGCCGTTTCGAGCTTATTCGCCCGCCATATGCTCGAGACGAATGACGCGCACCAGAAGGACGCGACCGCGGCCCCGCTCAGGCGATTCCACTCATCGACCTCGGTGCCACGATTCGAGCCGAGCGGCGACTCGCACACGCCCACGCACGCGACCGCGTGCCGGACCGCCGCGGCGATACGCGGATCAGTGCCGACCGGAATCCACGGAGCGAGCGTCGGCAGCGTCACGCGTCGGGCCGCTTCAGCGGCGAATAGCCGAGCGAGGCGAGGATCAGCGAGCCGAGCTTCGCGGCGGCGACAATCTTCGTCGTCGCCGCGCCCGCGAGCCCGAGATCCCCGAGTGCCGTGACGAACGACGAATCGAACGACACGAGCGCGGCCCCGGAAGCGACGGCGAGGAGCGTGGTCTTTTTCGACGTCAGAAAGCGCGTGAGCTTCTTCATGCTATCGCCTCGGCCTATTGGGAGCGTCGAGCACAGCTTCGACGAGCTTGTCGAGCCGCGCCTCGAGCCGCTGGATATCTGCCTTCGTCGCGACACTGCCCGCGCCCGTCTGTTCGCGCTCCTCGATCGCATCCAGCCTCGCGACCACGCGCTCAAACTGCGTCGTCTGTGCGTGGACGGTCGCCCGCAGGTCTGCGAACGCCAGAATACAGAGCACGACCGCGGTCGCGAGCCCCCAATCGAGGACGATGCGGCGGCGGTTTGAGATTTCGACGTCGGCCATGCGTGAAGTATGCGCCCCGCGGGACGAGCATACGCGTGCGCGCGCGGCCGACATGCCTATGGTGTAGGCATATCACACCATGCCACCCGGCTACGTGCTG
>ERZ650310.567-NODE-567-length-10906-cov-5.224035_pt1 | contig 10906 bp, 13 predicted proteins | sample MGYA00376246_ERZ650310 | MGnify/ENA primary metagenome ERZ650310 (study PRJEB26733, sample SAMN07839286) | wastewater metagenome | biome: small river; feature: stream; material: water | place: USA: North Carolina | collected 2016-03-01 ...
GGTGGCGAAGGCGTCTTCGTTGGAGACCTGGATGACTTCGTCGATCAGGGAGACGTCGCAGTTCTTCGGGACGAAGCCGGCGCCGATGCCCTGGATCTTATGAGGAGCCGGCTGCACGGGCAGCTTGGACATCGTCTGGGTGATGACGGGCGAAGCGGCGGGCTCGACGGCGATGGCGCGGAACTTGGGGTTCTTGCCCTTGATCACGGAAGCGACGCCGGTGATGGTGCCGCCGGTGCCGACGCCGGCGACGATGGCGTCGACCTTGCCTTCGGTGTCTTCCCAGATCTCGACGGCGGTGGTGCGGCGATGCACTTCCGGGTTGGCCGGGTTGTCGAACTGCATCGGCATGAAGGCGTTTGCGCCGATCTCATCGCGGAGCTGCGTCGCGCGCTCGATGCGGCAGGACTACACCGACCTCGGCAGCGGAGGCGGCAACACGCTCATCGGCCTGCCGCACGATCTCAAGGGCGGCTACCTGGCTGGCATGCTGCAGGCCCCGGGGTTCACGCCGAGGCCGATGGCCATGGAGTACGCGTGGTACTCAAACGATGGAAGCGGCTTCGCGCTCCTGGACTGGTTCGAACGGTGGGCACGCAACATGGGCGCATTCGAGCTGGTCCTGCACTCCTACATCGACGACAGGCTCGGCAACGTGCTGGCCCGTCGGCATCAATTCCAGCGGCTCGGCGCCGCCTACTCCAAGGTGCTCTGACATGGCAGTCGCAATCCCCATCATCCTCGCTGCCACGGGAGCAAGCGCCGCGATCGGTGCTGCGATCGGTGTGTCAGCAGCCCTGGTCACGGTAGGCGTTGGCGTGGCGGTGACCGCGAGCGGCATCGGCGCCAAGGTCGACAAGGCCTTCGCCAACGTGTTCGGCCCGGAGCTGGTCCAACTCGGCAACATCGCGGGCGCCGCGTACCTCGCGTTCGGATCGGGGTTCAACGGCTACGACGCGATGGGCAACCCGGTCGCCGAGGCCGGCACGGCTGGCAATGGCCTCCAGCTCGGGACCACCAGCACCGCGCCGGCTGCAGCGCCGACGGCGGCCGGAGCGACTGGCACGGTCGACGCAGCCGCAGGCGCGGCAGAGGCGGCCAACACCACCGGCACGACGGCGCTCACGACAGGGACCGAGACGACGGCGGCCGGCGTTGCCGCGGACACCAGTGGCGTGGCCGGTCCTGGGCTCAAGATCCCGCAGACAACGTCCGCGCCGAACGTCGGCATCGCAGGCGCGACCCGCGCCGGGACCGTGCAGCCCGGGGCGCTGGCAGGTGCCACCAAGTGGTTCAACTCGCTCAACCCCAACATGCAGGCCGCCGTTCTGCAACTGGCCGGCAACACGCTGGCAGGCGGAGCGCAGGGGTTCATGGGCGCCAAGTCCGAGCAGGACCAGCGCGACTGGATCGAGAGCCAGAACCGGATCTACCGCAGCGGCTCGGGCGTTCTCGCCCGCGGCCTGTACACCGCCAGAGGCGCCAGGAGCGGCTCGGGGAGCAAAGGATGATGAAGATGCCCACCCAACCCGAGAGCGGCGCTCCTGGGCCCCTTGCGCGCGGCCGCAGCCAGCCTGTCGCTCAAGACGAGGAAGGCGCCGAGCCGATGCCGGACGCCGAGCAGCCCGAGGGCGAAGCCGGTTCCATGGACATGGGCAAGATGCAGGAGCTGCACGACCTGATCCTGGCCAGGGCCCAGGACATCCTGGCCAAGCACCCGCAGGAGCTGCTCACCGCGATGAAGGCCGACCCGGTCCAGGCCGCGGTCAAGTTCGGCGTGCAGGCGATCCGCACCGTCGTGTCGGCAGCCGAGAAGGCGACCGGCGCGCAGATCCCTTACGAGGTGATCCAGGCGGTGGCAATCGACATGCTGCACATGATCGCGCAGATCGGCGTCGAGAAGGGCCTCATCCCGGACGAGCAGCTTGAGCCGTTCGTCAAGGAATCCATGCAGCAGGGGTTCATCGAGTACCTCCGCCAGGACCAGGCCGAGGGCAAGATCACGCCCGACCAGATCAAGCAGATCATGGCCAAGATGCAGGGCCAGCAACCGCAGCAGCCGATGCAACCCGCACCGCCGCCCGGTGGTGGCGCGCTGCAGCAACCGATGATGGGGGGCTGAAATGTCCGGCTTCTTCACTCGCGTCCTGGCCGGCATGATCGGCGGCGCCGGCGCAGGCATGGCCAACGTCGGCCAGCAGATGGGCCAGGCGGCCATCGCCGACCAGAATAACCAGGCTCTGCTGGACCGCCAACTCGCGCTGCAGGAGGCACGCTCCACCGACCAGCAGGAGCTGGCGCAACTGCGCGCCGACCTGAAGGGTGGCGGCGCATCGCGCTCGCGCACGGCAGGCGGTGGTGTGGGCGGATCACTCTCGCTCGACGCGATCGACTCCGACCCTCTGGTGCAGATGGCGTTTGCCGGCGGCGGCACGAAGGAGGACTACCAGATCCGCCTGCGGCGCGCGCGCGGCGAGGATCTGACGCACGACCAGTCGCTGCCTGGTCCGCCCGACGAGAGCGGGAACGCGCCGGTCAAGAAGGCCGAGTACTCCGAGGGCCGCGTCAAGGAGGCGCTGCAGAACAGCACGATGGGCATGTTCGCCGCGTTCGGGATCCAGGCCGCCAAGGGCTCGGAGGACATGGCCAAGGGCGCCACCGAGATGCAGCGCTACGGGCTAACCGAGAAGGCCGCTGGTGGCGACACTGGCGCCGCCGGAACGCTGCTGGTGTCTCAAGGCAAAGACCTGATGTCTGGCGACGGCACGAACGTCCTGACAGGCCAGGCCGCTCCTGGGTCCGTCGCCGCCTCGAAGATCAAGGCCGAGGGCGCGCTCGCCGCGGAGCGCATGGCTGCCGCCGGAAAGAACAAGGCCGAGACCGACCGCACCCGCACTGGAGTCGACCCTGCCATGCCGGCGCTGCGCGAGCTGCGCTCATCGGCCACGTCCGAACTCGAAGCCGCGCGCAAGACGCTGCGCGACTACGACATGACGATGAAGGATCTGCCGATGGACGAGCGCGAGGCGCGCGCCACGGATCGGGCCGACCTGGTCAAGGCGGTGAAGGACAAGGAGGCCCTACTGTCCGACGTCACAACCTCGATCCAGTCAGCGCTCAAGCGTCTGACACCGGAAGGCAAGGGCGACAGCAAGGGAGGCGAGAAGCCAAGCCAGGCCCAGGCAATGGCCGAGGCCAAGGCGGCAATCGCGAAGCGCCCTGACCGCCGCGAGGCGATCCTCCAGCGCATGAAGGCGCTCGGGTACTCCACGCAAGGACTGTGATGGCAGGCCTGTTCGACGACCTCCTCGAAGACAAGCCGCCCAGCAGCGGCCTGTTCGACGACATCATGGCCGAGCCGGATCCCGGCGCGATGCCTGGGCGCAGCTCGGGCATTGGAGGGCCAACCGCAGCGCAGATGGCCGGCGCACTGCAGCCGCCGTCGGTGCCGCGCCGAGGGACCATGCGCGGCGGCGCAGAGCCATACGTCCCGCCGGACCAAGCCGGACTGCAGCCTGGGCAGTTCAGGGGAGGCAGCGGCGAGGTCTACAGCGAGGCCCAGTCGACGCCGACGGCGCTCGATAAGCCTGGCCAGGTCGACTGGATGACCGAGGCTGGCCGCCTGTCGCGCGCGCCTGCTGCGCTGGCGGCCGAGGATGCGCTGCGCGTCAACCAGGGGGCGCGCGACAGCTCCGGATCGATGCGCGCCACCGGCCGGGTCGATGCGTTCATGAACGACGTGCGCAGGCTGACAGGGTCCGACACGGCCGCCGGCATTGCCCAGGTCGCGGCCGACAAGCTGCTGGCCGCCAACAGCATGCTCTTCCAGACGGCCAAGATCGGCGCCGACACCGCGCAGCTCTTCGGGGCCAAGGACACCGCCAGCAAGTGGCTGGCCGAGACCCAGCGCCTGATCGATGAGAACAAGTCCAGCGATGCGCAGGCTGTCGCATCCGGGCTGGACAAGATCCTCAAGAGCGACGAGTTCGGACCGCTCGACGTCATCGGCTACCTGGCCGCGCACCCATCGTACGTCGGGGACCAGATTATCCAGTCGGCCGGATCGATGGGCGTTGCCGTCGGCGCCGCGCGCGCCGGGGGAGCTGCCTTCGCGGCAATCGCAGAGCGCGCCGGCGCAAGCGCTGGCAAGGTGGCCGCCGCGCGCGCCGCCGGCCTGACGTTCGGCGAGCGCCTGTCCAACAGCATGATGAACGCGTCTGGCACCTTCGAGGAGACGCGCGGCGACAAGGGCGACAAGTACCTGGCCGCCCTCATCTCAGGGCTCGGAACGGCCGCCGTCGGCAAGGCAACCGGAGACGGCGCCGAGGGCGTCATCGCGCGCGGCGCGGGCATCGGATCGGGCGCTCTCGCGCGCGGCAAGGCGATCCTCTCGACAGGCGGACGCGAGTTCGTGCAGGAGGGCGGCGAGCAGCTCTTCAACGACATTGGCCAGGCCGCGGGTGAAGGCACGATGCCTGACCCGCAGGCGATCCTCAAGTCTGCCGCTGTCGATGCAACCGTCGGGCTTGGCTCTGGCGGCGCCGCCGGCATGACCGTACCCGTGCAGCGCGCCGACACGCGCGCGATCGACATGGCCCGCAGCAAGGGGTTCCTGTCCGCGCCGCGTCCGACCGACACAATGCCGACGGTCCCGCTCACACCCGAGCAACTGTCTCCCCTGATCGAGGAAGCGGCCGCCAGGGCCAAGGAAGAAGAAGCGGCAAAGGGCGCCCCGAAAAGCGCGCCCTCCACACCTGCAGGAGCTGGCAATGGCCAAGGGCAAGAAGGGCAAGGGCGGCGGCAAGAAGTGCTGACCCCGGGCGGCGCGCAAGCGCTGCCTCAGGTCGGCGTTGCCGCCGTCCCCCAAGGCTCTCTCGTCCAGCGGGTGGCAACGGAGCAGGCCGATGTCGCAGGAAGAGGAAATGCCGGACTGGCTGAAGGAACCGCTCCTGCTGGGGCTGATATCGCAACCGGAGGCGGAAGAGATATTCAGCCTCTGGCTGGCAACGCCATGGGGGGAGTTCAAGGTGGCTCCCAAGCACCTCAACGAGGCCCTATCTCGGGTGCACCTGTGGGAGATGGAGGCGGCGCCAACGCGGCACTGACTCCTGGTAAAGTCACGGGAGCGCAGCAATCTGCGCAGCCAGCAAGTCCGGGGGGTCTGAAGGCTGCGGATCAGGGCACCCAGTCTGCGCCACCTGTCCAGAAGCCGCGGTTCAAGCTGCGCCTGCGGGTGACGCCTCCGGCCGGCAAGACAGCGCCCAAGGCAGACCGCCTCGCCGAGGCGATGAAGACCGTCTCGCGCGCCTCGATGGAGGTCCACTACCGCGGCGAGACGGCTCCCAACATCGAGCTGCAGGCTGTCGTCCCTGACAAGGACGAGAACGTCGACCTGGCCGCCAACATCGCCAACGCGTTCGATGCACCGGTCGCGTTCGTGCGCGACAAGGCCGGCGCGAAGCTGCGGTTCGGAGCGGTCAATGTTGGCGGCGTCATCCTCATCAACGCCGACACGAAGAAGGCCCCCGTCACGCTGGCCATGCACGAGGTCGTGCACGGGCTCGACCGAGACATCAAGCAGGGCCTTATCGACACCATCCGACAGTACGTCCCGGAGTCAGGCCGCAAGAAGTTCGTCGCTGAGCACCCGACCTACTCGGACGACAAGGTCGACGAGGAGATCGCAGCGCACCTTGGCGAGATGCACGCCCACACGCCAGCGTTCTGGAACGAGGTTGCCTCGCGCATGCCGGCCGGTCGGTTCGCCGACATGGCCAAGAAGATCCTGCAGCGAATCGACTCCCTCATCGCTCGCTTCCGCAAGCACAACCTGACCGCGTACACGCCCGAGATCGAGCGCGTGCGCAAGGCCCTGGCCAAGGCCTACGCGGACCAGGCCAAACGCATCGACCAGAAGCGCCAGCCGTCATCCGATCGAGACACGCAGTTCGCCGGAGACGAAGAGCTAGACCGCATTGCCGACGATGCGAACGTCCCGATGGAAAGCCGCGCTGGAGCCGTCGAGACCATCCGCCGCGTCAAGGGCGGGCAAAAAGCTGGTAAGAATGGTGGAAAGAAGCAAACAGCAAAGATCGATGTCAGCGCAATAAAAGACCAGCAAACAGTCCCTGTTCCTGCCGACACTGGCGCCGAAGGGATCGCCGCTGATGCTTCGGTAAGACGCTCAAAGCCGATGTTCAGCGACCAGACCGAGACCCCCGAGTTCAAGCGCTGGTTCGGCGACAGCAAGGTCGTCGATGCTCAGGGCAAGCCGCTCGTGGTCTACCACGGCACGAAGTCAGACTTCTCTGAGTTCGACCCATCCAGGGCCGGGCAGAACTTCGACGACCAAGACGAGCGTGGAATGCTGTTCTCGTCCTCGCAGGTAGAGCCGAATCTGATGGCGGATGGTGATGGCGGGAACGTCATGCCAGTCTACCTGTCGATGCAGAACCCGCTCGTCGTGACGTTCCCTGCAGCCAAGGCGATCAGCCGCTTCGGCTCTGTGTCCGCAACTGCATGGTACGACAACAACAAGCGAGAGATCCTTGGCCAGGCAGACGCTGGAAACCACGACGGGATCATCATCACGCCACCAGAGTACAAGGGCTACCAGGGCGCCTCGACCTACGTCGCATTCGACCCCGAGCAGATCAAGAGCGCCATCGGCAACCGCGGCACGTTCGACCCTGCCGACGCGCGCATCGACTTCTCCACCGATAACGACCTGTCCACGCGGGCCGCTACCGATCAAACTTCGCGCTTCACTCGCAGCGATAGCGACCAGGCACTGATCGACCTTCGCAAGCGTGAATCCATTCTCAAGAAACTGATGGGGTGCCTGCAATGAGCATGAGCCTGACCGACCTGGTCGCGGTCGCTGACAAGATCGAGAAGAGGTGGGCGGACCTTGAGAAGAAGACCGCCAACCTCGACTCGTTCACCAGTCTGTTCGACTCGATCAGCAGCGCGCTGACCGACATCGTCGAGCAGCTCGAAAACAAGCAGGACGTGTCGACCGATGCGATCAAGCAGTTGACCGCCGCGATCAAAGGCATGAAGGGTGCGTCCGACGTTAAGGTCGAGCCGCCGAAAGTGACGGTCGAGGTTCCGAAACAGGAGCCCCCGAACGTGACGGTGGAGGTGAGCCCGACGCCGTTTGAGATCAATGTCCAGCCGCCCAAGCAGTGGTCGAAGCTGAACATCACGATCACCGAGTACGACCAGATGGGCTCCATCAAATCCATGCGCATCACGCGCGACTGAAAGGCAATAGGAAATGGCCTCCCTCCTCTTCAACCGCGGCCTTGAGCTGTGGGCCCGCGGGTCGATCGACTTCGACACCGACACGTTCAAGGTGATGCTGACCACGTCGACATACACCGAAGACAAGGACGCGCACGACTTCCGCAACGACGTCACCAACGAAGTGGTCGGGACCGGATACACGGCCGGCGGGAACACCGCAACCGTCAGCGTCACGCTCGACACGGCCAACGACCGGGTCGACATCAGCCTGGGCGGAACGACGTGGACCACATCTACCATCACGGCGCGGAAAGCGGTCTACTACAAGTCGCGCGGCGGCGCGTCGACAGCAGACGAGCTGGTCGCCGTGATCGACTTCGGCAGCGACGTGAGCACGACTGCCGGAACTTTCACGTTGACCGCGTCCACCATGCGGATCCAGAACTGAGGACCAGACCATGAGCGAAAACATCACCCAGTCCTTCAAGATCAGCGAGATGAGCCTGGAGCAGCTCGTCCAACTGAACCAGGGCCTTGGGCATCAGATCGAGCGCCTGCGCGAGCAGCGCGTCTACCTCAAGAACAAGATCGACGAGCGTCACGCGCTTCAACTGCACGAGCAGGTGCAGAGCGGCGCCATCAAGCTGGGCGTCGCGATGGCTGTCATGCCTTGGTTCAAGGAGATCATCGAGCGCCTGAGCAAGGCGGGCGGCGAGGAGCCGGCAGAGGAGGTCTACGATCCTGGCCGCAAGGACGCGACCGTCGAGGGCGTTGTCATCGAGATCGACGCGCGGAAGGCATGACCATGCGCAGCGCAATCCTGGCCGCCATGGTCGCTGCAGCCGGCGCTGCCAACGCGGCACCGTTCTTGTACGCTGACCCGTACCCTCCGACTGCAACGCAGCCAGACACCGCGCGCTTCACCATCAACGGTGGGGCGCCGATCTCCTGCACTCTGGAGACGGTGACCGGCGGCATCCGCCCGAAGTGCGACCTGGCCAGCATCACGACGCCAGGCACCTACACGCTGGTCATGACGGTGAGCAAGGCCGCCACCATCACCAACGGAACGGGCACCGCGACAAACGATCCAGGAGGATCGGCGTCGTCCGACCCTTTCGCGTACGTACTACGCGCTGGAAGTGTGTCAAAGCCCGCACTCAGCGTGGCGCCGTGACCTGCACGCGAACGATCAGAGGAAGCTGACATGGCATTTCCATCAAGTCAGGGCTCCAAGCCCAACACGCTATCTCAAGCGCTCGAAAATATCAGCGCAGCAGCGGGATCGGTGAAGTCAGCAGCGCAGCAGATCAAGGCCGCGTCCTTGTCTGGCCCGATCGGAGCGAACAACGTCATAACCTACGTCGGCGACCTGGCCGACTGGCGCGATCGCATCTCGACGTTGGCCGCCACCCCTGGACTGGCCGCCTATGCACAGGCGCAGTACAACGACGGCACGCTCGACATCGTGGCCGCGTTCAACGCGATGTTGACGCAGATCGATGCCACCAGGAGCTGGGTCGTCACAAACTTCCCGAAGGACGGGTCCGGAAACTTGTTGGAGAAGAAGTTCGACGCCAACGGCAGGGTCTCGCTGAACACCTTCAGTACGGCCACGCTGGCGACGTTCCGGACGCAGCTCGACGCACTGATCGCAACCATCGATTGAGCCATGGCCGCGCCGACGTTCATTCAGGAAGCGGGCGATGTGTGGAACACGAACGCCATTTCAACAGCGTCGTATACGACACCGTCTTTTTCTGTTAATAGCGGAGACACATTGGTTGCTGTGGGGGTAACATCTGATAACTCAGTAACTCTCACCATTTCTTCAAGTACCAGTGTCACTTGGACTCAGCAGCAGGTAGTATCTGTAGCATCATATTGCTATGTGAGCCTATGGACAGCCCCAGTCACGTCAACAGGATCAATGACGGTGACGGTTACCAGAAGTTCTGCTCAAGTCGTGCTTTATGGCGTAAATGTGTTGACGTTCAGTGCATCTGATGGTGTAGGCGCCTCTGCAAAGACAAATGTATCTTCCGGCGCTCCAACTTTGAATCTCACAACAACACAGGCCAATAGCGCAATCGTTGTAGTGAATGCAGACTGGAATTCTTCGGACGGCGCATCAAGAACGTGGCGTTCTAATGCCGGGTCTCTGACCGAACAAACGTATTTCAGAGACTCATCTCAATATACTGTATACGCTGGTTACCATGCTGATGCTGGATCTGTATCCACATACGCAGTCGGGCTCTCTGCACCGGGCTCGCAGAAATACTCGATTGCTGCCGTCGAGATAAAGGGAACGACCAGCGCCGCGTCACCGCCGCCGAATAGTCAGATGACGCGACTGATCCCTCTGCTTCAAATGTGAAGGAAATGAAATGAGCAGGATGTACACGGTCATCTTCAACGCTGTCGCAGTGACGGCACAGCAAGATCTATTCGAAATCACCGCTGCCGCTGGCAAGAACCTGCGCATTCGAGGCGGCTTCCTGTCCCAGTCGACGGAGGTCGGCGACGCGCAGGAGGAGGGCCTCAACATCACCCTCAAGTCTGGCCAGACGACCAGCGGAACCGGAGGAAGCGCGCCGACTCCGGTCCCGAACAACGTCACAGATGCGGCGGCAGGATTCGCGGCCGAGGTGAACAACACGACCAAAGCGTCGACAGGAACCATCGTCACGCACCACGCGACGAACTGGAACGTGCGGGCCGAGACGATGTTCCTGCTGCCGCCCGAGATGTGCATCGAGCTGACAGGTTCGCGCCGGATGACAATCGAGCTTGGCACGACCCCCGCAGATTCGATCACGATGAGCGGCACTCTCTACGTCGAGGAGTTCGGTTAAATGAGCAACACCGGCAAGCAATTCACAGAGGCGGACATCCCGCCTCGCCAGCGCGCGAAGATGGGCACCGCGGAGAAGGAAGCTTGGTGCGCCGCGCAGACGAAGCGATTCCAGATCGTTGCGCGGTGCAAGGAGACCGGGCGCGGCTACATCGCCGAGGAGATGCAGGAGCGCATCCTGCGCACCCTCCCGCCCAACGTGCGCGTCCTGGCCACCATGGCCATGGTCCAGCTCACGCCTGACGAGCGTTGCGCCCTCATCGACGCGTTCGATTCGTTCGGAAACCTCCTGAACCCGTTCGACCCGGCCTGATATCGTGGGCATGTTCGTCAGGCCATGGCAGTACTACTACCAGCGCAGACCATCGCTGGTAGAGACTGCCGTCGCTGGTGACGCAACTGCCAACGGTGTCGTCCTCACCGCCACTTCTAGCCTCGTAGCCGGAGCGGCGACAGCCGACTCGACAGCCGCAGGCACGACCCTCACCGCCACCGCCAGTCTCATTGCAGGTGCGGCATCAGCCAGCTACACCTCGGCGGCGCAGACTCTCACAGCCACCGCCAGCCTGATCGCTGGCTCTGCATCGGCTGACTCGACGGCGTCAGGTCAGACCCTGACGGCCACGGCGGCCACCACGGTGGCGCCTGGAAGATCGCCTATGCCGACTTCGTGACCGCCATGATGGCCTTCTTCCTGCTGATGTGGCTGCTGGGCAGCACGACCGAAGGCGACAAAAAAGGCATTTCCGACTACTTTCAGTCCCCGCTCAAGGTGGCCTTGCAGGGCGGGTCGGGGGCCGG
>ERZ650310.568-NODE-568-length-10903-cov-5.561947_pt1 | contig 10903 bp, 7 predicted proteins | sample MGYA00376246_ERZ650310 | MGnify/ENA primary metagenome ERZ650310 (study PRJEB26733, sample SAMN07839286) | wastewater metagenome | biome: small river; feature: stream; material: water | place: USA: North Carolina | collected 2016-03-01 ...
ACTTATCGTGCATTTCTCGTGACTTAATCTAAACCTATTATTCGTATATGCTCTAATGGTCATTAAGCTACCATTGACATCAACAAAAACATTGGTAAAAAAGCAACCCTCAAAATGCTTTTTTAAATCTTTTAAATACTCGTATCTGTCGGTCTTATTGCTTGAAAATGTCCCAAAAATACTTTTACCACTACTATTATTGAGCGAAAATTGTCTATGAAGTACCCCGTCTGGCGTTTCTCCAATCAACAACTTAATCTCTGTATAGTTTTCACAGTTTTGGCTTCGTATTGTACCTATCTGTGGCTCAAAGTTTGCTTGTGGAAGACAACATACAATACCATCCGACAATACAAGCCATTCTTTTTTAACCAATCCAATACTTGCATCGGCTTTTACTTTTCCGTGTAGGTCAGATTTAGGGATTAAAAACCGCCAATTATCCCCACTCTTAGCTATTAGTTGCCCTAACTGCTCTTTTGGCTCAAAGAAATTAATGCTTTCTCCATCAATAGGATTTATGAAGCGTATAAAATTCCAAAACTCGTTATTTATCATTGTATTTCGTATCCTTGTATTGTGAATTTGTTTGTCTGTATTCTATAACTATCATTTTCAATCAAAATAGTAGTGTCACTCCCATTAAAATCAAAAAAAGCCTTGTCCTGTAAGCTCAAATAGGCATTCAATGAACAAATACCCTCAACCATTATCATTCTACCAGTAAAATATTTATTGCCAACAATGGTTTTATTTTGCTTATTACCAAGAACAACACCCGTAGTATTCCCATTTCCATTCAAAAAGCTAAAATCCCCGCAATGTCCATACTCAAATGATAAATTATTAAGTTGCTCAATCGGATTAAATCGCTCATTCAACCCATTCAATCCTACCGTTGCCGCACTTCCATCGCTATCAATCAAAAATAAAGTGTCATCGTATTTTGTATCTGTTTTCTGATTATTGAGTAGTATTTCGTTTTGTTGTCTCCTTACTTTCTCAATAATTTTACCACTAATTGAAAACTCTTTAATAGTTCTGTCTAAACTTTCTTTTGTCTTTTTGATTCCAGTCTGATACGTCCTATTGCTATTATACTCTTCATTCCCTAACACGGTATCGCTCTGCCAAATATCGCACCCTACCTTTATCTGATTTACATATTTTGCTGTCGCTGTCGTACTGATAATAGATTCTATTTTATAGTCTTCCACTAATATTGACGCACCACCATTTTTATTTCTAACCTCTTTCTTTTGTATTTTTACAATGCCATTGTCAATATTTAGCACCAGGTTAAATAATTTCGATAATCCCACAAATAAATTGAGTAAACTAACTTTTAAAACATTATCCGCCCCTCTCAAACAGAATCCATTTGTCAAGTATTCATTTTTAAATACCTCGTCTTGTACGGTTAATAATCCATCGCTTGACAATGCGACTAATTGGCGTATGGCATCGCTAACTTTTATACATGACACGCTACTCCCTTTTATGTCTAAGTCTTCTGTTACTGATACGTCTCCTTTATTGATTGTAATTGAATAGCTTTGCGTATCATTGTCCCCCTTAATCCATAACACCACATCACCACCAACTGGTACATTGATAAATTCATCAATGACAATCGTTTGGATTGATAGTGTGCTACTGCTTGAATATGAATACACGCTAATTGTATTCTGAATAACGCCTGCCTGTCTTTGGATTAAGGTAAAACTTACATTACAAGTATTATCACTTGTACTACTTATTTCAAAATATGCTCCTACATTAATTCTTACCGTTCTATCTGTGCTATTAGTCCAAAATGGTTGATAGGTAGATGTATCTTTTACATCTAATCCTATGCCACCGCCTACGCTATCTTTGTTTTTTACTTTTAGAGGTATTCCCGTTGCAATGACTGACCCGTAGTTTTTTGAACTTTGCAATACATTCAAGGCTTCATCTACCGAATGGCTAACCATGCCTACTAAATTGGTCTTTGGAATAAAGATTGACTTATTAGCAGTCAACTCATATTCTTTATCCAAGTTACTATCAAATACAGATACTCCCCCCTCATCTCTAAACCCTACGGTTATAAATCCTTTGTGATTGACTGAGTAATTATTAAAATCTACTTCGGCTATGTAAATACCTACACTATCCTGTTCAATCCTAAACTCAATACTTGCATCAACTCCTTGGATTTCAAATGCTGAATTAATCACATCGCAAACAATCCTATCAGTAAATGTTACTTGTCCTATCCCTTTTACACCAGTTGACCTACTTCTAATAAATCCCTCAAAAACCTTGTCCTTGATTCGCTCCATATAGTACCCGTTTATCCCTTCGGGCTGTTGGGTTTCTATATCTGCTACATAAAATTTAGTCATTAGTTGCTTAATATTTTATAGTATTCTTTTGCTAAATGCTTTACTCTTTCTGAATTTTCGGTACTTACTTGTTTGCAATTAATAATTACTAAATTCAATAAATCAGATACGTTTTTTGCATCATCGAGTGTAATATTCATTTGGTATCGTCCTTTGTATTTATCTTGCATATCACGCCACGAACGCCCCTTTACTAAGGGCTTCACATTCTCCCTTAATTCTCTACCCATGTCATAACACTTGCCTGTAATGCTATTTGACACAATACTTTTGTTGAACAATAACCCTGCATCAATAAATAAATTACCCAAACTCACAAAATCAACAACATTAAAACTGGCTACTATTCTGGTAGATACAAATACCGTTTCCGATACTTTACTTTGTGGTTTTTTCATGTTTTTATATATAAGTTCTGACTAAATTATTACTAATTACGGTACAATTGATTACGGTATCTTGTGGTCATATTGCCCAATTGTTCCTCTATCGTTATACTATCTCGGTCGGCTTTTACGTTCAATATTGTAGGCTTTATTTTCTGAACTGTTCCGTTTAGTTTCTGTAATTCATTCAATAACCGTTCATCCTTCATTGTGCTATTACCGCCCCAATTCATTACAGGTAAATTTCCTTTGCTATTCAACATCAATTCTGCCAATGTCGGATAACCTTTTTGTACTATCTTGCCAATCTTCACCATCTCTACCATTTGGGTATTGGATAGATTAGCACCGCCTATTTCATCATTTTGTGCCGTTGGTAAAATACGCTCTCCTTCGTTGACCATTGCAGGGATAGTGTCTTTCCCTTGTGGGAATATGCCACGTTCTATATAATCCGAACCTTGAAAGTATTTTCTAAATAAATCAGGCACTTTATAAATAACTCCGCCTCTTTCTACGTCATTCCATCCATAAACACCTAACTTTGCACCCTGCCAATTGATATAATCAATTGGTGATTCATGGTTATTTGCTCCTTGAGGGTTTTGATTAAAATCTACCATACCATCAGGATTATTATAAAGTTGAGACCCAGCTTCATCAAATTGTGCAAGCCCTCCAGATTGTGCGTTTTGCTCATTTGTCCTAATATAAACAACTGGCTTTGACTTTACTGGTGCAACTGGTGGTGGTGCATTTTTTGAATTTTCTATTTGTAGATTAACTTGATGTTGTGCCGCACCTGTCGCATTGTCTATTTGGTCAAATAGCATTGCACCTGTTCCTACTGCGGCAATAGCACCAACTATTCCCAAAATAGGATTTATTGCAAAAAGTTGAGCCGCCGCAACTGCCAATGCCATTGCAATTTGAGCCTTTTTCATTCCCCTCTCTGCTTCCAGTCTCTGAACTTCCAATTCACCTTGTTGTATATTTAACTTCTTCTTAGCTTCATATTCAAGTGTATCATATTCATATTGTGCAAGCAATTTAGCATCTAAGGCATCTTGAACAATCTTACCTCTTTTCTCCTCATTTTGTGCAACAGCCATTGTCTTAGCTATTTCTGCATTAGCTATAATGTCCCCTTTTCTTTTTTCAGATTTATCTAAAATATCTTGCTTGTCCTTTTCAGCTTTATCTAAAATATCTTGCTTCTTTTTTTCATATCTTGCTTCTATTTCTGCCTTCCTTGCTTCAAAGTCTTCTTTAGCAGTTGATTGTTGCCCTTGTCTAAGTGTAAGATTAGCATCTTGCTTAGCGTCATATTCAGCATTAGTTGCATCATTTAATGCCCTATACTTTTCTTCTATATCAAAAATACTTGCTCCAGTTGATTCGGCTAATTCTATTTCTGTTGCCTTTGCATTAGCAAGTTTACTTAACGCACCCATTCTTTCAAGCTCTATGAATTGGTTTTTACCCATATCCATATCTTTTAAGGCATTGTATTGAAATTCAGCACCTTTTAACTCTTCTGCCTTGGCATCTTCATTGATTTTTAATTCGTTATTCTTATTTGTAATTAAGTCTTCAAGTGCTTTTCTTGCTCCTTTATCATTAGCATCAATAGATAATCTTTGAAGTATATCTATTTTTTTTAATTCAGTAGCTAACTCTCTATCAATTGAATCTTTATGTGCTGTCTCTTCACTCTCTATTAATTTAATTTTAGCATCATACGATTGCTTTGCAAGGTTGACACTATCTTCATAATACCTTTCATTACTTTTCTGTTTAGCATCAATAATAGCTAATTCATTAGTATATGATGATGTTAATACTTGTGACACTATGCCCGCACTCATATTTACTATGTTCGCAACCGTTCCTGCCGTCTTTTGATAGGCTGTTATTGTACCATTTTGATATGATTCATTAAGTTTATTTTGTTGTTCAAACCCTTCTTGTGTCGCCTTTGTTACTGCAATTAAAGCCGTAAATATTTTATTTTGATTGCCTTGGTTTGTTAATAACTCTACTTGTTTGTTACTAAATTCTTCTGTCAATGCCAATCTTGCGGTATAATCATCGCCCAAAAATTTGTATTGTCTTTGATATGTATCTTCAAGACTTTTTAACTGAAAGTCCATTGATTTCTGATACACACTCTGAATGTCGGTAAATGTTTTTTCAGCAATTTTAAACGTATCAGATAGATGTTTTTTGTAATAATCATACGTTTTACTCCATCTGTTTAGTTGCTCATTCATTTGCTTTTCAAGCAACGTGCTTTCCGCATCAAGAATCTTAGTTCTCAATGTTAATAATGCTTCATAAGTCTTTTTGTACTCCTTACTATCTTCTCCGTAGGTATGAAAATAAAACTGCAATTGCTTGTTTAGCAAATCTTCTTCTTTCTTCCATCGTGCTACATTAATAGTTGATATTTCATCGCTTGTTTTTCTGCCGTATTTCACCACAACATTATACTTTTCGGTAGCCGTTTTAGCCGTGTTTACTTCATCATAAACTCTTTGGGCGTCCTCTTTTTTCTTACGTGCTTCATCGTAAGTAGATAAAAGTTTTTCTTGCTTAGTCTCCCATTCGGTCAATACCTTTTCGGCTTTATCGGTTTTCTTTTTTTCGTCTTTTTCAAATTGAACTAAATCTTTGCTTACTTGGTCGGCTTCACTCAGTCTTCTACGCTCCTCAATAATATCTTTCTTGCGTTGTTCGGATGCTTCAATTACCTGTACCTTTTGATTATAGATTTTGACTAAATTTAAAATCTCTTCTTCGGCTTTAATTTTACCGTTCTTAACCGTTGCATACTTTTTATTGACTGCTTCTACATCAGCATCTAATTGAGCCTTTAACAACTTCTTTTGGTTATCAATGGTCTGCTCCATTTCTGAAATCTCAATAACCTTTATTTGTTTGGCAGTCAATGCGTGTGATTCTACACGGGCTTTATGCTTATCCTTATCATTCTTGATAACGAATTGGTTATTTTCTTCGGCATCTTTTGTCTGTCCAAGGCTTAACGCCTTTACTTTTGCATCAAAATCCTTTGCAGTTATTTCTTTGTTTCTTAGCTGTCTTCTATACTCCGCATAATCTTCTTTATATGCCTGTGATTGTAGCTGATTAGCACCTCTAACAGACTGTTCAATTTCTTTATAAATGCCTTTTGCGGTATTACCAAGTTCATTATAATTTGCAATGGCTAATTTTAATCCTCTGTTTGAGTCGGTTGTGACGTTAGCCATTGAAGACGCTGAACTTGTAACCACCACCGCATCTTGTTTTATCTTAGTAGCTAATGCACTCATCAATGCACTATCAGATAAATATTTATCACTTAAATCTTTGTTCTTGCTTCTAATATCTTGTATTACTTGGAATCTTTGTTTTTCAATCTCTACCGCTTTTTCTGTAATAGACTCCGTTACCGCATTAACTGCCGTCAGTCTAATTTTACGTTCAAGTTGTTGGTTAGCCTTATCTAACATTCTCCATAAATCCCCTGTGCTTGCCGTCTCTAAGTTTATATTACCCACATACTCAGGGTATAAACGAAGCATCTTTTCAACCTCCTTACGTCTTTCTTCTGTGCCAATTTTTGTATTAGCAATTGCCCGTGTTTGTGTCTCAAATCCTACCTTTAATTGTGTTAGGCTGTTTATTTCTTGATTGTTACTTACATCAACATCCGCCATTACAGTTTTTAGTCCGTAGAACGCACCGATTAGTAATAACAAAGCACTAGCCGCAAAGCCAAAGGGATTGGCACGTATCGCTAAGTTTAAGGCAGATACCGCACCTGTTAATGAAGTAGTTACACCAGTACCAATAACTTTCAATCCGTTATCCGCCACCTGTGCTTCTAAGTTCATTAAGGTAGTCGCACCATTGGCACGCAATGAAGCATTTAATGCAATCTGTGCCACGTTATAGCTAATCCATAAGGCTAATGCAGTTTTTACTGCTGTTATCGTCCTACCTATTGCCGTCTCGCTCCCTAATGTTGCATCAATAAAATTCTTAATTATGGTTATACCCTTCTGTAAACTATTCTCAAAATAATCTGCTAAGTTCTTTTGTCCGTAAAAGAATGATGCACTAAGGTTAGATACTTGCCCCTGTAAAGACTTTGCCTTCGTCTCCATCGCACCGTAATAGATACCGCCTTTTTCGGTAGCTTCTCTAAGTGCTTTTTCAACTTGTGCAAACGAAATTTCGTGAGCCTTAGCCATTTCGATAACTGCCTGTTTCGGCTTATCCATCGACTTTGCTAATAGGTCATACAAAGGCACACCGTTCTCTGTAAATTGGCGTACCTCCTGGGCGTAAAGTATTTGCTTGTTTCTTACATCAAGATAGGCTTTTGCAATAAGAGGTAGTTTTGTTTCCCCAACCAATGCGGAAATATTCCCTAACATAGTGAGTTTGTCAATCAACTCTACGGTCGGTACACTATTGGCTTTTAATGCCGTTGCGGTTTTGTAAAGTTGTTCAGAAGTATAACCCGAATTTTTATCAAGTCTTTGAATCCCTGCGGTTACGGCATCCAATGAAGCTACACTATCACCCATTGACAACAAAGTATTGCGGAAATTATCCACCTTACTTTTAGCTTCGATAATGTCACTAATAAAACTCTTTGCTTGTGAGATTGTAAAGATTGAAGCCGCTAAACCAACTAAGCCCGTCATTGTAGATTTTAGGGCTTGATATTCGTTGTTAGCGTCTCTAACTGCCTGTTGTTGTGCTTTTGCTGAATCGCTTGCAGTCTTGGCTTGCTGAATAGAAGCATCAGCCTGTGCCTTGTTGGCTTTGGCTAAATCTTGATTTGCAGTAATTAACTGCTCAAATGATTTTTTCTGACTGTTAATAGAATCTACAACGCTTGTTGTCTGTGCTTTTGTAGCTTCTAACAAGTCTTGTTGTAGTCTTTTAATTGTCGATAAGTCGGTAATAACTCCACGAAAATCGCTTACCGCTTCAAAAATAATTCTTTCTCTTTTCTCTGCCATTGCCTTTGTTTTTTTACGGATTTTTCCGTAATTTTATAAGGCAAAAAACTTATATATAGCAAGAGATTGAAAAGGGAAACACTCGTAATGTTTCTCTTTTTTTATGCCGTTTCGGGCGTTTCTTCTTCTTTTGGTTGTGTGGCTATGAGCCATATATGAAACTCATACGATGAGCCTTCGACCATCCTATTCGCCAGCTCAATGCTTCCGCCCGCTCTTTGTACAATAGATACTGCTCGTCGCTTAATGAATCCTCCCACCCACTCAAATATGCTTGCATACTCAACTGCATCATTTCCAAATTCTTTAGGTTTAAGTCCATTGTTTCCTGTGTAAACTTCTCCAAATCCTCGGCAAAAATCTGCAAACCTCTCGACAAAACGGTTAAACCCTTTGTGTAAAAAAAAAGCGACAAGTCTTCTTTTCTTGCCTGTGTTACTTTCTTTTTCCAATGTAGTTCATCGAATCTTGTCGGGTCTTCATCGGCAGTAATAAACCAAAGCATCGCCACTTGTAAAATCAATTCATCATCCAATCCTATTGTCTCAACCTGCTTACGTGCCAATGCGTTGAATTGATATTGACTATTTAGTTCTTTGAATAACTCAATATCTCCCACCGCTACCGCATCGCTCATACGAGATACTAAACCGTCTTGTATATTCTGATTGAACACATAACTCGTTCTACTCATACCAAAACAAGTTGATTGTTGCATAAGTAAATCATACATCATAACCTTTGCTTGCGGTATCGTTGAATCAAATTCTACAATCTCATACAGTTGTTTGCCGTTCAAAGTCACCTCAGTATCGTCTTCATTGAGGACTAACCTAATCCATCCATTTTCAAAATATTCTCTGAATTTTGGGTGCATTTCTACCTGTGGCGTTTCCTCAATAACCCTTTCTTTTTTCAAAAAGTCAGGCACAAATTTTGTAAGGTTCATAATTTAGTTTTGATTAATCTATGATTGAATAGTCTATTTTGATACTCTGAACAATCGCACGGTATTGGACTCTAAACGCCCTATCATTCGGACTTTGCCCCCATTCCTGTATGTTTCCGATATAGTAGGATAACAAATCAGCAGTTTGGTTCATGGTAATATTTTGCATCTTCAAAAACCCACATTGTTCAAAAGCCTTAATACAAATCTTGTCTGCAATTTTCTTGTTGGTTATCGCCACAAAATCAACTTCGTACAACCACCCGTTTGAGTTTGCAGAAGAAAAAACGTTTGTATTTTCGGGTAACACCGCACGCACTACGTGGAAACATTGCAGGCTCTTTGTGTCATCTCTTACAATGTACTCGCCCGTTTCATTATCTAACATTCTGCTTATTCCGTCTTGGTCTTGGATAATAATAGACTCTTTGTGTAAGTCCAACGCCCACGCTAAATGTTGGTTTTCGGGTAATGCAATTTCCAACTGAGATACTTCAAATGTTATCTTGTCGTTAATCTCTTGTATTACATCTTCAATATTTCGGCTCATATTAGTTTGTCTTGTACGGTTTTGATAACTAAATCAACTTGTTTGTCTATTTCGGTTTGACTTGCATCAAATATGGGTTCACCATAGTACGCTTCTAACCATTCCGCTTTGTCCGCTTCGTGTTCCGTTGCAAATCCTACTACGGTTTTTGTCGCTGAATCTTCGATAACCTTGTAATCTTTTGTCAAGTCCCCTGTTACCGTCAAATCAACTCTCGAAACTTGTAACCCTTTTGCTTCACGTGTTTTTGTTGCATACCTTTCTGAGTATCGCCCTTTCTTCTTACTACTCTTTGTCGTTAGAGTTGCCCCTTCCGTTGCTTGCCCTTTCTTCTGCACACGCTTAACAACGTCTTTGCTTATGTTGTTACCTGCTTTTGTTAAGGCCTTATTCAGCACATCAGGAATGATTAGCAGGGTGTTGATTAGGTCGTTCACCCCACCCCCTTCAATTTTTATATTAGTTATCATGTTTGAATATTGTAATCATATCCATGAAACGGAATAAATCATCATCAAGTCCTAATTTCTGCAAAAGAGCATAAAGACAAAATGCAAATACCTGCCCTAATACAATTCCTGTCGGAATCGATATGCAAGTCAACAATACATATTTTAATATTTTAGTTATCATACAAAAGAGCTTAAAAAGTTTCCTTGTTTCGTATTTGGGTCGGTAATAATTGCGTTAGGTATTTTCATCAATTGACGGTATGCAATATCAGCAACGTTACACGTTAAATACTCCGCTTCTTTCTCTAATTCAATTATAGCATCATCAATAGGGCTATTATTTACAAGTGTAACTTTTGAAGCTTTTTTGCTTGCCATTAGCCTTTTGAGTATATCAGCACCTGCAAAAGACTTGAAAGGGATTGCCAATTGTTCAGCGTTTCTCTTAATTACATCTGTGAAGTCATGCGTTAGCTCAATTAATGCAGATGCGTAGAACGTTGTGTCATTCTTAACATTAGCACTTATTTTACTATCGGATATGCCCATAAATCCACTTGTAACTCTAACACTTTCTCCACCATTATCTACTTCTAAGGATTTTAGTTTTGTCCCGTTAGGGAATAAAACACCAACGAAGTATTTACCTTGTCCGAATGTTATGTTTATTTTTTGTAAATCTAATTGTATAATTTCAGCACCTCCATTAAATGTATGATTTTTGGTGTACAACAATTGTCCGTTTTGAAGATTGAATATCTCAACTGCCAAGTCTGCAATAGAATTACTATCTACACAAAATGAATCAATCAATAAGCTTGCTTCCTTCGCCTTGCTACAATTAATTTCAACCCCTACATACTTTACTCCATCACATATATATTCTACTGAATCATTGGGGCTTATAGGGGTTTCGCTTACTTGTAAGAGAGAATTATAATTAGCTTTATCGCTTATCTCTTTCAGAAATAAGCTAATTGTATTTTCAATTGAAGTTTCTGCTACCTTCGCCCATAAAGCATCTACTGTACCGCCATGCTCTAATTTAACAAAGTCGACAATTTCGTTTGTTATATTAGGCAAGGTATTTACGGTTTTGTCTGCTACTATTGTCGAATGTAGATCGGAAGAGCACAC
>ERZ650310.570-NODE-570-length-10878-cov-4.994364_pt1 | contig 10878 bp, 26 predicted proteins | sample MGYA00376246_ERZ650310 | MGnify/ENA primary metagenome ERZ650310 (study PRJEB26733, sample SAMN07839286) | wastewater metagenome | biome: small river; feature: stream; material: water | place: USA: North Carolina | collected 2016-03-01 ...
AGGAGTATTACCTCCCATTCATCTGATTGGTAGGTAAGGGTAGTATCGATGTAGGGATTTTCTTCTCTATGAAACCTGACAGATGGTCCCACAGCAGTCATTGTGGTAGAGACAGTTAGGTCGGGCAGCATCGAGGCCATGCATTGTGCTTCGAATAACCTCTTCGGAAGAGTGGCTCGAAAAGCAGCAGTCTCAGCCTCACGTGCCTGTTCCTCTACCGCCAAGCGTAGTGCCTTCTGTTCTTTAGTTTCTTTTGCCATGTCTGTATTATAGTTGATCCTACAGCTACGGTCAATCAGATTTCTTCTTCTTGGTTTCTCTCTCACGCGGCCAGTATCCTTCGGCTAAATCATCGGTGATAGATTCCATCAACCAAGTTAGCCCTTCAACATTGGAACCAACTTGTTTGAATACTTTTGTCGCACCGTCAGAATGGCGTGTGACGGTTGTGTGAGTCCAACCATCGACTAATTCAACTTTGTAACTAAACTTTGTCATCAACATTTTATTTCCTTATATATGGTAATCAAACCCATTTAGTTTATCGATGAGCAATTTTAGCTCTGTTACATATTCTTTGTAAGTCCATCCAGCTTTTTTGAGAAGTTTTATATCTGCAGAAATATTACTTCGACGTTTTCGTGCCTTCACTATATCAGCTCTCACTTCTTCAAATGGCCTGCGTTTTAGTTTTCGAAATGTTTCTTCTTCAGTCATAATAGTTGGCAGTCGCGAATGAAAGAGGGGCTTTTCTTTACGATCGTATCACTCCACTGCCTGTGCTTTGGTTCTTACGGACTATAGTATGCGCTCTTCCTATCTCCCAGGGTGCCCGACTTTCACGTGCATTATACTCTCTCAAGTAGGATACCTGGTGCTTTGGATATCTTACCGCTTGTAACGATAGGAACTCGCAGTCTACCTTACGCCACAACTACCAGAAGTGGCTACCTGCCTTCACACCTTTTCAAAGCTATCAAATACTCAGACCATTCCCATCCATAATGTTTTGCAAAGTTTAGATTTTCGGGAGATGGATATCGATCCTTACCGGTTCTTCTACACCAATCAGCTATCCATTGGTATTGCAATTCTTTCATCTCCTGTGGGCTCGGTCTTGCCAGGACTCGGAATGTGTCATCCTCGGTCATTATACCTTCTCAAATTCAATCTTGTTCACATCATCCAGCTTGGCCCAAAAACGCACTGGCCGCGCAGGTTTCTTTACGGTATAGGTTGACTTTTGCGAAGTGCCATATCCAATCGATACCATGTCACGTTCAATATCCTTTGGGTTAGTCCTCATACCCTTCCAGAGGAAAGTAAGTGAGCTAAATTCGCTGATGCCTTTACGAATATAGATGCGGTCAACCTTCAATACCGATCCAGCAGGGATAGTGCAAGGGATGGAATCAGATTGACCGTAGGTTGTCTGCCGTGGATCATTGATTACTTCCATCAATGTCTCATTCCTATATTCATTATACAGAGCGAAAGTCCAGTCAGCAGTCAGTGTCAGTTCGTCGCCGATTTCGGGCACATAGAGTTTCATTAGATAATCCTAATATCACCATCCAGGTGAACCTTAGTGTGATCAATGCCAACTTCATCGGCCAACTTGAAGATGAACCTCAGCGTTTCCTTACGGATGGCGAGCCTAAATTCTTCTTCCTTTTGCTTGTCAATGTCTTCGACTTGAACATCAAGATCAAGATGGATCATCTTATGCTCCAATAGGCGGTTGTTGAGGAGTGACCCTATTCATATAGTCACGATATTCATTAGCGCGCCGTCGCTGATCTTCATTACAGTTACCAATTCCAAGGGGGAATTCAGCAACCCACGGCCATTTTTTTTCATAACTGTCCCAATTATCTGGTTGATTGGTAACAACATAGGACAGGACCTCGCCGCGTGCTCGTGATCCCGGGGATGAAATTGCCAATACTTTGTAAGACATAGCTATCTTTCTAAATGGTGCTCCGGACCGGACTCGAACCGGTACTCCCAAGGGAAGTGGATTTTAAGTCCACTGCGGCTACCAATTACGCCACCAGAGCATTTACTAGTCTTTATTATAACGTGCCCTCGCTGAGAGCACAATCTTCCTTTGCCGTGCTTATCATGGTCGGCAGTATGCCTCACGAATACTGTTGATATCGTATATGCCCGGGAACAATACACTACCGGGTGGCGCACTCATCACGGAACCAAATACATTCGGGTGACCATTAGAGAACAGTGCATGACCCATTTCGTGAAACACGGTCCCCTGCAAAATAGCTTCGTAGTTGAGTGAAGTAGCGAGCATCAGATTGGAAAAAGCCAGCCTGTCAATGGTGATTGTGGTCCCTTTCGCGATATAGCTGTTCGGATAGTTGCCTTCTCTTTTGTAGATTGTGACACCCAGTGTTCCGGCAGAAGGAGTGCCGCCAACTGCCCGAATAGCAGCACCAGCATCGCCGAATCTCACAAAGATATCGGCATCTGCTGAATTAACAAATCTGAACGACCCGATTCCCCCGCCCGCAGCAGTCCATGCCGCCAGCCCGTCAGTAATAACCCTTGTGTACATTTCTCGATTGGTGCCTACACTTACATTCGGCGCGTCTAACAAATCCATGTTTACCGTTAACGGAAATTGTCTCCAACGAATTGCGCCAATTTGATTGTTATAGTTAGGCGTATTTCCGCAAGATGCGTAAACCGGGATATTGGATCCGTCGTCGCCGCCGCCCCCACATGCAGAAATAAGAAGGGCACATACAATGGCGATTGATGAGGAAATTGCTGTTTTTTTCACGTAGATTCTCCGGGGTAAAGGTTGTTTATTATCGCCCTAATATAGGGAATGATTTGTAAGATGCTGATAGAAAATCAGCATCTTAACTGTAACACAAAACCTGACGTGTGTCTACCAGTTACGCTACGGGATATTATTTGATTTCGAACTTCCTTGCAATTAGTTGTGAACAACCATATGCACCTTTTTCTACCAACTTTGCTCTTGCAGGTGTATATGAAAACTGAGCGCTGTGACCATGCTCTTTGCAGAGTCGGATACATTCCTGTGCAATTGTTTCAACGAATCGCACCAACGCACGCTCCCTAAAACCAAACGAATTATCGGCACCGGAACCGACAGGAAATGCACCTGCCTTTTCTGCCATCTCGATAATTCGTTTAGTTTCCATATTTTATAAAGTCACGTTCGGTAGGCCACGTTCGGCATTGATCTTCTTGCACAATGCAATGACTTCGCTCTTCGTGCTGTGGCGAGTTCGAATACCCTCGAACATCATGTAGTGTTCACATTCGCATCCCGGATGCTGAATGTAACAATAGTATGCTGATAGATATTTTTGAATCATTTGCATTTCTAAAAATAGCGGGTCTTATTGACATTGCCCGCCTGCGGTAGTTCTGCCTTCACACGGTCTTTATATTTTACGCGAACTCGCCTGTCTTGTCAACAATGTAATCCACAGTGGTGTCAAGCAGTGGTTTGATGATTGGTTGAAACTCCCTAATGCCATCCCGAATGCGTTCAAAGGGAGACCGTTCATTCACCCAAATATAGTTTTCCGTGGAATCTTTCCACATCCTGGGAGAACGAATAAACAAATCTACGGAATTGATACCAAGAATATCGTTTGTGTTGATCCTACCGGTAAACATCTCTTCAAGGATGTATTGAATAGCAAACACGCGGCATTCATTGTTTGCAGTCTTTGTAGCAAAATTTCCAACCTCATTGATAGGCCATCCAAAATTCTGCAAAGACAATCTTTCGATTTGCCCACGATGCACAAGTTCCACGCAATGCGCCAACTCATGCCCGAACATAGCATCATATGTCTTATAAAGGCAATTTGTCATGAAGGGCACCAAGCAGGGAATATGTTTACGCATACCGTCGGTGACAATGGAGGAACGAATAAACCTATATTGATGCAACAAGTTTCTTCTCCTTCTTCGGTGGCGCATACTTGTAGAACTGATGGTTATCAATAATGGTTATCAACCTATATTGCCTTGACCATTCTGGGTATTCATATCCGAATTCTTCCATTGCTTTGGGTGCAAGATAGTGGGTCGCACCTTTGGTAGGATCGGGAACCCTCTTGCGCATAACCATCCGGGCAACCTCAACCGCCTTACCCCATGCAGCAGCATCAATAGGATTCTTATGCTTTGGTTCAATGTGAAGATTCAATGCCGCGGCCTTGAGTGCAGGGTTGTCATTGAAGGTACTGTATTGTTTAGGGGCAAGGATTACGTCGCAAACCGAGCGGTTTACAGCACGATTCACAGCAGTATAGGCCACAGCTATCTGACCCTGTTTAGATTCGCCTCGAGCTTCACCATAGACCATTGTGGCAAGGCATTTTTCATTTGCCTTATCATACTCCTCTACAATTACTGGCTCACCAAAGATTACCACACCTTGTGGAAAAGGATGGCAACCCGAAGTTAGGGCAGCAGGAATAATGGCGACTGATAAGAATAGACATCTCATATTCCTATTATGCTGCAACAGGATATAGATGTCAATAGGATTATGAAAAAGCTGGTAGTCGCGAATGGGTAATTATGTTTTCGGATCGCGATCCACCCACCACAAGTGACGCAGCCACCCACGCTACATAATACCAAACCACTACCTGTACTTGGTTAGAGCACCTTTCCTAAATGAACAGTTCTGACGCATACCATCGTGTTATACCAATTGGTAGAGCGAGCTGGAATAGCCTGTTCCTTGACCAGTGATTAGGAAATCATACAATCGAAAATGTGAGCCTCTTCTTGCCTTCAAATTTGGCAAGGTGATCTTTGATGTTGTCTCTTGCCCACTGCGCCTCTTCGGCACTCTTATAGACACCACTGTAAAGCCCGCCCTTCACCCATTCGCTGTAGCGATAGAGGATACCCTTCCACCCGCCATCACCATTTGAATAGCACATATGGGTGATGTAGGTAGGTGTCTGCCACAGATCGACTTCCTTACATTTTAGATTCATGCTCATTTTAGATTCCTTTGTTTGGTAGGCCGTAAATAAATATGATAGGATGGTAGGCCGGGTAGGCATCGTCCCTACTTCCTCCAGATTATGAGTCTGACGCTCGAACAAAGGCTTGAGCTTCCGGCCCACTATCCTATCACACTCTATTCACGCACTACACCAGGTAGCCCAACACGAATATTCCGACGAGAAAAAGGCACCCGCCACAATCAATGCCTCGTTAAAATAGATGTTCTCATTGTCCTCACAGAACAGCAGGATGTCATGTTCTGCGTGGCATTCAATCTCAATGCCTTCGTCGTGGAAGACCTTCAAGATAGCAGCAATTTTCTTTCCGTTACTCATTTGACTTCCACTTGAATAGTTGTGTTGATGGTTGCCGGTGTAGCTGAAATAGCCATAAAGTCTTTGCGGCCAAATTCAGAAGCCATTCTTTTCTTGACTTCTGTTTCCCATTCGTCGCGATCCTTGAAGACGATGTAATCCCACACCTGTTCTGTGGATGCAGGATAACCATGCCCTGGGTGGGTACGGCTACGCTCATCACCCGGAATGCTGATCGATCTTTGTTCCAGAATCGCGTAATGCGGTTCTTTTGGAATATCACTTAGTGAATGGCACCATTTCATGTTAGATCTCCAGCGTAAGTCCATGTTCTTCTGCAAGTTTCTTTGCTGCCGGAATATTGTCAGCATCCTTCAACAGCAAAATGAAATCACAAACATTGTTCCACTCGTTGTTATTGAAACCTTCGGGTGGTTGATGCCTATGCGCTAAGTTTAGCACATCGCCGGGATTATGCAACTTACCATCCAATCTATCTTGCAGAAGATTGGCAGCAAAGGGCTTGATACCTTCAACCAATATAAGTTTTTTCTTCTCGGCAATCATGTTTATACCAATCATCAGAGATTCGATCTGCAATGTTTTGGCAATGAAACTGAGACATATAGATACCATCGCGCTGGCAGATCTTCTGAACTTCATGCAGCAGATAATATCTTGCCCAGCTTTTTTTGCCACGAGCTGTTTTGAAACTACGGTAAACATCAATCCGGCTGTTGAATTCAGCATCGCAGGTTTCATAAATGGTGTCGATGTCATCCGATAATGCCAACACATCGTTCATTGGAATTTGATTGCGCTTGGAAAGCATTATCCTACCTTCTTTGGAAATTGACGAATTGAGGATTCCTTAACAGGCATGGTATGCTTTTTTGCTTCCCGGGTTTCTTCCTTATCCATGTACCATTGAAGAAGCTTCGTTTGAACCTGGTCAACAATGCTACTAAAGGCAGGATCATTTGAAAAACGAATCGATGAATCTACCCATGCCTTACGTTTCATAAATGAACGAACGGCCGCGCGATGTTCCTTATTAGTGGGATCAAAGTCAACTGTTTCAACTCGTTTTAGCATGTTTTTTATCCTGTGGTCCGGCGTAAGGGAATCGAACCCCTATTATGGGCTTAGAAGACCCTTGTCCTATCCATTGAACGAACGCCAGAGTGATTATTTAGTTGAAGAGTCCTGACAAGATGGGCGCATATACCTGAACAGCAAGCTGAGCCCAATAAAGGTTGTTGGCGACGAAAAAGACAAAGTGATCAGTGAGTGTCATGTTTGACTCCTTATGCGTAAGTGTAGCAGATTGCTACTACCAGGTCAACTATTTACTTCCATGATTCTTCGGAATACTCGGAGGGCTCTTCGTTTTAGTTTCCTGTAACGAATACGGCCATCATCGTATAAGGTGTTTGTGGTAATGCCGCGTGAATTTTTATATTGAGGATGATCCTTCATTTTATCCACCCATTCTTGTTCTTTGAACTTGGCCCAATGTTCGGCCGCCTTACGTGGATCAGTAAAGCGTTCTGGCTTCAAACTCTCGTGTTGGATAACAATGATTCGAGGTGAAGTAACTTTCACGCAAGCATCCTCTTAAAGATTGGCAGGCTACGGCGCACTAACTTGTCGAAATGATTCTTTGAAGCATCCCACTCAGCTGGGCCCATGTTTCGGTAGTTTCCGAATTTCTTATCTTCCCAAATACCATTCTTGATGCGAGCCCAGTCTTCAGCAGCAACCTTGGGTTTCTGATACTTCTTGTTGTATCCACCAGGTTTCCCACACATCTCATAGACGTGACGGATTTGGATGACCTTGATAAGTTTAACTTCGACATCTCGTTTCATTGCTAATCCTTCAAATCTCGAGGTTAGGTATAGATAACTCGTTGATTCTATTGAAGATTTTTTCGTGAATCTCCGCTATTCGTGCCGATCAGTAGTCTGACCGCTGATTAGAGATCTTCGCGGAGATATTCGCCAAAACGTATGTTCAAATTGTCTTGTGCCTCATGCCAACAAGTTGACATGAAATCAGCAAGCTCAACATCTTCAGCAGCCTGGATAAATGCCGATACCTCATTTTCGGGAAGGGAATACCAACGGCCGTCGGCATCCTTCTTGAGAACATTGGGTCGTGTTGCGAGTAGTGTGGTCATAATTGTAGTTTACGCTGGTTGATGGATTTGGGCAACAGGAAAAACCTGTGATTGTGGAGTAAGCTTCAACAGCCTATCCAACATGAGATAACGATGTTGACCATTCACTGATACCCTGTATCCAGCGAAGCCATGGTTCCATCGATTGGGTTTACAGAAGGCGAGCGGCCGCAGTTCACCGGTTACCTTACAGGAATAGAGTTTCTTATCACTCACATTCCAGAAGTAGCCAGGATATTTCGTGGCAACAAATTCGGGAGGAAGGGTTACCATCAGAATTTCCTATAGAAGGTAAACCAACGAACATATCCAATCTTCTCACCATTACTCTTTATAGAAATTGGAATACCAACCGCCCAGGCAAGGGCAAAGAGTGCTATGAAGGCTGCAAAGGTAGCAAAGATAAAGCCACCAAAGAAGATAACAATCACTACCGCAATGATACAGAAGGTTACCAACCCAATAATCTTCATGATTGCGGTTAAAAGTTCCATCGGTATATACCTCTGTTGAGCCACTATTATAGCAGCTCTATTCCACCTGTCAACTTTTAGTGTAAGGTGCCTCTATTGTCTAGTGGAGGGGTAAAAGTGTCACCGGGAGTATCTTCGTCGAGATCCTCGGCAATTTGCGCAGCAACCCGTGCGAAAAGATCTTTGAATTCTTGTGCTCGTTCACGTTCATTACGGAGCATCATGCGGATAATATTTCTAGCATGTTCGGGCTCCAGATCTTGAATGAGTTTCATTTCACCGTCGATTGTCATCCAAACTTCATCGGGATATTCTTTACCATCCTGTGCGGTATACATTTTTCTTTCCAGCCACTGGACAAGATATTTTTTCGCAGGTGTAATGGCAACGGTAATAGACCATTTATTTTCGGCAAGAAGAGGATTGACAATAGCTTCTGCCTCTTCGATTGTATCTACTTCCTCCTTCATGAATTCAGATCCCTGTGTTCGTTGTCGAATTCCTTTTCCCTTGCCAATTCGTGTAACATCTCGGCACGAGCTGAGAAATATCTGCCAAAAATTAGATAAGCGGTGATACAGACGATGATAACTTCCCATATCATTTTAGTCACCGGTGGCGGTGAAATCACCGTCCCTCATGCGATCCTGTATGTAGTCGGCATAATCTGCCCAACGATCGGGAACCGGATGGCCACCTGCATCATATAAGCCACCGGGAGAATAGTTTCCGCGAGAATCGTAGTAATCTTCGGATTCTTCGAATTCACTACCCTCATCGGCCAGCCATGATTCCATAGCTTCTTCGAAGTCTTTCTTGTTCGCATACATAGACATAACTGGTTTCATGTAATCTCCTTACATTTACATTCTATTAGGTTGTTTGTAGATTGTCAAGTAGTTGGATGGTTATTGGAGACCGACCAAGACCAAACTTAATCGTGGTTCTACAGCAACAAATCTATCCAGCAGCATCTTTATTTTCTATTAGATCCAAAGTTGATGAAAGGTGTAACAATTTGTAACTTGGAAGAAAATCTAGTCGAAAAGGTTAGGAGGGGTAGTTTTCGGTATGAGTTTTGGAATGGAATCCTTTTCTTCCTGTTCGCGATAATGGGTATTGCAGAGTGTTCGTACCCAATTGCCGCTTCGCCGTTCCCCTGGTGCCCCACAAACTTCGCAGGTATAACAAGCTATAGATTCTGCAAATGTTATATAATTATCAATCTCGGTGGATCCACCATCAACATAAAATCTCAAACCACCAAACTTTTCTTTGACCTGTGCTATAGTCGGAAGTTTTTCTAGTTCATCAGAAACGGCTGCTTCAAGTTCGGCAACAGATTCCTTCATGTTGGCATTAGGATTTTCAAGAGCGTACTTTAGCCTACGTTTTGCAGTTTCCATCTTATATGATATCAATCCACAGAGTGTATCGATAATACTATACCATCCATTGCCAACACTAAGTTCAAAATCTCCCGACTTTTGAAATAGGTCTGGCCAGCGTTTTGCCAAGTCTTCAAATTGTTGTTCAGTCATGTTTGTATTATATAAGTGTGTGCGTAAAAGTCTATACTATCATGCGTCTATAGGTGTAATTTGTGCGCAAGATTCCTACTTCAAAATCCAAATCTGAGATACAAATCTGAGATACAAATCTGAGATGAAAAATCCTAGATGTAAACTGGACAGAGTGCGTGATACAAACTCGATTTTTTGTTTATAGTTGTCAAGTTTTCTTTTATATCAGAAGAATATTCCATACCTGTAATTGGTATCGATTCTCTTGTCGGTCTTATATCCATAAAATATAAATCAGTTACAGGGACAGATAGTCCTGTTGTGCATTCTATTACTAAAGATTTTACTAGGCTTTTGGCTATGAATTTCTTTTTTCCTATTGTTATCTCTGTATCTTTATCAAACGATATTAGAACCTCAGCGGTATTATATTCTTCTTTTCCATTATCAGATTTTGTTGTAACCACGCTATTGGTATCAATAAATGCCTTCATTCCAGGCACATTAAAAGAAATTATGGGTTGCCAGTTTACTGGTTTTTTCTTCTGTTTCTCATTGGCAAACACAAAGGTAACAAGTGAAGTAACTAATATTATACCTAGTATGGATAATCTTGACATTGTGACTCCGATGAGATTCTAATTTTGAACCTCAACTTGTTTTAATTTACTTACCTTTTCTTCTTTAATATCTGGCTTAATGATAATATTTGGCTGTGAAAGTCTTAGAAAAAGAATATCTTGTTCTTGAACCTCAACAATAAATGTTACATTATTAGAATATTTTCCAGATGAGCAAACTAAGCTATGAGGAATATTATTTTTTCTAAGATAGTCCATCACAGAAGTATCTTCCCACTCCGTTGTAATTCTATATGGAATTAGTCCAATATCCACGAAAAATAACTCCTGATTCTATTTTGGACTTTTACAAAAGGTCTGTTTTCGATAATGCAGACTCCATCAACGGATAACTTGATCGCTGATAGTTCATGTTCGTTCAATAACACCTTATATGTCTTTATCAGTGTGCCTGATGCTGCTGGAACAAGATACCCATATCTTTTTAGTTCTTCAGATAGATCAGCCCCTAAATGATATTCAAACCCTTGCTCATCCAAAAAATCTTCCAACGGCCTATGCTCGGGTATATAATTTTGGGTGAGGGTGTAATATTGTTTCATTTATCTTTCGCTACATTAGCGTGATGTATCTCAATAATAGTGTAATCTTGTCCAGTTTTATATAGCATCCTAGTCTTGTTGCCCAAGTTTGGTAAATCTATCGCAATTGTATGGTCGATAGATCGGAAGAGCACACGTCTGAACTCCAGTCACGATCAGCGATCTCGTA
>ERZ650310.571-NODE-571-length-10859-cov-4.305257_pt1 | contig 10859 bp, 9 predicted proteins | sample MGYA00376246_ERZ650310 | MGnify/ENA primary metagenome ERZ650310 (study PRJEB26733, sample SAMN07839286) | wastewater metagenome | biome: small river; feature: stream; material: water | place: USA: North Carolina | collected 2016-03-01 ...
GTAAATCCAGCAGCGCAACCGCCGTGTTCGTTCGGAAGAAGATGGTTGTCCCGTTGGTTTGAATCAGCAACAAACCGGAATTGGTCGGCATCCATTGGTAGTTGAGGTTGCGATACACCGCATCCGTCGCAACGGTCATCGCGTTTGTGCTCAAGTTGGTGATGCCGGAGCCATCCCCGGTAAAGCGTCCAGGCGCGCTGATTGATAGTCCGCTGTCGCCGAACGCGCTGAGGGTTCCGCCGTTGATGATGCGAATGTCGTTCGCGGTAAAATCAACGATGCCACCAAGGATGGAGAGTCCTCCGAATGTGCCGTTGCCATAATTGGTGACATACAATCCTCCAGCGGTGATGTTCCCCGCGTAGAAGTTCGTCAACACACCTGACGGCACATCACCCAGCGCAACCGCCGTATTCGTCTTGAAGAAAATCGTCGTGCCGTTGGTTTGAATTTGCAGGGTGCCTGCATTGGTCGGCATCCACTGGTAGTTGAGGTTGCGATACACCGCATCGGCTGCCGCGCTGAGAGAGTTCGTGCCGAGGTTGGTGACGCTAGATGCGTCGCCTGAAATCACTCCAGACAAAGAACTGATGCCCGATACTTTGAGCAGCCCATAGTTGGTTCCGGGTCCGGGAGTGGTGGCTACAACATAAGCCGGGCCGAACAAATTCGTCGCTGCAAACACCGGTGCGGTGGCCGGGTTGACCCAGTGTTCCCAGCGCCCCGCGTTGTTCGTCCAAATGCGTGCGTTGCTAGAATTCGTGAAACAGTTGGGAAGAATTTTGTAATACGTTTTATTGATGTTCGCGTTAGAATAACCAACACAGTAGAGAATGTCCGGTTCGTAAAACGGTATATTTGCGATGCTACCGGACGGAGCAGTGAAAACTCCGTTGCTCCCGAACGAACCAACCTCGGTTCCCGAACCGACCGACTCCTGCACGCTCGGCGGCAGCCAGCGCACAGACAACCGGCTGTCACCCCAGAAGCGGGCAATAGAGAATCCATTCGCATTGGTCGAATCGTTCCATTGCCAGAAGTTGAGTGACGTATCCGGCAGCGCGTTGCTAACAAGTGTGGAACTCCAGTTGCCCACGCCTTGCGCAAAACTCTGCTGACCCGTCATGCGTCCGTTGAGGTTGATCGTGTTACCCTGCACTTCGGTTTGCACAATCGGGAACTGGAAGTTTAGAAAATAGACATTCGTCACTTTACTCGCCGTGTAGGCCGGTTCTCCGTTGGTCATCCAATGCGCGATGCCACCGGAATTCTGCCCCACATTATCCCATGTCTGGGCCTTCACACGGTTGTTTTGGTGGTCGTAGAAATAATAGCGAACATGGTTGCCGCCCGTGTTCGTGTTCTGTTGCGTGTTCCATAGCACATTTACCGGCATCGCCCCGCTCTCAAGGTGGTCTTGTATCACTGCGCCGTTATATGCGTCGCGTTGATGACCGCCGTGGACTTGCACCAGATTCTTGAGTTGCGTGAGCTTCGACCAATCGTAGCCGCCCCATTCGCTCGAATTGACATCCTGATCCCGCTTCGTCAGGCGGTTCTCATGCGAGCCAATGTTGATATGGTTCATCGCAATGACGAGGTGATCGGGAAAGTTGGTCGAGCAATACGTCAGCCAATCCGTGCGGTTTGTGGAATAGCAATCCGTCGTTACGAAACAAAATCGCTGCGTTGAATTTGTCTGAAGCAAATAGCACTGCCGCCAGCCGCCGTAACCGGAAAGACCGTTGGTTTTGCAACCGCTGGCCTGCAACACGGGACCAATGAATCGGTCCCAGTTCGTATCCGTGCCATTGCCGGAATCCACCCACGACCCGGCTTCATGGTTGCCCGCGCAGGTGATGACCGGGATGCCCGCGTTGACCAGCCGCATGAGCTGGTTCGACATGAAGGGATAATTGGTCGCAAGAAATCCGGCGGCTCCGTTGTCGTTGTCCACCACGTCACCGGCTGAACGAAATACTTTCGTGTTGAGCAGCGTCTTGTTGGAGATGACGAAGCCGATAGAGTTGGACAGCCAGTTCCTCCCGATGATTCCGCCGTCCGCGTCAATCAGACCAACCGCAACATGTCCGCTGTGGAAGTCTCCCATGAACACGTCCGACCATTTGTCGCGCATGGCAGCGAGCGAAGTCGCATCCATCCCCGCCGCCGTATTGCTCGCCACGGTGAGGAGGTTGTTGCTCGACGTGGTAGAGATGTCGCCGCCGCCGCCGAGTCCGCTGGTATTCGTGGGGTAGAAATGATTCGTGCCTGAGATAACCCACTCTTGACCGACAGGCAGATTGGTTGCCGCGAAATAGTAAGCGCCCGTGACACTGCCGCCTCCTCCGCCGCTCCCGAAAAATGTTGTCCAATTTGTCCCGTTCCATTTCGGCATTCCGGTGAGATTGAGGTTGCTGGCGGTGCCGGAGGTTTTTAGGACGAAGCGGGCGTTCGCCGCCGTCTGCGAATAAGCGACCAGCCCCTCGTCCGTAACGAGCGAGGACGAAATGTAGTTCACCGCGTTAACCGCTCCCGTCACGGAACCATCGAACGAGTTGGTAAACGCCGTCATGACCGACGGCCCGCGAAACTGAACCAAGTAGGAGTAGCCGCTGGCAATGTTGGTGAGCGTCAGGCTGCCGTTGGTGTCCGTGGTGCGCTCCCGCCAGTCGCCGGTGATGATGCCGCTGCCGTTGGTGCCATAGGGCCGGAGCGGGGTGATCGTGACACGGCGCACCGCCAGCGGGTCGAGGCCGAAGTCCACGAAGTTCCAGGTGGGGGTGACGGTCCCGGCCAAGGCTGGCAGGGACAAGACAAAAAACAGCAGCCGGGCAAAAGTTCTCATGCTAAAAAGGGGTTGAAGTCAAACCCTCACGCCACGAGCTTCCCGCCCCGGTTCAGCCGCTTCCCCCGCTTTTCACACCCCCCGCAGTCCGGCCTGAGATGGAGCGCCGAAGCAATCGGCTTGGCCGCAATCGCCACCACGTCGCCCCATTGCCCCGTTGCCGCCCCTACGCGTGCCCAGGCGGCCCTTGAAATGTGCAGGTGCCCGTTGGCCACGGTCCCGGAAGCGATGGCCTGCGCATACCAGCCGTCCGGCTTGGTGGCCATTGCGTCAATCAGGACTTGCAGCGGTATGGTCATAGCCCATCCCAAGGCATCTCATGCGCATTGAGCGTGCAGCCGCCGGACCAGCCTGCACCAGTCGGCGGAGTCGTCGGCACCTGAAACGCGCACCCCGAAGGCAGGGCGGGACAGGACGAGCCGCCACGGGTTCCCGGTATGATTCCCGTCCTCGCCTCGACGTAACGCACTGGCAGGTCCACCACGGCGTCCGCAACAGGCTCCTGATACACCGGGTCCGGTAGTCGCTGGAAGAATTTGCACCACCAACGCGCGCCGCAGATCGTCGGCGTGAGGCTCGACGGGAAGGCGCGCACGTAGGCGTCGGCAGGTGCGTCGGCGTTCGGCGTGCAGGCTAGGACAGGGCATGTCCCAGCCTTAACGATGTCGGTGTTCTCCGGCGTGGTCGAGACGGTGCCGGTGTCCGTATCCTCGAGCCAGACCTGCTCGACGAAGTTGCCCGTGCTGCTGGCATCGTTCCAAAGGTAATGCGGTGCGCTCGTGGACTTGAGCCACACTGCGGTTGAATAGTCGCCTGCGACCGTCACTGTGCCGCTGCCGATGTTGGTCACGGTCAGGTTTGAACCCACGCTCGAATAGCTGCCATCCAGCGCGTCAATCTTGTCTCCTGGGATGATGTCGTTGGCCGCCAGCGTGAACACCGTTGAGCCTGCCGAGAACACTCCTGTTGCGGCGATGCGTCCGGCAATCGCCCGCATGGCCGGCCACAGGACGCCGCCGTTGGTTTCCTGGAAGCGCAGCCGCCCGATGCGACCATAGGTGCCCTGCCCCAAGCCATCCCAACCTGCCGACGTGTAAGCGGCATTGATATAATCGGCGGGCACGGGCAGCGCGTATGCGCTCGTCTCCAGTTCGATGTTCACTCCTGAGCGGCTGACGACGCGTCGGATTTTGTCGTCAAGTCCGTCCGCGCCCGTGATGCCCGTTCCGCGACAGCTTACCAAGTCGCCGGCGGCAATGTCCGTGAGCGCAACCGTCGTCTCAATGAAGCGGTTGTCTGATCCCGAAATGCTCGCAATGAGATCAGTAGTTACGCCTGCCGTGCTACCGTCAGTGTGGTAGCCCGTGTCCATAAGCCATCGGGTTGCCGCGCATGGCTCAAAGAAGTTGTGGCCGGGAAAAACTTCCTTCACCTCGCAGCCCTTTTGCAGGCGCAGCGTCTTGGTGTCCTCGTCATACCAGAGGCCGAATCCTTCCCAGAGAATTCCTGACTCGTAGTTGTTCGTGAATACCGATGAGGTATGCGGAATGATGGTGCCATCGCTGAATGCGCCATACTCGGTTGGCACTGGCGTTGTGTTACAGTCCGCCCAAGTCACATGGTTAAAATCAAAGCTGTAATCGGGCCAGCCTCCCGCAAAGGGATGGCCTAGAGATGTTCCATCATTCTCTAATCCGTCATCGTAAGGCAGGTCCGGTGCGCCGACTTCGGGCGAGGCGGGAGCGCCTTCGTCGTAACCGACAATCGGTCCTTTGCCACGGTAGCCGTCTATCCGCCACGGCAAATAGTAATTGTTGGAGAGCAACCAAGTCGCCGAAGCTGTCTTTGCATCTGTCAGCAATTCCGATGGTGTGTATTGGTCGGTGAGTTCAATCAGCCCATAGCAAACATACTGCTGCCCGCCGTCGCCGGTCAGCCACGTCACTTGAAATTCCAGCGTGTCACCGCTGGGCGAGTTGATGTCTATGGTCGCTCCGGGAAGCAGCGTGGTGTCGCCGTTAAGCGTCATCCAGACGCCATAAGCGAGCGCGCGGGCGGCAGCGAGCGCAGGCGGAGTTTCCAAGCCCGTTGCAATCGGGCCGTTCCATTCGTCGCACAAATAGCGAATGTTGGCCAACTCCTGCGAGAACAGTTTTAGTTGTGCCTCGGAAAATCCCAGCGCGCCATCGCCGCCGCTGCTGGCGGTATTACTGCCCGAACCCGTGACGTGTCCGCTGGTCTGACCAACGGAGAAGGAAGCAATGTAACTGCTCGTAAAATCATCGCCTGAGTCCGGGCTGTTGGTGAGGTCAACCGTGGCTGTGACGGCGAGCGTAAGATAGCGCGGAGGTTCCGCATCACAGCCCGTGGTGCAGTCCGTGAAGGATTTCCGGCCATGCCATTGCTTCACCGACTGAATGACCTTGTGCCCCTGCTTATCCTGCGTGAACGGCGTTGTCGTCTCGGCTGCCACGTAGCAGTTCCAGTTCTGGAAAGTCCCCGCGCAGTCGCCGACAACCGGGCGCTCGTCACGCGGCCACGGGCCGCACCGCGGCTGATCTCCATCGCCGCACTCGTCCGGCCTGTCCACCTCGTCCGGTCGAATGTAGGGTGCGATGGGCGGTGTCGGCGTGTCGGGGTAGCCCGCCACCGTGGACGCGTTGGTGTAGTTCGTCCGCGACAGGGTGACGACGCAGCGGTTGCAGCAGCAGCCCAAGCTCATAATTCACTCCAAGAGAATCGAGCCATCGGGAATGTCCTCTTCCACGACCGTCACCGCATCATAATCCGCCGCACCCACGGTTCGATGCGGATTACCCGCCACGCGCACGGGAAGATACGCCTCGGTGTTGTCGTTGAAACAGACGTGAACCCAGATAATCGGCCCCGTTGATATGCTGGCCGAGACAACCACGCCGTCCTCGGTTTCCTTGAGCGTCACGCCTGGCCCGGCAATAATGGTGCGCCGCTTCAAGCACGTCCGCAGACGGTTTAGAAAATCTGCTAACACCGTCATTGGTCCGGTGCCTTGGACAGGTGCAGGAATGTCAGTGTTTCTCATGTGGCCGCGATGTAAACTGCTTCATTCCACCAGCCGTAAGTGAACTTCTGCGAGATGGCAAACCGTCCACCGCCGAGCGCCTCGCGCCGGGGAAACTCTTTCTTCCAGCCCACAATGGTCCCGGTCATGCCGGTATAAGCCACCAGTCCATCCAGCAATCCAGACTCCATCAATTCCAGCGAAGTCATTTGAGCACTGGTCAGAATCGCATTCACGTTTTCGCCCGCGTAGCTGTTATCATATCCGCGCGTGGCGATGCGTGAAACCGTAATGCAAGGCCGGTTGTAGGAGATGGTGCGCAGCCCGTCTTTCTTCACCGCATCGCGAAAGGTGATTTGCGCGCCGGAAAAAGTTGCCTCTTCCGCCGCCGTCACAATTTCACCGCGTAGATACTTGCCGATGATGGCGCGCTTGCTCGCGTTCAACTGCGAGCCGCCGAGCGCATCAATGTAAACAAACGAATCGGCAGGCAGTTCAATCTCTTCGCTGAACAGTTCCCAGCGCGGCGTGGGTGACTCCTGCTTGGTGAATGTGCCGGTGTCATCATTGTTGGTCGGCTTGATTTGCGTCGCCAGATTGAAGTCCGTGTAAGTCTTGAAAGTGTCCGTGGTCAGCACGTCCACAAAATAAATGACCCCGCCGGTCAAACCGACAATGCCGGACACTGTGATGGCGTCGCCGTCCAGCAGTTCGTGCGCAGGCGCGGTAATGACTCCGCTGGTGTTATCGGTGTCCGTGATGTCGCCCGTGCGTCCCGGTGATTCGCGGTCGGGATAGTGCGCGGTGATTTTGGCGAGCGGACTTTGATCGTAGGAATAATCCACCTCCCAGCCTTGCGCCCGCAACGTGGAGATGATGGAAGCGCACGCCGCCTGCGTGCCGTCATAATCGAATTCAATGCGGCTGCCCGCATCCGAATATTTGATGCGGACGGCGTTGGCCTGCGCGGTGTTGCTGCCTCTTAGCGTGCTCATCGTATGAGGGGAATGGTCAGCCCGTTGTTGGACTTGGCATTAACCAGCCGGTCGAGCTTGCTGTTCATCTGCTTCGCTTGTTCCAGTTGTTGCTTGGCCGTTTCGAGTTGTTGGTTGGCAATCACGTTGACGAGATTGCCGCCACGGTTGAACAATTCTCCACGCGCCGTGAACTGGTCAATTTCGCGCGGCTTGGGGGCGCTGACTCTGCCCTCTTTGACCAACGGTAATTCCGTCGGGGCGAAATTCGGACCCCGCTTGGAAGCCTCGGCACGGGATTCAAGCAACGCTTTTAACGCCTTATCCCGGGCGGATTTGTTTTTCAAAAACACGTCCGCATTGTCCATGAGTTCATCCATCGTGCTTTGCGCCGTCTGACCCAGATCGTGCCGCAATGAACGCCCTTCGCGGATTGCGCCCGGAAGATTCCCCACCGCCAGCTTCGCCGTCACCTTAGCCATGCCGATGACTGACTGGAGCATCACCGCCGTCATCCCGCCAAATGCCGTCGCCACGTTTTTAAGTTGAAGCGGAATGTAGCCCAGCAAGTTTGAAAGAAAGACGATGACCGGTGCGAAAGTGACTTTCAGCATGGTCGCCATGTCAGTAAGTGCGTCGCCCGCCTGGTCGAGTTGCGCCACGAGATCAGCACTGAGAACCGGCGCATCGCTCGCAAACTGTGTCGCGAACGCCGCCGCCAAGGTGCGCGCGGATTTCCCGCCAACCTCCCGTAAATCGTTTAAGCCCTGCGCGTCCATGCCGCTTTTGAAACGGTCAATCAGCTTTTGGAAAAACTGCTCCGTGTTCAGCCGCGCAATGTCGGCTTCGGAAAAGCCAAGCCGCTTGAACGCCGCCGTGTTTTTCGCGCCCGTCTGTCCGCCCGCCACCGACTCACCCCGGCTCTTGGTGATGTCCGCGATGAACTTTTGCAAGTCCTCCATCTTGCCGCCCGCCAGCGCCGCGCCGTTCGCCATTTTCTGAAACCATTCGACGTTCACTTCCAGACCGTCGGCCACGTCCTGCAACGACCCAGCCCAGTCCAGCGTGGACTTAGTGAACGCGGTAATCGCACCAATGGAGAACAGGCCCGAGAGTTTGCCAGCGAGACCGCTTACCATGCTGTTGGCGCTGCCCATCATCTTTTCAAACCCGCGCCCGTCGCCGCCGAGTTCCGCAATGAGTTTTAGTCCGGGCATAATTCCCCCTTCAACGCCGCTTCTAAAATCTTCGCGTTCGCGTCCGCCGCCGCCGCGTCCCCTTCAGATTCAATGCGGATCAGCCCATCCATTTCCGCGAGCCGGAAATAATCTGACATGAGCGACGAAAGCGGCGTGTTCAACACGGCTTCTTCGGATGCGTTCAGTTTCAGCATCATGGCCAGCTTGAGATTTTGCGACCAGTCGCCGGACGTGTCGCCTTGCTGGTCGCCGATAACGGAAAACGACGGTTCATGGAACGAGGCGGCCAGGTAGTCGGCGAACAACTGGCACTTTTCCGCGAAGTTGAACGCGCCGCATTTCTCGCCCCACTCAACCACCTTGGCCTCGTGATCTTCGGCTTCGAGAAATTCCAGAAACTCACGGTTGTTCATGGAGCAGACGAGGCAGCCGAGCAGCAGGTCGCCCTTTTCAGCCTCCGTCTTTTCGTCGCTGACAAAGGCGCAGCCGAACCGCTTGAGCGTGATGTAATGCCCCAGCGTGAACGGCTTCAGCCGCAACCCCAGGATTTGAAACGGTTCCGGGATGGCGGCGTTTACGAATGACAGTGCATCGCGCGGCGCGGGCATCAAGTCGTGATCTCAGGGTAAAGCCCGAGCGTCATGTTCACTTTCATTGTGCCAGTGTTGGAGGTGGGCTTGTCCACCGATTCCACAATCCAGAAATTGCTGACAACTTCGGGAAGTTCCGCGCAGGCGGTGATCGGCGCGAACGTGTTCAACGCGGGCAGCGCCGCGTTGGTGATGGCCGTCGCGCGGTCAACGCCGCTGATTTCAAACGACAGGTCCATCCGCTTCACCGGGTCTTCGACGATGCGCGTCACCGTCTTGCCCTGGCCGGACTTGACCTTGTATTCGTCCGCCTCGTTTTTGAGCGTCGCGGATTGGAGCAGATAGCCGGTGAATCCGGTGATCGTAACGCCCGCCGCCGTGGTGTAGCTGAAAACTACTGGTGTGCCTCTTACAGTTGCCATGTGTTTGGTTCTTTCTTGGTTAGTCTATTCCGTTGCAATACAGCGTCAGGCTTACGCCCGACACAAAAACTCCGTCCGCCTGTCCGGTGATGAATTTGCGCTCGGTGAAACCCATGCAGGTGAACTCGTCCGCCGCCGCCGTGAGCAATCCGGGGAGTTGGTCATCCATAAAAGCCGCCTCCAGAAAGTCCGCAACTTCGGCGTGCAAATCATAGGAGGTGCCGCCGTTGCCGTCGTCAACGGCGGGCGTGTGCAATTCGATTCCGACTGGCACCATAAAGTTTCCGGTGAAGGGCGGGGTTTCTTCCGTGGTGTCGGAAGCCGCGCAAATGATAATCTGCGCATCCTTGTCCTCATCCGTCTGGCCCGCCTGAATCTGGTCCGCCGCGAATCCCTCGGGCAGGGTAAGCCCGGAAAGATACGCGACGAGCGCGGCTTCAACTTTGGAGGTGAGTGTCACCAACAAAGGGTTGAAGTCAAAAGTGCATGTGAAATCGCTTCACCCGCCGCGTCAGCAAGCCTATGATTTAGTCATGAACCTGCGGCCAAACTACCAGACGATGACCGTGCGTGCGGCCCTGCGTCGAAACTGGCGCGGCTATGTCTTGCAGGAAAAACTCGACGGGCGCTGGCAGGAGAAAACGGTTGGCGGCTGCCGCATGGTGGGGGAACTCATGCCGGACAAGGAGTTTCGGCCCTTTGATCTCCTGTCTGTCCGTGGTCAGGATGTCTCCGGCGAACCCGCCAGCTTCCGGCTGGAGACTTTGGCCGCACTATGCCCCGCGTTGAAACTGCGCCCCGCCGCCATCGGTTCCGGGCCGGAATTCATTGAAGCCGTCCTCGCCGCTGGCGGGGAAGGTTGCGTCGCCAAGCGGGCATCGTCCGCCTTCGGCCACGAGTGGGTGAAAATCAAGCGTGTTGAAACGCATGATTGCACCATCACTGATATCCACGGCGAAAGCATTTCAATCGCCGAGAACGGAATTGAACGGGGCCGCTGCCCCGTGGTTGGCGGCAAGCTGATTGACGGCTCGGCTTCTTCGCCTGCGGTTGCGCGGTGAGCTTGGAGACATCGCCGCCGCCATAGGACTGGATTTCAGAAGCGCTCTTTGCGGCTGCGGCACCGGTCGCCAGCGTCCCCGCCGTGGTCTTCATCGGCGTTTGCATCGCATCCGGCGAAAGGATTCCCGCCGCCATCGCGTCACGAGAAAAGCCTTGCGCGTCGAGTTGCTGGGTTTCTGGGTCGAAATGCTTGGCAAAGAGGCCGTTGAGCGCCTGAATGGCATAGCCGGCGCCGCAGCTCTCTGCAGTATGTGTTGCGGTAGGCGTCGGCGTGACGGTGACGGTCGGGTTCGCTGTCGCCGAGGCCGTAGCGGAGGCGGTCGCGGTGTTGTTGTTGGTGACCGTGTTCGTGATGTTGACGGTCGGCGCGACGGTGACGAGAACGTTCTGGCCGCCGATCCGCTGGATGACGGTGACCCGAGCTGGGACACCGGGCGCCTGCACCGTCCGGACCGGGGAGCCCTTGACCGGGGTGGCCGTGCGGGCCGGGAGACCGAGTGGCGTTACCGCCCCAGCAGTCGGGGCAGTCGGGCAGGCGAGGCTGATCGGGGCCGCGACAGAGGCCGGGGTGACCTGCTGGACGGTCCCGTGACCGCCGACCGCGTACCCGAGAGCACCAGCTCCGAGGGTGAGGCCGAGGGCGCCGAGGATGAGGCCGGTCCGGTCGGATGTACGGGGGAGCCGCGGGGTGCCTGCGGCGGTGGGGATGGGGGTGGCGAGGAAG
>ERZ650310.572-NODE-572-length-10856-cov-8.387742_pt1 | contig 10856 bp, 8 predicted proteins | sample MGYA00376246_ERZ650310 | MGnify/ENA primary metagenome ERZ650310 (study PRJEB26733, sample SAMN07839286) | wastewater metagenome | biome: small river; feature: stream; material: water | place: USA: North Carolina | collected 2016-03-01 ...
ACCAGTACCTCCATCACCAGTACCTCCATCACCAGTACCTCCATCACCAGTACCTCCATCACCAGTACCTGCATCTCCAGCATCAGCAGCAGCGGCATCACTAGAACTGGCATCGGCAGCAGCGGCATCAGCAGCAGCGGCATCGGCGGCAGCAGCATCAGCAGCAGCAGCAGCGGCAGCACCAGCGGCAGCAGCGGCGGCAGCATCAGCACCACTTACAGCAGCATCAGCGGCAGCCTGACCAGCGGCAGCAGCAGCAGCAGGACTTGCGCCGGAAGCCGTAGCAGCATCAGCAGCAGCACTTGCCGCAGCGGCAGCAGCAGCACCTGTACCAGTTGCACCTGTTGTTGCAGTAGCAGCACCTTCCACAGCCTGACCGTTAGTATCTGCATCAGTATCTGCTACAGCAGCATCTACAGCAGCCTGTGCTGATACTGCGGATACAACTGCATTAATTGCATTTGCCACTGTGGAAATACTCGGCGCGGCTATTGCGGCTGCGACAGCGGCAACTTGACCAATACTCATACCTACTGATGGTGCACCACTGGACGATGTACCCGAAGTTCCGCCTGCACTTCCGCTATCACCTGCACTACCACCGGCTCCTCCTCCACTTGTATCACCCATCCAAGTTGGGGTGGCAGGCCCCATTACACCCGGTGTAGTGCTGGTTGAAACAAGTTGTGGTGCAGTACCTGGTGGCGTTACAGAACCAGTTGAAGTAGCAGGTTGCATACTTGCTTTAATCAATGCAGCCATTTGATCCATATAGGTCTGCTGTTGTGCTTGCTGTTGCTGCTGGGCTTGTTGCATTGCTTGCTGATATGCTTGCATTTGTGCTGCCTGTGCTGCTTGGGCTTGTTGCATTGCTTGTGCCTGTGCTGCCGATTGTGCTGCCATCGCATTTTGTTGAGCCTGAGATTGCGCTGCCGATTGTGCTCGGTTGGCATCTATTGCTTGTTGCTGTGCGGTTTGAACTTGTCCTTGCGCTCCTGCAACTTGTGTTTTGAATTGCTCTTGCAATGGAGTAAATCCGGCAGCAGCATTCTTAACTGCTGTATTTGCAGGGGCAGTATTACTCATTAGAAACTGATCAAGATTAGTTCCGCCCATTGATGTTTGCGGATTCAATTCTCTTAATAGTTGTGCCTGACCTGCATTAGTTGATGCTAATTGTGATTTTTCCTGTGCTTTGGCAAAGTCTGACTGTGCCTTAGCACCTTCATCAGTTGCACCAAAATCTGTTGGGCCAGTATATGTATTTTGATTAGTAGCACTAGGATTGAATATATGCGTACCAGCCTGAACTTGCTGACCAAATGCATTGGTAGCATTGGTTAAACTTTGTTGGGCTTGTTGTTGAGCACCAGTAATACTTCCTGCTACTTGAGTGCCTAAGTTCTGTGCTCCGCCCTGATTAGCACCTAGATATCTTTGCAAGTTACCAAATGTAAGTGAACTGGCCTTCTGAGCGTTTGGATTTGCCTGACCAAATGATTGAGATGAATCGCTACCTGCACCACTTGAAATAGTAGGTGTAATGGTATTATTGGGTCCAGCAGTCTGCCCAGCAGTTTCTGTCTGATCATCAAGTGGATTGTAATTTGCTACGTATGCCATAATATCCTTATAATGCCAATATCGTTACTTTATATTTTGTGCTATAAGTTAAGCCAGCAATATAATTTACCGAAATTCTAATTGGCGATACATTAATATTTGCAGACCAAGCAGTTATTGAATATGGAAGTAAAAGCATTGATCCATCTATATTTGTTAGTGATCCGATAAGCAAGCAATTTGGTTGTCCATTACTTGTATATAGAAATGTCATTGGGGTAAACCCGCCTGATGCATAATCTGCTGGAGTGGCAAAGGTAGTTGAGAATTTCTGTCCTTGGACATTTTCACCAATGGTTAAATTCTTATTTAGATTTGCTACTGTTCCTTCACAGAATACATTAAGTGGATTCAATACATTTTGAATCCAGTTTGGTGCAGTAGGAATATCCTGTACGGTGAATCTACGGAATACTGGTAATGCCATCTTACTTCTGCCTTGTGCTTGTGTTCTTGAAATACAATTGTAGACCAGACCAACCAAATGATGTGAATGCTTCTGCATTTGATAGGTTTACATATAACCATCCAGCACGTTGAATTGCTTGTGGAACATATCTACGAATCTTTCCTTGTCCTGATGGATTTCCACCCCATGGTGTTGGTCCCCAAGGATCAATACCCCAACCACCTCTTAGTGTAGGAATCAATATATCTAATGCTGGAATACCTGATGTATTACTTGTTAGATTAGCAGACATCTGTGTGAAACTTTGCTTAGAGAAAATATAAACAATTTCATTGAATTGTTTATTCATACCTGGGTTATCACAATCAAGTTGAATTGTTTCTATTTCGGAATAGATTGGTGTATAGATAATAAGGTCGCCCAATTTCCAGGTCTGTTCTTGATCCATTGTTAGGGTAGTATATACCATACCTACATTCACCGAAACAATTCTTGCTGTAGAACCCGATGAACTTTGCTGCACAGTCCAACCTGGTAATACTTCAATATTATTTGGTAATGTTGGATTTAGTATTACCAATGTTTTTGTATATGTATTTGTTGTGGATGTGGCGGTATATTGATTATCAGCATAATCGGCATTGGTGAATGACTTGCGTTCCTGATACAAATAATTATTATTGATACCCGGTGCTGAACCTGGGCTAACATTATCCAATGCTCTACTTCCTAGATATAGTTTTCCATCGCGCTTGAATACAATTCCGCAACTTGTTTCACGTGTCCAACGTGTCCAAACTTGTGTAAGGTGGTTATACACATATTGTTGAGTGGCTTGATAATCATCAGATACTTGTGGCATACTCAAAATATACTTACGATCAGACTGGTATGCTTGTCCCCAGGCGACTCCCTTAAGATTAGGGAATAGATCAGGACTAGTGTTTTCAATAATAGTCTTATCCAAAATAAATGACATAATTTGTGCATCTGAATCACTAAGTGCCACCACACCCTGATCGCTTAGGAAGTACACTTTATTATCCAGTTCTGCAGCAGTATTATCGGCCAATATACGAACGTTGTAGTCGATTGGCGTCACAGTGAATGGTGGAGCGGCATTGCTGATACGGAATACACCGTCTTGCTTCATTACCATCACACCATCACGTAGAGGGACAATTCGATTAATAGGTTGATTGGCAGAACCAACTTCAATATAATTTACAAGTGGAACTGCTTCAGGCTGATTGAATTTGCTGTAATAGATTCTATTTGGACGAGAATCATTTGTTGATGTAACAGGCAATGCTTGCTGGAAGCATTCAATTCTTGAAGTAGTGATCACAAAGTTATCGGGAACAAGTGTTAATCTTGAGAAATTCATCTGGCCAGGTAAATCTGAACCTGTTGAAGTATAATACCCTGTTAGGAAGTTGTTGGTAGCATATCCATTTACTACCAACGCTATATTTGAAGCAGTAACTTGAATATCATATCCTGGGTCACCTGTATTGCTTACATTGAACCAACCAAGTGCTACGTTATTAGAACCTGCCACAGCAGTTAGTGTGAATGGTGTTCCACCTAATTCAGATGGAGTAAAGGTAATAGTATCACCTGGCACAAGTGCATCAGTACCATTGAGTGCTCCGGCACTAATCAATGTTAGATTAGCATTCTGTAATGTGCGGGTGTTGGCATAGAAAGCATATTGCTTGAATGTGCAGACATCCAATGCCCATGGCGGACGGTAATTGCTTTGTAGAATACCATCTTGCCCTTGGTTGGTGTATAGGCTTGCACCTTTCAATGTATCGGGTGTAATGTCATTGACAGTAATTTGACCAGCGGTAATAACAACAGTTCCGCCTGTGCATAGGTCTTCAAATACCAATGCCATTTCATCATCGGGTTCTGTATTCAAATCTGGACTTGCACTTCCACGATAAACTTGGAAAAAGAAATCTTGAGGGGCGGCTACTATTTCTTTAGGTATCTGGAATGTAACAATTGTATTTTGATATGCTCCGCTTGTATTTGTTACAATGAAACGGCTAGATGGGGCACCTAATATAAGTTGTTGATTAGCATCCTGATATCCAAACACTACACGGTATGCTACTCGTGTATTATTAGGTAAAAATCCTGATCCTGTGACATCAGTAATGCCTGTGCCACTAAGTCCGGGTGGTGCACCGGCAAATCTTGGTTCCCCATTTATGCTATCAAGCCTATATGTGCCTGCTTGAGTAATAAAATAGAAATTCTTATTTGTTTCTAATCCACGAATACGACTTGCAGGATTGATTGGATCTGGAACATTATACAAAATATATGGATCTGATGAATATGCTGGATAATCAGGATTCGGTACCAAGTATGGGGTGAATGTGCCATTGTTAAGTTTGTCAGCAAATAATTTATTGTCCGTTGTATTTGCCAACAAATAATTATTGTATTGATACAAACTACGAACGCCTTCATCAACAAATGTAGAGAAATCATTACTAAATCCACGACGTGTTTCAACTATTGACGGACGGTCGATTACTACATTATTGGCTTTAGTTAATGCGCCATTGGGAGCATTATCACCGAAAGTCGATGGATTTAGATATAATCCCTTTACTTCGATATTCAATACTGTTGATTCACCGGTTTGAATGTTAGCCATTACCACCTTCCAAAGTTAGATCCGCGGTTTGCCTTGAATGCGGAATTAGTTGGCAATACCTTGATTGGTTTACCAATTACACGTGGAGCAATTTGCATGATAGCCATTTGCATCATTGATACATAAGTCTTATTGGCTATTTGTTGGCCTTCTCTATCACCTGCTGCTTCTAGACACATTTCAGCGGCTTTCTGCACTAATACTGGTAGAAGTTCCTTTGGAATGTTTTGTGCGTATACAGATTGATAACGTGGGCAAATCCAATCACCTACTTTTACATTAGCACCAAGCCCAGTCGGGAGTGTTACCACGTTAGCAGTTACTGATTGTAAAGTTACATTGTTCAATGGAGCATAACTGGTATAAACAGTGGTTGGGATGGTTGGATTCTGAACCCAATCATGTGGAAGGTCACTATTGACAATTCCGACATGGGTTGGATTTGTTGGGTCTTGAACTACACCAAACCAAGGTAATACTTTATCCAATGTGCAGATATCACCTGTAATTGCAGTTACCATACCTGCGTCATCAATTAGGCATAAATCTGCTGGTGCTCTTTGATAAGAAATTCTAACTAACTTATTACTTGCAAGTCCATAGGGAAAAATCTGAACTTGATTATTTTGTAGATAGAATCCGCCAATGAATTGGTTGTTGTTCATAGGTGGTAGCAATGGTCCCCAAGGAGATCCATAACTTTGCGCTGCTGCTTGTGTTGGTGTTAGACGTGGAAGATTATAGAAACTACCATCATTGCCAATTACATATACATCGCGTAGACGCATACCAGTTGATTCACCAGGAATGTTAATGTAGTTGACTACATCAGTTGGTGGCTGATTAGCAGGATAATTTGGCTGTTCAGGCATTTGTGTATCTTGAGTTACAACAAAATGTTCCTCCAGCACGGCTTCAATTGCTGGGACAATGAATCCCTTCAATGATTGATCTAGGTAATTTAGAAGTGTCGATTCTGAATAAGCCGCTCCGCTATCCGGAATTGTTTCACGCTCCTTTACCAGGTTGATTAAACCGCTTGTTGTGGTATCCATTATTTTTTCTCCAGACCACGAGCAAGATAATGTTTCTCAGACCATGGTACTTTTCTTGATTCGGATATTTTTTTTCTTGCTTCTTGGGGCATAGTCCAACCTTCTTCTCGTCTTTTTTGATTCATTAATCTAGTTCTTTCAGATTGTGCCTTCTTTTGCTCTTCAGTTTGTGGTCTTCCACGAGAAGGACATTTTCTTCCTATTAGAGATGCAGAAGTTTTCTTTTTTGATTCTTCTGAGTGTTTAAAATTCTCTCTATTAGATATACCTTTCTTAGCCTCTGCAGATTTTTCTCTTATCCAACCATATAATTTATTATTTCTTGCATGTCTATTGTTACCATTACACATCATATGTGCGGCAAAAATAAGTTTTGGTTCATTTGGATAAATCTTAATCAATAATTGATGTGCAACAAAATGTTCCTCTGCTGTTAACCATACAAGATTATCTTTAGAATTATCTCCACCCAAACATTTAGGAATAATATGATGTCTTTCACGATAACCATGAATAAGAGTTCTTTTACCTCTCTCAATCAATCTATCATAATGCCATCTATAATTCATAATTAACGTGATGCAAGAAAGTCTTTTAGAGACATCTTTGGCTTTTTCTTTGCCTCTTCGTCCATTTCTTCATCTTCTGGACTGTCTTCCCACTCATCTTCAGAAACACCACGCTTCTCGGACATTGCCTTATCCATGGCTTTGTCTTCTGCTGATTCCTCATCTGAAGATTCTTCCATTTCATGTGGCTTGCCGATCATTTCAACTTGAATGGCTTTAGGCTTAAATCTTTGACCTTCTTGGCCAAGCATAAATTCCTTTAGCATATCAAGTACATGCTGTTTCATTTCAATTTCTTTATTCATTTTATTTCCCTCATTGTGTATTTAGTTTATTAAAATCCCTCGGCCAAATCATTTATGTGATAAATTGATGGTGCTACTGTAGTTAATCTAAGCCAGTTGATACCATTTCCACTCACGGCCGCCGTTGATCCATTGTTATTAATTCCCATAAATCCACCATGAGCATATATAATTCTTATTAAATTATATGTATTTGACTGAGGCATCCAATTATATCCATTAGTTGATGTATAATATGTTGAACCAAAATTAGCATTCTTATCAAATGGTTTTCCATTTGATATATATATTCCATTTCCGTATATTTGTGGTATAAAAGTTCCTCCCGAAAATGTTAATGGTGTCCATGATACACCAAAATCAGAACTTTGATATCCATTATATGTTGATGGATCTATAAATCCAAGAGCAAAAAATTTATTATTTCCTGAAAATGTTTCCCATCCATCAACTCCTATAGGTAAAGTAGAAGTTGACCAAGTAATACCATCAGTGCTTTTAACTATTGTATTAAGACTTGCTGTTCCCGGAACTTGAGTTTGTCCAGCAGTAAAATATCCAGATCCAAATGATATTGAATTATATGTATTAGTTGAAGTATGGTTTGGAAAATAATTAGAAGTCCAATTAATACCATTGGTACTATAAGCATAATCATAAGGGTATGTTGGAAAAATTGATTGGAATACTATTATAAAAATTCCATTTCCAAATATTAAATCGTCTACTTGTTGATCTGCTGATAATATTAAAGATGCATTATTCCAATGTTGGCCATCATAAGAATATTGAACTACATTGCCGCCTACAAGAGTTATGGCAGTTCTAACATATACATTATTTCCCGAAGCAATATTATAATAATTATATGGTGTAGTAGTAGTAGAATATTGAGACCAGTTTATAGTATCGGTTGTTATATTATCTAATGTTGGATATGGTGAATTACCATATCCAAGAGATATATATGGTCCAACACCAGCAAGAACTTGCCCATTAGCACCTAATAAATGAGATGATGCTACTCCAAACATTATGCATATCCTTGTACTGCTGTCCCAAACCAATTTGTACCAGCATCAAATGTAGTTAAAATAAAGATATCTGATATTCCGGCAATAGCAGTCATAACAGGTGGAACTCCACTTCGCCATTTAATTGTAGAAAACCATGTAACTGTTGATGAAGCATTTTGTGTAATAAAATAAGTTACGGTGTATGCAACACCAGATGGAATATTTGTTGGTTTAGGTATAGTATCATTACCTGTTAATGTAAATTTAGAAATATTATATAATGAAGCATCAACCGAATGTGTTGCACTATATGCTTCACCAATACCACCAAGTGTAGTTGTTTTTACAGATGTCGGAGTAATATTACCAAGTGTTAATGTAATAGCAGGAGTTGTAGTCGGATTAGCAACAGAACCACTCACTCCATTTGCAGTAACAACAGAAACACTTGTTACTGCCGATCCATTACTAATACCAGTAATTCTACCTTTGCTATCTACTGTTACGTTTGCTTTTGTATATGATCCTGGTGAAACTGCTGTATTTGCCAATGTCAATGTGATAGCGGTTGTTCCAGAACCAGTAGCATCACCCGAAATAGTAATATTTTGGTTAGCAGTTAGATAGGCTACGTTTGAACCAGCAGTTGCCAATCCTTTAGCATTTACTGTTACATTATTATATGTACCAGGAGTAACACCGGTGTTTGCCAATGTCATTGTGATCGGAGAATATCCAGAGCCTGTTACATCTCCAACCATTGTTATACTTCTACCAGTTGTGGTAACTGCTGTAATTCTACCTTTGCTATCTACAGTAATAACCGGCATGGTAGTTCCCGAACCATATGTGCCCGGAACAACCGCAGTATTAGCCAAAGTTGCAACAAAAGATCCAGTACCTGTTCCTGTCACATCACCTGTTAGTGTGATGGTTTGATCACCTGTATTTGTGCCAGAAGAAGTACCTGAAATATTCGAACCTGTTACTGTTCCACTTGCTGCAACAGATGTTGGAGTAATATTACCAAGTCCAACCGTAATATTGGGAGTTGTGGTCGGATTTGATACGGTAACAATCGTTCCATTTGCCGCAGTACCAGAAACACTTGTTACCGATCCTGCTCCCGGAAATGCTGCCCAGGAAGTATTACTTCCATCCGTAATGAGCACCTTTCCATTATTGCCGGTTTGAGTTGGTGCTAGTGCGTTGAATGCAGCATTAGCAGTAGTCTGTCCTGTTCCACCTTTAGCAATAGGCACTACACCATTGTAGGTCGTAGCAAAGGATCCGGTACCACTACCAGTTACATCGCCAGTCAATGTGATTGTTTGGTCACCTGTGTTGGTGCCTGAACTGGTACCACTTAGGTTTGAACCTGTGACCGTTCCACTTGCTGCTACACTTGTAGGTGTAATTGCACCAAGTGATAATGTTAGATTTGGAGTTGTGGTTGGTGTTGCGACTGATCCACTAATACCATTTGCATTAGTGAATGTAAATCCTACTACGGATCCACCACCTCCACCACCTGCATTCTGCCATGATAATCCTGTTGAAGCAGAACTATCAGCAGTAAGAACTTGACCGTTCAAACCAACTGGTAAACGTGCATTGACGGTTGAAAAGGTGTATAAATCACCTTTAGTGATTAATGGGCTACCGCCACCACCAATTGGATTACCTGCGAAATATAATTGATCACCAACAAGCGTTAATCCAAGATTGGCAGTATCAGCAGCATTTCTCCAATATACACCTTCCGAATTGGTTAGACGTAATACCCCAGTCGTGGCAGCAGGGTCTTGACCACTTCTAAAATATGGACTTGCTAATCCATATGTTGGACCAAAATTTACTTCATTTATAAGTGGAAAACTACCACCATCTAGCGTTAATACCCCACCGGAACCTAATGCCACCAAATAGTTATGGACTTGCTGGCCCCAGCCTACTTCGCCCGTATCAGGTATGATATAGGGAACGCCATTAAGAGTTACTATTGTTGACATTTAGATCCTTTTAAGCCCAGGTTGCTAGTGCTGCTCTAACCCATGTGTCTGTATCTACACATACGTAAATGAAATCTGCATCCCATGTAATTGTTCCAGTTACACCTGGATCATCTGCGGCGGTAGGTGCTGCCGATGCTACCACTGTATATGTGGCTGCTACCACAGTAGCAGATAATGATGTTGCAGTTAAAGATGGGGTTTCGATGGCAGTAGGCGTAATAACACCTGTAACATTCAAAGTATCCCAATTGTTGATAACGCCTGTTGTCATAATATTCTCCTATATAGTATATTTAGTCTAAATAAAGATCGCCTAAAAGGGCAGTGTGAAGCCCTATGTCCTGTTCCACCACAAAATGTACACCTGATGGTTTCGCTCATTTCTTTTCCTTTGCTTCTTTTCTCCACTTCCATATCAAATAGGTTATGTTTAGAATAGCGTAGACAAATGCCAATATCAAAAGAATATTTGGTAGTGCTCCAATAAACCAGTTGTAGAATACAATCGCAAACACTGGAGCATCTCTACCAAAATCCTTTAGCCATTCTAAGAAATGTTTCATCAATAATCCGTTTCGAGATAAGTCGAAATAAAGTCAAGAGTTACTGCTGCTGCGGTGGCGTTATTGGTGCACCACATTTGTGGAATCAAGAAAGTAGTATTGGCTGGAAAGTTAGTGGTGACTGTTCCTGATGTTTGTTGATTGGTGCTCCAGTTTGTTACACGATATCCCACATTTGCATCATTTGGTGCTGCGAATAATACCAGTTCCAATAATGCGGTAGTGTTGACTGGGAAGTTAGCACCAAGAGCGGTTATGGTTGGAGCAGATGCTGCTACGTTGGTTACAAAGTTCCAGTTACCCGTAGAAGCATTGATAGCCAATCCCATCTTACCAATTGTGGTAGAAGTGGTTGGGTCTACGTTAGTTGGGTTTGCTACCGTGTCACCCAATCCCACGAATACACGCATACCAGTTTGAAGAGTTGATAGAGCAAATCTAAACACAGCATAATATCCACCCAATCCAGCAGCATTACCACGCCAGCATTCTGTTTGGTTGGCACGAATGTATGCCAAACCACCAGCACCAGCACCTGTTGAAATAGTTGATCTACGAGTTTGTGTTAATAGGTTAGTAGATGCCAATGCTGGAATAGTTGGTGCGGTTGGTGAAGCACCAGTG
>ERZ650310.573-NODE-573-length-10848-cov-5.086723_pt1 | contig 10848 bp, 7 predicted proteins | sample MGYA00376246_ERZ650310 | MGnify/ENA primary metagenome ERZ650310 (study PRJEB26733, sample SAMN07839286) | wastewater metagenome | biome: small river; feature: stream; material: water | place: USA: North Carolina | collected 2016-03-01 ...
AAACTTTGGAAGAACCTCCAGAGCACGTCAAATTTATTTTGGCTACTACCGATCCGCAAAAGATCCCGGTAACTATTTTGTCTCGTTGCTTGCAGTTCAATCTCAAGCAAATGCCAGTACCGCTCATCGTTGAGCATTTAGAAAAAGTACTCGCCGCAGAAAAAGTGGATTGCGAAACTAATGCACTACGTGTTTTGGCAAAAGCGGCGCAAGGCTCGATGCGTGACGCTTTATCACTCACTGATCAAGCCATTGCATACGCAGCCGGCAAAGTATCTGAAGAAGCAGTGCGCGGCATGCTCGGCACATTAGATGATGCATACCTCATCCGAATTCTGGATTCATTGATAGCTAAAGATGGCGCAACACTATTGGCAATTGCCAATGAGATGGGTGAGCGCAGTATGTCTTTCTCATTAGCGCTTGCAGATCTATCCAGCCTCATTCAGAAAATCGCTGCCGCACAAATTGTTCCTGAGTCAGTATTAGAAGACTGGCCAGAAGCAGCAGAGATTCGTCGCTTAGCTAGCGCACTTACAAAAGAAGAAGCGCAGCTCTTCTACCAAATCAGTATTACTAGCCGTCCAGATTTATCACTCGCACCAGATGAGCAAACTGGCTTTGCTATGACGCTCTTGCGGATGTTGGCTTTTCGTCCCGGAAATGAAACTCCAGGCAGGGCAGGTAATTCAGCGCCGCCAGTAGCATCGGCACCAAGACCTTCTGCGCCAGCAAATCAAACTGCCGCTCCAGCAAGGCCTGCGCCTGCAGCAGCCCCAGCAGCTAGACCTGCTGCGTCTTCATCTTCGGCCCCGCCAGCTACTGCACCAGCGCCATCTCCAGTTGCAACTTCCTCAGATCGTCCAGATTGGCATGCTTTGATGCGCCAGTTGCCGGTTAAAGGCTTGGTTCAGCAATTAGCATTTCAGACAGAGTTGCAAGATTGGGAAGATTCACCAGCAGGCGTTCGCGCTTCTGTTGTGACACCGATGCCGCAGCTTGCTTCAGAGGCTTCTGTTGGTCGTCTTGCCGATGCGCTCACTGCGCACTTTGGTAAACCGGTCAAAGTGGTAATGGAGAAGGGTGAAGTTGAAGGCAAGACAGTTGCTAAAGTCGATGCCCAGATTCATCAAGAGAAAAGACAAAACGCAGAGCAGATGATTGCTCAAGATCCATTTATTCAGCAATTAGAAAAAGAGTTTGGAGCCAAAGTAGTCGGTGGCTCTGTGAAGCCTCTTTGATTGCCAGATTGAACAATATTAGATACGAGGAAATAAAGCGATGATGAAAGGTGGCCTTGCTGGTTTGATGAAACAAGCCCAGCAGATGCAAGAGAAGATGAAAGTAGCGCAAGAGCAATTGGCTGCGCTAGAAGTCACCGGCCAAGCTGCTGGCGGTTTAGTTAAAGTCACCATCTCTGGCAAGCACGAAATGAAGCGTGTGCAGATCGATCCAGGCGCAATGGATGATCGCGAAATGCTTGAAGACTTATTAGTCACAGCCTATACAGAAGCATTCAAACAAGTTGAAGCTGCTAGCTCACAAGTGATGTCTGGTGCTACTGCTGGTATGCCAATGCCCCCTGGCTTTAAGTTGCCGTTTTAATCATTAATAGAAAACTGTTTATTTAATGGCACGTCAAGAAGCCCCTCAAGATGCCCTCGGTCGATTGATCGAGGCATTGCGCGTATTGCCTGGAGTAGGCCCTAAGTCTGCGCAACGCATGGCTTTCTATCTCCTTCAGCATGATCGCAATGGCGCAGCTGTGCTTGCTCAGTCATTAGGTGAGGCAGTAGAGACAGTAGGTCACTGTGCCCGCTGTAATACTTTCTCCGAAACCCAAATCTGCAGTACTTGTAATGATGATCGCCGTGATCCATCCTTGCTATGCATTGTAGAAACGCCTGCTGACCAAGTGATGGTGGAGCAGACTTTGAGTTTCAAAGGAAATTACTTTGTTTTGATGGGCCGTATTTCACCACTCGATGGCATGGGCCCAAATGAAATCCATTTCGATCGATTACTCAATCGCATTGAAGCCCCAGATACGGGAGTGTCAGTGAGAGAAGTTGTTCTGGCAACGAATTTCACAAGTGAAGGTGAGGCTACAGCCCACTACATTGGTGAAGTACTGAAATCCAAAGGCATCAAAGTCACCAGAATCGCTAGAGGTATTCCGGTGGGTGGCGAGCTGGAGTATGTGGATGCAGGCACTTTAGCTAGAGCACTCATGGATCGACGCACAGTAGGGTAGTTTTCTAAAACCCTTTTGCTCTCGGCGTTGATATCAACGAGCTAAAGAGCTACATTTATCTTTTAACTACAGTACTGTCAGATATTCTTCTGACCCATTAAAAGATGCCCTCAAAACCTAATAAAAACCTTTCGCAAACTTTGGCCGCAATTGCAGAGCTTGAGGATCAATAGGATCTAAAAATGGCTGATAAAAGCATGAAAGAGCTCCGTAGTGGGAGGGTTAAGGCAATACCCATAGAGCGGTTGATCAGAAACATTGATCGTAAGATTGCTATTGAAGAGGCTTTGTCGAGTTAAATGCCTAAAGTGATTAGGTTGTCCGAGAGTCTAGTAATGCAAGCTGGGGAGGTTAGCGAGCTTACGGGAAGATCTTCCTCCCAGCAAATTGAGGATTGGGTTCGCTTGGGTAAATTTGCGGAAGACCACTCGGATTTAACTGGCCAAATGTTGCAAGATATCCTCAATGCCCAATCCCCACAGACCAATAGTCACTAAATCGACATAAATTCTAGGTAAATTGCCTCTTTTTGGGGATAATTTGGCCTGCACCACTGTTGAGCTTCAATCTCACGCTGTGCCCATCTAAGTTGTCTTGTTTATTACCCCGGTAGATCTGGTCTTAATTTATTTAATGGCCATTGATGCTAACCATTGTGAAATTGTGAATGATCCACAAATCCTATCTTCTCCTGTTGAGCTTGCTTGCTGCCTTTTGCAGTACGACTGCGCTCGCTCAGAAGGCGGGATCGGGGTCGGATCAAATTGCGAGTTTTGCTTCTCCGATTCAGGATATTCCTACTGAGGGAGAGTTGTTTGGTTTGCCCGTGAACATTCATGGCCAAACTACTTACATTAACCAGCGCTATAACAATTTCACATCCTCATACTCGGGTATGAATAGCTTATCGAGTAATAAGGCGATGAGCTACACCTGGTCGGGCACCTTATTCTTTGGCGCACGCATTGCTCCTAATACGGATGTGTATTTCAATCCAGAAGTAGTTTCTGGAGTACCATTTTCTAATTTGACTGGCTTGGGTGGTTTTACTAATGGTGAAGCTACAAAAGCCAATGGTGCTCAGGCCAAGTTTTATTCTGCTCGCGCTTTTGTGCGTCAAACCATTAATCAAGAGGGCGACAAAGTTGTTCTTGAGAATGAGGCCAATCAAATTACCCAAACTGTCAGCAGTAATCGAGTTGTGCTGACGGGTGGTCAGTTCTCCACGCTCGATATTTTCGATGACAGTCGCTATGCCAAAGACCCCCGTATTCAGTTTATGAACTGGGGCAATATGACCTATCTGGCGTATGACTATGCAGCTGATGCCAGAGGCTACAGCTGGGGCTTAGCGGGTGAGTGGTATTTGGATAACTGGGTGATGCGCGCCTCACGCATGCTTGCCCCAAAATCCCCCAATGGTCGTGACCTGAACTGGCAAATCTTTAATACCTATGGCGACCAAGTAGAGGTAGAACGTCAGCACAATATTGCCGATCTTCCTGGAAAGGTGAGCGTTCTAGCCTATCGCAATAAGATGATGTTGGCTCGCTTCTCTGATGCGACTAATTACGTTATCCAAAATAATGCGCAAGGCACGCAGGCTATTAACAATGTGCGCAACAACATGCAGTACAAAACCGGTATTGGTTTGCATGGAGAGCAGGCTTTAACAAAAGACCTTGGTATCTATGCTCGCGCCTTTACATCCGATGGCCATACTGAAACCATGTCATTTACTGAAGCAGACAATTCAGTCTCTGTTGGTATGGGTATGAATGGAACAAGTTGGAAGCGCCCGAATGACAGTGTTGGTATTTCAATGATGCAAAATGGTTTGTCGAGCTATCGTCGCGGCTATCTTCAGGCGGGTGGTGTGTCTTATTTCATTGGTGACTATGCAAGTCCAAGTCAGACCATCTCATACACCCCAGAGCGGATAGGAGAGGTGTACTACAACGCTACAGTGATTAAGAATGTTCTGGCGGGTTTGAACTTTCAGCACATCATCAATCCGGCTTACAACTCTGCCCGTGGACCGGTCAATATCCTGTCTTTCAGGATCCATGCTGAGTTTTAAGCGTTTCAAGGTAATTCAGATTAATTATTGTCTTTAGAATCAATAAGTTAGAAATCCCCAAATAATAGACTTTTGGGTTTTCTCACCTATAATCGTTCAAACCCCCTATAGATACAGGGAAACCTGCATCTGGGGCTATAAAAACAGCATTAGTACAGATTTAGAGGCAGCCGATTTGACTTACGGCCAGATAAAAACGAGTGAATTTGTGAATACAGCAGCAAACCCCATGAAGCGGGTTGCTTGTGTAGTCGCCTCCTTATTTTTTGTCACTTCTGTATTTGCTCAGTCAAATGCCCCGATTCCGGCCAGCGTCACCGTGCAAACAAATGAATCCAAGGATTCTTTAGCAGCGCCGCCAGTAGTCAGTAATGAAACTGCGAATCCCGCAAATGCCGCATCCTTGTTCGCACCAGTCAAACCCAGCAACACGCCAAAAATTTATACCAAGGGTGCGCCATCTGGCCCTGCAGAAATGGATTTGCGTCAGCTGTGGACTGAGCTCAAGTTAAATAACCCGCAATTATCTTCACTGCGTGAGTCCTACTTATCTGCAAAGGCGACTGTGCCGCAGATTAATGCGCCAGCTAATCCACAAGTAGGTTTGGTGTGGTCTGGTATGCCAGTCAACTCTCCATTTGCTTTGGGTGGGGCTAATGCACCTTCACCGCCGCAATATCCAAATGGCATTAGTAGTAACAACGCCATATCGTTTACTCAGCCCTTTCAGTTTCCTGGCAAGAAAAGCTTAGCTTCAGACATTGCCAATACCAATGCAGAAGCATTGTTAGCGCAAAGCGAATCCACTTACTTGCAACTGGGTGCGCAGTTATCTACTTTGTATTACACCGCCTTAGCATCACAAAAGCAGCTGCTGGTTCTGAAAGAATCCGTCTTGCGCTTGGAGATGATTAAGAATGTCGCAAAAGCGCGCTATGCTAACAATGCTGCTGCCTATGTTGAATATCTCAATGCGCAGGTATCCCAGAGTGCAGCGCAAGCAGATCAGTTCAATGTAGAGCGCCAGCTACAGGTAGCGCTCAACAACATCAATACTTTAGTGGGTCGCCACTCCCGTGAAAAGCTAGTGTTGCGTGGTGATGTACGCCGTGCCATGAACAGTGTGCCGACCTTGATTGAATTGGAAGACTATGCTGAAACCAGTCATCCCTCTCTAAAGAGCTCCGCCCTCCAATTAGATGCCGCTCGTAAGGGTGTAGATTTAGCGAAAAAGGCCTACTTACCGGATTTCCAGGTGATTGGATCGTCATATACGCCACGTGGGCCATTTGCGGCGAACAATGGCGCGATGTTTTATCAGTTCGAACTAGATTTGATTATTCCGCTGTATTTCTTTACCAAGGAGAAGTACGGAGTAGAGCAGGCACAGCGTAATCAGGCAGCCGCAGAAGCAGGCAACATTTCCAATCGCCAGCAAATTGTGTTGGCCGTGAACAGTGCCTATGCTGCTTATGAACAAGCAAAGAATCAAACTCAGTTTTTAAAAGAGCGCCAAGTACCTCAAGCAGATGCTGCTTATAAGGTGGGCTTAACTCAGTACTCCAATAATGGTCAGGGATTTAATGATTTGCTGACAGCGCAGACCCAATTGCGCAACCTCGAAGTTCAATTAGCGTTGGCGGAAAGTAATCTCCTGCAAGCGCAAGCAGTATTGCTAGTGACATCTGGCAAAGAACCTTTTTAAGGAGCAGTGTTGAAAGACAAAATTCTTTCTTTTCTAAAGCAGTGGGCTGACAAGGCAAAGCCTGTCGCCGATAAGTTTCTGCGTTTCGGTGGACATAAATTACAGATCGCCTTTGCTAGCGCTGCGGGTTTGTATTGGAATCTGAGCCCACAAAACCGTTACCGCGTGCGTTTAGCCGCCTTTGCCTTTGCGATTCTTTCGGTTGGTATTGTGCTTGGTCGTATTACTAATGTGAACCGCAGCGTCAAAATTGAAACCTCGGATAAGGCTCTTAAAGTAGAGAAGAGCGGCATCCTAGAGTTGAAGTTACCTGGTGTGAAACTAAACCCAGAAATCTACGTCTTCCAAACCGCTGAAAAAGTGCAAGTTCCAGTGGATATTAAAGTGCCAGGACGTTTGGCATTTAATGCTGAAAAGTCTAAAGTGTTATCCGCACGCGCTCCAGGTCGAGTAGAGCGTATCTACGCATTTGATGGTGCTGAAGTCAATATCGGCTCTCCAGTAGTTGAGCTCTACAGCCCCGATTTTGTTTCGGCGCAGCAGGAGTATTTGCTTTCCTCAAAAATGGCGAAAGTGCTCGAGTCCAATAAGACCATGAGTGACTTGCTAGGCGATGCTCGTATTACTCAACAAGCAGCCGCAAACCGCATGAGAAATCTTGGTGCTGGCGATGGCGATATTAAAGCGATTGAAACGACTGGTAAGACGCAAGCCAATTTGGTTATGCGCTCCCCATTAAAAGGCGTTTTAGTGAAGCGTAATGTGGAGCCCGGTTCTGCAGTGAGCTCAGGTGATGTGATTGCTACTTTGGCCGACCCAAAACAACTCTGGTTCCTAGGTAATGTATTTGAACAAGACTTTCGTTTGATTAAACCAGGTCAAAAAATGGTGTTGCAAGTAGAGGCATACCCAGACAAAGAGTTTGTAGCTTATGCAAACTATGTCGCTCCAACTATCGACCCACAAACTCGTGCTTTATTAATTCGTGCTGATATTGAGAACGGCGACGATCTCTTGCGTCCAGATATGTATGCCTCCGCCAAGTTAACGACTGGTATGGCTGACGCAATCGTTGTTCCGCAAACAGCAGTAGTGCGTATTCGTGAGATGCGCTATGTCATTGTGAAGGTGGGTGATGAGGTCTATCGCCGTTTGCCAGTTAAAGGCTATGACCTGAATAGCAAAGCTTTTGCTATTACCGAAGGTGTAGAGCCGGGATCGCGGATCTTAGCTGAGGGTGCTGTTTTATTAAACGATCGTTTTGCTAAGCAGGAAGACTAAGTGAGCGTATTTACTTCCTTTATTCGGGGTGTACTTGAGAAGCGCGTGCTGGTCATCGTTGGCTCGATCCTGCTCCTCGGTCTGGGAATGTTCAGCCTTTCTAAGCTGCCGATTCAGCCATACCCTGGAGTAGCGCCATTAACGATTCAGGCGATTTCTCAATGGCCTGGTAGAAGCACTACCGAGGTAGAGCAGCAGGTCACCATTCCTGTCGAAAATGCTTTAGCTGGTATTCCTGGCCTACAAGCTTTCCGCTCGGTTTCTTTATTTGGCTTATCGGTTGTTACTTTAAAGTTCAACGACACCACCGATCCCTTTAAAGCCCGTCAAACATTTATTACCAGCCTCGGTAATGTGAGCTTCCCGCCTGGGGTGACTTCTAGCATTAGCCCGGACTCCGATGCGACTGGCGAGATCATGCGGTATGAAGTGAGATCAGACTACGCCTCATCAACTCAACTGAAAACGCTACAAAACTATGAGATCTATAAAGAGCTCAAGCAAACACCTGGCGTAGCAGACGTTTCTTCTTTTGGCGGTAAGGTTCGTCAATATCAAGTGATCGTAAGCCCAGAAAGCTTGCAATCGAAGGGTGTGACCGTAAATCAGTTAATCGACGCATTAACTAATGCCAATAGCAATACCGGCGGTGGATTGCTTCCTAGTGGCGAGCAGCAGTTTGTAGTTCGAGGTGTAGGCCTCCTACGCAATATTGATGACATTAAGCGGGTAGTGATCTCTATTCATAATGGCGTGCCAATCCGTATTGGAGATGTGGCGCGCGTTGAGATTGGTAATGCACCCCGTTTGGGTATGTTCCAGTTTAATGACAACCCAGATTCTGTTGAAGGCATCGTGTACTTGCGCCGTGGCGAGAATGCCACCGAAGTATTAGCCCGAGTGCGCAACACGGTAGAAAATATCAACAAACAAGTATTGCCCCCCGGAATCGAAGTAGTCCCATTCTATGATCGACAAGTACTCTTGGATATCACGATTGGTACTGTTAAGCACACTCTGTTCTTTGGTATCTCCTTAGTTCTCGCGGTGCTCTTTTTCTTCTTGGGTAATTTACGTGCGGCAGCAGTAGTAGCTGCAGTCATTCCTTTGGCGCTGTGCGTCTCGTTTATTCAGATGCACATCTGGAGCGTGCCTGCGAATTTGATTTCTCTTGGCGCGATTGACTTCGGTGTGATCGTGGACTCGGCGGTGATTCTGACGGAGAACGTCATGCGTCACTTAGAGGAGGGCGGTAAGCGCCTCAATCAAAGCATTATCTTGGCTACCAGCGAAGTGCAGCGTGCCATGATTTACTCCACTGGCATCATTATTGTTGCTTACTCCCCATTGTTCTTTATGGGTGGCGTAGAGGGCATCATCTTTAAGCCGATGGCATTTACCATGGGCTTTGCTTTGATCGCAGCAATGATTTTGAGCTTAACTTTCTTGCCCGCCATGATCTCCCTGGTATTTGGTGAGAACTTGCACCATAAGCCGCCTGGATTTATTACTAAGCTCTTGAATGGTTATAAGCCTTTGCTCAGAAAGTGGATGGATCGTCCATTAACTGTGGTCTCTGTCGCTGTATTTGTTCTGGGCCTGACATTATTGAGTGTCACTCGCTTAGGAACGGCCTTCTTGCCCACCTTAGAAGAGAACAATATTTGGTTACGCGTAACCCTACCTAATACCGTGGACTTGGATTACTCCGTCAAAATTGCTAATCAATTACGCGAGACTTTCTTAAGGCAGCCTGAGATCGATAAGGTGGCTGGTCAGATTGGTCGTCCCGATGATGGTACGGATTCCACTGGAGTGTTTAACCAAGAGTACGGTCTCTACCTGAAGAGCCCGGAAAATATGCCAAGTGGATCAAGTAAGAAAGACTTGATTGCTCACCTTGAAACCGAGCTCAATAAAATTCCGGGTATTACCTATAGTTTCTCTCAGTACATTCAAGATAACGTGAACGAGGCCTTGTCCGGCGTGAAGGGTGAAAACTCTGTCAAGATTTACGGCACCGACCTAGAGGTCCTGGATCAAAAAGCGCATGAGGTCATCGATCAGCTCAAAAAAGTTCGCGGTGTAGCGGATGAGGGCATTCTGAAAGAATTAGGTCAACCAACGCTGAATATTCAGATTGATCGTGAACGCGCAGCGCGTTACGGTATTAATGTGAATGACATTCAGACGGTGGTTGCTAATGCGATTGGTGGCGCTGCGGTTACCAACCTTCTTGAAGACGAAAAGACTTTCGGTATTGCAATTCGTTTAAACGAAGGTAGTCGCAACGACGTTGCTGATATTGGCCACCTCCTGGTCGATTCTCCAAACGGCGCAGCCATTCCTTTGTCGATGGTTGCGACTGTCCAGTTATCTGATGGCCCATTCTTTATTTATCGTGAAGCAGGTAAGCGTTACATCGCGATTAAGTTCAGCGTTCGTAACCGTGACTTGGGTAGCGCGGTAGAAGATGCCCAATTCCTGGTTGAGAAAAATATCACCTTGCCGCCGAATTACTCAATCAGCTGGGATGGCCAGTTCAATCAAATGAAGCAGGCGCAGAAGAAGCTGATGCTGATCGTGCCATTGGCCTTGCTTGGCATCTTCTTATTACTCGTAAGTGCGTTTGGTAATTTCCGTGATGCGGTGATTGTGATGATCAACGTACCATTTGCAGCGATTGGTGGCGTGATTGCCTTGCATCTGGCTGGTGAGACTTTAAGTATCTCGGCATTCTTTGGTTTCTTATCGCTCTTTGGTATTGCGATTCAGGATGGTGTGATTCTGATCTCCTTTATTAATAAGACAGCGGCAACCGAGCATGGTGAGATGAAAGATGTCATGGTTGAAGGTGCTTCATTGCGTGTTCGTCCCGTGTTGATGACCGCCATGCTTTCTGGCCTTGGCCTATTGCCAGCCGCTTTATCGCATTCCATTGGTTCTGAGGCTCAACGTCCTTTGGCTCTCGTGATTGTGGGCGGTATGGTGACAACTACTATTCTGACTCTCCTGGTCTTGCCGGTAATTTATGGCTGGTTTAGAGGTCGTTCATTAACCCAAATGGCCAAAGCCTAAGAGCATTATCAGAGATGAAAAGGGTATGTCTAGCATGAGTGATAATCAAAAGCAGCCTCATATTCTGATATCCAATGATGATGGATATTTGGCTCCTGGTCTCTTGGCCCTGGTAAATGCTATTCGCCCGCTAGCTCGCGTGACAGTCATTGCCCCTGAGCAAAACCATAGCGGCGCCTCAAACTCATTAACACTCTCACGTCCGCTATCGATTCATCGGGTGGCTGGTGGTGAGCGTGATGGCTTCTTGTTTATTAATGGCACACCAACAGATTGTGTCCATATCGCCATGACGGGCTTCTTAGATGAAAAGCCCGATCTCGTAGTCTCTGGTATCAATCAGGGTGAGAACATGGGTGAAGATACCCTGTACTCCGGTACCGTAGCTGCCGCAGTTGAGGGTGTGATGTTCGGTGTTCCTGGCATCGCTTTCTCACAAATTGATAAAGG
>ERZ650310.574-NODE-574-length-10845-cov-7.451344_pt1 | contig 10845 bp, 9 predicted proteins | sample MGYA00376246_ERZ650310 | MGnify/ENA primary metagenome ERZ650310 (study PRJEB26733, sample SAMN07839286) | wastewater metagenome | biome: small river; feature: stream; material: water | place: USA: North Carolina | collected 2016-03-01 ...
GCGCCGACATGAGCCTGTGGCCTGCTTCGTTCACGAAGTTCGTGGAGGCGCATCTTGCCAGCGAGATCGCCACGTCGCTGACCAACGACGAAGGCAAGCTCGGCAACATGCTGACGATGCGCGACAAGCGATTCCTGCCCGAGGCGCTCTCGCGTGATGCCATGCAAGATCCGCCGAAGTTCGCCCCGATGAGCGGGTGGACCCGGGCCAGGATGGGTGGCGGACGCATCCGAGGTGAAGGGCCGCACTGATGCGCGGCGCTCAGTCCCTGCTGGCCTTCAACCGTGGAATAGTGTCCCCGCTTGCGCTGGCGCGGCTGGACCTCGCCAAGCTGCAGATGGCCGCGGTCGAGCAGACCAACTGGATGCCCCGCGCGCTGGGCTCCATGATGCTGCGGCCTGGCAGTTCCTACATCGGCACGGCGCTGGGCGTCAGCCGAGGGGTGCCATTCGTCTACGCCAACGACGACACGGCGCGCATCGAAGTGACTGGCACCTACCTTCGCGTGTGGGTTGACGACGAACTGGTGACCCGCCCGGCGGTGACGGCCGCCATCAGCAACGGCACGTTCTCCAGCGACCTGACCGGGTGGACAGATGCCGATGAGGGATCTAGCTCCTCGACCTGGGCGACCGGCGGCTACATGTCCCTGGTCGGCAACGGGACCAACGCAGCCATCCGCCGGCAGACGCTGACCATCAACGAGGTCGGCACTGAGCATGCTTTGCGGATCGTCGTCAACCGCGGCCCGGTGCTGTTCCGCGTGGGATCGAGTTCAGGCGGCCAGCAGTACATCGCCGAGGCGTCACTCGGAACCGGCACGCACTCACTGTCGTTCATCCCGGCAGGATCGAGCGCCTACATCCAGTTCTACAGCCGCCTGACCTACCCGGTGCTGGTGGACTCCATCGCTGTCGAGTCTTCTGGCGCCATGACGCTGCCCAGCCCGTGGGCCGAAGCGGATCTGGACCTTGTGCGGTGGCGCCAGTCTGGAGACGTCATCTATCTGGCGTGCGAGGGATACCAGCAGCGCAAGATCGAGAGGCGCAGCGCGACGTCGTGGTCCATCGTGAAGTACCAACCAGTCGACGGCCCATTCCGCGTGCAGAACATCACACCGACGACCATCTCGGCAAGCGCCCTGACGGGCGATGTGACGCTCACGGCCACGGCGGGAATCTTCAGGTCGACCAACGTAGGCAGCTTGTACCAGATCACCTCCGTCGGCCAGGTGGTCAACAAGACGGCTTCGGCAGAGAACACGTTCAGCGACCCGATCGAGGTGACCGGCGTCGGTGAGTCTCGGCGCATCGGCGTCAACGTAGAGGATACGGTTCCAGGCACGGCCACGGTGACGCTCCAACGCAGTCTGGACAGCGGTTCGACATGGTCCGACATCTCCACCTACACGTCGATCGTAGGAACCACCTACCTAGACGACTTGGACAACCAGATCGTCAGGTATCGGCTCGGCATCAAGACCGGCGCATACACCAGCGGAACGTGGGGCATGTCTCTGACGTACTCCGGCGGATCTATCACCGGGACTGTGCTGGTGACGTCGTACTCGAGCGAGACTTCGGTGAGCGGGTTCGTGCTAAAGGCGCTTGGGAACACGTCGGCAACAGACAACTGGGCCGAGGGCCAATGGTCTGACCGCCGCGGCTGGCCTTCGGCTGTCGAGTTCCACGACGGCCGCCTCTACTGGGCCGGCAAGGACAAGTTCAACGCCTCAGTGACTGACGCATTCGAGTCGTTCGATCCCGACTACGAGGGCGACGCCGGGCCTATCTCGCGCTCGGTGGGGTTCGGCCCCGTGGACCGCATCAACTGGATGCTGTCGTTGTCTCGCCTGACCGCAGGCACGTACGGCAACGAGGTGCAGATCAAGTCCAGCGCTCTGGACGAACCGCTGACGCCAACCAACTTCAGCCCGCGCAAGGCTGGCGGCCAGGGCAGTCTGGCCATCCAGGCCGTGGAGCTAGACGCCACCGGGGTCTTTGTGCAGCGGTGCGGCAAGCGCCTGTTCGAGATCGGCCCCACCGCGCAGGGCATAGAGTTCGGCGTGTCCGACCTGACGATGATGTGCCCCGACCTATGCGCGGCCGGCATCGTCGGCATCGCGGTCCAGCGCCAGCCCGACACGCGGATTCACGCATGGCTGGCCGACGGCACGGTCGTGGTCCTGATCTTCGACCGCAGCGAGAACCTGCTGTGCTTCGTGACCTATGTGACCGACGGCGCGGTCGAGGACGTGGTGGTTCTTCCCGGAGTGAAAGAGGACGCGGTCTACTACACCGTCAAGCGAACGATCGGCGGCACCGATGTCCGCATGTTCGAGCGCTGGTGTCTGGAGTCCGAGGCCCGCGGCGGCGTGATCAACAAGATGGCCGACTGCGGGGTCTACTACTCCGGCTCTGCTACCGCAACCATCACCGGGCTGTCGCACCTCGAGGGGCGCGAAGTCATCGCCTGGGGTGGAGGCGTCGACCTGAGCCCAGGCGACGATGACGACCAGAGCACCTACACGGTGTCGGGCGGATCGATCACGCTGCCCAGCTCCGTGACAACCGCCTTCGTCGGCCTGCCCTATTCGTCGCGGTTCAAGGGCACGAAACTGGCCTACGTGGCCGCGCCTGGCAAGTCGGCTCTGGGCGCGACGAAGCGCATCGACGAGATCAGCGTCGTGCTGGCCGACTCGCACGCCCAGGGCCTGCGCTACGGCCAGGACTTCGACACGATGTGGAACCTGCCACTTGTCGAGGATGGCGCGACAATCGACACCGATGTACCCAAAACCGAATACGAGGGGGAGCCGATTCCGTTCGATGGTACGTGGGACACCGACGCGAGGCTGTGCCTGAAAGCTCAGGCGCCGCGGCATTGCACGGTGCTTGGGGCGGTACTCAACATGACGAGCAATTCCTGATGGGCGTGTCCGCAACAGTTGCCGCGACCTTCCTGTCGGCGGCGTCAAGCTACAACCAGGGCCGCAGCGCTCAGGCGTCGAAGGACGCCCAGGCCCGGCAGATGGACCAGCAGGCAGGCCAGGAGCGCGCGGCATCGCAGCGCACCGCGGCAGAGCAGTTGCGCCAGGCGCGGCTTGCCCAGTCACGGCTGCAGGCTCTCGCCCAAGGTGGCGGAACTGACGTCGGCGTGGTGAACCTGTCCAAGCAGATTGCCGGCGAGGGAGAGTACCGGGCTTTGACAGCGCTCTACGAGGGCGAAGACCGGGCCACCGGGCTGGAGTACGGCGCTGACGTGGCGCGCGTCGAAGGCAAGAACGCCAAGCTGGCCGGCACGATCGGGGCCTTCAGTTCGATCTTGTCCGGTGTCTCGAGCATGTACAGCAAGTTCGGAGCGCAGGACTCTCCGCTATCGATTGACCGTGACGGCATCGGGATCACGACCGGCAACTCGCCATACAGTGCCACGGGCGAGATGATGAGGGCCCGCCGATGAGCAACGTCAAGCCGGTCTACAAGGGGACGGTTGCCGCAGCACTGGCCAACGCCATGAACTCGCGCATGAACCGCCGGGTGGCCGAAGCCGTTGCAGCGATTGTCGACGCCATGACACCGCCGCCGCCTCCGGCTCCAGCGCCGCCTGCCCCTTCACCCGCACCGCCGCCCTGACTATGATGAAAAAGTCAATTGACATCAAGGCTCCGAAGAACGATGTGCCCGTGGAGCGGATTGCAGAAGTGCTGCGCTACGACCCAGAGACTGGGAAGTTGTTTTGGCTGCGCGACTCAAAGCGTGCACGCAAGGGCGCCGAGGCGGGCTGCGTCAAGCCAAGCGGGTATGTAAACATCTGCATTGACTACAGATACCACCTGGCGCATAGATTGGCTTGGGCGCTGTTCCATGGCGAATGGCCGAAGCATTGCATTGACCACATCAATGGAGCAAGGGCAGACAACAGGATACAGAACCTGCGCGACATCCCGAAGCGTGAAAACGCCCAGAATGTTAGGCTGTCTCGCGGGAAGAGCGGCCTGCTTGGCGCCTCTTGGACACCGTCTGCAAACGTGTGGAGAGCGTTCATCAAGGTAAACGGGAGGTCCAAAAATCTGGGCGATTTTCAGTCTGCAGAGCATGCCCATGCCGCGTATGTGAACGCGAAGCGTCTGCTCCATCCTGGCTGCACGATCTAGGAGCGCGACTTGCCGCAACTGCCAGACGTTCAAAGCCTTGGCGCCCGCCCGACGCCGCGGTCGCAGCGCGGCATCTCGGTATACAACGGTGGCCGGGCCGAGGCTGCCATGGGCGAACTGGGCGCCAAGATCGGCCAGATCGGCGAGACGATGCAGCGTGAGGACGACACGGCTGCCGTGTTCGCCGCGCGCCGGCAACTGGACGACTGGGAACGCCAGGCCATCTACGACCCCGAGAAGGGCGCGCGGACGAAGCTAGGCCAGGACGCATTCAACGTGCCGGCGGAACTGGCTCAGTCCTACGACGAGTTCAGCGCCAAGCTGGCCGAGGGCATGACCACGACGCGGCAGAAGCAGGCGTTCGCTGAGATGTCGATGGGGCGCCGGTCCCAGGTGCTGAACTGGGCAGCAGGCCACGCAGCGCAGCAGCGTGAGGTTTATCACAAGGCCGAGGTCACATCGGACCTGGCGTCGATTCAGGAGCGCGCCGCGCGCATCGCCGCTACGCCGGGCGACGGCACGCCGGAAGGCGCCGCCATGCAGGCCGCCCAAGTGCAGGCAGAGATCCAGCTTGGCCAGTCGCGCCTGGTGGGCTACATGCGCGAGCGCGGCATGCCGTCAAAGGAGATCGAGGGCGCGACGCTGGATTTCAGCAGCAAGGCCCATGAGCAGATCATCAAGACCATGCAGCAGACGGACCCGACCGCTGCGAAGAACTACTTCGAGGCGCACAAGAAAGAGATCAACGCCAACCGCTGGGATGAGATCGGCAAGCCGCTGAATGCGATGTCCGCGGCGCTGGATGGCGACAACGGCGCTCAGGAAATCTGGACGGCGCTGGGCCCGAAGTCTGACCTTCAGCCGGTCGAGCTTGACAAGATGGAGGCCGAGGCGCGCAAGCGCTTCGCCAACGACAAGCCGCGCATGGATGCGGCCATCTCGGGCCTGCGCCAGCGCCGTGAGGCGTTCAACTTTAGCGAGCGCGAGCGGGCGGCCGGGAACACCAACGCGGTGTTCGGAATGGTCGACAGTGGGAAGCGCATGGTCGACGTGATGCGGTCTGATGCCTGGAACGCCCTGCCAGAAAAGGACCAGCGCGCGATCCGGCTGTCATTCGAGCAAGAAGCGGCGATGCGCGAGTCTCGCGTGGCCGCCGCCGAGTCTCGCGCGTTCACTGCCGAGCAGCGCAAGGACCGCCAAGCGCTGATGATGAACGCCGACCAGTACCTCGCTGACAGCGACCCGACGGCCCTGTCGCAGATGACGCGCGAGCAGGTGGCTGCGAAGCGCACGGTCTACGGGTTCGAGGGTGTGCAGCACCTGCTCACCCGCTGGGATTCTCTTCAGAAGCCCGGCGCTCTGGGCGAGGCCAAGATCGATCAGGACGAGTTCAACCGGATCGCGGATGCGGCAAAGCTGCACCCGTTTGACCCGACCAAATCGGAGAAGGAAAAGCGCGAGCTTGGCACCCTGAAGGCTGTGGTCGAGATGCGCATTGACCAGCAGCAGCGCGAGTTGAAGCGACCATTGACGCGGCCAGAGAAGGCCAAGCTCATGCAGGAAGAGGTCGACAACAAGGTAATGCTCGACGTGTGGGGGCCGGACAAGTCCGTGTCGGCGTACCAGCTGAATGCTGACAACACGGACAAGGCCTACGTCGTCATCGACGGCAAGGAAGTGAAGCTGTCTAGTGTGCCGTCCGAGGACCGCATCAAGATCATGCAGGCCCGACTGAAGGCCAAGCTGCCGATCACAGAAGCCGACATCGTACGGCAGTGGGTGAAGTCGCGGTCCAGCACTGGCGGCGTGACCGGACGGTACTGATGGAACAGGATATCTACGACCAGATGGCCCAGGACGAGGCCGCGCAGCGCGAAGCTGCGATGGCCGGGTCGCTGCGCCGCCTGGCCGGGACGAACCCGGACATGCAGGCCAAGGTGCTGCAGCTGTCGCGCTCTTCTGGTCTTCCGACCGACGTAGTCGCGCGCAACGTCGACGCCGTCGAAGTCAACAAGCGGGCACGCGAGATGGCTGAACTGGCAGCCCGGTCCCCGGTGTTGTCGCGGCAGCTTGCAGACCCTGGCTTCGCGGCGCTGGCACACGACGACGTCGAGTCGTTTGACAGCATCGAACAGACCATTGGCGCGATCGCTAGCTATGCGATGGGCGCCCGCAAGGGTGGAGGTCTGCCGGAGTTCCTGTCGAAGTTCCCGCGGACCCTGGCCGGCGCGCTGGGCCCCGGAATCGGCGCCGGGATGTACGGCGTCGCCGCCGCTCCGATCGGCGTGGCCGAGCAGTTGGGTAGCGCGGTCGTGCAAGGCCTGGACGATCTGGCCGCCGCGGTCACCGGCACGCGCCGCCGCGACATGAACGACGGCGCAAGCCTGGAAGCCGCGCTGCTGGCCAAGCAGAAGTCTTCGACCGCGGTGCAGCGAGCGTGGGAAGGCGACTTCTCCAGCCTGTCGCGCACCGAGCGCGAGATCCTGTCGGGCATCAGTTCGACCGGGCAGCAACTCCCGGCCCTGGTGGCTGGCCTGCTGGGAGCGCCCGAGGCGGCCACGCTGGGCTTCATGGGCTTGATGACCGGCGGCCAGAGCTACGGCAAGGCGCGCGAGGCCGGGCTGGACCCTGCCCGGGCTCTGACGCTGGCCTTACCTGACGCTGGCGCCGAGATCCTGGGCGAGAAGTACCTGGGCATGATGGGACTGCTGAAAGACCTTAAGGCCGGTATGCCGCTGGCCCGGGTCTTCGTCCGTGATCTGGTGCGTGAGAACGCGGGCGAGATCCCGACGACGCTGGCGCAGAACTTCAACGAGTGGGCTGTCCTTAACCCGGACAAGTCGCTTGGCGAGTGGTTGAGCGAGCAGCCTGACGCCATCCGCGAGACGATCATCGCGACGACGACGCAGACCGTCTTGATGGGCGGGGCCGGCGCGGTGGTGCGCAAAGTGACGGACAAGACTGCCGCCGACCGTTGGGCCGCCCAGCAGGCCGAGCAGTCCGGCGCCGCGCTCGAGCGCCTCGCGCAGTTCGCGGCAGCCAGCAAGACCCTGACCCGTGACGCTCAGACCGTGCGCGAGTTCGTGGCCCAGGTGGCCGACGAGGGCGACGACGGCGCGACGGAACTGTTCATCGACGGCGATCAGTTGCAGAACGTGCTGAACCAGTCCGGCATGAGCCGGGAAGAGTTCGCCGCGGTGGCCCCGCGCGCGGCAGAGCAACTGGGCGCGGCCGCGCACGGTGGCCTGGTGACGCTGCCGATGTCTGAGTTCGTGGTGCTTGGCGACAAGGCCGCGCCGCTGATCGACCACATCCGCGTTGGCGAGGACATGCCGACCCGGGCCGAGGCTCGCGAGTTCATGGGGTCGGAAGAGGGCAAGCAACTGCAGGGTCAGGTCGAGGCCGAGCTGCAGCGGCGCGAGCGCGCGGACGCCGACCAGCAGACCACGGCTGGCCTTGCGCAGCGTTTCGAGAAGGAACTGCTGGCCGCCGGCCGCTCGCCGACGGTGGCGAAGTCTGACGCGCAGGTTCGCGCAAGCGGGTACGCAACCCTGGCCCAGCGCGCCGGCATACCGCTAGACGACTTCGTGCGCGAGTACAAGCTCGACGTGGTCGACCAAGAGTTGCAGGGCAGCACGATGACGCAGGCGGACACGGCGACGCCGGAGTTTCGCAATTGGTTTGCAGACAGTCAAGCCGTGGACAAGAGTGGCAAGCCCCTCATCGTCTACCACGGCGCACCTGATGCGCGGTTCGTTAAGGAAGATGGGATCTTCAAGACGCTGGGCGAAAAGTACGGCGTCAACGAGCCTGACAAGCGGGCCTTCTGGTTTACTCCAGACCGCCGTGTGGCCAACACCTACGCCGACGATCGCCGCGCGTTTGACTACCAGAACGCAGACCCTGGGGTGGTTGACGCCTATCTGTCGATTAAGAACCCACTGATCGTGGACGGCGGCGGAAAAGAGTGGCGCGACGCGCAGGCTCGCGGCAAGACCAGTGACGTGATTGAACAGGCTCGCGCTGGCGGCCACGATGGGGTCATCATCCGCAACGTGCGCGACGATTACAACAACACGCTGCGCACGAAGCCGACCGACACCTATGTCGTCTTCTCCTCGAACCAGATCAAGTCGGCCAGCTTGAACCGCGGCAGCTACGACCCCAACGACCCGAGCATCCTGAACCAGGGGGCGCCACGGGTCATCACGGAAGACGAAGGCGGCGCACCGACCTACGCCACGGCAGACATCACCATTGCCTTCCCGCAGGACACGGAACGCTTTGAGGTCATCCCGCAAGAGGGCGAGCGCGTGGTGAACTACGCCATCATGTCGCCTACTGGATTCGAGTCGCTGGGATTCGTGGAACTGCTCATCAAGGACGGCGTTGCAACCTCGTTGCTGGACATCGAGATCACGCCCGCTGGCCGCCGACAGGGCGCAGGGCGCAAGACGGTAGAAGCCATCTTGGCGGCCAACCCAACGGCAGACCTGAACATCAGCAATATCGTGTCATCAGCGCGCGGCTTTTGGGCGAAAATGGGCGTTCCTGAACAGAACCTGCCGGAGGGGGAAGCATACGATGGCGCGCTCAACTGGGAAACCTACTCCGCGAACCAACGCCCAACGGTCGGCGCTGCGTCGCAAGGTGGAGAAGCGAGTTCAGGCGGCAACGCCGAAACAGAAGGCGGCAATCGAAGCAATGCGGGCGAAGCTGGCCTCCGCGACGTAGTTGCCCTGCGCAAGCGCGAGTCGGTCCTGAAGTCCCTTCTAAATTGCCTGTGAGGCACAAGTCATGGCGAACCCACTAGACGACATCCAGGCCCTGCTGACCGCCATGCGCGACCGCGGCGCGGAGATGGAGACGTTCAAGAACCTCCTGGCCAGCATAGACCAGGCGCTGCGCGACGCAGTATCTCTCATGGAGGCCGACGCCGCAGAAGACGCTATGCCGGAGGCCCCTGAGCCGCCCGACCCGATGGAGCAGGCCGTGATCGACATGTGCAATCGCATGTCTGTTCCGAGCCCGACCGTCAGCGTTGCGCCTGCCATCACACTGCAACCCCCGTCTGGCACAGTGCGGGGCGAGTTCATCTTCGGCGCGTCCGGTCGACCCGTCGGTTTCACTTTGACTAGGGAGTAAAGCATGGCAACAGGCGACGTCCACTGGTTTGCCGCCGGGCTACTGCAGCTTGGCACCAAGGTCCACGATCTCACTAGCGACACGTTCAAGGTGGGTGTGGTGACGACGGCAACAGTACCGACACGGGACACTGCGGTACCAGCTTGGGGTGCCGGCGGTTCGACCAACTTCAGCAGCAATCAAGTCGGCACTGGAGGCGGCTACACCGGACCCATCACTCTTACATCGGTGACGTGGACGATCGTCGGCTCAGGCCCAGGCGTTCCCACCTTCCGGGCGGCCGACGTGGTGATCCCTCAGAACGCCAGTGGGTTCTCCAACGGAGCCTACGGGATCATCTACAACGACACCGATGCCAACAAGCGGGCGCTGGGCTACGTCGAACTGAGTTCAACCGGCTCCCTTTCCATCGTCTCTGGCGCCCAGACAATCGACTGGCAAGGCGCTGGCACGGACGTCTTGAGGATCACCCCGTCATGACCGAGCCCCTTATCCTGCCGCCGATCCCGCCGCAGCCGACGACCGAGGCCGCGTGGCCGCGCTACCTCGACATCTTGCGCCTGCACGTCTCGGCTGCATCGTCAGACGCCATCGACAGGCAGACGGCGCAGATGGTGCTGATGACCGCGGCGGCGCAGAACAACGCCGCTCTGATGCAGCAGCTTCTTGACCAACCGGCGCCCGCACCTTCCCCCGTTGGTGGTGGCGGCGGCGCCCGCGTGGCGATGGCCGCTTTGATGACCGAGGGAGGCTCTGACAGACCCCCTGCGGATGTCGCGCAGGCAGTGCTGGCGCGCGTGGCTGCGGTGGACACGATGCTGGGCAGCGAGGCCCCGTGAGCGATCCCGCGCGCTTCGACGGCTGGCCCTGGCGCGACTTCGGCCACGCCGGCATGACTGAGCGCACGGCAATCCGAGAGGCGGCGCACGGGCAACTTCTGGCCGAAAGGGCGGGGCTTGAGGGCGTCAGCGAGCCGTGGCCCGTGTCGGATTGGGTGCCATGGGCGCGGTGCGACGCGGCTGCGTTCGCGGCAGCGGGCGTAGGGGCCTGACGTGTCGATCACCATCCTCGACGCCACGACGCGCGCCAACGTGGGGGCGGCGACGGACCAGACGGCGCAGCTCACCGCACTGGCCGCGCCGTTCGTGACGGCCGGCAGCGTGACCCTGCGCTACTACAGCAGCGCCGACGTTCATCTCGACACCGTGACGCACGCGGCCTGGGCGATCAACACCGGCACCACGCCGCGCCAGATGACGCCCGGCACCTTGAGCGCGCGAACGAACATCACCAGCGGGACGGCGAGCTATGTCGTCGCGCGGGCAGGTAGCACGGACATCTTCCGCGCGCCCTGCACGCTGGCCGCAGCGATCAGCGCAGGGTCGCGGCCAAACCTGTACCCGCAGACCGGCGGGGCGGGGCTGGTGGTCACGGCTACGGCGTCGTTGCGGCTTGCTGAGATCCCGGCATGGCGCACGGCGATGACTGAGGTAGATAAAGTCTACACGGTGGGTGATTCGCCATCTACGCTATCCGCGCAACTG
>ERZ650310.576-NODE-576-length-10827-cov-12.505384_pt1 | contig 10827 bp, 6 predicted proteins | sample MGYA00376246_ERZ650310 | MGnify/ENA primary metagenome ERZ650310 (study PRJEB26733, sample SAMN07839286) | wastewater metagenome | biome: small river; feature: stream; material: water | place: USA: North Carolina | collected 2016-03-01 ...
ATTTTTAATGGTTACAAAGAGTTGCAAAAAGTATGGCATTTGTTGGCAGAAAATAAAGCTCTCAAAAGATATTTAGCTAGTTTTTTTGTGTATAGTATGGCAGTTCAGACTGTGATGTTGATCGCTACTTATTTTGGAGCACAGGAAATTCAATGGTCATCTCAAAGTGAGAGTACGACTGGATTAATTATTTGTATTTTATTGATACAATTAGTGGCTATTGTGGGCGCCACCTTTACTTCAAAAGCATCTGCTAGATATGGTAATATCCCCACTTTAGTAGTAATTAATGGCTTCTGGATTGTATTATGTGCGCTGGCTTATTTCATTACATTGCCAATTCATTTTTATGTTATGGCGGGCTTAGTAGGTTTAGTAATGGGAGGAATTCAAGCGTTGTCTCGTTCTACCTATTCTAAGTTGTTGCCACAATCTGAAGACACGGCTTCTTTTTTTAGTTTTTACGACGTAGCCGAAAAAATTGGAATTGTTATTGGAATGTGTGTGTATGGAATTATAGACCAGATTACAGGCAGTCCAAGATTTGCTATTGTGTTTTTGGGAGTATTCTTCGTTATCGGACTTGTTTTATTACGTCGTGTTCCTAAAACCACCGAATTAGAATAGGATACAAGTCTTTAATAGTACTTCATTTTTTTATTTTGGCACAAAGATTGACTTATTATGCTTCGGTCTAATGAAATACATTCTGTATAGTCTAGACCAATTGAATTTTAAAAATTAATGACAAAACGACTTATTATACTTTATGTCAAATCATAAAATACTTACTATTGACAATCTGTCACTTCAAGAATTTGATTCAGATGCTGAATTAATTCCATTATTGACTCCTGAAGACGAGGAGGAAATGAACAATGAAGAATTACCTGAAATGCTACCTATTTTGCCATTGCGAAATATGGTGTTGTTTCCAGGTGTTGTGATCCCTATTACTGCGGGGCGTGATAAATCCATTAAATTAATTAATGATGCGAATGCTTCAGGTAAAAATATTGGGGTTGTAGCACAAAAAAACGAAGAAGACGAAGATCCTACTAAATCAGATATTCATACTATTGGTACTGTAGCTCGAATTTTACGTGTGCTAAAAATGCCTGATGGTAATATTACTGTGATTCTACAAGGGAAAAAACGTTTTGAAATTGCAGAAGTAGTTTCAGAAGAACCTTACATTACCGCTACAGTAAAAGAAGTTCCAGAAAAACGTCCCAAAAAGAATGATACGGAGTTCAATGCTATTATTGATTCGTTGAAAGAGTTAGCTGTTAAAATCATTCAAGAAAGCCCTAATTTACCTAGCGAAGCAACTTTTGCAATCAAGAATATTGAAAGCAAATCGTTCTTGGTGAATTTTGTTTCGTCTAATATGAACCTTTCGGTCAAAGAGAAACAAGATTTGTTGAAGATTAATGATCTAAAAGATCGTGCTTTAGAAACCTTGCGTTTTATGAACGTAGAGTTGCAAAAATTAGAATTGAAAAATGATATTCAATCTAAAGTCCGTTTTGATTTAGATCAACAGCAACGCGAATATTTTCTTCATCAACAAATGAAAACCATTCAAGAAGAATTGGGAGGTGTTTCGCATGAAGAAGAATTTGATGAAATGAGTCAGCGCGCTAAAACTAAAAAATGGGACGAAACTACGCAAAAACACTTCGAAAAAGAATTGTCAAAATTGCGTAGAATGAATCCACAAGCGCCTGATTTTAGTATCCAAAGGAATTATTTGGATTTGTTTTTGGATTTACCTTGGAATGAATTTTCAGAAGATAATTTTGATTTAAAACGCGCACAAAAAATATTAGACCGAGATCATTTTGGTCTAGAAGAAGTAAAGAAAAGAATGATTGAGCATTTGGCAGTTTTAAAATTGCGAAATGATATGAAATCACCAATCATTTGTTTGACAGGACCTCCAGGTGTGGGTAAAACATCGATTGGGCGTTCTATTGCCGAAGCATTAGGTAGAAAATATGTTCGAATTTCTTTAGGGGGATTACGTGATGAGGCTGAAATTAGAGGACATAGAAAAACCTACATTGGCGCATTGCCAGGGCGAATTATTCAAAGTTTGAAAAAAGCAGGAACCTCTAATCCGGTTTTTGTTTTAGACGAAATCGATAAGTTGTCAAATAGTCATAATGGCGATCCTTCGTCCGCTTTATTAGAAGTACTAGATCCAGAACAAAACAATTCGTTTTATGATAACTTCCTTGAAATGGGTTATGATTTATCTAAAGTGATGTTTATTGCGACTTCTAATAATATGGCTACTATTCAACCCGCATTGCGCGACAGAATGGAAGTGATTCAAATGTCGGGCTATACTATCGAAGAAAAAGTAGAAATTGCACGTCAACACTTATTTCCAAGACAATTGAAAGAGCACGGATTGACTTCTAAAGAGCTGACTATTGGTAAAAAACAATTGGAAAAAATCGTAGAAGGGTATACTCGTGAATCAGGGGTTCGTGGTTTGGAAAATAAATTGGCACAAGTCATTCGAAATGCTGCAAAATCTGTAGCAATGGAAGAGGAGTACAATAAAAAAGTAACCGACGAAGATATTGTGAAAGTTTTGGGTGTACCAAGATTAGAAAGAGACAAATACGAAAGTAACGATGTAGCAGGAGTGGTGACCGGATTAGCATGGACAAGTGTAGGAGGTGATATTTTATTTATAGAATCATTACTTTCTCCGGGAAAAGGTACTATGACTATTACGGGTAATTTAGGAACGGTAATGAAAGAATCGGCTACGATTGCCTTAGAGTATATTAAAGCTAATTCAGGGGTTATGGGGCTTAATTCTGAAATATTAAATAAGTACAATATTCATTTACACGTTCCAGAAGGAGCAACGCCAAAAGATGGCCCAAGTGCCGGAATTGCGATGTTAACTTCTTTGGTTTCTTTGTTTACTCAAAAAAGAGTGAAGAAAAATTTAGCTATGACAGGTGAAATTACATTGAGAGGTAAAGTATTGCCTGTTGGCGGAATCAAAGAAAAAATATTAGCTGCGAAAAGAGCGAATATTAAGGAGATTATTTTGTGTCAGGAAAACAAAAGTGATATTGACGAAATCAAACCAGAATATCTAGAAGGGCTGACTTTTCATTATGTAAAAGAAATGAGCGAAGTATTAGCCATTGCTATCACTGACCAAAAAGTAAAAAATGCTAAGAAGTTAGTGTAAAACTAATTTTACTCAGAAATTTAATTCCAAATCCCAGACTGATTTTTTTCGGTTTTGGGGCTTGGAATTTTTCGTTTATTGTATTTATAATTTTATCTTCGCAATTCAAATATGGAGTAAAATTGTATTTTCTTCAGCACTAAATACTATAAAAATTGACTAAAAAAATCACCATAGCCATAGACGGATTTTCTTCCACAGGCAAAAGTACTTTGGCAAAGCAGCTCGCAAAACATTTGGGTTACATCTATGTTGACACTGGCGCGATGTATCGTGCAGTTGCATTATTTGCAATGCAAAATGATTTCATATCAGTTAATTCATTAGATAAAATAGGATTAATTAATAGTTTGAAAAACATAATTTTAGAATTTAAATTTAATCCTGATTTAGGTTTTGCTGAGATGTACTTGAACGGTCAAAATGTAGAAAAAGAAATACGTACTATTGAAGTGTCTGGTTTTGTAAGTAAGGTAGCTGAAATTTCGGAAGTGCGTTCTAAATTAGTAGAACAACAGCAAGAAATGGGAAAGAATAAAGCGATTGTTATGGATGGTCGTGATATTGGAACGGTGGTTTTTCCAGATGCCGAATTAAAGATTTTTATGACTGCGAGTGCTGCTACTCGGGCTCAAAGACGTTTTGATGAATTACAGCAAAAAGGAGATTCGGTTACCTATGAAGAAGTTTTGAAAAATGTAGAAGAGCGGGATTATATTGATACCCATCGTGAGGACTCTCCTTTGGTAATGGCTGAAGATGCAGTTGAAATCGACAATTCCCATCTTACCAGAGAAGAACAGTTTGAAGCTGTTTTAGATTTGGTGAATGCTATTGTTAAAGCGAATTAATTTTTTGCGTATTTCTTTTTTAATGTTAGATTTACAAACTATTTACTACAAATACATAAATCAGTTATGAGTATAAAATTTAGATTGACGGTCATGAGCTTTTTACAGTTCTTTGTTTGGGGAGCTTGGTTAATCACAATTGGAACCTATTGTTTTAATGCTAAAGGTTGGACGGGTGCTGAGTTTGGAGCTATTTTTTCTACTCTAGGTCTTTCTTCTTTGTTTATGCCTGCTATAACTGGAATTATTGCGGACAAATGGTTGAACGCCGAAAAATTATACGGGATTTTACATATTTTGTACGGAATCATATTAATTTATGTACCAAAAGTTAATGATCCTAATGTATTGTATTATGTGATTTTTGGGGCTATGATTTGTTATATGCCTACTATATCATTGTCAAATTCAATTGCATATACCATCTTAAAAAATAACAAATATGATGTGGTAAAAGTTTTTCCACCTATTCGTGTTTGGGGAACGGTTGGTTTTATTGCGGCAATGTGGTTAACTAATATTTTTAGTTCGCCAAACCCACCTAGTTTTATTCATGATTTTGGTTTGAGTGTAGGAAATGGAATAGCCACTTTATTGAATAGTCCAGTTACGGCGAATCAATTTTATTTTGCAGCATTTTTTGCTATAGTATTAGGAGTTTATTCTTTTACCTTACCACAATGCCCACCACAACGATTGATTTCGAAAGAAGCTTCGTTTACAGAGCAATTAGGATTGAATGCTTTTAAATTGTTTTCCAATTCAAAAATGGCGTTATTTTTATTGTTTTCAATGTTCTTGGGAGCAGCTTTACAATTAACCAATATGTATGGAGATGCTTTTTTAAATGATTTTAAAAATTTTCCAGAATACAAAGATTCAATAGTCGTGAGTTCTTCTACTATTATTATGTCGATTTCTCAAATTTCTGAAACCGTGTTTATTTTGGCTATTCCATTTTTCTTGAAACGCTTTGGAATTAAACAAGTCATGTTGTTTTCGATGATTGCTTGGGTATTGCGTTTTGGCTTGTTTGCCTTTGGAGATCCCGCCGAAGGACTATGGATGATTATATTGTCTTGTATTGTATACGGAATGGCATTTGATTTTTTCAATATTTCAGGTTCGTTATTTGTTGAAACTACAACAGATTCTTCAATTCGTTCCTCTGCACAAGGATTGTTTATGATGATGACTAATGGAGTAGGAGCCTTTTTAGGAAGTTATGTAAGTGGATTGGTGATCGATAATTATTACACTCAAAACGGAATTAAAGATTGGCATAACATCTGGATTGCTTTTTCTACTTATGCTTTGATCATTGGTATAGCTTTCGCTATATTCTTTAAGCACAAACATAATCCAGCAGAATTAGAACAGGTTAAGCATTAATAAATCGATTTAAATTCAATATAAAACCAAGACATGTTCTTGGTTTTTTTATACTCAACATTCAAGATGAGTTGGGTAAAATGGAATTGGGTATTTTACTCGAATCATTACTATTGATAATCAAAGAATTAATAGTGAATTATATGTCGAAATAAATTTGACAAATTAATAAAGATGTATTACCTTTGCGCACCTTTTGGTGGATAAGGATTTCCTCTAGGTATCAATTCATTATACAAACAACTTCTGTTGTTTTCTTTCACATCAAGAAATCCGAGAAAATACAGAATACAAATTTTTAATCAGCATGTCTGAACAATTAAAATCACAAGAAGAGTTTTTAGCAAATTTTAACTGGCATAACTTCCAAGAAGGAATTGATGCAGTAGATGAGAAAAACTTACAAGAATTCGAAGCACTAGTTTCAAAAACTTTCATCGCTACAGATCAAGAAGAAGTAGTAGAAGGTGTAGTTGTTAGAATTACAGATAGAGACGTTATCGTTGATATCAATGCAAAATCGGAAGGTGTTATTTCATTAAACGAATTCCGTTACAATCCAAACTTAAAAGTAGGTGACAAAGTAGAAGTATTAATTGACATCCGTGAGGACAAAACAGGTCAGTTAGTATTATCACATAGAAAAGCACGTACTATCAAATCTTGGGATAGAGTTATTTCTGCAAACGAAACAGGTGAAATCGTTACTGGTTTTGTTAAATGTAGAACTAAAGGTGGTATGATCGTTGACGTTTTCGGAATCGAAGCATTCTTACCAGGTTCTCAAATTGATGTGAAACCAATCCGTGATTACGATGTTTACGTAAACAAAAACATGGAATTCAAAGTAGTTAAAATTAACCACGAATTCAAAAATGTTGTTGTATCTCATAAAGCGCTTATCGAAGCTGATATTGAGGTTCAGAAAAAAGAAATCATTGGTCAATTACAAAAAGGACAAGTATTAGAAGGTGTTGTTAAAAACATTACTTCTTATGGTGTGTTTATTGACTTAGGTGGTGTTGATGGATTAATCCACATTACTGACCTTTCTTGGTCAAGAATCAATCACCCAAGTGAAGTTCTTGAATTAGATCAAAAATTAAATGTTGTAATCCTTGATTTCGATGATGAGAAAACAAGAATTCAATTAGGATTGAAACAATTAAACGCTCACCCTTGGGATGCTTTAGATGCTAACTTAGCTGTTGGTGATAAAGTAAAAGGTAAAGTAGTTGTAATCGCTGATTACGGTGCATTTATCGAAGTTGCTGAAGGTGTTGAAGGTTTAATCCACGTTTCTGAAATGTCTTGGTCTACTCACTTACGTTCTGCTCAAGATTTCGTAAAAGTGGGTGATATCGTTGAAGGAGTTATCTTAACTTTAGATAGAGACGATCGTAAGATGTCTTTAGGTATCAAACAATTGACTCAAGATCCATGGACTGACATTACTTCTAAATACCCAGTAGGTTCTAAACATACAGGTATCGTTAGAAACTTTACAAACTTTGGTATTTTCGTAGAATTAGAAGAAGGAATTGATGGATTAATTTATATCTCTGACCTTTCTTGGACTAAGAAAATCAAACACCCATCTGAATTTGTAAATGTTGGTGAAAAACTAGATGTAGTAGTATTAGAATTAGATGTTGAAGGACGTAAATTATCTTTAGGTCACAAACAAACTACTGCTAATCCTTGGGATCAATACGAAGATTCTTTCGCTGTAGGAACTATCCATACAGGTGAAATTGCTGAAATCGTTGACAAAGGAGCTACTGTAGAATTTGGTGATGATATCGTTGCTTTCATTCCTACTCGTCACTTAGAAAAAGAAGACGGTAAGAAATTGAAAAAAGGAGAATCTGCTGATTTCAAAGTAATTGAATTTAACAAAGAATTCAAAAGAGTAGTTGCTTCTCACACTGCTATCTTCCGTGAAGAAGAAGAGAAAAATGTGAAAGCTGTTTCTGAAAATACTTCATCTGCTTCTACTAATGCACCAGCTGCAACTTTAGGAGATAACAATGATGTATTAGCAGCATTGAAAGCTAAAATGGAAAAAACTGAGAAAAAATAATTCTTAGTTCTTCTTAAATACAAAAGCCTCACAGAAATGTGAGGCTTTTTTTATTGCTATAGATTTTTTTTATATTTTTATTGAATTAACCAAATCTTATTTACAATGGAAGAAATTCAAACAACAGAAGAAACAAAAATGTACTTGACTGAAAACTCAAAATCATTTTTGAAAGAAACAGCCAAATGGGCGTATTTTTTATCAATCATGGGATTTATTGGAATCGCATTGCTCGTTTTACTAGCGCTATTTATGGGAACGCTTTTTGCAAAATTGGGTTCTTTAGGTGGAGGTTTAGCAACAATGGGAGCACTTGGAGGTGGATTTGTTACAACAATCTATTTGGTATTTGCAGTGATGTATTTCTTTCCTGTGTATTACTTGTATCAATTTGCTTCAAAAGCGAAAGCAGCATTTGCTACTGATAATAATGAACAATTAAATGCTTCTTTTGAGTATTTGAAGTCGCATTATAAATTCATTGGTGTTTTTACCTTAGTATTTACAATACTTTATTCACTTATATTGGTATTTGGTATCATTGGTGGAATTATGAGTGCAATGTAAAAAATAGTACGTAAAAAGAAACCCCTAAATCTAATTTAGATTTAGGGGTTTTATTTTTGCTAAAATTGAAATTATCTCAAAACAGCACCTAGTTCTGTTTCAAAATTCTTCTGTAGTTTATTCATGATTTTATCAATTTGCTCATCGGTTAAGGTTTTTGAGCTGTCTTGAATACTAAAACTTAATGCATAAGATTTCTTACCTTCTGGTAAGTTTTGACCCTCGTATACGTCAAACAAATCAATATTTTTTAATAATGATTTTTCAGTTTGTCTAGCGATTGTGTAGATACTTTCGTAAGTAACTGCTTGATCAATTAACAATGCTAAGTCTCTGCGAACTTCAGGATATTTAGGAATTTCGGTATACTTGATTTTATTCGAAACTAATTTCAAAATTGCTGCCCAATTAAAATCTGCAAAAAATACTTCTTGTTTGATTCCGAAGTGTTTTAAAATAGATTTTTTTACCACACCTAATTCTACAACGGTCTCTTTTCCTAAACTGATCGCTATTCCTTCTGCAAAAACGTCAGTAGATAAAGGTTGGTTTTGTGTTTTTTGAATACCTAATCGTTCCAAAATTGCATTTACATATCCTTTAAATAAAAAGAAATCAGTTGGTTTTTGAGCAGAAGTCCAAGTTTCTTGATTTCGATTCCCAGTTAGGAAAAGCGTCAAATGTTTCTTCTCTTCGTATCCAGAAGGATAGTTGTGATAGGTTTTACCAAATTCAAATAATTTCAAATCGGTGCTCTTTCTATTAATGTTATATGAAATTGCTTCTAAACCAGAAAATAATAATGACTGACGCATAGTTGCTAAATCGCTACTTAACGGATTTAACATAGTTACATTATGTTCTTCTTTCAGCATTTCTGAAAGTTGAATGTAATTAGCAGTTGTTAAAGAGTTGGCCATCATTTCATGAAATCCTTGTGAATTCAATTGAGTAGCAACTACATTCTGTATTTTATAATCTTCAGTTCTTGGCGAATTAGAAACTGTAGCATTTACCTTATTAGAAAACTTGATATTATTGTATCCGTAAACTCTTAAAATTTCTTCAATAACATCAATTTCTCTTTGAACATCTACTCGGTATGCCGGAATAGTTAATCCTAACCCAGAGTCAGAAACACTATTTACCTTAATATCTAAAGAAACTAATATCTTTTTAATGATATCTTTTGAAATTTCTTGCCCGATAATTTTAGTCACTTTATTGAAGTTCAAGAAGACACTAAAATCTTCTACTTTTTTTGGATACACATCAATTACATCCGATGTAATTTCTCCTCCAGCTACTTCTTGAATTAATAATGCTGCACGTTTCAAAGCATATTCAGTAATAGAAGGATCGATTCCTCTTTCAAAACGGAATGAAGCATCGGTGTTCAATTGGTGTCTTTTTGCTGTTTTACGAACACTCACTGGATTGAAATAAGCACTTTCTAAGAAAATGGAATTGGTACTTTCTGAAACACCCGATTCTTTTCCTCCAAAAACACCTGCAATACACAATGGTCCTTTTTCGTCGCAAATCATGATATCCTCTTCGTGTAAACTTCTTTCTACATCATCTAGCGTAGTGAATTTAGTTCCGGCAGGTACTGTTTTTACAATTACTTTACCGCTAATTTTTGCCGCATCAAAAGCGTGAAGTGGTTGCCCTAATTCATGTAAAACATAGTTAGTAACATCCACAATATTGTTTTTTGGATTTAATCCAATGGCTTTTAAACGATTTTGTAACCAAGCAGGTGATGGTTTAATGCTAATTCCTGAAATAGTTACTCCGCAATATCTAGGAACTAATTTACTGTCTTTTACGTCGATATCAATTTTTAAAGTACGCTTGTCTACTCTAAATTTACTAACTGAGGGTGTTATTAATTCTACATTAGCACCACTTTGAAGCATTCCGGCTCTTAAATCACGAGCTGTTCCTAAGTGACTCATAGCATCGGCACGATTGGGAGTTAATCCAATTTCGAATACTTCATCATTTTCGATTTTGAAAACAGTGGCAGCTGGTGTACCTGGTTGTAATGATTGGTCTAAAACCATAATCCCGTCATGACTAGTACCAAGACCAATTTCGTCTTCAGCACATATCATCCCGTGACTTTCTTGTCCGCGGATTTTACCTTTTTTTATGGTAAATGATTCTCCTTCTTTATCATATAAAACAGTTCCTATTGTGGCAACAGGCACTTTTTGTCCTGCGGCTACATTACTAGCACCACATACAATTTGAACTGGGATTCCATCGCCTAAATCTACAGTAGTTATTTTTAATCTATCTGCATCAGGGTGAGGAACACAAGTCAAAACGTGTCCAACGACAATTCCTTCTAATCCTCCTTTTACGGATTGGTATTTTTCAACCACTTCCACTTCTAAACCTAAATCAGTTAGTAAAGCGGCAGTTTCTTCTGATTGCCAATCTATTTTGATGAACTGTTTTAACCAGTTGTATGATATTTTCATTTTGAATAATTTTCAGGTTTGCAAATATAAGGATTGCTGATTGGAGTTGGAAACAATTTTTTTGATTTTTCAACACTAATAATAAGACATAATTTTAAAATAGAAGTTATAAATCCTATAATTAAACTGAAAATTAATTAGGAATAGTAAAGTATTATTCGGTAAAAATTACATATTTGAAATTTTAATGCTATCAATTGGAATAATTGTGCTATTAGT
>ERZ650310.578-NODE-578-length-10815-cov-4.153439_pt1 | contig 10815 bp, 12 predicted proteins | sample MGYA00376246_ERZ650310 | MGnify/ENA primary metagenome ERZ650310 (study PRJEB26733, sample SAMN07839286) | wastewater metagenome | biome: small river; feature: stream; material: water | place: USA: North Carolina | collected 2016-03-01 ...
GCGAAGACACTCTTTCCCTACACGACGCTCTTCCGATCTGTGCTGCTTGACCAGTAGCTGCGCCACCTTGACCAAGAAACTGTGTGCCAATGCCGATTTGCTGTCCTCTATTACCAAGTGCTTGCTGAACAGCTTGATTGTAGTTTTGTGAAGCAAGGCCTTGGCCAAACTGTGTAAGGTCTTTCAGTGTTGCACCTGATTGAAGCATACCGCGTGATGCAGCAGACGTGTCAATAGCTTCTTGTCCAGTTTTCAGCTGGAATGCCATTGATGGGTCAAGAAACTGCGCCACATTTAGAGGCTGTTGCTGTCCTTCAAGAGCTGCTACACCCTTAGGAACAAGATTTGCCTGTTGTGTTATACCCTGTGTGATTTGAGGTAGGAATCCTAAACCTTGTTCAGCAAGTGGTTGAAGTTTTTCACTTGCTGCTGTATAACCTGTTGAAAGTGCATCTGAAGCATTGGAAATACCTGCCTGCTGTGCAGACGCTGCTTTTGATGCTTGACTATTACTTGCTATTTTGTTTACTGCGGCAAGACCACCAGCCGCTAACGCTACGCCCCAAGGAATAATCAGAAATCAAGGGTGTTCTTAGCACCCTTGACCCTCGTATTAGTTGTTTGTGATGAAGTCATTTTGTCTTGCTCCTTTGCCAATATATTTTGGCGTTTAGTTTCAATCATTGCTTATTTAGTGGATCTACATTAGACATGCAGATTATCATTGTGATACGTTCATAGCACGAGTGATTTATGACACCATGCATCTTGCTATTGTCGAAAGTGTATACATCTCCAGGCATAGTGATAAGTTTCTTGTCTTCTACCCAAAAATACTGTCCTGGTGCTGATGTAATCTGCAGTGCAAACTTATCATAATGTTCTGCGTGCCATCCATAATCGATATGTCCTTTGCATTCTCCACCAGGAGGAATACGAGTTATAAGCACACCACCAAGGTGCTCATACTGGAACACTTCTTGTAAAAACTCCGCATATTTTCTAATATGAGGAATAGTCTCTGCGACTGGATACCATTTTGCTTTATGAGGGACTTGTGCTTGGCTCAAATCTTCTGCATATCTTGCCCAAATATCATCTAACCTGTAGTGCGGACTGTTTTCAGAAGAAGTGCGTGCAGTGTTTTCATTCCAAAACTCTGGGTGCTTTTGCAGCTGCCAATACAGGTCTACAACAGGTATGTTCAATGATGTTTTTTCAATCTGCATGGATAAGTGTCTCATCAATATTGTCAGGATTTGTCTCGTCAGTCTTATGAATGCAAAACCAGACAATCTCTGTAAGTGGTGTCACTGAGTGCACCTTGCCTGCTTCTACATTGATAACAGTAGGACCATTCAGGGTTTTCTCAACACCGTCTACTTCAATCAGTGCTGTTCCTGATGACAGGATAGACATATGATCAAAATTGTGAATGTGCTGCTCATACTTTATGCCTGGCTGCATAATGCATTGCTTAGCATAAACACCACCGCTAAAGTGGTGTTCTACTTCCATATGGTCGTATGCTATCATGCAGTAAGCTCAATGCCTGAAGATTTTAGGATAACAACGTCATTTGTTGATGCTGTTGCTTGAATGGTGCCACCAGTAGGAAGCACAGCACCTAGTGCTTGGTAAGGCACCCAAGTCTCACCTGCCTGTAGTGTCTTGTCCTTGATAATCAGGTCAGTTGTAGCAGGTGCACTATTTGAAGGCACAATATACAGATTGATGATGATCGGTGATGCAGCAGTGTTTGTAAATGACATCTGCGTGATGCGAGCAACTGTGCCAAGTGGTGCTTGGTAATACACGATTGCTGCTGACTTTAATCCTGCACCCTGAATGAACGTTTTTGCTGAATACATAGTTTATCTCCGAAAGAATGGTTTATTTATCGTGCCCAAGCATAAATGACAACGTCATCGCCTAAGTTGAGGGCCGTTGTGAAGGTAATCTGTTGTGCACCTGTTATGTTGAAATCGACACCTTCAATCTGAATACCACCATTCACAACAACGATGGTGTAGGCTCTGCTTGCAAGTATTGAATATACTGGAATAGAGAGATTGAAGACAGATTGTGCCGCTGTTGATGCCAAATATTGAGTAAGTGGTGCCATCGGATTTTGCGCAACAAACGCAATAGCAGCACTTGTGCCTGCATCAATCAGTGCCATTATGTCGGTTTGTGGCATTTGCACAGGAGTGTAGTTTACAATACTATCCTGACTTGGCTGATTTGATGCAAGTGGCGCATTGTTGATAAGTGCATCCTGGCTTACACCCGCATTTATACCACCTTCTGGTGCACTGGCATTCACCGTATCGTAGATATCTGCACCAGAAGTGCCACCAACACGAAGAAATAAGTTGTAAAACCAGCGCTCCCACTCAGTCGACATTATACCTGGAGCCACATACATATTTGTTTTTGGTGGTGGCTCAAAGTTATTGATGATAAGTGTGTCAACTGCCATTAGTGTGCTCCTACCTTAACATCAAGAGTAGCGCCAGATAGTTGCCAATCGATTGGGTCATAGCAGCGAATGCGGAATACACGATTACGTCCACTACCTAATCTGCTTGCATCGACACGAAGACCATATTGTCCGACTTTGCCTGCTGATACCCATCTTTCTTCTGACCAAGTATAACCACCATCATCACTAAACTGGATGATTGCTTGTGGGTCAAGATTTTGGTCAATCACGATGCCAGTGCTGAATAATAGGATAAGGTTTGTGTAAATGATCCGCTTCATTTCATTGGAGATGTGAGGAGCGGTGCGCTCTCTCATAATGCGCATATCATTGTCTGTCAATCCTTCCATCACATACACGGTGCCAACAATGTAATCTGAACAAACGTGATTTCCCTTGTGATAGACTTGATTTACAGCAAGATGACGACCCTGGAAACCATCACCCTTATCTGACTTCCACTCGCTCCACATTGGCTTGCCCATCTGCTGGCTTGATGTAAAATCATACACCCAAGTTGTATCTGAGCCAGGAATGTTCAGCACATACATATTATGGCCTTCTAACTGTATTGGGTATCCTGATGCACCTTTGATTTGATCAGCAGTAAAGTTTGACCAGTATTGTTCAAGTGCGAATGTGGAGATGCGCTGTGGACTGTATCCTGCAGCAACCATCATTATAGGACCACCACGGTTATCCACTGACAACCACGCAACAGTGTTGTTCAACTTCTGAATGGTGCGTGCTGCAGCACATCCTGTGTCGATGAGAGCATTGCCACGACGTGCAAAGATTGTATTTCCTTGGCTTGCATTATACCAGATTTCGATAGAGCGCTTGCCAAATATCCACAAATCAAGGTTGTTGTTGATAAGACCGACTGTATCTTCTGGGTCAGTTTCTGCACTTGCAAAGTTGAGTGCTGGTGCTTCTAGACTAAGAACATCTGTCCAGAAGAAGCGCTTGCTATTTGCTTCTGTGAATACAACACGTCCATCAATGTATGTCATTGAAGAAACGGCAGTGTAAGCACCACCTGACAGAATGGTGAAAGCACCACCTGCATAAGTGTAAGCGTATGGCTGTCCATCAGCGATAATGAATAGGCTTAGGGAGTTGTCAGCAAACTGCACAGGCTCAATGCCTGGAATACCTGAAGTAAGACGTGTAGTTGTCCAGTTTGTGTTTGATGAGCCATTTGAGTTAAAGACGTGCAACTGATCACCAAAAACACCATACAACTTTCCATTTGATGCTTCAAATAGACCACGGGATGGTGATGGTAGATTTTTCATAATCTTCTTTAGGCCAGGACGTGGTCTAAACTGTGCGACTTCTGCCTCACGACCTTTGCCTGTCTCATCAACTTCACAATACCAGTTTACAAGTGTTTGGCAGTCATATGCTACATTTTTTAGGGAGTAAGCTGGCCCAATGAAGCCATCATATTTCATTGTGTAGTCCCTGTGGTGATGTTGAAGACATTCAATCCACCAAAGTCTATCTCATATGGCTGAATGTTATTCGCATTGATGTTGTTCAGCGAAGTGATAGCAATAGATTGGACTGTCGGAGTTGGCTCAAGACCATACTCAGGTGCAAGATTGATTGCAAGATTGTAGCGAAGTGCCTGTCTGAATGCAGGTGGCAAATCACAAACTGTGTCTAACTCAATGGTGCTATCTAGTGGTGCTGTGTATTGCAGGACAAGTGCAACATCTGACTGATTTGGCACAGGATAAAGATACACATTCCCATTAGGAAATTGTCTGTCAATGTAAACTGCTTGTGGATATGATGAAGTTGCTGTCTTTTGAGGAATATTGAAGAAATCACTGTCTGCCATCACAGCAAGCGGCAAGTCTGTATTATTGCTTAAATCTCGCACCCAAGCGCCTGACAACTTTGAAGGACGTGTGCCAACAACCATATCACCTGTAGGACCAATAGTGTAAACTGATTGTCCTGGTGTCAATGTAAAGATTTGTGTAGCGGTAGTGTAAAGGATAGCAGCACCTGTGCTATTCCAGGCATCAATCAGCTCTTGTAGAACGGTAAGACCATCAGTGACTTCATCACCTGAAGCGTCTTGTCCTTGAGCAATGATACCGTTCAATCTCAAACTGGATTGTATAAGGTCTCTGTATGTAATCGGTGTAGCCATATGTTAATCTCCTAAAATGGATATTGCTATTTAGTGCTTTTCAGCGGACAGCAAAAAAGGGAGTATCCTTTCGAATACTCCCTTAGACTAACTAAGGTTTAACCTTGGATACGTGACATTAGAGAGCCACGAACAACTTGGAAACCGTAAAGAACGTCTGCACGGAATACGCTTTCGTCGGTTTCAGCGTTGTATTGCTTAACCACACGAACGGTAAGACCGGTAACAGGGTCGGTTGCTTTGCCAACTTCAGCACCTGCAAGATCGGTATCAAGGTCGAAGAAAGCAACATACATTGCGTCCTTGTGCCAAGCGATAGCGACGTCAGTTGCAACAGAAGCTGCACCCATCCAAGTAACAACAGCACCGTTACCTGCACCTGCTGAAACAGTCTGTGCTGGTGCAGTCACGTTGATAGCTGGAACGATTGAAACAGTTGCTTGACCGTTGATAGCTGAAGTTGAAGTGGTTGCCTGAACGGTAAACACTTGTAGCTTGTTGGTAGCTGCACGGGTAAGTGGGTTGATAGCGAACACACCAGCAATGGTAAACTGGTCACCACGGTTGATGGTTGTAGCAGCCACTGGACCAGTGATAAGCAATGAAGAGCCAGTCTGAGCACCAGTAACGGTGAATGAGCCGGTACGTGTTCCGTTGACGTGAGTTGGAAGAGTCTGTGACTCAACCCACTGGAAACCACCAGCGATACCCATAAGGCCACGCTTGTATTGCTCACCGATTTGTGATGCGTCTTGGAATAGACCCTTTAGACCGTCAACAACACCTGCTGATTGTGCTGGGGTAACAGCAACATAAGCTTGGTCGTTCTGTGGAAGACCCTTTTCAACCATACGAGCACGTGCATCAAGGAATGGGCGAAGTGTAGAGATATCTGCACCTGTCCACTGAGCTGGAGAGCCTGATACGTAAGCACCTGGGGTTGTAAGGTTTTCTGCCTTGTAATACAGAGCGAAACCGTCAAGGTCGATGTCAGAAGCAAGCTGGCCCATGATTGGATCAACGAATTGCATTAGACTGTCGATTGAAAGAGTTGTGTCCTTTGAAAGAGCACCAAGACCGATGTTACGCTGAACAAGGGTGATAGGAGTTGTAGTCTCAACGGTGTTATTCTTGACAATAGCTGCACCAGTGCCTGACACGAAACGTGCAGGAAGCTTGATACGAACGGTATCACCGCTCTTGTAGCCCTTTAGGCCGAATGTTGATGCAACGTTTGTAGTGCAACGTGAGGTAAGAACGTATTGGTTACGTAGGGACTTTGCAGCAGCCTTAGCAATAAGGTCGCAGACTGGGAAGGTATTTGAAGCAATAGGCATAATAAATGTCTCCGTGAATGGATGTTAGCGCTTTTTGCGCAATGATGAAACTTGTCTGTCCCAGTCCTCAAAGCTCATTTCGTGTGAGTTTTGTAGCACTGAAACTGCCGAAGCCGTGTTTTTACCTCTTGGTAATGAACGTGGTGGCGTTGGCGCTTTACTTGCAATGGTCTTCTTTTCGGATGGCACTGAAACTCTGTCTTCTAGTCTTGCTAGCATTGCGACTTGTTTCACTGGGCTTGCAGCACTGAATTGCTCTACAAGCGCGGGATCAGACATCAACTCATAAATCACTCGAGGACCAACATCACTCTCAGCCAAGTAAGAACGTGCTTCTATGGAAGGGTCGGCAACCTGCAGGGACTGCACATTAACCACGTCATCATAGTCTGCATAACTCTTACGAACATCTGCTTCTTGCTGTTGCCAGGTTTGAATAGCCTGTTTGGTATTATCCTGTGCAATCTTAGAAGCTTGCTGTTCTGCTCTTTCGTGTTCCATTGCCTCATACTGCCATCGAGCCAAAGCTTTTGTGTAATCTTTGATGTCGTTATAGTCATCAAAGTTTGGCTCAGGCTTATCGAATGTGCTTGCTTGTTCAACTGCTGGAGGAGTGTATTTTGCTTGTTCAAGCTCTCGTTCTAGCAATCTTACTTTAGCGGTTAGCTCATCGATACGCTTTGTTGTGCCACGCTTTTTAGGCTTTTCTGGTTGTTCATCAGTATCGTCTGTATCTTCATCCTCTTGTTCGTCAGTGTCGTCGCCTGCTGGTGCGTCGTCTTCTTGTTCCATTTTGGCTGCCTTATTGGCTACCGCAGCATTGAATTCTTCACTGCCAAACTCTAAACTTGAAAGCTCTGGGTCATTGAACGCCATTTCAACCATCGCATCGGCGTCACTAACTTGGGCTTCATTCACATTGTCATTCATAGGTAAATATCCTAAGGGGTTTTGCCCGGTGCAAGCCACCGGTAGCTTTGAAGTTATTTATATAGTTTCTCCGGTATTTGATTTTAGTCCCAGCAGAGAGTTGTTGAGAAGCTATTGCCTGCGCCAACTATGACAGCGGTCAGACCAGAGTAGAAGTTTAGTCCTTGTGTGCCAAATGTGTGGTTACCGACTGAAGCGGTAGCTGCAAGATCCCAACTGCCTATCAATGCACCGGCGGATGAGATGCCATCATATAAGCTCAAGACTGAGTTGCCTGTTGATGATTTTGTGACAGATAGGGATTGTAGAGTGCCGCCAACACTTTTCAGCACGGTAGTGCTATCTGGTGTCTGTAAACACTTCCAAACAGGCACATTAGAAGCAGTGCCATCCTGGAACATACCTGCACCAAGTAAATGCCAGCCAAGATTTGCTGTCTGACCATTGCTATTTGCAGACGAGACCTGCACCTTTGCAACCATTGAGCGAGATACAGGTAATGCGCCTGCGTAGAATGTGTGGATTGCTTTCTGATTGATAGCGAATGTTACACGTTGAGAGTGGAACAATATCTCAAAGACTTCATAGTTGCCATTTAGGCCAACACCAACAGTCTCTTCAGCACCATTGCCATTCATCTGACCTGCTGGGATAAATGTGGTTGTTCCTGCATATTTTGCATAAACACCAAAAATCTGTCCATTTAGCATAAAGCCAAACTCATTGCTTGCATCGATGTATGCACAGATTGTTCTAACATTTCCAGGTAAACCATCACCAGCCAATCTTGCTTTAGCTCTAAGAACATTGGAGCGTCCAAATAAGAAGCGAGCAGGATTGACTGAGGTTATGTTAGCAGAGCTATTCGCAGTTGCTCCTGTGGTGATTGCAGCATAACCTGTCAATCCCAGCGTAACAGTGCCTGTGCCAACCAGATTAGGTGTCCAGACGTTTGTCTCGAGGCTGGCACCTGTAAAGTTAGTGCCAAATACTCGTTTTACTCCATCTGCACGAAGCACGCCTTGGTCATCTACGAAAGCATTGCCATCCGTAAATGACCCGATAACGAAAACTCTGCTTTCTGACATATTAACCTCCAGTGTATGGATTAGATTGGATTGCGTTGTCTATTGTAGCATCTGCAACAGGAACAGTAGCAGCAATCATTCTGCCTGCGTCTGGTCCAAACAACTTCATACTTTCAAGGACAAGTCCCATCATCTTTTCAGTGTGTGAAAGTTGTGTCTTGATTGCAGTCATCTCCACATTAGCCTGAGCAACCACTGCATCTGTCTGGGTGCGCTGTTGCTGTAGTGCAAGAGAGTTTTTAGACTTTGTGTCCTCAAGTTGTAGTGCGAATGCTTGGTCAAGTTGTGCTTTCTCAAGAGCCTGTTGATGCTCAATCTGCTTCGTCTGCAACAGCATAGCATTCTTAGCTGCTTCTTGCTGCAACTGCTGATATTGCGCTGTAAGATTTTGAATGACAGCATTTTGTTGAGCCATTGCTGCTTGTGCCTGTGGTGGGATTTCAGCCTGGTCAGGTGTTTCAACAATGTTAGGAGCAACTTGGGTAAGCACCTTCAATAGACGGTCTCTCACGATGTCCTTACCAACGAAGTCCATATTTCCTGCAATCACGTCCTGCACATATGGAGCAATGTTAGGATTTACACGGATTAGGTCAAGCATAGAAGAAACTGCTGCCTGCTTTGCTGTAGCGTATGCTGGTCCAACATTGACTGTAATGCCATACTTTCCAGCAGCACCAGCCACGTCGAATACCAAATCCTTGCCTTTTTCACGGGTAAGGTCGTTAATCTTCACCATACGCTGATCACCTTCAGCACCAACTGTCTTGACAATGCGTGGTGCATCATAGACTTTAGGGATAAGGTCGATAAGAATATCGCCCATTCTCTTTAGAGATGATGTAAGGTTATCTGAAAAGTGGAAGTTTGCATTCTGACCCTGTTGTGCAAGAGTTTTGATTGCAACACCAGATTGCTCATTAGGAGTAGCACCTAAACCTGCATCGTAGATGCCAATGGTTGCTTTCAGGTCGTCTTCAAACTTTTGTGAAGCAGCAAGCAAGTCCTGTATCTGTCCTGTTTGGTCAGCACGCTGTGGTGGTGGATTTGGAGACATATTCGCTTGAGCATTGAAAGCGTGATATGACAGGTAAGGAGCATTTGAGGTTGATGACTTATTCCACTGTGTCTCAAGACCTGCAATGCTTTCTTTTGCAACGATCCAAGGTGCTTTGTTTGCTGAAGCAATGCGTCTTACTGTGCTTGATGCAAAGTAGTTTAGCATCTTCTGGCTATCCTTAGCGAAGCGTATAATGCCTCGAATATCGCGCTCTCCATCAACAACTGACATTGGGCCAGTCACAGCGACAAATGGGAACATACTGCCAACCCAACTGCCTTGGTCGAGCACTTCAGCACCTGATACGTCTGCCCACTCGATGGTAGATGAGACCAACTCACGTCTGCGTAGGACAATCTTCTTATTTCCTGCAATGCTGACAACTGATTTACGGTCGTCTTCATCATCTTCAAAATACTCATCAACATCTTCTTCTGTAGCGACAGTGCCATCATCAAGAAGGTATGTGAAACGAGATACATCACGCTTATACCAGTAGCGAGCAACACGAATGGTGTTTTCACCCAACCAGCCTGATAATCTTGCACCAACAGGGAACATATCTGCTGATTGGCACATTGCGTGTGGGAAGAAGCGCTTGAAGTCTCCTTCTGAGTAGTCCATTACCTCAAACCAGAAGTTGCCATCACTAAAGTCAGGCTCAAGTGCTGATGGGTCAGGAATAATCTTCATTGGGTCTTTTACTGACGTGATTGTAATGTCCTGGTCGAATGAGGTATCGCTTGCATAGTCAACAACAGCCTTCAAGTAGCCAAAGCCTGGAACAAGTGCACCATTTTCACCAGCAGCGTGGATGTAATGTGCTTTAGCGTTAGAACGGCTTTCAATCGCTCTAATCATTCCTGTGATGATGTTTGCTGTATCTTCTGAGCCATTTTCATCAGTGCAAGCAGCAGTAATAGCCATCTCACGCTGTCTCAACTCATTCTCGACTTGCTTCACGAATGTAGGAAGACGATTTACGGTCAGCATAGGCTCACCACGAGCACGGGCCACTGCCATCACATCGTCAGCAGCGTGGTTGCCGTGATAGAAGCGCTGGTCTTTGATAGCATTATCACGAATGTTCTGCCATCCTGCTTCTGCACGACGGTAATCTTCGGTTGCTCGTTCAAATATCTCTTCCATCATGTCAGTGATATCGTCTTTTTCTTTTTCCATGTTTTACTCCAGAGTTTGCTTATTTATGAGAGGTTATGAGATCATCCAACCATCCTCTGAATGATGAGGAGCCTCAAGTAGAGGGATTTCATCAACAGGATGTAGGAGCGCATTTGCCTCAACTTCATTCCACAGGATTTTTCTTCTTGTGTGAATAGCGTAGCGGAAAGCATCGCAATTATGTGCTATCACGCCGGGTCCTACTGCAAAGGCACTATTTTCAGGCACCTCAAGGCAATAGACGTTGTCCTTTCTTTCTTCCAGGATTTCTATAGGTTGCACCGCCAGACATACCTGCATGTCTCCTCTTTCTACAGACCTGATCACACATTCCTGAAGTTGATCTGAGCGCTTTGAATAATCTTCCACATTGGATGCAGGTAAATGTATTTCGCTCTCGCTGTTTCTGTCTTGCTCCAACATCTTCTGCATGTTTTTTGTGCCATGCACGTCCTTCATCACTTTTATGCCATTTTGCTGCTGCGATCCTTGCATTTTCATGTACTGGGGGTAGGAGAATACATCTACACAAACAACTAAAAACTTTCACCGTAGTAACCACCACC
>ERZ650310.579-NODE-579-length-10814-cov-6.347802_pt1 | contig 10814 bp, 13 predicted proteins | sample MGYA00376246_ERZ650310 | MGnify/ENA primary metagenome ERZ650310 (study PRJEB26733, sample SAMN07839286) | wastewater metagenome | biome: small river; feature: stream; material: water | place: USA: North Carolina | collected 2016-03-01 ...
GCATCACCGACAGTGCGGGCGCGGTATGCATCGCGGACAATGTTGAACTTACGGATTGCTTCGTTATGGGCCTCGTAAGCTGCTTTGTATTCGTCGGTCATTTCAATTTCTCCGGTGTGTTGCGATGAATGAATAATAGCGCTAACTGTAGCGTATTTCATTAGGACAAACCCTAGGTTTTGCAAAATAATGAGACAGAAAAGCAATAAAGAGCGCGGTTGTTATGCTTTATCTGTAGTGGACAAAATGGGGGAATTGGCGATAATTTGAGGGTGACAAAGCTAAAACTCTGGCCCTTTGATGCAACCGGCACAGATGGCCGCCAATACCGCCCATGGATACTGGCAACAGACGAGGAAGCGGCACAATTGCAGCGCGTAGGCATCCTATCCGCTGAAATCGGCCCGGTAGTCGGCCTAGTCCCCGCTGATGATGCCGGGATCGCAATGATGCAAAGGGAGTTGCAAGGGATGGTGGTGCAATGACGTTAGCGCGCACTAACTTGCAATAGTTATGCACAGAATGCATAATGCGCCATGGCCGCAAGACTACGCAAAACCCATCAGGACGATGTAAGGGCGAAAATCCAAGCTAGTCAGTTGGTAAATCGCCTTACAGATCATGCACTTGGTGAAGTGGAACTTTCTTCCACTCAGGTAAGGGCAATTGAAATATTATTGCGCAAGACAATTCCAGACCTGACTAACGTGGAAATGTCAGGCCCAGATGGTGGCCCGCTTGTAATGGCCGCTGCACAAATGACAGACGACCAGCTAGCCTCCTACCTTAAGTGACGCCACAGCAAGCCGCTGCAACCCTGCTAGACCGGCGCGAATGTCGCCGCAGTCTGTCACACTTTGCCAGCCGTGTGCCTGTGCCTGGCTCGCCTATTGACGATGCAGACGAGACAGCCAGAATCCCGCTAATCGAGTCAAAACAGGCGGCGCACCACAAGCTGATACTGGATGCAATGCAGGCTTGCATGGAGCAACCGCATGGCAGGCTGATGATTATGGCCCCGCCTGGCAGCGCCAAAAGCACGTATGCAAGCGTAGTGGCTCCGACATGGTATTTGGGCACACAGGCTAACAGGCGAGTGATTCTGGCCAGCTATGGCGATGATTTGGCCCGAAGGCATGGCCGCAGGACTAGGCAGCTAATCAAAGCCCCGGAAACTACAGGCATCCTGCAAACCACGCTTGTGGACGATTCCCGCGCAGCGGATGAATTTGGCCTTACGAACGGTAGCGAATACATTGCTTGCGGCATATTGGGCGGCGTGACAGGCTCGCGGGCGCACGTTCTCATTATTGATGACCCGGTAAAAGGCCGTGAACAGGCAGACTCGCAGGTTGTCAGGGATAGAACCATGCAGGCTTACGAGGATGACCTGCTTACCCGGCTGATTCCCGGTGGTTCGGTCATCATCATCAATACCCGATGGCACGAGGATGACATTTGCGGGCGCATCCTGCCTGCTGACTGGTCGGGACAATCTGGCCTGATACCGTGCAGGGACGGGAACACATGGAACGTGCTTTGCCTACAGGCTGAATGTGCGACAGACAGCGACCCCATGAAGCGCAAACAGGGCGAGATGCTCTGGCCGGAATGGTTTGACGCTAGGCACTGGGCACAATTCAGGCTGAACCGTAGGACATGGGCCAGCTTGTACCAACAAAGGCCAGCCCCTGATGATGGCATCTTGTTCCGCAAGGCCGACATGGCGACTTACGAGACGCTGCCCGAGGATTTAACCATTATTGGAGCGTCTGACTATGCTGTCACGCCGGACGGTGGTGACTGGACAGAACACGGCATTATGGGCATCGCAAGGGACGGGACAGAGTACCTGATTGACTGGTGGCGCGGGCAGACTGGCCCGGAAATCTGGATTGAAAAACAGATAGACCTGATAGCAAAACACCGCCCATTGGCATGGTTTGGCGAGACTGGCCCGATCCGCAGGGCAACAGAGGGCAGGCTAAGGCAGAGGATGATTGACCGCCAGGCCATGGTGCGGCTTGAATGGCTACCGGCTATCGGTGGCAAGGATTCAGACGCCAGGGCAGGCTCAATAATTGCTGTGGCAGGCATGGGCAGGCTACTGTGGCCGCGTGCTGCATGGGTGGGAGAACTGCAAAGGCAATGCCTTGTATTCCCTGCTGGCTCACCTGATGACGGCGTTGACACGCTCGCACTGTTAGGCCGTGGTGCAGACACCATAGGGCGCAAAAAGCAGAAAAAGGAGGCAGCAGAGATGCATTTTCAACCCCATGGACAGAGCTGGATGACATGAGACGCGGCAAATACAAACACGGCGCTGCCAGTTGCAAGCTGGCCTACTCCCAGGCTCTGCCTGCCCACATGCGCGGGCGAATCCTTGAGATTCTGAGCCTAGAAGTACCTCCAGAATCAAGAGGCAAAGGCCATGCAAGGGGCTTGATAAACGATATATGTTTACAGGCCGACGCGAACCGTGTTATATTGCTTGCCATGCCTCAGCCATTTGGGGAATTGGGACTTACCCTTACCGGGTTGGTATCCTTCTACAAAAAGGCTGGTTTTTTTTGCATTCAGGATAGCCCAAAGCTATTAATGGCGCGTCAACCATTGAGAAAATAAATGTCCAAACCTGAAGACATTGTCACTGAAGCAAAAAAGCGCTTTGAGCGGGCAAAGAACTATTACGGGCCTTTGCGCGTATTGGCAGAGGAAGATACCCGGTTTGCGATGGGTGACAGTGACAATGGCTGGCAGTGGCCGGATGATGTCTCCACTGACCGAAACCTAGGTAAACGCGTATGCCTGACCATCAACACCACAGCGCAGCACTGCAACCAGGTTATCAACGACATCCGCAGGAATCGGCCTAGCTGCAAGGTTTCCCCGGTTGATGATGGTGCAGACAAGAAAACAGCTAACCTGCTGGCCGGCCTGATTCGCAATATCCAAGCATCAAGCAACGCAGACGACGCGCACGATGTGGCCGCAGAACATGCTATTTATGGTGGCGAGGGCTATTGGCGCATCATCACTGAATACGAAACTGAGACAAGCTTTGACCAGGCTATCGTCATCAAGCCCATTCTTAACCCAAACCGGGTTTATCTTGACCCTGATGCGAAGGAGCTGGACAAGTCTGACGCCGAATGGGGCTTCATCTTTGAAAACCAGTCCAAAGAGTCATTTAAGCGCGAATATCCAGACATTGACCCTAGCTCATGGGTTGACGATAAAAAGGGCTGGATTGATGATGACACGTTTGTAAGGGCAGAGTACTTTTACACCGAATTCGAGAAGGACAAGGCCGTTCTGCTGGCAGACGGAACGACTGTTTTCAAGTCTGAATATCCCGATGCCGTGGGCAAAGAGCGCGATACCGTTCGTAAAGTCATCAAGCAATGCCTGATTATTGGCGGGCATGATAAACCACTGGACGAGACGGTATGGCTAGGCAAGTACATCCCAATAATTCCAATCGTCGGCAAAGAGGTGAACGTCAATGGCCTGATTGTGCGTAAAGGGCTAGTCCGTGACCTGAAAGACCCGGCCCGCATCGTCAACTACGCCTATAGCGAGACGGTGCAGACCCTCGCACTCCAGAACAAGATCCCGTATATCGCGGCGGCTGAATCCATCGAAGGCCACGAGAACGACTGGAAATCGGCCAATATGCAGAACGCGGCCTACCTGCCGTTTAATGCGTATGACGAGAACGGGAACCAACTGCCTGTGCCTAAGCGGCAAGAACCCGCAGTCATGCCCGCTGCGCAGATTCAACTGCTAGACCTGTCACTGGCTCAAATGCGCGGTGTTTCTGGCCAACAGAATGCGAATTTCGGCATCAAGTCAGAGGCACAGTCCGGCATCGGCATTCAAAGGCTGAAAACACAGGGCGAGACGGCTACCTTCCACTTCCCTGACAACCTGGCCCGTGGGCTGAAGTTCGAAGCAAAGCAGCTTATCGACCTGATCCCAAAGATTTACACGCGGGCAAAGATCATCCGCATCCTCGGGCTTGATGGCAAAGACTCTCACGCCACGCTAGACCCCAACCTGCCAGCGGCGCACCATGAGATTGAGGGCGAGGACGGGCTGGAGGAGATATTCAACCCTACCGTCGGACGGTATGACGTTGCCATTGATACAGGCCCATCATTCCAGACACAAAGGCAGGAAAGCGCCGCCGCGATGGTTGAATACGCGAAAGCCTATCCTCCACTGATGCAGATAGCTGGCGACATTGTGATGCGCTCCAATGACTTCCAGAACGCCGAGGAACTGGCAGACAGGTTTGAAAAGACCCTGCCGCCTGGCCTGTTGGGAACGGGTAAGGGTGACAAGGCACAGCTTGCCCAACTGACCCAGCAACTCCAGCAAATGCAGGCTCAAATGCAGGAAATGCAGCAACAAGGGCTGATGTTGGAGCAGGAAAACGCGCAACTGAAATCAGGCGAACAGGCCAAGCAAATGCAACTACAGGCCAAGATACAAGAGACGCAGATTAACGTGGGCGCAAAACAGCAGGAATATCAACTGCTAGCCGCTGAGAGACAGAAACAGATTGACGCTGAGTTACAGGCAGCAAGGGAGAAAGCCCAACTAGATGCCGAGGTTGCGATTGAAAAGGCCCGGATTGACGCGCAGACCAAAAAGGAAATTGCGGTAATTTCAGGGCAGGCTGACCGGGAAATCGCTGCCATGACTGCTATCGGAGAAAGTTCACCAGAAGAAGAACAAGAGCTAAAAGCAGTGGAAAAAGCGTCTAAAAAGGTCATCACGATTCAAGCGCCAAGCGGTGCGGTTTATACCGGGACGATTGAAGAAACAAATGAGGCAGAACCAAATGATTGACACGACCAAAGGCCCAATGGACGAGGCATTACTAGAAAAGCGCACGGGCACATTTGAGAATGACAACGAGCGCACAAGCTGGGTTGAGTATTGGCTCGATGGGGAACTTGTCCACCGTTCGGCCCATGTTGACTTGAAACAAGGTATATCGTCTCTGCTGATGCAGGGCGCATTTGCATAAGGATTAATCATGGCAAACACCCAAGCATTCTGCACTTCAGCGAAACCAGAGTTATTGAACGCGGTTCACCAATTCGGCTCTCCCACAATCACCAGTCGGACATCCCTCACGGCTCCAACTGCGGACACGTTTAAGGGTGCGCTGTACTTTGCCACTGCAACACTGAATGCATCTACCACTGCCTACAGTGCGACTGGCGAGGTGGCTAACAGCGGCAGCTACACGGCTGGCGGCATTGCCTTCACCATGGGCACAGCTCCGACAAGTTCCGGCACTACGGGCTATGTCACGCCTTCGGCATCCTGGACAACTGGCGCGGGTTTTTCTGCTGCCGCTTTTGACACCATCCTGATGTACAACTCCACGCAATCGAATAAAGCCTTTGCGGTGTTTACGTTTGGCAGTCAGACGATTGTGGCTGGCACGTTCACCTTGACGATGCCGACCAATGATGCAACCAATGCCCTGATTCGTATTGCGTAATTTATGCCAACCTACTACGACCGCGTAAAGGACTCAACGACGACAACCGGGACAGGGGATATAACCCTTTCCGGCACGGCTCCGACAGGGTTTCAGACATTCGCAAACCGCTATGCCGTGAATGTCCCTTTGACTTACGCAATCGTTGGAACAAGCGAATGGGAAACAGGCGAGGGCTATCTGAGTGCAAGCACAACGTTGGTTAGGGCATCGCCTGCTGATGGTTCAAGTGGCCTCAATACGCTGGTGAATTTCAGCGCGGGGACAAAAGACGTTTTCGTCACCGCTGTGGGGCATTTCCTGATGGATGTGAACAGTGGCGCAATTCTGGCCAAGATCACCGGCCTGGCAATGCCTTAAGGAGAGAACATGCCCGCGAATACAGACCCGATTTATTCCCGCTTGGGGGATGTCAGCAAAGACGGCACCACCGGCATGGGCCAGCTCATAACCGCTGCCGCCAATGACTACACAGGCATTGGTGCAAATAACGTGCTGGTGTGGACGTCAGATGCCACCAATGGCGGTTTTTTGCAGCGCGTGCGGCTCAAGGCTGGCGGCACCAACGTGGCCAGTGTGATGCGGTTTTTCATCAACAACGGCAGCACCAATGGCACAGCTACAAACAACTGTTTCTATGGTGAGATTGGCCTACCAGCGACGACAGCCAGCGCTACCGGCGCAACGGTTGATCTTGACTACCCGTTCAATATTGCACTGCCTGCTGGCTTCAGAATCTATGCGGGCTTGGGAACTGCGGTAGCTGCTGGCTGGGCAATGACGCCAGTAGCGGGGAAATACTGACATGGACTACATCCTGATTGAGCAGGATGACGGCACTAAGCTGTATCAGTGCGTACAGCGTGGGTATGTTGTTGCTTACCGTGACATTGAAGGCGAGATTGTGCAGCCAGTTGGAGGCAGTTGCGTGGTTGACGCAAACCCAACAAGGCCAGCATGGGATGTGCCAGACCCCGAACCAGTAACAGTGCCTGTTGTTACCTCTAGACGTCTTTCAAAACTGGAATTTGTTGGCAGGCTTGGGGGTGACTTTGCAAACATCCTAAACGCGGCAAAGCAGAATGTCGAGGTTGAGCTATTCGTGAAAATGCTGGATTGGGCTACCCCTGAACCAGATGGGACAAGTATCGACCTTGACGACGAGCGTGTTATCTATGCGCTAACACAGTTGGAAAAAGCCGGATTGATTGCCTCTGCGCAGGAGATTCTGAATGCTTGATACCAGTCACTTGCCGACTGCCAGCAATGCGGATGTATGGCAGTTCACTGGACAGCAATACTCGTCATCGCTTGCCAATGATGATGTACATACATGGGTAAAGCCTCGCGGCAAGACCATGGCGCACATTCTCCTTGTGGGGAAGGGCGGGAATGGAGGGACGGGTGTTGTAGGTGCAAACAGCACTGCTGCTGGTGGTGGCGGTGGTGGTTCGGGTGCTCAAACAGCCATCACAATCCCCATTCGGTTTCTGCCTGACATTCTCTATATTGGGTTTGGTGGATTTAGCTCTGGCCGTGCTTTTGTATCAATCGCTCCCCCGTCTGCCTTTGCTTCCGGCCCCGCTGCAAATGAAGTATTGATGCATGCAGGCAATGGCGGCATTGGTGGCAATGCTTCGGGGGCTACTGCTGGCGCTGCTGGTACTGGTGGTACCGTGGCAACCGCTGCACTTATGCCTATAGGATGGGCTTGGGCAACACAGGTTGTAGCAGGACAAGCTGGAATTATTGGTGGCACTACAGGTGCAGGCGCTGCACTCACTTTGCCCTTAACTGGCCTTCGCGTCACTGGTGGCACTGGCGGCGCAGGCTTACCCGCTGCCGCCGCTGTGGGTTTGGCCGGTGGCACATTTACTACCCCAACTTCGCTAGTATTCCCTGCGCATCCAGGCGGTGTGGGGGGTTCAGCTACAACCACCCCTCCGGGCCTTGGCAGAATGGGTTATCAGGTTCTGCCTATGGGTTATTGGTATGGCGGCACTGGTGGCGGTTCTACCCATGGTTCGGCCACTGGTGCAGGCTTGGTGCAGGCATCCGGTGGTGATGGCGGCTTGGGTTGTGGCGGTGGCGGTATGGGTGGCGCACTGACAGGCTCAACCGCTGGCACGGTAGCCTTGGGCGGCTCGGGCTTCTGCATTATTACTTGCTGGTAAATCATGCTCGGTTTCGGGGCAATATCACAGCTTCCGTTATCGACGTTACCGGGAGCGACAAGCCCTGACGTAACTGTCGCGCTTTCTGGTGTTTCTGCTACAGGGCAGACGGGCACTCTAAAGCCATCGTTCTCCATCCCGGTTACAGGCGTTTCCGGGACTGGTGCTGTCGGGTCATTACTTGCATCCTTTGGCCTGAGCGCTACGGGTGTAGCCGGAACGGGCCAAGTTGGCACGCTTGGGGTTGATTTCAAAATCCCGATAACAGGGGTTGAAGCGACCGGCGCAATTGGCACATTGTCTGTCGCCAATGGCGATATAACGCTGGCCTTGACTGGCGTTTCTGCAACTACAGGCCTGGGCACACTATCGCCTGCTTTCAGCATCCCGTTAACGGGTGTTGCTGCGACAGGCCAACTAGGCTTACTCGCGCCGACTGTTGCGCCTAGTCTGACGGGTGTTTCAGGCACAGGGCAGACAGGCACGGTTTCGCCTGCTTTCTCAATACCGATAACGGGTGTTGCAGGTACTGGGCAGCTTGGTACTTTGGTAGTGCCGGGTGACGTTACCGTCGCATTGACCGGCGTTTCAGCAACCGCACAGCTTGGAAACCTAACGCCCAATATCGACCAGGCCACGACTGGCGGTGGCGTACCACACTGGAACCCATATCGGCCAACTGGCGAGACAGAGGAGCAGAAGCGCGCACGCCGCGAAGCCCAAGGCATTATCCAGCGGGCAAAACAGCCCAAAGCGGATATTCAGGAGCTATTCAAAGAGGCCGCGACGGTATCGACTTTCCTGAAATCAGACATTGAACGGCTGGAAAAACAGGCGGTTGAATATCAGGCCCTGATTGACCAACGCCGGACAAAAGCCCGCGCTGAGGCCCTTGCTATCGCCAGAAACGATGCGCTGGCGACAAGGCAATTACAGGCGCAGTTGATTGAAATTCAGCTAATGGCTGAGAGACAAGCCCAACAGATTGAGGAGCTAGACGTCGTATTTATGGCCGTGATGTTGGCCGCGTTGTAACGCCGAAAGGCCGCTACCGGAGCGTTTCCGGGTCTGCAAAATAGTTTTTTTCTAACTATCTTGCAACTTTGATAGAAAGTGCGTATCATGTCCACAGAGTCCCAAACCGTAGAGGTGAGTGATGAACCAGCAGTTACCCTGGAAACGGTAACGCCCCCGCCTGAGACCACTGCGGCTCCTGAGGGTGAACCTAAGCAGGCTGAGACGAAATCGTTTACTCAAGCAGAGTTGGACGAAATCATCCAGAAAGAGAAAGCCAAGGCTGAAGCCAAAGCTGAGCGACGGGCATTGAAAGCCTATCGGGAAACGCTGGAGCGGTTCGCACCGCAGCAATCCACACAAGCAGAGCCAGACGGAAAGCCAACCCGCGCCGCGTTTAACGGCAACGATGAGGCCTATGTTGAAGCACTGACAGACTGGAAGATTGCCCAACGTGACAAGGTAGAGCAGGCCAAAGCGCAGGAGCGCGAACAGTACACACGGTCAACGAAAACGGAAAGCCTGTACAAAGAAGCGGAAAAGCTCGCAGGTTTTGACAGGGACGGATTCAACTCTGTCCTTGAAGACTACGGAACCCCAACCATTGCGCAGGCATTGATTGACAGTGACGTAGGCCCGCAGTTGATGGCGTGGATGAATTCAAACCCCGACGATGTGGCCCGGATTTCAAAGCTCCCACCAGTCAGGCAGGCAGCTGAAATCGGCAGACTTGAGGCGAAGCTCTCAGTCGTCAAACAAGCGAAAGAACTCCCAGCGCCGATTAAAACGGCCAACGGCAGTTCAGGTTCAGTCACTAACGGCGACCCTGGGAAGATGTCCATGGATGACTACATGGCCATGCGAAAGAAACAGGGCGCACGATGGGCACGATAACTTAAAGGACTCTCACCATGTCAAACACCGCAGTAACCTGTAGCATTGTTGCCAAGGAGGCTCTGCCTATCCTTGAAAACATGCTCTCGTTTTCCAAGAACGTTAACCGCGATTGGCAAGACGAATTCACCAGCAACATCGGGCGGGGCTATATGCCTGGCTCGCAGATTCTTATCAAGAAACCCCCGCGTTATACGTACCGCGCTGGCCGTGTCTCGGTGCCTCAGGCTACCGTCGAAACGTCCGTGCCGCTGGTGCTGTCTCAGGGTGGTTCTGATTTGAACTTCACCAGTCTCGACCAGACGCTTAACTTCAACAAGTTGGAGCAGAAAGTCGCCGCTGCCATCGCACCAATTGCGAACGAGATTGACCGTCAAGGCCTGGCAATGGCTCACTATTCGGTGTTCAACACCATCAATAGCGCCGGTGCTTTACCCACGACTCAGGCTCTCGCAGTGCAGGCGATGACGGACTCCAACCGCCGTCTGGACGAGATGGGCGCACCTGTCAAAGACGGCGGCCGCAGCTTCGTCATGAACCCCGCATTGAACGGCGCGATGATTCAGGGCTACGCTGGCCTGTTCAACAACGCCGCCAAAGTCTCGGGCCAATACAACACTGGCTATATGAACCAGTCGTTCGGCATTGAACCGATGATGGATCAGAACGTGGACGTTCACTCGAACGGCGCTGCAACTGCAACCAACGTCAACGGTGCTAACCAAACTGGCTCGACCATTACCGTTGTTGCTGTGGCAGGCGGTACGCTGACCCGTGGCACTGTGATTACCCTGCCAGGTGTGTTCGCAGTCAATCCGCAGTCGCGCACCTCTACGGGTGTTCTGGCTAACTTCGTGGTCACTGCTGACGTGTCGGCAGGCGCTACCTCGATTCCAATCAGCCCCGCGATTGTGACCTCTGGCGCATTCCAGAACGTGACCGCTTCCCCCACTTCGGGTTCGCCTTACGTCATTCTGGGTGCTGCTTCCACCAACTACAGCACTAACGTTGCTTACCACAAGGACGCATTCACGCTGGCAATGGTGCCGATGTGGGCTCCCAAAGGTGGCCGTGGTGTTATCGACGTTGCGCAGGAAACGCACAACGGCTTTACCGTCAAAGTGACCCAGTTCTATGACGGCATCAACGATAACGCCATCTGGCGTCTGGACGTGCTGTTCGGGTGAGATCGGAAGAGCGTCGTGTAGGGA
>ERZ650310.580-NODE-580-length-10805-cov-8.226698_pt1 | contig 10805 bp, 10 predicted proteins | sample MGYA00376246_ERZ650310 | MGnify/ENA primary metagenome ERZ650310 (study PRJEB26733, sample SAMN07839286) | wastewater metagenome | biome: small river; feature: stream; material: water | place: USA: North Carolina | collected 2016-03-01 ...
CCCCATGGAGAAGAAGATGAAATCTTTAAGAACCCTGCTCACGATTGCGCTGTCATTGACAGCCACCGTTGCTTTGGCTGTGGGGCCCTCCCCCGCGCCCATGAAACAAAAAGAAGTCCTCAGTGTGGGCTTTGTCAAAGTGGGCCACTTGGCGCCTATGCTGATGCTGGAAGAGGAGCTCAAGAAGCTCAACATTGAAGTCAAGCGTGCAGAGTTTGTGCGCTACGCCGATGCACGTACCGCGTTGCTGTCGGGCTCGGTCGATGTGTCGGCCGTTGGACCTGGCGATTTGGCCATCGTGGCGGCGCAAGGCAGCAAGAACTTGATCGGTTTGACCGGTGTGGGTAGCTCCAACAAATTTTTGGTGGTGCGCAAAGGCGTGAAGATCGACGAATGGGGTGACATCAATGGCAAGAAAATTGCCATCGCACCCGGATCGGCCGTGTGGTTCCAATGGGCCATGACCTTGATTGAAAAGAACATTCCTTACACCTCGTTCTCGCCCGTTAACGTGCAAGGCGGCGGGACCGCATTTGTGCAAGCCATGAAACGTGGCGACATTGATGCGATGGTGTTGTGGGAGCCCTTTGAATCTCAAGCTGTTGCCGAAGGCGATGCGTATTTCGCTACCAAGCTTGATTACAGCCAGTCACGTTCCGTGGGCGCAGAGTTGGGCATGTTGGCCGCTTCGGGCGAAGCCATGGCGACTAAGAAAGAATTGGTGCGTCGCTTCTTGTGGGCCTACCTCAAAGTGGAAGAGCAATTGGCGAAAAACAACGACCAATTCGCAGATGCCTATGCCAAGTACACAGGTCTGCCACTGAGTGTGACCAAAGAATCAGCCAAGATCATCAAACTCGGCGGCGTGCTCAACAAAGAGCAGGTGGGTCGTTTGGCTGAGGCCGCGTTCAAGCAAGGCATCGTGCAAAAAGACGTGACCAAAGAAGCGGCTGAGCTGTATGACGACAGCATGGCCAAAGAAATCAAGAAGTAAGTGCAAGGACACACCATGAAGACAACGGCACATTTCAAGCAACTGCTGCTCGGACTGGTGGTACCCACCGCCGTTGTCGTGCTGTGGCAGGTGATGGGCAATATGCCCGGCATGGCCGGCATACTGCCTACGCCTTTGAAGGTGGTTGAGGGGTGGCACGGCTGGATCTTCGGACAAGCCGGTCTGGGCCTCAACCCCTACCTCGGCACGTGGTTGTCCAACGTGGAGTACTCCTCCATGCGTGTGGCACAAGGCTTTGTGTTGGCTGCACTGGTCGGCGTGCCACTTGGCCTGTTGATTGGTTGGAGCAAGTTCATTTCGCAAATGCTCGACCCCTTGATTCAAAGTTTGCGCCCCATTCCCATCACAGCATGGTTGCCCTTCTCCATCGCCGTGTTTGGTATCCGAGATGTGGGTTCGATCTTTCTCATTTTCCTAGGTGGCTTTTATGCCATCGTGGTCAACGCCACACAAGGCGCACGTGATGTCGATCGCAATTTGGTACGTGCTGCTTTGATGATGGGCGCGAGTCGCGCGCAGCTGTTGTATCGCGTGGTGTTGCCAGCGGCGATGCCGTCGATCTTCACCGGTTTGCGTATTGGCCTTGGCATTTCGTGGACAGCGGTGATCGTGTCAGAAATGGTGGCCGTCAAGTCTGGCCTGGGCTATGTGCTGTGGGATGCCTACTACGTGGGCCGCATGGACATCGTGTTGGCCGACATGGTGTCGATTGGTGCCATGGGTTACATCAGCGATCGCATCATTGTGTTCATCGAACGCAAGGTTCTGGTCTGGCGTATTTTGCAAAGTCACTGAAATTCTTATGTCCAATATCACTGTTCAAGATCTTTGCAAAACTTATCCTGGTCAACCGCCTGTCAAGGCACTTGATCACATTGACCTCGACGTGCCTCCGGGTGAGTTTGTGGCGTTGCTCGGCCCCTCGGGTTGCGGCAAGTCCACGTTGCTCAACCTGATTGCAGGTTTCGAGTTGCCCAGTTCGGGCGTCTTGCAGGTCAACCAGCAAGCGGTGCAAGCGCCAGGCCCAGAGCGTGGCGTGGTGTTTCAAGAGGCCGCTTTGTTTCCTTGGTTGACAGTATGGGAGAACGTTATTTTTGGTCCTCAAATGCAAGGCCTTCCCAAGGCTGAGTATGAGGAGCGTGCCAATGAAATGCTCAGCATCGTGGGTTTGCATGATTTCAAAAATCACTTGCCCGTGCAGCTGTCAGGGGGCATGCGTCAACGCGTGGGCATTGCACGTATCTTGACCTTGGGTTCACGTGTGTTGCTGATGGACGAACCCTTTGGCGCGTTGGATGCGCAGACCCGACTCACCATGCAAGAGCTGTTGTTGTCGGTGTGGCAAAAACTCAAGCCCACCATCATCTTTGTCACACATGACATTGACGAAGCCATTTTCTTGGCCAGCACCATCTATGTCATGTCTGCACGACCTGGTCGCATCCAATCCAAAATCAATGTGCCCTTGGCGCGTCCCCGCACGGTGGCTGACACGGCGAGTGAGGCTTTCAGCGCCATGAAGCTCGACATTCTCAACCTCATCCGACACACCCATGGCTAATCCTCGCATCCCTTATCGGTTTTCTAACGAAGGCCCACAGCTGGCGGCGCCCAAAGAAGGTGCCATCTTGGTTCACTTGGTGGTCAACGTAGAGCACTGGCAGTTTGATGCCAGCATGCCGCGCACCATCATCACGCCGCCACATGGCAAAGAAACTGTGCCTGACGTGCCCAACTTCAGTTGGGTCGACTACGGTATGCGCGCAGGCTTGCCGCGCATCATCAATGCCATTCACAGCCGTGGCTTGCCTGCGTCCACCAGCTTTAACGCGGGTGTGATTCAAGCCTATCCACGTGCGGCAGAAGCCATGCACCAAGCCGGCTGGGAATTCATCGGTCATGGCGTGCATCAAAAGGCGCTCAACCATGCGGAGGGCGAAGAGGCATTGATCTCGACCAGCTTGGACATGATCGAGTCGTTCACGGGCAAACGCCCCAAAGGTTGGCTAAGCCCGGGTTTGCGTGAGTCGCACGACACCCCCGACATTTTGAAGAAGTTGGGCGTTGAGTACGTGTTCGATTGGGTGGTGGACGATGTGCCGCATTGGATGCACACCAAGAACGGCCCACTCATGTCCTTGCCTTACAACCTCGAAGTCAACGACTCCATCATCTACGCGATCGAGAAACATGCGTCAGACGAAATGTTCCAACGCTTGTCCAACACCTTGCGTTTGTTCAAGCGTGAATGTGCGATCCAACCACGGGTGCTGTCGCTTGGCTTGCATCCGCATTTGATCGGTGTGCCTCACCGTTTCGAGAGCTTCGAAAGAATGCTCGACCTTTTGATGGCAACGCCTGAGGTGTGTTTTGTCACCGGCGAAAAAATGGCCCAGTGGTATTCGGCCCAAGTGCCAGCCCCATCCAACTGATCCCAACTTCTTAAAGAGAGCTGACGATGAATTTAGAACTGACAGGACAGCGCGTCCTTATCACGGGTGGATCCAAAGGCATTGGTTTGGCGATTGCGCAAGCGTTCGCGGCCGAAGGCGCCAAGCCTGTTTTGGTGTCGCGTGATCGCGCCAACTTGGCCCATGCGGTGCAAGCCATTGAAGCTGCACACCACATCACTCCCGAGGTGTTTGAGGCTGATTTGGGCTTGCCTGGTTCCGCGGAAAAGTTATGCCAACAGGTGGGTGATATTGATGTGTTGGTGAACAATGCGGGCGCGATTCCAGGCGGCAACATCCACGACATCACCGAAGAGCGCTGGCGTCAGGCATGGGAGCTCAAGCTCTACAGCTACATCAACCTGACGCGCGCATATTTGCCCAGCATGGAAAAACGCGGCAAGGGTGTGATTGCCAACATCATCGGCATGGCCGGTGCGGCACCGCGCTATGAATATATCTGCGGCTCAGCGGCCAATGCGGCGCTCATCGCTTTCACCCAAGGTCTGGGCGGTGGCACGGTGCGTCAAGGTGTGCGCGTGTTCGGCATCAACCCTTCGCCCACAAGGAGTGACCGCATGCAGGGCATGTTGCAGCAGCAAGCCACCACCAAGTTGGGAGACGCCTCGCGTTGGCATGAACTGACCTTGGCTTTGCCGTTTGGTCGTCTGGCCGAACCCGATGAGATTGCCAAGTTGACAGCCTTTTGTGCCTCACCGTTGTGCGGCTATCTGAGCGGCAGTGTCATCAACGTGGACGGTGGCCAAATGTTCACCACACCGAGTAAATAAACCATGAGCCGAAATGATTTTCCCGAATTGCGCGAAGGTGTGCGCCAAGTGGTGTCCGCCTTTGACTCGCGTTACTGGCAAGAGATAGACGAGGCCAGGGCGTTTCCTGAAAAGTTTGTCACCGCCTTGACCGATGCAGGTTGGTTGTCTGCTCTGATTCCTGAGGAATACGGCGGGTCCAACTTGAGCCTGACCGAGGCCAGCGTGATCATGGAAGAGATCAACCGTGCTGGCGGCAATTCAGGCGCCTGCCACGGCCAGATGTACGTGATGGGTTGTGTCGTGCGTCATGGTTCAAAGGCGCAAAAAGAAGCTCTGTTGCCCAAGATTGCTTCAGGTGAGTTGCGCATGCAGTCGATGGCAGTCACGGAGCCAACCACGGGCTCGGACACCACCCAGCTCAAAACAGTCGCGGTGCGCCAAGGTGACCACTATGTCGTCAATGGTCAAAAGGTGTGGACCTCGCGTTTGCAGCACTCCGACTACATGTTGCTGTTGGCCCGCACCACGCCGCTGTCTGAAGTGAAGAAAAAGTCAGAAGGCTTGTCGGTGTTCTTGGTGGACTTGCGTGAAGAGGTCGGCAAGACCATCACGGTCAAACCCATTCGCAACATGGTCAACCATGAGACGAATGAAATCTTCATCGATAACTTGCGTATCCCTGTCGAGAACCGCATTGGCGAAGAAGGCTTGGGCCTGAAATACATTCTGGATGGGTTGAATGCCGAGCGCATTTTGATTGCTGCTGAATGTATCGGTGACGGCTATTGGTTTGTTGACCGAGCCACCCAGTATGCAAAGGAACGCGTGGTGTTTGGCCGCGCGATTGCACACAACCAGGGCATTCAATTCCCGATTGCCAAAGCGCACATCAACGTCGAAGCGGCCAGCTTGATGCGCTATGAAGCCGCGCGTTTGTTCGATGCCGGTCTGCCGTGCGGGGCCGAGGCCAATATGTCTAAATTGCTTGCGGCCGATGCGTCGTGGGAAGCCGCCAATGTGTGTTTGCAAACGCACGGTGGATTTGGCTTTGCCGCCGAGTACGACATTGAGCGCAAATTCCGCGAGACACGTCTCTACCAAGTGGCACCGATCTCGACCAACTTGATCTTGTCTTATGTGGGCGAGCACGTGTTGGGCATGCCTAAATCTTATTGAGCGCACACCATGGCCCACACCCAGTTGCCGACTTACACAACGCTTGAATGCACACAGGTGTCGGACCATGTGTTGCAGGTGTGTCTCAACCGTCCAGAGGCCGGCAATGCACTGAACACGCAGATGGGCATCGATTTGCTGGACCTGTGGGTGCGCCTGACCGATCAGCCTGGTGATCTGCGTTGTGTGGTGTTGACGGGGGCTGGCGCCAAAATATTTTGCGGTGGCGGAGATTTGAAAGAGCGCAACGGCATGACGCCGCAAGCGTGGCAATACCAGCACGAGATTTTTGAGCGCTTGTATTGGGCATTGATTGATTTGCCATTGCCCGTCATCGGGGCCATCAATGGCCATGCCTATGGCGGTGGTTTGGAAATGGCGTTGTGCTGTGACTTTTTGTACGCGAGCCAAGACGCACGCTTTGCGCTGCCCGAGGTCACCTTGGGCATCATGCCTGGCATGGGCGGTACGCAAAATTTACCGCGCGCTTTGGGCGAGCGACGCGCCAAAGAATTGGCGCTGACAGGCCGTCCTTTCAGCGCAGAGCAGGCCTTGGAATGGGGTTTGGTCAACCAAGTGGCTGCGCCTGATGCGGTCTTGGCATTGGCGCTAGAGACGGCGCAACGCATTGCCGCCAATGCGCCTTTGTCAGTGCGACAAATCAAGAAATCAATCCGCTACGGCGGGCAAATGGAGCTGCGCACCGCGTATCGGTTTGAGGTGGAGGCTTACAACCGCCTCGTGGACACCGACGACCGCCGCGAAGGTGTGGCAGCCTTTAACGACAAACGCCCACCGGTTTTCAAAGGCCGCTGAGTCATGCAAAGGCTTGGGCTAGGAGCCATCAACAGGCCTTCTTGGACCGAGCAGTTGTTGGCCTTGCAAGGCCGCCCCATCACCGACACCGACCGCCGCCGCGCGGCATTGCATCTGCTGGACTGGTTTGGGTGTGTGTTGCTGGGCCACGCTTCTCCGGCTGGTGCCGCTTTGAACCGTTGGGCCGCACAGACCGCGGCAGGACCCTGTTGGACGGCGGGTGGTTTGCAGTTGCACAGCGAAGCTGCTGCATTGGTCAACGGTGGGCTAGGCAACATCGATGAGTTGGACGACTTGCACCGGGCTGCTGTGGTGCATCCGGCTGACACCATCATGGCAGCAGCGTTGGCTGTTGCACAGCGTGAACAAGCCACGCCGCATGCGCTGCTTGATGCGGTGGTGCGTGGCTATGAGGTGGCCATCCGTGTTGGTTTGTTGGCGGGTACCGCGCATTACCGGCACTGGTACAGCACGGCCACATGTGGGGTGTTTGGTGCAGCCACAGCCAGTGCCAGCTTGTTGCAGCTTGATGCCACACAAGCCATGCATGCTTTGGCGCAGGCTGGCATGCAAGCCAGTGGGGTGTGGCAATGTCGCTTAGAACCCGGTTTTTCTAAACAGTTGGCTGCGGGGCGCAGTGCGCAATCGGGCGTCATGGCGGCTGACTTGGCTGCGGCTGGTTTGGTCGGACCTCGTCATATCTTGGAGGGCGAACATGGCTGGTTCGCTGCGACCGGTAGTCGCCCGAATGTAAGGCGCGCAAAGGCAGTGCTCACGCCAAAGCCAAATGCGCCGTGGCTGATACACGAAGTCAGCTTCAAACCTTGGCCTGCTTGCCGCCATGTTCATCCAGCCATTGCGTGTGCTGTGCGGTTGCACGCGCAAGTGCCAGATGTGAGCCAGATCACCCGCATCGAAATCCAGACCTACCAAACCGCAGTGGCGTTTGCCAACCAACCACACCCGAGTACGCGCCAACAAGCCCGCTTCAGTTTGCAACACGGCGTGGCGGTGGGCTTGCTGAGGGGCGATTTTGGTTTGGACGACACGCAACCTGAATGCCTGGCGCAACCCACCTTGGCACGTTTGCGCGCCTGCACCCATGTCAGTGCAGTGTCGCGCTGGAGTCGAGCCTACCCAGCGCACTACGGCGCTCAAGTTCGTGTCTGGTTACGCAACGGTGCGGTGTTGCACACCCAGGTGTCAGATGCACCCGGCGACCCAGAAAGTCCGATGTCTGATGCGATGGTGATCGCGAAAGCGCAACGTGTGATGCAGGCCGCAGGTTATTCGCCGCAGGCCGTGGCCAGGGTGCTTGCCGCCTGCGCCGCATTGCCGCAAGCGTCGTCGTCGGATGATTTATGGCGCGCCTTGCGCCACCTCAACACCGCCTAAATGTGTTCAGCTTGTGATGCGCGCGCTGGCCACAGCACAGAGGCGATAGCGGCAACCACCAGCAACATCGCCAGCCAGTCTTGCCAATGCAACACTTCGCCCAGCCACCACGCGCCTGCGAATACGCCAAGGACGGGGATGAACATCACGCTCAAACTCGATGCCAACGGTGGCAAGCTGCGCGCCAAACTTAGCCACGCGGCTTGCGCAAATACAAAGACGCCAATGGCGTTGTAAATGATGGAGCCCCAAGTGTGGGCAGGAGGCATGGCCCAACGGTCCATTTCAAACACAACGGCCAGCACACTCATCACCACCGCTGTCATGCCGGTCATCCAAAACACAATCGTGAGGGTGGGCACCGTCATCTTGGTGTGACGAATTTGTTGTGTGCCCAAGGCCCAAGACGCTGCCGCTAACAAAGCGATCAAAACGCCCAAGGGCTTCCCGGACAGATGTGCCAACTCGTGCCACAACAAGAGCATGGCGGCCAAGGCGGCCAATGCCACGCCCAACCAAGCACGAGGGCGCAGCGGTGATTTGAAAAACAAAACACCCATCACCGCTGAAAAAATTGGCATGGTGTAGCCCAAGATGGCCGCGCGTCCACTCGACAAATCTTGCACCGCCAAAATGATCAACACATGCCAAACAAACATATTGCTGATGGCTAAAAGCACCAATTCCCGCCACTCGTGACGCGGCACTTTGAACGGCACTTTCATACGCAGCAGCACGAGGCCCAACAAGGGCCAGCCGATCCACATGGAAATGCTGCGAAAGGTAATGGCGGGATAGCCCGTCACGCCAATTTTTAAGATGGGCCAGTTCATGCCCCAAACCAAAGTCAGGATGACGAGGGTCAGCAACTGTTTGCGGGTGAGACTGTGTAGGGCTGACATGGTCTGCATGGTAAAGCTTCTGGATGCACGAACAAGACGTATAGGTCTTGCAGGTTCAAGCCACTGCCGTACCGAAGCGTTCACGCAGGTAGGCCACGATGGCGTTCGAGTCTTGTAGCCACCTTATTTCTCCGTTTGCTTCAGTGATCTTCAGGCACGGCACTTTGGTTGCACTGCTGCCTTGCATCAGTTCGTCACGGTTGGCGGTGTTGTGTTGTGCATCGCGTTTCTCAATCGGCAGCGACAGGCGGCGCATTTCTTGGCGCACCTTGATGCAAAACGGGCAGGTGCTGAACTGGTACAGCGCCAGGTTTTGGCATTCCAGGTTGACCATGGTTTGCGCGGCGGGTTCGCGTTGCACGCCCTTGGTTTGAGTGAGGCGTTCTTTGAGCAACATGACAGGACCCAGCACGAGGCGCAGGGTTTTGAAAAAGGCACGGATGATAGGTTTCATGGGAGGGAATGGTAAGGCTTGATGCCAGTTCAGCCGCGAGGTCGTGGACAATGAGGTTTTTCATTCAAAGCCTAGCCATGCACATCATCCAAGACACGGCCGTCACCCTCAAATACCAAGTCACCACCCCCGCAGGCAAGCCTTTGGATTCGGGGCATTTGTCTTATTTACACGGCGGCTACGAAAACATTTTTCCCAAGGTGGAAGCCGCACTCAACGGCCAAGCGGTGGGCTTTGCCGTCACGCTGGATTTGAGCGCGGAAGACGCCTTTGGCGAGCGCGACGAATCGTTGGTGCGCGTCATTCCTAAAGCGGAATTTCCACCGGGCGTGAAAGTGGGCGGGCAGTTGCAAGGTGCAGGCGACGATGGGCAGCCGCGCGTGTTCAACGTCATGAAGATCAAAGGACCCGAAGTGCACCTAGACGGCAACCACGAGTTGGCGGGCCAAGCGCTGCGTTTCAGCTGCACCGTGACGGATGTGCGCGCCGCCACGGCTGAAGAAATTGCCCACCGCCATGTGCATGGCACGCATGGGCATCAGCATTGATATCAGCTGGGTAGCAAGCGTTTCAAGTACTTGCCGGTAAAGCTGGCGGGGTTCGCCGCCAAGTCTTCTGGCGTGCCCACACCCACCACCGTGCCGCCACCGCTGCCGCCCTCTGGGCCCATGTCAATCAACCAGTCGGCGGTTTTGATGACGTCGAGGTTGTGCTCGATGATGACGATGGTGTTGCCCGCATCGCGCAGGTGTTGCAGCACTTTCAGCAGCAGCGCAATGTCGGCAAAGTGCAGGCCCGTGGTGGGCTCGTCCAAGATGTAGAGCGTGCGGCCTGTGTCGCGTTTGCTCAGCTCCAAGGCCAGCTTCACGCGTTGCGCTTCACCGCCCGATAGGGTGGTGGCGGCTTGGCCGAGTTGCAGGTACGACAGGCCCACGTCCATCAAGGTTTGCAGCTTGCGGGCGATGTTGGGCACGGCGTTGAAAAACACCAGCGCGGCTTCGACGGTGAGCGTCAAAATTTGCGCGATGTTTTTGCCCTTGTACATGACCTCTAGTGTTTCGCGGTTGTAGCGCAAGCCGTGGCACACATCGCAAGGCACATACACATCGGGCAAAAAGTGCATTTCCACTTTCACCATGCCGTCGCCTTGGCAGGCTTCGCAACGGCCGCCGCCTGAGCCTGCGGCCACGTTGAAGCTGAATCGCCCTGGACCATAGCCGCGTTCACGCGCCATCGGCACTTCGGCCATCAGCTCACGGATGGGCGTGAACAGGCCGGTGTAAGTGGCAGGGTTGCTGCGCGGTGTGCGGCCAATGGGCGATTGGTCGACGTTGATGACTTTGTCAAAGTAGTCGAGGCCAGTGATGTCGTCGTGCGCTGCTGGCTCGTCGTGTGCGCGGTGAATCGTGTGCGCGGCAGCGGTGTACAGCGTGTCGTTCACCAATGTCGATTTACCCGAGCCCGACACGCCGGTGACGCAGGTGAGCAAGCCCACGGGGAAATCGGCGGTGACGTTTTTCAAGTTGTTGCCACGTGCACCACGGATGCGAATCACTTGGTGTTCCGATGCATCTTTGTGCAGCTTGCGTTGGAACTTCAGCTCTTCCGCTTCCACGGGCAAGAAGGCGTTGCGTTTGGCAGGCACATCGATGCGCAAGGCTTGCGCGAGGTAGCGACCTGTCAACGAGTTGGGGTTGGCTTCAATCTCGGCAGGTGTGCCACGCGCCATCACTTGGCCGCCATGCACGCCTGCGCCGGGGCCCATGTCTACGCAAAAGTCTGCGGCACGAATCATGTCTTCGTCGTGCTCCACCACCAGCACGC
>ERZ650310.581-NODE-581-length-10794-cov-5.016761_pt1 | contig 10794 bp, 19 predicted proteins | sample MGYA00376246_ERZ650310 | MGnify/ENA primary metagenome ERZ650310 (study PRJEB26733, sample SAMN07839286) | wastewater metagenome | biome: small river; feature: stream; material: water | place: USA: North Carolina | collected 2016-03-01 ...
AGATCGCTGATCGTGACTGGAGTTCAGACGTGTGCTCTTCCGATCTGCATCGGTTGTTGTCTGAGGTGAGGCAGCACTCCTGGTCGCACACGCAGACCTGCGAGCCCTTATGGGGGCCGGAGTGGACGGTTGAGAGGTGCGGCTCGTCGTGGGCCATCACGGCACCGGCCAGGCGACGCGGCCGAGTGCCCGCGTGTGCTCGTCGGGCAGGTCCGCGAGGTGGTGGCCCAGGTGGGCGGCGCCGAGCGTCGCGAGGGCCACGGCGTCGGCGACGTCGTTGCGGCCCTTGCCGGTCGGCAGAGTGAAGTACTCGCCCCACTGCGCCACAACCCGTTGCACGACAGCAGGTTTCGCAGCGTTTCCGCGGCCCGTCGCCCACATCTTGAGGTGCGACGGATTGACCTCGACGACCTGCACGCCGAGGGCGACGAGGCGGGTCACGATCTCCCACCACAGGCCGGCCCGGTCGTGCGGGTCGCCCGTAGTCGAACCGTAGGCGGGCTGCTCGATCACGACGAGGTCAGTACCACCCGGGACGAGAGAGACGACCTCGACGGCGGCGTCGAGGATCCGGCGGGCCCGCTGCAGCAACGGCAGGTTGTCGGTGCCGGGGTGGCCCACCGTGTCGGTGAAGGTCTGCGGCGCCCACCCGGCCTCGTGCGTCAGGCGAGCGATGCCCGTTGAGGTGAGCGACGGGTCGATGCCGACCACGCGGACGGCGGTCATAGGTCCACGCCCGCGCCGTGCAGGATGACGAGAAGCATCAGGCACGAGATGACGACGGTTGCGATGGCGTCGCCGGGCGTCTGCGGGTCACGAGGCCTGCCAATCGTCCACACGGCAGCCAGCCAGCCGGTCACGTAGAAGCCCACGACGAACCACAGCCAGCCGTTCATGCCTGCGCCCCGGCGTTCGCCCACGGGTCGTCCTCGCTCGGCTCAAGGTCTTCCTGCTCGGCCTCGACCGGTGCGCGCGCCTCGGTGGGCTGCTCGGACTCGGCCGCTGCGGGAGCGTCGGGCTCGTCGTCGGCGAGAGCGTCGGCGCCGAGGACGTCCGCGACCACCCGGTCGCCGGCGGGGCCAGAGAGGCTGTCGAGCACGAGGCTCGCCTCGACTGAGGTCATCTCGCCGCCGCGGGTGAGGGTGCGCCCGATGATGGTCGACACCACCGTCATCCGCTTCGCGGTTTTGCCGGGGCCGGACACGTGCAGCTCGACGAACCGGGCGTTGATGGCCCGCCACTGGTCGGCCTCGATCGGCCGTGCGGCCTCGGTGGCGGGCTCGTCCTCACCCGGCAGGGGCGGCCCCGACGGCGCCTCGGCGTGGCTCGGCGTGGCCTGGCGCGCCGGGGCGGGGGCGGGCGCCAGTGCGGGCGCCGGGCGCTGCGCGGGTGCGGCCATGGCGGCCTGCAGTGCCGCCGCGCGCTGGACGACACGGCCCTTCGGTGCGGGCGCGTCGGCGTCCGGCTCGTCGCCGATCTCCTCGACCGTCGCCAGGCCCTTGAGAACCTCCGATGCCATCTGGCGGCACAGGATCGACACGGCGCGGGCGTAGAGCATGGCCTGCGGGTCGGTGCCGTACTTCGCGTTCTGCGAGGTGTACCCGGCCTTCTTGGCCCGCTCCATCGTGAACTCCGAGCGGTGCAGCTCCTCGCTGCCCTTACGGCGGCCCCAGACGCGGCACCGGTGGTCGGTCAGGTCCTCAATGCCGACCTCGTGGCCGTGGGAGCGGACGAGCGCGACCATGAGCTCGGCGGGCAGGCCGGGCTTGCCCTTCACGACGTGGATGTTCGCGAGCGACTGCAGCGGGTTGAGGCCGAGCGGCCCGCCGTAGAGCACCGCGGCGGTGCCCGACGCCACGGCCTGCTGCCGGGCGTGCTGCGCGGCCTCACGGTCGCGGGGGTCGAACTTCGGCCAGAACGCGGCGGGCATGAACGGGGTGTCGACGATCCGCTCGACGAGCGCCTGTGCGGCGCCTGCAGTGTTCGCCCACTGAACGATGACGGCCATCTCGGCGGGCAGCTCGGGCAGGTTGACGGCTGCGCTCATCGGCGTGAGGTCGGCGGGCTGGAAACTCTCAACGGTCATGGCTTGCTGTCCTCCCGGACGAGTCGGAACTGCGTGGTCTTCGGTGGCTCGACGGCGGCGCCGACGAGGTCTCGGCCGTGCTTGGTGAACCCGGCGACCTGCTGGGCGTAGAGGAAGAGGCGGTGCTCGGCGGGCCCGGCAGTGACCGGTATGAGCGAGTAGCCGTCGCCTCGGACGTGGATGGCGAAACAGGCATCGACCTCGGGCATGGGCTGCTCGGTGTCGCCGATGATCAGCACGTCCGCGTAGCGGTAGGCGGCCAGCTGCAGCGCCGTCTCGCCGAAGATCCCCGACCGGTTCGTCTTCACGTCCATGAGCGCCCGGACGGTGCCGGTCGTGGTGGCCAGGTCGGCGATCAGGTCGCCGGTGCCCGCGTAGCCGTACCGGTAGGAGGCGATCGAGAACTCGACGTGTACCGGGGTCACGCCGAACTCGTCGAGGAAGCGGGCGTAGGACTCGACGTGCCCGGCGAGCTCTTCGGGCGCCTGTACGGCTTCGCCCGCGACGAGCTTCTCGGCATAGGCGTGCACCTGCGTGCCGCGGTTGGCGGCGCGGTCCTTCTCCTCGTAGCGCGCGCCCTGCAGCGCCTTGAGTCGCTGCGCGGGCGGCAGGTCGGCGAGCTCGTCCCAGCGATTGACGGCGGCGTCGGCGGTGGCGTTCGCGGCCCAGTTGATGAGCGCCGGCTTGGGCACGCCGTCGCCGAGGATGGTCGTCACGCCCGGGATGCGGGTGCCGGTGGCGTCCACGTAGTAGTGGCCGCGCGCGGTCTCCTTGCGGCGTATCTGGCTGGTCAAGATGGCTCCTTGAGCTGGCCCGCGCCGAGTGCGCGAGCGGTGGGGCAGGGGTGGGGAACGAAGGCGTCACGGGCATGGCCGGTGACGTGGGAGCAGCAGAGGCAGTAGCGCTCGCTGCCGAGGTGGACGGCGCCGGGCATCAGCGCGCACTGCGCGGGGTCGTCTCCGTGGCATGCCGGGTGGAGGGTGAGCCCGTCGGTGATCCGCTCGACCGCGGTCGCCAGGTCGACGACGAGGGCGGCAATCACGCCGTCCTGCTCGGCGATCGTTGAGGTCGAGTCCCAGCGGCTCATGCGTAGGCCTTGACGAGATCGCGCAGCGCCCGCGTGAGCGCCGGGCTGAGCTTCGCGGCCGGGTCGAGGGTGCGCCCGTTCGCGACGACGACGACGTGCTGGCCGTGGTCGACGAGGACGGCCAGCCGGTAGTCGCGGGCATCGAACGACCGCACCGGGGCCGGCACTACACCCGGGCCAGCACGGAACCCCTCCATCAGGCGAGCACCTCGCCCGTGACGACGCGGCCGGCGCCGACGAGGTGGCCGGGCACGCCCAGGTCGGCGACCACGCCGGAGTAGATCGGCGCGGGCTCGTCCTGCGGGCGGATGTGCGCGAGCGCCGAGAACAGGGGGTCGGTGGCGCGCACGAGGATGGCGAGCGAGCCGGTGGGGGTGGTGGTCGGTGTCATTGCTTCTCCCGTGGTGGTGGTCAGCGCTGGACGGCGCTGAGGTCGATGTCAGTGATCGAGCCGACGAGCACGAGGCCCGCGGCGGTGGTCGTGTAGAAGGCGGCGCGGACGGTGGCTCGCACGGCGAGGTAGCGGCGCGTCATCGGGCGAACCCGTTGTCGATCAGGAACGCGATCAGGCAGTCCATGCACCGACCCGTGTCGTCGCGCCACACCTCAAGGCGGGTCGACTGGCCGCAGCCGGGGCACAGGGGTGGTCCGCAGAGCAGCGCGCGGACGACGTAGAAGAAGGTCTTCACCGGGACTCCCCTGCGGGGGCCGGGATGTCGGTGCGGGCGGTCGCCGGGTCGGGCGCCGGGGCCGCGTGGTGGCAGTGCCCGTCACACGATCCGCAGACGTTGAAGGTAAGGACGCCGCAGAGGCACGGCACGGGCCGCTCGCGGGTGTCGCCGAGTGGGCTGGTCAGGTGCCGCTCGGGCTGGACTGCGTGACGCTGGCGGGGGATGTTCATGGCGGGAAGGCCTGCTTTCTGTTGTGGGACGGGGTTTGGGGCCCCTGCCGCGCCAGGGCATCGGCGTCGGGGTGCGCACTGCACGGCCAGCGCGGCAGGGGTGGGGTGACCGGGGCCCGCGACGGAGGGTGCGGGCCCCGGCCCGATCAGGGGGCGCGGGCCGCGAGGCGGTCCTCGGTGGCCTCGACGCGCGAGGCGTGCCACGTCGACATGAGCGCGGTGGCGCCGAGCCAGCACCGTTGCCCGGAGACGCCGTGGCAGTCGGGGCACTCGGTGAGCAGCACGTCGTCGGGCGAGGGAATGCCGGGCTCGGTGTAGCCGACGGCGAGGGCGGTCATCAGTTGCCCCGCGAGCAGTCGTTGCCCGGGTCGCAGGAGGTGCTGCCCGCGTCGAGGCCGTCGAGCCCGGCATCGTTGCCCGAGATGACGAGGCCCTCGCTGCAGCCGTCACCGGCGCAGGTGGTGCGCACCTCGCGGCCGGTCATGACTGCGCTGCCGCGGCGCGAAGGCGGGCGTTCTCGGCAACGAGTCCGGCCAGGACCGAGGACACGTCGGGCGGCGTTGACCTGGCGTATGCATCGACCGCGGCCTTTGCCGCCTCGGACATCGGCGGCGACCACGAGTCGGCGCACTCGCCGCAGATGTCGAAGAGGCGCAGCCTCGGCTGACGCCGCTGCTTGCCCGGCCCGTACTCGATGCGCTCCCACTGGCCCGCAACATCCGCAGGCGTGGTCACGATCCACCCGGCAAGCGAGGCCTGCCAGCGCGCGCCGGATGCGGACTGCCAGACCTGGGCGCTACTCGCGATCAAGGCCGGGTTGTCGGCACAGGCGCGGTCGCAGTCGTACTCGGCGCCGCATGAGTCGCAGGTGAGTCGGTGACCGAGCGGCCTGCCGCTCATGAGGCCACCGCCTCGGGGTGGGTGCGCAGGGCGTCGACATCGGCCGCCGCGAACCGCGCGTGACCGTTCGGCAGGCGGTGCGCAGCAGTGATGTGGCCTCGCTCTACGTACCGCTGAAAGGTGCGCCGGCTGACGCCGAGACGCTGGCGGGCCTCCTGGGGAGTCAGGTACATGACCTGGGTATCGGAGGTATGCGCTGAAGTCATAAGCCAGACCGTGTCAGTTCTATGACGTAGTGTCAAGACGCACACACGGAGTGTCTACTACTTGACGAATTGGCCTGATCTGGAGCACTCTGACGTAATGACAGCGACCGTGAACGCACGAATCCGCTCGACCATCCTCGCCGCGCTCGGACCAGGGAACGCGGCGTGATCGGCGGCCCAGCCTCGGCCCGGGGGCCACCAGACGCGGCGCCCGGTTGGTTGAGCCATCGCCTCCCGGCCGGGCGTCGCCCGGGCCCGAGGCCGCGCCGGGGTCAGTCGTAGAGACCCCGGCGCGGCGCCCCGCAGAGTACCGTCCGTGACATCCGATCCACCGGGAGGGAACCCCGATGCGCCCCATGCTCCTGCTCTCAGCCCTACTGCTCGCCGGGTGCGCGTCGAACGTCCCCGTGCAGGTGCCCGTCGCCGACGAGGTGACCGCCACGCCGTCGGCCTCAGTGCCCTCCCGGGTCAGCCGGGCGGTGAGCGGCGCAGATGCACCCGCGGCCCCCGCGGTGCCGGCCGCTGGCCAGGCGCATCAACCGGCCCCGGCCCAGGTCGCGCCCGCGGCCGAGCCCGCGGAGCCGTCGAGCGCCGCACCCGCGCCCGCGCAAGCCGCCCCAACCCCCGCGGCCCCCACGCCCGCCGCGCCCGCGCCCAAGCCGTCTACGGCTGCACCCACGCCCTCGAAGCCGACGCTGGTCTGCCCGACCCGCATCCTCTTCCCTGGCGCGAGCGACCCGGAGCCCCTCACGAACTGCGCCGGCGAGCAGGTCATCATCGACTGCCGCAAGCCCGGGAACCCGAACCCGCAGTGCGAGGGCGTCCACGAGACGCCGCGGCCGTCCGACGCGCCGATCATGAAGCAGTACTGAGCGTCCACAAACGACGAGACGGCCCCCGCGCTCACCGCCCCGGGAGGGTAGCGGGAGTGCGGGGGCCGCCGTGCGCCGCCGGTTGTCCAGGCCGAGCGACGGGCCTACTGCGCGCGGGCGTCGTGCTTGCCGTAGACCGGCGCCTGACGGGAGCCGAGTAGCACGCCGACGCGCGGCGAGACGTAGACCTCGACCAGGCGGACCGCGATGTAGTAGACCGCGGCCAGGGCGAGCGTGACGGCGGTGCCGAGCTGGCCCTCGGTGAGCGCGAGCTCAGCGGGCAGCCACGACAGCAGCCACGCCACGATCAGCGGGACGAGCGTGCGGACGATGCTGGGAGGCAGGGACGAAGGCACGGCGGTCTCCTAGTTGGTGAGGCGTTCGATGATGGCCAGCACGATCCCGAGCGTGGCCACGGCGCTCGTCACGACCGCCCAGAGCTCGCGCGGGGTGACCCCTCGCGGCTTGCCCTCGAGCGAGCGCAGGCGCTGCTCGTGGTCGGCGTTGTCCTCGACCACCCGCTCGAGCTTCGAGTCGATCCCGGCGAGGGTGAGCTCGATTCCGTGCAGCGAGGTGGCCAAGCGGTCGAGTTTGCCCTCGGCGTCCGGCATGTTGAGCGGGTCTCCTGTCGTGGTGCTCAGGCCGCCCCCGCGGCGGTGCTTGTCGTGTGCCAGGTGGTAGATCGTGGCCGAGCTCATGCCTTGACCACTCCCGCCCAGCGCAGGCCCATGGCCTTGACGGTGAGCGGGCCGACCACGCCGTCGGGGTCGAGGTTGTGCGCCTTCTGCCATCGCGCCACCGCCGTTTTCGTCTGCGGGCCGTAGATGCCGTCGAGATCCTTGCCGGAGAAGCCGAGGATCCGCTGCACCGCGCGGACGTCCTCGCCGCGCACCCTCACGAACCGCAGGTGCAGGACCCGGGCGACCGCCGGCGGGGCCGGCTTCGCGACGACCGGGGTAGCCGGTGCGGCACCGCCCGCCGTCCGGGGCATGCCCGCCTTGACCCACCCGATCAGCGGCAGGCCGGGGCAGGCGGTCGCGTAGTCGAACCCGTGCCACGACTGCCGCAGCGTCCGGCCGGCCCGCCGGCACGCCTCGTCGTAGGCGTCCCGCACCGCATTGAGCGCGGCCTCGGTCGGCTTCTGTGCGCCACCCACAGCGACGTAGACGCCGATGCCGTCCCGGTTGTGGCCCGGGCAGTGCGCGCCGACGAGATCCCACCCGCGGCCCTCGTAGACCACGCCGTCGAGGTCGACGACGAAGTTGTACCCGATGCCGGCCCACCCGTTGCCGTGGTGGATCGCATCGACGTCGCGCGGGACGGCGGCGCCGGTCGAGTTGCGCGGCGGGTTGCCGTGGTAGTGCACGAGCACGGCCCGGCGGTCGGACATCGGCACAGAGTGAACGGTTGTCGCCCAGGGCTTCGCGCCCCAGGTCGCTCGAGGAACGACGTACACGAGCCCTCCTCAGAACACGAAGCGGATTGGGACCAGGCGCAGGCTTGCGTAGCTGAGCACCTTCGTTCCCGCGGCCCCCGACTGGTAGGCCTGCAGGGTGAACGTGGCCGGCGTGGTCGACGCCGGGAGTCGCACCGTGAACGAGGCGAACGTCTGCGCGACGTTCCCCGACCCGGGTGCGGCGTAGAGGATCTCGCCCCAGCCGGCCGCGGCCGACCCGACGCCAGCGGCGACGGTGAGGCTCCCTGAGATCCGGGGGCAGGCCCGGACGTCACCGGCGGACGACGAGATCCATCCGGCGAATCGGACGTCGAGCAGCATCGCCGCCGTCGGGTGCGGGTTCGTGATCGCTGCGGCGCAGGCGATCGACGGGAGGTCGGTGAAGCTGGTCGCCGCGATCGTGTTCGACCCATTGGCGTAGGCGGTCACCTCGTCGGGCAAGGCGAAGTCGGTCACGTCGACCGGTTCGCCGGCAAGCTGGGCCATGGCGGGCGCTCCTCTACAGGACGGACAGTGCGTTGGCTACGAACGTCGCCCCGGCGCCGCTCGACAGGTCGGAGTCCTCGACCCACAGGTAGACCTTGCGGATGCCGAACTGCGCCCGGGCCTGCTGCAGCGCGGCCTTCGCGTTCGCCTGAGACCAGGCGCCGCCGGAGACCGGCGACGACAGTGCGATGCCGACGCCGAGCTTGCTCGCCGGTATGCCCGCGTTGATCGCCTCAGACAGCCGGCCGGAGACCGCCGAGTAGTTGGTCGCCCCGGCGTTGTCGTAGAACTGCTGCCCATAGAAGTCGAGGCATCCGGCCTGGTGCAGCTGGACGGCGGCCGGCAGGTAGGCGCCGACGTTGCCGCCGTTCGGTGCCATCGTGATGGCGAACGCACTGCCGTACAGCGACTTGAGCTGCTGACTCAGATAGACGGCGTCCGCGGTCGGGAACGAGCCGCCGATCTCGATGTCCCAGTCGAGCCCGTCGAGGCCGCCGCCCGCGCTGCCCTGCAGCAGCGTGCGGATCGCAGCGATCCCAGACAGGAACTGCGCCCGGTTGCTCGTGACGATCCCGCCGCTGGCGCCGCCCACGGACACGATCACGCGCTGCCCGGCGCTGCGACGAGCGGCGAGCGATGCGACCATCGCGGACGTCCCGGCCGAGGTGCCGCCAGTGAGGGCGGGAGGGCCACCCTGGGCGAACGACAGGCGGATCTCGGTGGCGCCGGCCGGGACCATGGTGACGGGCCCGTCGCTGCTCCACACCTTTTTGTAGACCGCGACGACGGTAGTCGGGTAGGCGCCGGTGACGCCGCCAGTGGTGCCGCCGCCGGTCCCGCCGGAGCTGCCGCCCGATCCGGTCGATCCGGCGCCGGCCGAGTACTGCGCAACCTTCGCTTGAAACGCGCTGCGAGCGGCCGGGTTGTTCGCCGGGGTCGTGATGTTGCTGATCAGGTAGGAGGCGGGCTCCTCGAAGTAGCAGGCCATCTCGACGTCAGCGGCGTTCGTGGCGAGCCAGTCCATCACGTACCGGATATAGAACGCGTTGTCGCCGCCGGCGTGGGGCGCCCACTGCGACCCGGAGGACACGCCCCACTCGGGCAGGCCGAACTTCTTGCCCAGCGCGCGGGCCCGGGCCAGCCAGTAGTTCATCGTCCCGAAGGTGCTCGCCGTGCCGAACCGCGCGGCGGCCTGGGCGTCGTTGTAGATCGGCTCCCATTGGTCGTAGTAGTCCGGGCCCAAGATGTTGTAGTAGGGCGCGAGCTCGGTCGCCACGAGCGCGGTGTTGGCCGTCGAGAGGTCGCCGCCGCCGTTGCCCTCATTGGGGCACAGGATGATCCACGCCTCGGGCAGGACGGCCCGGATCGCGTTGCTGGCCTCGATGAACCGGGCCTGCCACTGCGCGCGGTTCGCGTCGGTGCACCGCCAGTCGTTGGGCAGGTTGTACTCGATGCCCAAGCGGATGTAGGGCGCCGTCCAGCCCTGCGCCTTGAGGTTGTTCGCGACTGCGGTCCAGTGCGCCGAGTTGTTCGCGCCGACGCCGGCCGGCCCGTACATCGGGCAGGAGAGTTGGATGTTGTACCCGCGGCCCTTGTGCTCGGTGTACCACCAGTCCGAGCCGGAACCGCCCTGCAGGTCAGCCCACTCGGGGTGCACGTCCACGAAGTCGATCGGGCGGCCCATCATCCCGGCGAAGGCGTCCGCCGCCGCGGCTGAGCCCTGCACGAACACGCCCAGGCCGTAGGGCATGCCGCTGCGCCGGGTCGACGTCGTGCCGCCCGTTCCGCCGCCACCCGTTCCGCCACCGCCGGTCCCGCCGCCCGTCGAGGTGCCCGTGAGGGAGACCGTTGCGCCCACGGTGGCGTTCGTCAGCAGCCAGTCGGCGGCCGCACCGTTGCCCGACAGGACGTAGCCCGTCGCCGGAACGGTAGTGCCCGCCGGGTCCTGCGAAGCCACGCGGTTGTTGACTGCAGTGACGACGCCGGCGGTGGAGACGGTGACCTCGACGCCCCAGACGTTCGTCACGGTCACCGTGAGCGGCGCCTTGTACTGCACGAGCTGATCTGGGCCGCGGTAGCCGGGGTATCCCGAGTCGCCACCGGTGCCGCCCGCGCTGCCCGGGTTGATGCCCGACAGTGGATAGGTGGCCGACCCGACGGTGACGGTGGTCGGGGCGCCGGACGACGAACCTGCGCCGCCGCCCGTCGAGCCGCCGCCACCGGTGCCGCCGGACGAGCCCGATCCGGTCGGCGCGGGCAGGCTCCCACCGGGGGGTCGGGCCGCCCACCGGGTCGGGTCAGCCAGACGGACGGCCGTGCCCGCGGCATGCAGGGGGGCGACCTCGCCGGAGCGGGTCACGGTGAACGCCTGCACGTCGCCGGACGCGGCACCGATCGCGGTCACCGACATGACCTCGGACCCGACGCGGATGCTCAGCGGCAGGTGGCCGCTCGAGGTCGTCCACTTCCGGCGGCCCGTCGTCCGCACGCTGATCGTGCCGGACGACCCGAGCGGCGCCTCGGCGACGTCGGAGGCGAGCGTCGAGGTGGACGAGTCCCAGCGGGCAGCGCCCGGCGACGCGCCAGCGACGGAGACGGTGGAGCCGTCGAGGGCATAGACCGCGAACCGAGACACCGTGATCGACGACCCGGCGAGGTCACCGCCGCGCACCTGCACGCCGATCCGGCCGGCCGCGGTGTGCCCGTCGGGGTCGGTCGCGTCGAGCGTCCACGTTGCCGGCTCAGGGTCGGCGGCCGGGAACACCTTGATCCGGTAGATCGGAAGAGCACACGTCTGAAC
>ERZ650310.582-NODE-582-length-10793-cov-4.823245_pt1 | contig 10793 bp, 12 predicted proteins | sample MGYA00376246_ERZ650310 | MGnify/ENA primary metagenome ERZ650310 (study PRJEB26733, sample SAMN07839286) | wastewater metagenome | biome: small river; feature: stream; material: water | place: USA: North Carolina | collected 2016-03-01 ...
CGCTACCGTGATTTAAATAGCGGTCCTGCAATTCCGGTGACCGATCAAGGGGTTGGTGCTGGTGTTCAATACACTGGCCTCAATCAAGAGCTTGAAATTGAAGTGGGGAGCGCTGGATATTTTCGTGCTGAAGGAACCCAAACCTTGAATGATCATTGGGCTGTAAGTGCTTCTTATGAGAAGAATGCTTTCTATCTATTCCCGGGATCACTTTATGCCACATATGGAGGTAACGTAGGTGGACTGAACCTTAACTGGAAGAATGGTGACTTTACTGAGGCGACACTTGGCTATCGATATTGGGCGCTGCCAGACAATAATAGACAGCAAATCTTTAGCTCTGTAAATCAACGACTACTTACAGAATATAACTACAAATTAGATGTAACGGGATGGATCGGCAACCAACAAAATACGAATTCTAACGTGAGTTATTTTTCTCCAATCAATCAAACAGAATATTCGGGCACTTTGAATCTCAGATTGCTCCAATGGCGAGATATTGAAACTAAAAAATATGACTTCTGGCATCGCTTATATACATCCTATGGTGTGGTAACTCAGTCTGGTTATGTCACTTTACCCATGAATAGCTATGGTTATGGCCAAGACTTTAATGTCGGCGATAAAAGAACGCTCAGCTGGGGCGTTGGTAGAACAAGTTTTCCATTCAATGGCGTTAAATCAAGCTATACCACTGGATACCTCAATTTTGAGTCGCGGTTCTAAATGAAAAAAATTAAATACCTTCTGTGCGCTCTTGCCCTACTGAGTAATGTGGCCTGGGGAGCGAAAGACTTCAAGGTCTTAAGTTTTCATGACATCGTGCAAAAAATGACGATCACTTCTGAGCCTGATGATGTGAGTGCAGATAACCTGATTAACTACTTCTCTTGGCTAAAAGCGAACGGCTATACCGTGATTTCGATTCAAGATGTGATGAATGCTAAAAATGGTGGCAAGCCATTGCCAGATAAAGCGATTGTTCTCACCTTCGATGATGGCTATAAGAGCTTCTATACCTATGTTTTACCGCTATTAAAGGCCTTTAACTATCCGGCAACCTTGGCTATTGTGGGCTCATGGCTTGAGGTACCTGAGAATGGCACCGTTTTTTATGCTGGTAAACAAGTGCCGCGATCTAAGTTCCTTTCACTCAAGGAATTAAAAGAGATTACGAACAGTGGTTTAGTAGAAATCGCTTCGCATACCTATGACTTACACCATGGAATTTTAGGGAATGCCGAAGGCAATGACATGCCAGCCTTGACGACATTTGAATATAACCAGAGTACGCATCAATACGAATCTGAAGAACATTACCTACAGCGGATTAAATCCGATTTGATGAAAAATAATGCTTGGATTAAACAGCATACCGGTTCAAGTCCAAGAATCATTGTGTGGCCATACGGTAGATATAACAGTGTCGGACAACAAATCGCCAAGAGTCTTGGCATGGATATCGCCATCACCTTAGATGATGGAGAAAACATTGAACTGCAGGCAGTAGATAGCATCCGCCGTATCTACCTGATTAATAATCCTAAAATCGATGAATTTGTCGCCAACCTGCGGGAACTCCCTCCTGCCCTTGAGCGGGTAATGCATGTTGACTTGGATTATGTATACGACAAGGATCCCATTCAGCAAGAAAAGAATCTAGGCTCACTCATTGAGCGGGTCTTAGCATCAGGAGTAACTACTGTCTATCTGCAAGCATTTGCAGATGACGATGCCAGTGGTGTGGCTAAGAGCCTGTATTTTAAGAATGGGTATATGCCCGTCAAGTCTGATATGTTTGGCAGGGTCAGTTGGCAACTCAAAACTCGGGCAGGAGTGAGGGTATTTGCATGGATGCCCCTCTTAGCCTTTGATCCGGGCCCTGAAAAACTGCGTGATTTGGATGTGGTGACTTCATCCGATGGTAGTAAGGGCATTGGTTACTTAAGACTAAGCCCTTTCTCTGAACGCTCACGGAAGTTTATTCAAGGGATCTATACCGATCTAGGTCGCTATGCCAATTTTGAAGGTATTTTGATTCATGATGATGCCACCCTCTCAGATAAAGAAGATGCGAGCCCACCGGCATTGCAGTACTACGCTAAAAACTGGGGACTACCGCCGAATATTGAAGCGATTACCCAGAACCCTGCATACAAGGAGAAATGGTACAAAGCAAAAACAGACATGCTGACTCAGTTTTCACTGGATATGAAAGAGGCAGCTCAGCAATACCGTAAGCCAATTAGTCTTGCGCGTAATTACTATGCTGAAGTCGCACTAAATCCACAATCAGAAGAGTGGTTTGCTCAATCTATACCCAATGGTTTGCAAAACTACAACTGGGTGGCACTCATGGCAATGCCGTACATGGAAAATGCAAAGAATCCAACGAAATGGCTTAACCATCTCATTGATGTCACTCAAGTGACTCCTTTAGAAAAGCAAAAACTACTGTATGAATTACAGGCAAAAGATTGGCGCACAAATAAACCCATTCCGACGAAGGAGCTGAGCTCTTGGATGCGTATGATGAGAATTAGAGGGATTCATAATTTTGGCTACTACCCTGATGACCAATTTACGAATACGCCTGATATGCAAATACTCAAGAAAGAACTGTCAGCTAAAGCAGCTCTGCAATAAGGCGTTAGCTAGAATTTCTATATCTGACTGCATGTTTGGTGGGGCGAACGACGGGGCTCGAACCCGCGACAACCAGAATCACAATCTGGGACTCTACCAACTGAGCTACGTCCGCCGTTGTAGAGGTGACATTATAGCTTTTAGCTCAAAAACCTGTCAAAAACAGTGATTCTAGCCTTTCAGTTAGGCACTTTCATATTCAAAAGCGGCCCAGTCACCTAGGGTAAGACTAGCATCCAAGAAGAAATCCACGATAGCTGCTTTGCTCTGAACCTTAGCCAAAGCATGGTGGTCTGAGAGGCGCTGGCGCCAATATCTTGATCCGGCCCTACCGTGGGCTAGTCCCAAGATATGTCTGGTGAAGGCGCCAATGTAAAACGGTTTTTGTTTAGCTTGGCACTCATCGAACCAAGCCTGTACTTGCGTTACCAATCCAATTTGAATGCGGTGCCACTCCGTTTCACTAAAGAGATATCCAGCAGCCTCTCCATTGGTGTTGATTAGGTCATCCCAACCCAGCAACATCGCTGGAAAGTGATAAGCCGCCCTACCCACCATAAAACCATCGAAGTCATCCCAGTAGCCTGCAATCTGCTCATTGGTTTCTAAGCCGCCATTCAGAAGTACTTTGAGATCAGGAAATTGTTTTTGTGCATCGACTCTCAGTTTGGCAGCAACTTCATAACGCAATGGTGGTTTGCTACGATTTTCTTTGGGGGATAAACCTTTGAGTACTGCATTACGAGCATGAATGGTAACTTGGCTTGCACCAGCATCAGCTACTGCCAAAATGAAATCTAGCGCAAATTGATAATCCTTTGCAGAGTGAGCAGCATCCATCGAATCGAGGCCTAAACGATGCTTCACTGAAATCGGTATATCTACTGCCCCCCTCATAGCCTTAACGCAATCAGCTACCAAATTGGGTTCAGCCATGAGGCAGGCACCAAAAGCACCACGCTGTACACGTTCAGATGGACAACCACAATTGAGGTCAATCTCATCGTAGCCCCACTGTTGTGCTAATTTTGCTGATTTGGCTAAATCGCTGGGCTCAGATCCTCCTAATTGCAATACGACTGGATGTTGATCTTGTGAATAGTCGAGATGACGCGGCACGTCACCATGCATGAGTGCGCCGCTAGTTACCATCTCGGTATACAGCACCGCTTCTTTTGTCAGTGTGCGATGAAACGACCGGCAATGCCGGTCTGTCCACTCCATCATCGGCGCTACTGCAAGTCGTTTTGTTTTAATGGAGCTCATTTGATTTAGATGGATTGGCTTATATAGAATTAGCCAGAGTGGATATTTTAATGGATATCAGGCATTAAATCTAAAGCCCCCTGCACTAGATGTATGATAAATACACTAGCAAAGACCCGAGATCCTCTAATTAACGTGCTTTCATTCAATCAAAAACTCGCTCTACGAATAAGCATCATTAGCATTGTTACTGCTGTGATACTTGGTGGAATCTCATGGTATCTCGCTATTAACCGCTCTGAGGATCTGACCAAAGGCTTAACACTTGAAGCAGCACAACACCTCACCGATCGAAATAGTCCATTTACCCACAGCATTACGATTATGGATGAAGAGGCTAGCCAAGCATCAACCAATCTAGTGAAATTTGGAATATTCGACCTGGTCCAGATCTATGATGCTGATTTCAAAATTCTGGGTAGCTATACCGATGAACTGAACGATTCGGTAAACCTCTATTCAAAAGCAAAACAAGCCCAAGAGATTGGTCTTAGGACAACAAAGCAAAACTTCTACAACTTACCAAGCGGTGAGAGAGTAGTTGTTACTCTTGCGCCACTATATTTGAATGCTGATCAGAATAATCGCATTATTGGGTATTTAGAAACGGTCCGAGTGGTTCCGCAATGGCGCGAAAGGCAAATCCTGGATGAAGCGCTTGAAGATGCTGTCATGGTTGTACTTGCAGTGCTCATTTGTGGGGGCATACTTTATCCAGCGATCACTGGCTTAAACAAAGAAAAAGTGTTGAAGGCAGACAAACTCTATAAATCCAATATCCAACTCATGAAATCACTTGGAGAGGCAGCTGCCAAGAGGGATGCGCAGACTGGAATCCATAATTATCGGGTGACGTTAATTGCGATTAAATTAGCCGAGGCCTTGAACATCACGCCTGAACAAATGGAACCCATTATTATCGGCAGCCTTTTGCATGACATTGGAAAAATTAGTATTCCTGATGCGATTCTTCTAAAGCCAGGAAAACTTTCACCAGAAGAGATGGAGATAATTAAAACCCATGTGACTCAGGGTGAATCGATGATTAAGGGTAGAACGCTTCTTCATGATGGGTATCCGATTATTAGCGCTCACCACGAAAAGTGGGATGGTACAGGCTATCCCAGGGGATTGGAGAATACAAAAATTCCGCTATCAGCCAGAATTTTTGCAGTAGCAGATGTATTCGATTCGCTTTGCTCACAAAGGCCTTATAAAGAGATGATGAGCTATGAAGAGGCGATTGAAATCATTACCTCTGGAAGTGGAACTCACTTTGACCCTCAGATTGTGAAAGTCTTTTTAGGCATCGCCAAACTGGTTCATACGGAAATTTCCAGTCTCAATGAAGAGCAGATACAAGCAAAATTAGACCCAATCATTGATAGCTATCTACGTGAGCAATTAAGTTAAGGTCAGTCTAACTTTCTTCTGCTACTAAAAATCCGATCTACATTACTGATTGGATCTTTGAAATGGATTTCTTTAGCTAATAGCTTTAATTGCTTTGAAAAGTCCAAGTCATACTCTTGGTAAGGTGTCAGAATAGGATAAATCTGATCATTCTGAATCGGAATATTAAGGGCATTGAGATGACAGCGCAATTGATGCTTCTTACCACTACCAGGAGTTAAGCGGTATTTAGCCCAGGGTTGATTTACCTCTATCAACTCAATGAAGGTATCTGCATTAGGCTCACCCTGCACTTCTTGCATCTGTAAAAAATGTTTAGACTCTTCTAGCCTACTTTGATAAGTCATTGGCAGTCTCTGAATGAGCGCCTCTGAATATGGCGCAATCGCTTCATATACTTTTTTGACAATTCGATCTCTGAATAAATTTTGGTACCGCGCTCTTTCGTCTGGCTGGATTGAAAAGAGGACTAAGCCGGCAGTGTCTCGATCTATGCGATGAATCGGGCTGAGTGTTTGTATGCCGGTCTTTTTCTTGAGGCGATTCAGCAAGGTTTGATGTAAATACAACCCACTGGGAGTCACAGGTAAAAAGTGGGGCTTATCTGCCACCACAAGATGCTCATCCTGAAATAGGATCTCTTCCTCAAAAGGAATCTCAGGCTCTCTAGCCAATCGCCTGAAATACATTAAATGAGTATTAGGCCTGTATGCATCGATTGCTTGAACTGGCTGGCCATCTGCCGTCAACACCAGGCCTTCATTAAATCGATTTACCCATTCACTTTTTTCGATATGGGGGAAGGTATTGATAAAGAAATCCAGGAGATTGGCATGCGTCGTATCTGCAGGCAAGTAGACGCGCGAAGAAGAGACTCCCTCAGAATTGACTTTCATAGCTTAGATACTGGATTCCATTGGGGTAATTTTAAGTGAATTCTTCCACCCCCACACCAATTGGAAAAGGGTGACGAATCACCCTTTTTGATGCCTTCTAATCTAGTTCTATTGAGGCTTATGCTATCCCTTTAACTTCGCCTGTAACTCTCGTGCCAACTCCAAGGTGCCTTCGTATCCAGAGCGGATATGCGCCGGCAGATCTGGGTCACCGACCATCGTTCCTAAAGTTTCAATGACGCTATAAATCAAACCTTTGGCGGCGCCAGCTGCAATGGTGTTGTTCTCTACGGCATCATCAATATGATTGACCGCGTCCAAGAAATAATCATGTCCAGGCAGGCCGTCAGAATCTAATGGTTCTTGAGTCATTTACATCCCTTCATCAAATTACTGAGAATATTAATCAATTCGAAGATCGCTGCTATTAACTAGTAGCTTACCATTATGAGCGATACCTTTAATCAGCTTCTTTTCTGCGGCAGATAAGAGCAGGAGCTGGTGATGAGAGAAATGCTCTAAAGCATCACCAAACACTGCATCCGGATCGATGTCCTCAAGCGCCTCATAACTGAAGTGACACTCCACATTCTTGCCGTCTACTGTAGCAAGATATATAACACCTCCATCTGCAGCCAGACTAGCTGGGCCTATAAACTCGATTTTCATAACATTTGATCTGCTTTATAGAAAAACTTACGTGCATACGCCAGGATTTCATTATCAGTTGGATGATCAACGGTTTCTACGCCAACAATCTTCTCGGCAACCTTAGGGTCATGATGGTGAGCATGCTTGATGAGCTCTAGTTTTGCTGATCCCGGGCCAATCACCAGAATCTCTTTTGACAGTGTTACAGCTTGAATAACCGAGTGCAGATACTTTGAATCCAATTCCAGCTTACCACTTCCAACTGCTCCGCCCTTATGGTGTAGATGGGCATGACTTGATTTAGTCCTAATCACTTCAGCTTCACTTGCTTCCTCACTCAAAAACATGACGTGAGCTTCTTTATGGTCAATCCAGATTACTGCGTGATTTAATGACATTGCTTTCCTATTTTTATGATGGTGAATCATTAACCATACTCTTAAATGGTGATAGAGGCATGAAGTAGTTTGATTTAAGTCAAATTAACCCGATTAATCCATTTTTACATTCATTTTTTTCGCGGATGAGTTAATTGAGTTTGAATCCCAAGAAAACAAAAACCGCCCGTAGGCGGTTTTGTCATTGAACTACTTTAGGAAATCAACCGCTTAGTCTGCGTAGATACCGGCAGCCTTAATGATTGGTGACCACAAATCAATCTGCGCTTTGAGGTGCTTCTTCAAGCCTTCAGGTGTTGCATTGGCTTGTGTTGGTATCTCTACACCCAACTCGGCCATGTGTTGCTTGTAGACCGGGTCTTGAATAGCCCCTTGCAATGCTTTAGCCAACTTATCCATCTCACCTTTTGGCGTGCCCTTAGGCGCATAAACGCCATGCCATACCTTGACTTCGAAGTTCTTCAAGCCTTGCTCATTCAGAGTAGGAATCTTGTCAAATGCTTTGATACGTTGCATCGTAGTTGTGCCATAAGGCTTAACTGCATTGGTAGCCAGCTGGCCAGAAAGATTGGTTGTCTGATCACACATCAACTGCACTTGACCACCAATTAAATCCGTCAAGGCAGGTGCTGTACCTTTATAAGGAACAGTCGTTAAGTCCAGCTGAATCCGACTCATAAAGAGCAGGCCGCATAAATGGCTGGCTGAACCAATACCAGCATTGGCATAAGCAATCTTGCTTGCATTTGCCTTCATGTAGGGAAGCAATTCTTGGTAGTTCTTAGGAGGTAAATCTTTATTGCCAACCAAAATCATCGGCACGTCAGCAACTTGGCCAACATATTCAAAATCATTCATTGGGTCAAAACCCAAGTTCTTATATAAAGCTGGGGCCGTAGACATGCCAATATGATGGATGAGCAATGTATAACCGTCATTCTTGGAGTTGATCACGCGTTTCGCCGCAATCGTACCGCCAGCACCAGGACTGTTATCCACAATCACTTGGCCTTTGAGTTGTTTACCCATTGCAAGTGCTAGTTCACGAGCCACTTTATCGGTTGGACCACCAGCAGAAAACGGAACCACCAGAGTAATCGGGCGATCGCCAGGAAAGTCAGCCGCTTTTGCAGCAGAAATGCTGACACCCAATACGCAGAGTGTTAAAGCGGCAATACGGGAAATTGAAAGAGGCATTTTCACGGGATTTCTAACCTTTCGTGGTTTTACATTCAGACCAATAGTTTATAACTAAACGACCCTGAAATAGCGCTCTTTAATCCATAAAGCGACGGTTACCAGCCCAATCATGATAGGTACTTCCACTAAGGGCCCTATTACCGCTGCAAAAGCAGCCCCGGAGTTAATGCCAAAAACCGCAATCGCCACTGCAATGGCTAGCTCAAAGTTATTGCTGGAGGCTGTAAAAGACAAGGTGCAGCAGCGCTTGTAATCAATGCCCATCTTCGCTGTGACCACAAAGGTCAAGATAAACATCACGCCAAAGTAAATGAGTAAAGGAATTGAAATCGTCAATACATCACCGGGCAGCTCAAGAATTAACTTTCCCTTGAGACTAAACATCACAACGATCGTAAATAACAGTGCAATTAAAGTGATTTTCCCAATCTTCGGGACAAAGTGTTCGTGATACCACTCTTTAGAAACAAACTTGAGCATGACAAATCGAGTTAGTAAGCCTGCAATGCAAGGAATACCTAAATAGATGAAGACAGTCTTTGCAATCTCACCGATCGTGATGCTGACGTTTGTTCCAGAAAGCCCAAATAGTGGCGGTAATACAGTCAAGAATACGTAAGCATAAATACTGAAGAACAAGACCTGGAATATGGCATTAAAGGCCACCAGACCTGCTGCATATTCTGTAGAGCCCTTAGCAATATCGTTCCATACAATCACCATCGCAATACAAGGCGCAATCCCAATTAAAATCAGGCCTGCCATGTATTCCGGTTGGTTTGGCACAAAAGTAATTGCCAGAAAGAACATAAAGATTGGCGCAATAATCCAATTCATGAGGAAAGCAATGGCAAAGATCTTTTTATCTTTAAATACATCCGGAAGATCTTCATACCTCACCTTTGCAAAAGGCGGATACATCATCAATATCAAGCCAATGGCAATAGGGTAATTAGTGCTACCTACCTGAAAGGAGTTAATGAGATTCTCTACCCCGGGGAAGAAATACCCCAAGCCAATCCCCAGCGCCATAGCAGCAAAAATCCAGACTGTTAAATAACGGTCTAGGAAGGAAAGTTTTTTGGTGAGGGTGTTCATAAGTTTGTGTGAATTTCTTTGAGGCTCAGGGAGTCAAGCTTGTCTAATGGCATAGCAGCCAAAATATCAATCCGCTTTTTTAAGCCATTCATGACACTGACAAAGGCGGTTTTCTTTTCTAGATCGGTACCCTGTACTTTTGACGGATCAGGGAAGCCCCAGTGGGCTGTCACCGGCTGGCCTGGCCAGAATGGGCATTGTTCACCGGCCGCATCATCGCAAACCGTAATAATAAAATCCATCTTTGGGGCATTAGGCTCACTAAAGACATCCCAACTCTTCGATTTGAGTAAGTGAGTATCAAGACCCAATTCTTTAGCAATTTCCATTGCATAGGGGTTGATAGTAGTGCCAGGAGTTGAGCCTGCAGAGAAACCTTGAAGCATACCGCTCGGATGGGTGGAGGCTAATGCTTCACCGAGAATCGAGCGCGCCGAATTATGGGTGCACAAAAATAAAATGTTATAGGTTTTCATATGGGTTTCACTTTCTTCATTACTTTGACGGGCACGCAAACATTTCCACCACAACAGTTGTCCAATAAAAACTCACTTAAGTCCTGAACGAGCTTGGCATTAGGGCGATAGATTAAATTACGACTTTGCCTCTCCACTAAGAGTAATTGCGCTTGTACCAATTCTTTGAGGTGAAAACTGAGCGTTGCATTCGGAATGCCTAATTTCTCAATGATTTGGCTGGGCGTAAGTCCCTCATCTCCACGCTGAACAATTAAGCGGAAAATATTGAGTCGAGACTCCTGCCCTAGAGCGAGAAAGACCTGTACTGCATGAGTATTTTTCATATTTCCAATTATATAGAAATATATATGACAATGGCATTACAGGAAAAAAGATTATTAATCCCATGGATCAAAGATCAGGACGCCAGATTGACTGAAATCGGACACATTTCTAGTCACTATAGTCATCCGATGCTCAATCGCAGTAGCGGCAATCATCGCGTCCCGCTCTGAGCGGGGGTCTGGAATATGCAGCGCGGCGTACACCGGCGCGGTGTTTTCGGTAAACGGCAAAATCCGGCCTGCAAAAGCGGCGCGCACGCCCGTCAGCCAACTGCGCAGCGCACTGCCTTGCGGCGGCGTGCGCCGTTCCAGCGCCTGAACGCCCATTTCCAGCTCCAGCACGGTGATGGCCGAGAGAAAAAGCCGACTGCCCGGCTGCGCTGCCGCCCAGGCGCGCTGGGCGTTTCAAAAGTACGCAAC
>ERZ650310.583-NODE-583-length-10793-cov-4.585305_pt1 | contig 10793 bp, 20 predicted proteins | sample MGYA00376246_ERZ650310 | MGnify/ENA primary metagenome ERZ650310 (study PRJEB26733, sample SAMN07839286) | wastewater metagenome | biome: small river; feature: stream; material: water | place: USA: North Carolina | collected 2016-03-01 ...
ATTCAGAGTAGACAGTTTGCTGCGATCTGCCCGGTCGTCCTTAAGGGGACCGCCACTCATCGTGTGGGGCTTGGCATACACCATAGCGTCACCGACTTCATTGCCCATCAGTTTTTTGCTGAACTTTGCCATATTAGCCTCGCTTTTGATTGGCGACTTTGGCGAGATTACGGCCCAGTTTGAGCATCTCTTCATTGGTCTTGCCACCGGGGGCGCTAGGCAGGCCACCCTTTTGGATCGGAACGGTTTTATCTTGTGCCATGTCAAACTCCTACGATAACGGTTACTGTACCAACTTGTGCCTGTAAAGCCAAGTAATTCGGCGTCAAGCCCACATCAAACAATCGAGCCCCACCAACAGGATTCCAGCCCCATTGGATGTTGCGGCTACCCTCCCCTTGGTACCCATCGGCCAACAGGCCAGAGGCCACATAGCTTCGATCAGGGCGGGGGTTGCGCAGACCTTGTGGGTCCGACACTGGATATAGGCCAAGCAACAGCTGCGGATGGTCAGGATTCCAGCACTGATGACAGACAAGATTGTTGATCTTCTTGGTCTTGACGGTCTCAGAGTTCAGCTCTTTGAGCTTGAAACGAAAGCCACACCTATCGCACTCCGATATAGCTATCCGACCAGAAGCGAATCTATTTCCCATGATTTACCGGATAAACATCTGACGCGGCACCAATCGAATGGCCGCTTTCTCGCGGTCTTCATCGGAGGCCAGTTGCCACGCTTCGTCATATTGTTGCTTGAGCACTTGCAGGCGCTCCATGCCACCGGGCAGCTTCATCGCCAAGTAGTACGCCAGACCGGCCACCATGCAGGGGATAAACCGGAACGGAACGTCCATCGTGTTCACACCGCCACCAGCATCGTCGATGCGCTTGAGGCGCCAGTACACGAACGTGTAAGTCTGGGAGTTATCTGGCACGGGCCACAACGTGATCTGCGGAATCTCCTGCTTACGCTGGACCCACACCTGGATGGGCCGCGCCTGAGTCAGTTTGTTCGGCAGCGTGGCATAGGTAGAAACACTAATACGCGTGATGGTCAGGTCAGCTTGTGTGGCTGCGTTGCCCGCGCCCGTGCGGATGACGTGCTCCAAGAGGTCCACAGTGTCCGCAGGCAGATCGTACGTGGCTTGCCCAGGCACCAATGTGATGGCACCTTGCTCAAACGTCCACATATTCACACCGCGGTTGGCCCAGTCCGCGAACAGCAGGTTCAATGACCGACGCGCTGTCTTCAGCTCATAGCCTGTGCGCAGCTCAGTACCCACGCGCTCAAACGCTTCCTCGACCAACTCAACAAGGTCTAGGTTGAACGACGTGGTTCCTGAAATGGTCATTTTTTCATGCTCTTAAAGGTTTCGGCAAGACGAGCGCGTTGGCCCATTTTGCCGGGTTTCTTCGCCGCGGCAGCCAGTTTCTTGGCTGGGATGGTCTGGCCTTCTTTGACGCCAAGAGCCGAACGCAGGGCCCCAGGCTTCTTGACCGCACCTTGAATCCATTTGTCTTTTGCCATTTTACTTCCTTGCAGTTTTAGCTGAATCAATAAATGCTTGCTCTGTGGGGGCGCCTTTTTGACCCGGCTTGCGCATCTTGGCGCCGCGTGCGCGTTTAGCGTTGATATTGGCATACAGACCCACAGCGCCGCCCTCGGCAAACTGCGTGAAGTCCGTGTCATCACGTCGAGCCAGCTTCTTGCCCTTGGGCATTTTGCTGGGGTTGATGGCGCCCATACCGCGACTGGCTCTCATACGATCTTCGCAGCTCGTGCGCTCCGTGCCATTCCCCAGCCCTTGACGGAGCCGCCTTTGGCGAACTGATCCATCTTCTTGGGGCCAGCGCCCCACATCAATGGATTGGTCACTTTAGCGCGGGCATCTTTCTTGGCTGGCTTTTTCTCAGCCTTTTTTGTCACTTCTTTGGCAGCTTCTTTCGGACCACCCAGCAGCTTGGTCTCGCCTTGAGCAGCTTCTTTGGCTACGTCCTTGGCGCCTTCAAGCCGCTTGGCTTCAGCACCGATCTTGGTTGGCTCACGGCCAATCTCTTTAAGGAACGGAGCCTCAGAACGCGCACGGGTGGCACCCAATTTTTCAGTCGTGTCTGCTGCACTACGCCCAGTCCGACCCAAGAACGTCACTGGGGTTTCAGAAGTAGCCAACGCACGGCCTGTAGTGGCAGCTTTACCGCCCCGCAGAGCAGCACCAGCCCCTCGTAGGGCAGCACCGGCAGCGCCGATCTCAGCGCCAAGGCCACCCGTTGCGGACAGCGTATTGGAGATATTGCGGCCCAACTCAGAGCTATCGATCTTCTCGCCGCTGTATTTACGGCCTTCGTAGCCACCCGTAGGGATTTGATCCACGGCGGATTGGCGTTCTTTAGCAGCATCAGCCTTGACCTGAGCTTTTTTAGCCTCGGCAAACTTAGCCATGTCGTCTTCAGTCACGCTTGCCTTAGCCGGAGCTTTGGCTGGGGCGGGAGCAGTGCGAGTAGGTGCGGGTGCCGATGCGCGGGCTGGTGCAGCTTTAGGGCCAGCAGGGACGTTGATGGGTTCGCGTGCGTTGGCAGCTTCCAGCTCGTCCATAGGAGCGGCTTCTTGAGCACGCGACACACGCACAGGGGTGCGGTCTTCCACAGGAACTCTTGCAGCACGAGCCGCGGCACCACGGCCAGCACCAAAGCGCTTGTACGCCTCAGAACTGGGGTCGTCGATGTTGCCCATGCGCATGCGGCCCAAGAAGCCTACATCCTCGCCCTTGGACGCTTCTAGACCAGCGGCTTTATCTTCCGCTTCTTGGTCTACCGCACCGCCTTCATCAAACCGTTTGCCGCGTTTTTTCATGTCATGCCCCTATCAGACGATCTTACCTTTAGTCCGGCCTTTGGTGACGCAACCGTCAGCAGCACGAACGAAACCACCGGCTTTATAGGCTTTGGGTTTGGACGCTTCGTCGTAGCCCTTTTTGTCCTTGGCACGCTTCTTCGCGTCAGCCACATCCATTGGGGACACGTCGGTCATATCCTGACCGGGAGGAAATTCTGTAGGAGCAGCAGCCATTAGCACTTCCCGCCTTTCTTCATTGCAATTTGTTTACCGACAGTCTTGCCCTTGGCAGCGACACCATCACGGCTTGGAGCAGCGGTCTTGACCTTGCCCATCTTGGTCATGCCACCCTTAGCCATCTTGTGCACGCCTTCGGACTTCTCGCCCTTGGCATACTGCATGGGGGTGATCTTGCCAGACTTGATAGCCTTGGCTTCTTTGAGCTCTTCGCTCATAGATTCTTTGCCTTTGAACAAGGACTTGGGATCGAATTTAGCCATATCGCCACCTTTAGAAAATTTGCGGCCCTTATCGGCTGCGTTGAAGTCTTGCCCCACAGACTGTGGAACCCCTACCCTCTTGGCAAATGCGGGGTTATGCGCGATTGCCGCCATGAAATTATGCTGCTTTTTGGAACTACTGGGCATTGTCGTCTTTCTTTCCGCGAAAAACTTCCGAGAAGGGTTTACCCGTAGCCATCTCAACGATGCGCATGACGCCGACAACCGCGCCAATAAGACCAAAAATAGGGGATAACATTTCCAGCAGGGCCCCCGTAGTGGTCGCTATGGCGAGCGTGTCTAGCACGTTCTTTAAAAAATCATGGTCGTTGGTCATGTCAGCACTTCCACGCTTTGAGCGATTTATTGATCCGGCTGTTGGGGTCTTTAGCCGTTTTCTCGCTGGTCAGCTTGGCCTTCATACCTGACATCCTGGCACAGAACGAGTCCTTGCGCGAGCCGCCTTCGGGCTGGGGAGCCTTCAAACCGGGCTTGCCAGGGTTAGCTTTGTTGTACGAGGCGCGGCCTTTGGCGTTGAGGCCACCAGCCTCAGCCTTGCCTTCCTTGCGCGTCCACGCGGGAGTCTTCTTGGTTGCCATGATTATGCAATCTGACTCATTGTCACTACGAGCGACGATGTAGATGGCGTGGCTGGAGGACCGATGGTCAATGGGTACGCTTGGATCGTAACGGTGGCAATCGTGGGAACCCAGACAAGCTCAATGTACTGACCGGCAGTCAATGTCACGAAGTAATTCCATCCGGCAATCACATGCGTTGGGTTACCCACTGCTTTACGCTGGCCCAGGCCAATCAGTCCAGCCGACCCGATGACATCAACGCCATTGATCCTGATCCATACGGTGGCATCTTGCGGGGCATTGTCCAAGTTCTGGAACTGGCCAGACCATTGGAAGTTGTACACCCCAGCCACAGCAGCGGTGACGCGAGAACCGGAAGCCAGCGTAACACCGCTTGCCAAGTCCGTAGTGTTCAGCGTCATTACTGTGGGAACTGCTGGATTGCCCGTTTGCGACGTAGTGTCTTGGAATGCACCATAGTTGGAGAACGCACTTCGGGCATAGGCACCGAACAAAGCCACGGTACTTCGGACGTTTGCCCCACTCTGCACCAACGGAACTAGCTCTGAGCCTGTCAGTGGCGTAGTCGCCGCAGGCATTGCCGATATTTTCTGGTCAGCCATTAGGAAGACTCCAATACAATTTTGTCACCGGACTCTTGCAGCACGTATGTGGCAACGCCCGTCTCGTCTGCAATATATGACTTCAGCCCGTTGGCCATGCCGTAGCGATCTACGACGCCATTGTCGCCAACATCATCGCCCGGCGTTGAGCCAATAAGATTGGCCGCACTGGCGTGCAGAGCAAACCCATCGCTGGTATTTGCCTGATTTGCAACGCCAGTGTAGCCAACGTAAGCCATTACGAGATGCCTGCCTGGATCATGGTCATGGTGACCGTATATGCGCCCGTGCTAGCCGTTACCAGCACTTGGATCGCAGCCACAGGAAACGCGTAGTTGCCATCCTGATTGTCAGACTTAGCTGCAATCGTTGGGTGAGCAAACCAAGTTGGCGAGGCCACAGTCTGTGGGTTGTCAAAGGTGTGCTGCACCGTGTACGTCACAGTGCCCGTGACCACAACACCAAAACCCACATTGAAGGGACTGATGTACAGGTCGGTTGGCAGTACGTTACTTGCTCCAGTCGAGCTTGTGCCTGCCTTAGTCGCAATCTGCTGCTTCATAATTAAGCTCCTGTTAAGCGGGGGCCGAAGCCCCCGGAGTCAATTACTGTTGCTGGGGGGTGGGGGCCATTGCGCCGTCGGCACCGCGCACCACGTAGGCCACCACAACGCTGACAGCGCCAGTGATCGAAGAACCCGTGGTGGTGAAGGTCAGAGCAGCATCGGTGGCGCCCACGTTGGCTTGCACAGGGGTGAACGTAGCAGCAGAAGCCACAACAATCGTACCGGCAGTGGTGATGGTGGAAGCTGTGTTGACATCCACACCAGCGATAGTGATTTTCAACGTCGTGGCCGAAGCAAACAACGTGGTGGTCATGATTTGAACCGAAGTGATCATGGCGCCAGCAGGGATGAAACCAGCAGCGATGGAGCCAGAAGCAACTTGAGCGGCGGTCAGGTCAAACGTCTGAGCGACGATAGCGGCGCCAGTGTTGCGCACATTACCGGCAGTGGTGCCAGTGGTGTTCTTGACGGTACCGAGCAGCCAAGGGCCGAGGTGTGTTGCAAATCCCATGATGTATTCCTTCATGCAGTTTTAGGTGAATCAATCAGCATGATGTCTGCCGGGACAGCTTGATTCACCGGATAGCCCGGAGTACTTGCAATATACACCGATTTTATTTTGTGTCAATAAAAAAGGGCTCCCGAAGGAGCCCTCTCAAGTAAGCGGCGGGGAACCCCCCACCCTAACTCACTTTAAGACGAACCGGGCGAACCGAAGATGCCCAGTGGGTCAGACACGCCGAACGAATAACGCTCGCGGCTCTTGTAGCGGACGTTGCCGGTGTCGAAATCACCGTCCATCGAATTGCTCAAAGGCATCCGAGTGAAGTGCTTCAAACCGTTAGGCACGTCGGTCAACAGGAACCAACCGTTAGTGTCGGTCAAGAAGTGGTTGATCGTGTAGCCGTCAGGGATCGAACCGTTGTTCTTCAAGGCGTTGATATCGTTGTCGGTGGTACCAACGCGCAGGCTGGTTTCCAACAGACGGGTAGCAACGAATTGCAGAGCAGGCGGGACAACCAGCTTCTTAGGCTTAGCGGCGATCAGCAGACCACGCTCATCCGTCCAAGCGGCGATTTGAATGACTGCGTTTTCCAACGAAGTTTCGTTCAAGTCAGCGCCAACGGTTGGGCGATTGCTGTTGGTGCCACCAGACACCAGAGGGTGAGCCGTAGAGCACAAGACCTGACCGTCACCGTAGGTGGGGCCGCCAGCGAAGGCGTTGTTCAGGATGTACGCAGCTTTGACCTGCTTGGTGTATGCCATTGCACGAGCCAGGGCTTTGGTGTAACGAGCAGACAGGCTGTCGTACAAGTTGTCTTCGACCGCTTCTTCAGTGATCGAAAAACCCATTGCGATGGTTTCGTGGTTGTAACGAGCGGTCCAGGCTTCCTGGGCATTGTCGTAAGCGATGGCAGAGCCCTCGTTCTTGACTGGTGCGGCGGAGAAGCCAGACAGTTTCGTCTCTTCTTCAAAGCTACGTTCCGACGTTTCGGTCTCGTAGATTTCCTTGTGCTCTTCGCCGTAGCGAGCGTATTCCAGACCGAACAAAGCGTTCAGGCCGGGGAGCAGTTCTTTAAGTAGCTGTGCGCGTGAAATAGCCATGATTTAGCTCCTTTTACAGACCAACGGCGTTGGAATAACTGTGATAGCCGGGGTTGAACTTGACAAGGATATCGGTGAAGCTGTCGCCAACCGTCGAGAAACCTTGCATGTTAACGAAGCCAATCACACGGAACGCAGCGGTGGTTGTGACAGCCGAGGCGCCAGCAACAACAGAAGTGTTGGAATTGCCAGTAGTCGTGCTACCGGTCGTGATGGTACCAGCCGTCAAGAAGACGTTAGCGCCCAGGGCGTCTTGACCCACGGTGCCAGCAGCTTGAACTTGGAACACAGCGCGGTCGTCATCCACCACAAAGGCAATACCGTTCAAGGCATTGGCAGGGTAGTACTGAGCGTACACGGTCTGACCTTGCGTATTGGTATACGAGCAGCCAACAAACACGCCCAGAACACCCGTATTGGCAGTGCCAGTGGGGAAACCGTTAGTGCCTGCGTCAGCGCCAGTAGCCGAAGCAATTTGCAGATAGCCCGTGGAAGCGACGTACACCAAGCTACCGTTGTAGACGTTGGAGGCGTAACCAGCAGGGTTGAGGGGAACTGAACGAGTGCTACCAGCATATGGTAGACCGCCCAGCTCATTAACGGCTTTAAAGCCGTAGGGGGAAGCGGTAGATGCCATTTAAGGACTCCTGAAGTTAAATACCTTTACCGAAAGTAACTTTAGAGCTACGTTCTTTGAACATAGGCATCCGTGGGTCACTTTCACGCATGAAGTTGTTATCCACAGAATCCATCTGCGAAGTCGCCAGTTGGCGAAAGTGCGCGTCACGTTGTTCTGTGAACTCAACAGGTGTTTTGCAGAGCAGCAGACCACCGATCTCAATGCTGTCCGGAAAGCGGGTTTGCTGACCAGACATCATGGTGATTTCAGGGTGTTCCGACGCCTTGACAGGCTCCCAACCTTCGCGGAATTTAGACGAGATGTTCAGGGCATCAGCGTTGTTCAACGTGCTCAAACGAATCCAACGGAAAGCATAACCAGCTTCGGGAGAAGGATCAGGCAAAAGTTGGGGTGGTGCCCAGCGCTTTGGTCGCGCCGATGCCTCACGGTTGCTCAAGTCTCGCGGTGTACGTTCGATGGTTGCCATGTTCATTTCCTCATTTCTTCCGCTACCTTACGTGCATAAAGCTCCAAAGGAACTCCAAGCCGCTTGGCGATGTTTACCTGCGTTTGGGTAAGTACGACTTTTCGGGGCGCTGTACTTCTCGTAGCCGGTGCAACTACATTTGATTTTTGGCGCTGAGAAGGTTTAGCTTCAGCGGGTTCCTCGGCAAATGATTCCGGGAACCGTTTCCGCATATCGTCATCGACGGCTTTGAAATACTCGTCGCTGGCTAGCGGAACTCCTGAGTCAACCAAGTCTTCGTGGAGGCTTAGAGCATAAGCCGTCATCTTTCGATTCCCACCAAACCACGGATTTTGCTCTTGCCATTCGCGTGTTTTAGTGTCCAGTTGAGGAGCTGGTTGAACTTGTGGTGTAGTTTGTACAGGAGTTTTAGGTTGCTGTAAAGGGGCGGGCTTAAAGTTTTGCACCCGATCAGCTTTAATCTTCGCTGTAGTCAACTTTTCTTGGGCTGAAACGATACCGTCAGTATCTCCAGCCTCGTACGCCTGCTTATATTCCCGCTTGGCGTCTTCAATCTCCGAGGCCACGACACGCTTGGCTTGTTCGAGCAACGCGTTCTGATTCGTTGTCAGAGAGCCTTGCAGGCGCTTATTCTCTTCAACGACAGACTGCGCCACACGAACGGCTTCTTCGCGCTCGCGCAAGGCCGCTTCTTTGGCCCGACGCTCTTCGTGGTAACCCTTGCCAAGATGGGCCAAACGGTCTTTCAACCGCTGATCCGAGTACTTGGACAGCTCATCCTCGGTAACGTCCTTGGGCGCCTCAGCCAGTTTGGTGCGGCCCTTGTCCTTTTCCGGGGTATCGTCGATGACTTCAACAGCCTCTTCGACTACCTCGATCTCAGGCTTGCTCTCCCGCGCTTCTTTCTCGTCGGGAAACTCAAATGTGGTTTGTTCGATTTCGGGGTCCATATTGCCTCCTTACACGCGGCTCAGACCGCGGGGGTCTTGCACAACGGCTTCAACCGAATCATCATTGATCACGCGAAACTCGCGGCCATGAATCTTCATGCGGGTGCCGGAGTTTGGTCGAACGATAACAAAATCGCCGACTTTGCAGGCTGGGCCAGATGGAAAGCGCTTCTCGTCCTTGAACGCGTCAGGGCCGAGTTTGGCGACGAACAGCACTGGGGACAGCAGCTCTTCGTAGTTGACCGTTTGACCGGCCTTCAAAATACCACTGTCGTACGCGTCATTTGCTTCTGGCAGGATGCACAGAATGTGAAAAGTACTTGGGTCTGGAACCTGTTTGGCTTTTTCCGCGTCGGTACTCGGGAGCACGGAGACCGGCCCCTTTGGATCGAGAGTTTGCCCAATCAAGATTTCTTGCATTTCATTCCTTGTTATCGCATGGGGTTTGAATATATGGGAGGCACCCCAGAATGGCCTCATCCATCCCTAGTCGTCCTGCATTTTCAGGCGCACTTTCATCTCTTCAACCAGGACGGCGGCGCGGGACAACCCCCACACCTTGCCACACAGTTCCCGGTAATCCGCGTAGTCGTCGGCGGCGCCGCTGGCTAACGTCCGGGCTAGCTCCACCCGGATTTCGTCGATCTGTTTGATCAGCAGAGCCAATACGTTGTCTTCCATTTATTTGGCCTTTGGTGGTTGTGGCTGGGCTAGCTTGGCCTGATGCACTTGTTGCTTGTGGATCAGACCCTGGTTGTGGAGCTGGGCTTGCTGAAGTGCTTGTTGCTGGGCTTGCTGTCTTTGAACTTCGGCCTGCTGCTGGGCTTTTTGCAGGCTCATCTGGTGAGCCTGTGCGGTCTGCGCTGCGGTCTGTTGCTGCTGAGCTGCGGCCTGCTGCATCTCCATCTGGTGGCGCTGCTCGGCGTGTGCGGCATCTTGCTGAGGGTTTCCACCAGCTTTCTGCGATTCGAGCTGCAACTTGGCCTGATTGAGCGCGATGTCCGCATCGACCTTCTTGCCTTTGATCTGGACTTCCTGGCCCTTGAGCTGGAGTTCCTGCATCTGCATCTGGATGATCGGGTCTTGCGCTTGGGCTTGAGCCTGCGCTTGAGCGGCCTGCTTCTGGTTGATCTGCAAGAGCTGAGCCGATGCCTGAGCAACCAAACGCGACAGCTGAACTTCGAGCTCTTCTGGCAGCTCTGCATCCGGCGTAGGCATCGGGGCACCCAAACGCTCTTCGATCTTGCTGCGATACAGGTAGCCCAGGTGCTCAGCGATGTGGGCTTGGATGGCTGCTTGCATCTGCTGCGCCATCGGGTTCTGGCCCATCTGAGCGGCGATCATCGGGTCTTGCATGAACGTGCTATGCACGGCAATGTGGGCCTCATGGTCCTGGTAAATGAACGCCTTTGTGGGTTTACCCTTAAGAAACGCCATGTTCTCGCTGATCGGATCGACGGGTTTCATGTCATCGGTCACGGGCACCAGCTTGGCGGCGTTCTTAATGCCCAAAACCTCCAGCATCTGGCGGTGCAACAGGGGCAAGTCGTAGATTTGTGGGGCGCCCTGGGCCAATTGCAGCGCCGCTTGGTACTGCATGATCCGCTGAGCCATCGTGGCACTGTTGGGATCGCTGACCGGAATGACCTCAACCATGTCGTAATCGGCCTGTTTTGCCTTGCGATCATCGGTAAAGTCAGGGGTGTAGTCGTACTCGCCGGGGGTGTGGTCACGAATAATCTCCGCCAGCAGCTTGAATTCCTGCTTCATGGAGTAGTGCACACGCGCCTGGACAGCACTCATGGTCTTCAGGGTGCGTTCCAGCAGCGCCAAGGTGGTGCCGACCGGCGCATTTGCGCTCATATCCGAGATATTCATGTCCGAGATCGCGCCCAGACGGCGTGCTTCCTCGGTAATCTGGTTGAGCAGCGCCAAGAGCACCTGACTTGGCTCTTTATATGGCAGCGGCATGATGTTGTAGCGCAAAGAGATCGGAAGAGCACACGTCTGAACTCCAGTCACGATCAGCG